>Ga0307474_10003535_pt1 | contig 11253 bp, 11 predicted proteins | sample atmos_gasesECM1C_2_FD_203312 | JGI IMG/M metagenome (GOLD analysis project Ga0307474, IMG submission 203312) | Hardwood forest soil microbial communities from Morgan-Monroe State Forest, Indiana, United States - atmos_gasesECM1C_05 | ecosystem: Environmental > Terrestrial > Soil > Temperate... | reverse complement strand
GCGGCCTTTCAAAGCATCAGGATTGTCTCATGAAGGTCCGTAACTCGCTGAAATCGTTGCGCGGTCGTCACCGCAACAACCGCTTGGTCCGCCGCAAGGGCCGGGTGTACGTCATCAACAAGGTGCAGCGCCGTTTCAAGGCGCGCCAAGGTTGATTGCAAGGCTGATTCCAAAGCAGATCTCGGCCGGCGTCGGGTTGTTCCCTTTCACAGGTCTTTGACGCGTCACTGCTTTGCAAGCGGCTTTCCCTGCGTCTAAACTCCGAGAATGCTTTCGAGATTCCACGCGGCGCGAGGTTGCCGGATAGCCGTTGTTGTCGCCGCGATGACCGCCGTGGCGCCAGCCCTCGCGCTCGCGCAGGAGCTGGGGACCCCGCCGAAGCAGCAGAAGAAATTGCCCGAGGCGCCGGGCAAGTTGCCGAAAGTCGGCGCAGACAAGACGCGCGGGTTGGATTTCCTGTTCGGCGCGCTAAAGGCCGCTCCCGATGAGGCCAGCGCCAAACATGTCGAAGCCCGGATCTGGGCGATCTGGTTGCAGACGCCTAGCGATACCGCGGCGCTTTTGATGTTGCGCGCCAAGGCGGCGATGGAAGCCCAGCAGTCGGATGTCGCGCTAAAACTTCTCGATGCCCTGGTCAAGCTGCGCCCCGACTACATCGAAGGATGGAACCGGCGCGCCACGCTATACTACCTGAAGAACGATTACGCCCATTCGCTGCGCGACATCGAGCAGGTGCTGGTCCGTGAACCCCGCCATTTCGGCGCGTTGGCAGGGCTCGGGATGATCATGCAGGATCTCGGTGACGACAAACGCGCGCTCGATGCGTTCCGCAAGGCGCTGGCCGTCAATCCGCACCTCGAAAAGGTCCCCGAGCTGGTCAAGACCCTCACCGAGAAGGTCGAAGGCCGCGACATCTAGTGCGGCGAATTTGGGCCGCGTTAGCGCAAAGCGTACAGCGGTTTTCCCTCGCGACAAACGCGGAGCGCGTTTGCGCGGCGATCATGCGCAACATCCGCTTGCTTAGAGGCGTGACCGCGGCTCGCTTGGCAGATCGCGCTTTAGTGCAAGAGGTCGCTGCCTTGTGCCGTCAGGCCGCCATGCGCCACCACCGCCTGGAGCTGTTGAAGCTCAGCTTCCAGATGCTCATTGATCAAAAGAAGCGCTTGCAGTGCTCCCCGAATGTCGCCGTTGCACCTGGCGACGATCTCGTCGATGGCCGATTCGTTCAATCTGGAAGTCATCGAAAACCCTCCAATGTTGACGGTGCGATAATGCTTCTATGACAAAAACGTTGCTGTGAATTGCGAGGATAAGTAAGGCGGCGCAAACTTTGAGAGCGGATCGCGAGAGTTCCAGCCGCGCTTATAGAAAACCGGCGATGACGGCTGTATGAAGTGCACTGCGGTCCGTGTTCCGCACGGTGGAAAACTCTTGAGGTCGCCGGCCAGACGAAACCAGCTTGTTTCCCCGCCGTAACTTTGCCGGTGCCTGGACCGGCTCGGATTGTCTTTATGATAGCTGTCATATTCGCGACGGCGCTGTTGACACTGGCGCTGGTCACGTGGGGTGGCGTCGTCGCCCTGCAGCACGTCTATCCTGCGCAAGGCGTCATGATCGACGTCACGGGCGCCACGCTCAACGTCGTCGATATCGGGCCGCGCAGCGGCCTGCCCGTGGTACTGATCCATGGGGCAAGCTCGAATCTCGAGGCCATACGCAAACCGCTCGGCGACAGGCTGGCCGAAAAGCATCGCGTGATCCTGATCGATCGGCCCGGCCATGGTTGGAGTTCGCGCGCCCGCAGCAAGGATTCGACGCCGCAGGCCCAGGGCCGAATGATCGAGGAGGCGCTTGCGAAACTTGATGTCGGGCGAGCGATTCTGGTGGTGCATTCATGGGCCGGCGCCCTTGGCGCGCGGATGGCGCTCGATTTTCCGGAACGCATCGCTGGTCTAGTGATGCTGGCTCCGGTCGCCTATCCGTGGCGAGGTGGCGTCGGCTGGTACAACGAGCTGGTCGCAATGCCCGTGATCGGACCTCTGCTTGCCTATACGATCACGCTGCCGCTCGGCCTGTTCTTCACCGCGGCGGGCGCACGCAACGCGTTCCTGCCGCAGGTCATGCCGGACGATTTTATCCGCGAGACCGCGACGCCACTGTTGCTGCGTCCGCGCGAGTTCCTTGCCAACGCCCGTGATCTCGTGACGCTGAAGGCGGCGGTGGCGGAGCAGGCGCCGCGCTACGCGGAAATAAATGTGCCGACCGTGGTGATCTCAGGGGATGTCGACAAGACCGTGTCGACCAACATTCACTCGCGGCCGTTCGCCGCCGCGGTCCACGGCGCAAAGCTGATCGTGCTGGAAGGCGTCGGGCACATGATCCAGAACGCCGCGCCTGACGTCGTCGTGCGCGAAATCGATGCCATGATCGAACAGCAAGCGCTCGGAACCGCCGCTGCGGCCAACTAGTTTGATTTTGATTGCTCAATCGAGAACGCCTTCGGCTTCAAACCAGGGGTCGTCGGGAATCGTTAGTCCAGGTCACCGCATGACGCATCCGGCAAGCCGTATCATCCGCCACTATGAAAAACACGCGATCGCGTGGGCCAGCGATCGCCGCGACAGTCCATGGAACGACAAGGTCTGGCACGACCGCTTTGTGGAAGCTTTGGCGCCGGGCGAGAGCGTTCTCGACCTTGGCTGCGGGCCGGGTTTTCCCGTTGCGGCCCAATTGCACGCGTACGGGCTGAAAGTGACCGGGGTCGACTCGTCGCCGACAATGATATCGCTTTGCCGGCAGCGTCTGCCCGATCAGGAGTGGATCGTGGGTGACATGCGCAACCTGTCACTTGATCGACGCTTTGGCGGCATCCTGGCGTGGGACAGTTTCTTTCACCTGGATTTTGAACACCAGCGGAGGATGTTTGCGGTGTTCGCGATGCATGCATCACCCCGCGCTATGTTGATGTTCAACACCGGTCCGCAACATGGAGAGGCAATCGGTGATTACCGCGGCGATCCGCTTTATCACGCCAGTCTCGCGCTAGCGGAATACCAAAGCCTCATCGACCAGTCAGGTTTCGAAACGATCGACCACGTTGTCGAGGATCCGCAGGCTGGCGGGCGTACCGTTTGGCTTTGCCGAATGCGCTGAGGGCATGAGAAACGCCACGGAGGAGCGGCGCGTCCGTCGCCCCGCTCCCGCACGTCTTATGGCTCGTTTGTTATTGCTCACTTGCCCTTGACCTTGCCGTCCTTGTCGAATTGCGAAAGATAGGCCCAGAGATCGTTGACCTCTTTCTCGTTCTTGATGCCTGCAAAGACCATCTTGGTGCCCGGAATCTTCGCCTTCGGGTCCTTGATGTATTCCTTGAACTGGGCCTCGTTCCAGGTGATCCCGGAATTCTTGTTGGCATCGGAATAATTATAGTCGGCCGCGGTGCCGGACTTCCGGCCGTCGAGCCCATTGAGTTCGGGGCCGACCTTGTTCTTGGCGCCCTCTCCGATCGCGTGACAGGCGAGGCACTTGTTGAACGATGTCTTGCCGGCTTCGGCGTCCTGCGCCAGCGCGGCGGTCGCGGCCGCCGATGATGCGATGATGACCAGCGCACTCAATGCAAATTTCTTCATTATCTGCCCTTTTTTGCTTCGGGATTGCACATGTGGCCCTCCACTGAGGAGGTTTGTGGCATAGGGCGTGCCCGATGGACAAGGGCTGCCAATCACCGACGGCTTGGCTGGGCTTTCGGATATTGCTGGCCTGTCCACTGCTTGCGGCCTACCCAAACCGTTGCAGACGTGCTTGATTCCTCTTCATAAATCGGCAATGTCGCGGACCTTCTTTTGCCCGCCGGGAGGAACTCACATGGCCATCATGATGCCCGCGCCGGATCAGGCGGTGTTGGACCGCCGTACCGCCATCATCAAGGCGTTGCGCGCTATCGTGCCGGGTGAAGGCGTGATCGACAGCGCCGCCGAGATGCTGCCCTACGAGTCCGATGGCCTGATGGCCTACCGGCAGCCGCCGATGGTGGTGGTGCTTCCGGACACCACTGAACAGGTCTCGAAGGTTCTCAAATATTGCTTCGAGCAGGGCATCAAGGTAGTGCCGCGCGGGTCAGGCACCTCGCTGTCCGGCGGCGCGTTGCCGCTTGCGGACGCGGTGCTGCTGGGGCTTGGCAAATTCAACCGCATCCGCGAGATCGATTTCGACAACCGCGCGGTCGTCACCGAGCCGGGCGTGACCAATCTCGCGATCAGCCAGGCGGTTGCGCACGCCGGTTTCTATTATGCGCCCGATCCGTCGTCGCAAATCGCCTGCTCGATCGGCGGCAATGTCGCTGAAAATTCCGGCGGCGTGCATTGCCTGAAATACGGCATGACCACCAACAACGTGCTCGGCTGCGAGATCGTGCTGATGACCGGAGAGATCCTTCGCATCGGCGGCAAGTGCGCTGAGAGCACCGGTTACGATTTGATGGGGATCATTACCGGTTCCGAAGGTCTGCTCGGCGTCATCACCGAGATCACCGTGCGAATCCTCCAGAAACCGGAGACGGCCCGCGCCATGATGGTGGGCTTCGCGCAGGTCGAAGCGGCGGGCGAATGCGTGGCGCGGATCATCGGCGCCGGCATCATTCCAGGCGGCATGGAAATGATGGACAAGCCGGCGATCCACGCCGCCGAAGCCTTCGTTCGTGCCGGATATCCGCTCGATGTCGAGGCGCTCCTCATCATCGAACTGGACGGTCCTGGCGTCGAGGTCGATGAATTGATCAAGCGCGTGGAGACAATCGCGCAAGCGTGCGGCTCGACGTTCTGTCAGATCTCGAATTCGGAACTTGAACGCAACCTGTTCTGGGCCGGGCGCAAGGCGGCGTTTCCGGCCGTGGGACGGATTTCGCCGGACTATCTCTGCATGGATGGGACCATCCCCCGTGGAGCGCTGCCGAAGGCCCTGGCGAGAATTCGCGAACTGTCGCAAAAATACGATCTGCGCGTCGCCAACGTGTTTCATGCCGGCGACGGCAATCTGCATCCGCTGATCCTTTACGATGCCAACCGGCCCGGCGAGATGGAGCGCGCGGAGGCCTTCGGCGCGGATATCCTGCGGGCCTGTGTCGAGCTCGGCGGGGTACTCACCGGCGAACACGGCGTCGGCATCGAAAAGCGCGATTTGATGGGCGAGATGTTTTCCGAGATCGATCTGAACCAGCAGCAGCGGGTGAAATGCGCTTTCGACGCGCAAGGCTTGCTCAACCCCGGCAAGGTGTTTCCGACGCTGCACCGTTGCGCCGAACTCGGCCGCATGCATGTGCACGGCGGCAAGCTCGCTTTTCCCGAACTGCCGCGGTTTTGAGTGGAATGAATCCAGACGCGGCCATTTGGCACGATCTGCTCTCTCCCCCGTTGTGGGGGAGAGGTGGAGAGGGGGGTGTGACCAGGTCCGGTGTTCGTGGCTTGGGCATCGTGGATATTCTGAAAGTACGTGACGCAAAGGATGTCGAACAGGCGGTGCGCGCGGCCATTGCCGGCGAGCAGCCGCTCGAGATCATCGGCCACGGCTCGAAGCGGCTGATCGGCCAGCCAATGACGACCAACGCGGTGCTCGATCTTTCGGCGCTCAACGCCGTCAGATCCTATGAACCGAACGAGCTGATCATCACGATTGAAGCCGCAGCGCCGCTCAATGACGTCAAGTCGCTGATCGATTCCAAGAATCAGCAGTTGGCATTTGAGCCGATCGACACCGCGCCGCTTCTCGGAGGTCCCGCAAGCGGCACCATTGGCGGCACGATTGCCTCGGGCCTCGCCGGGCCGCGCCGCATCCAGGCAGGAGGTGGGCGCGACCATCTGCTCGGTGCGCATGCGGTGTCCGGGTTCGGCGACAGTTTCAAGACTGGCGGGAAGGTGGTGAAGAACGTCACCGGATACGATGTCTGCAAGCTGCTGGCGGGATCGTGGGGCACACTCGCAGTCATGACCGAGTTGACGCTGAAGGTCGTGCCGAAGCCGGAGCGCGAGCGCACATTGGTGTTGCGCGGACTTGACGACGCCGCGGCGAACAAGGCGATGACGGCGGCGCTGGGCTCGCCGTTCGACGTTTCCGCTGCCGCGCATGTTCCGAAATCGGCATTTCGCGGCGCCTCGGGCGCACTTGGCCAACTCGGTTCGCCGCAACACGCGGTCACGCTGTTGCGCCTTGAAGGCATCACGGCATCGGCAACCCATCGCGCGGCCGCACTGGCGCGGGCACTCTCGCCGTTCGGAGCCGCGGAGATCGTCGAAGATGGAACCTCGGCTGCGACATGGGCTTGCGTTCGCGATGTCGAGCCATTCGCGGCCAAAGGCGCACTCGGCGCGTGGCCGGTGTGGCGGATCGTCTGCCCACCCGCCGCCGGCGGCGCAGTCGGCGAGCGGCTGGCGCGTGATACCGGCGGCGACGTGATCTACGACTGGGGCGGCGGGCTGATCTGGGCGGCGCTGCCTCCCAAGCCGGACGCCCAGGCGGCGCTGGTGCGGACGCGCGCCGAGGCGGCAGGCGGCCATGCCATGCTACTGCGGGCATCCGAGGAAGTGAGACGCAACGTCGACGTGTTCCATCCGCCAAAAACCGGCGTCGCTGCGTTGAGCGAACGCCTCCGTCAGAGCTTCGATCCCAGGAACATTCTCAACCGCGGCCGGATGACACGGGCATGAAGACCGCATTCAGCCTCTCCCAACTCGCCGATCCTAATATCGCCGAAGCCGACAAGATCCTGCGCAAATGCGTGCATTGCGGGTTCTGCACTGCGACCTGTCCGACCTATGTGCTGCTCGGCGACGAGCTCGATAGCCCACGCGGCAGAATATATCTCATGAAGGAGATGCTGGAAAAGAACCAGCCGCCGACGGAAGAAGTGGTCAAGCACATCGATCGCTGTCTCTCCTGTCTTGCCTGCATGACCACCTGTCCGTCGGGCGTGAACTATATGCATCTGGTCGATCAGACGCGGGTCAGAATCGAACGGGAATACAAGCGGCCGCTGCCAGAGCGGATGTTGCGCTCGGCGCTTGCGCTGGTGCTGCCGCGGCCGGCCTGGTTTCGCTTCAGCATGAGGCTGGCGCGACTGGGCCGGCCGCTGGTCGTCCTGCTGCCGGCACCTCCACCTTCGGCCTCGCCGAGCCTGTTGCGGCGGATCAGGGCGATGCTGGCGTTGGCCCCACGCCGGCTGCCGTCGCCCGGGGCCGCAGCCGGCAGCGTGTTCCCGGCTAAAGGCGAGCGGCGCGGACGGGTCGCGCTGCTGCAGGGATGTGCGCAGGCTGTCCTGGCGCCGCGGATCAATCAGGCTGCCATCAACCTTTTGACGCGTCATGGCATCGAGGTGGTCCTGGTCCCGGATGAGCAATGCTGCGGTGCGCTAACCCATCACTTGGGACGGGACGACGACGCGCTGGCGCGCGCCCGCGCCAACGTCACGGCCTGGCTGACCGAGGCCGAACGAGGCGGCCTTGATGCGATCCTGGTCACGACATCGGGCTGCGGCACCGTGATCAAGGACTATGGTTTCATGTTGCGCAAGGACCCCGGCTTTGCGGCGGGTGCCGCAAGGGTCTCCGCGCTGGCCAAGGACATCACCGAATATGTCAGCGGCCTCGATCTGAAGCCCGCACAGCATCTCGGCGAGATTGTCGTCGCCTATCACGCCGCCTGTTCGCTACAACACGGGCAGAAAATCACACAAGCCCCGAAAGAATTGCTTTCCAAGAACGGATTCGTGGTGAAAGATGTACCCGAGAGCCATTTGTGCTGCGGTTCGGCGGGGACCTACAACATTCTCCAGCCTGACATTGCGAACAAATTGCGCGATCGAAAGGTCGCCAATATTGCGATGGTCAAGCCGGATATGATTGCTGCAGGCAATATTGGATGCATGGTGCAGATTGCCGGCGGCACGTCAGTTCCTGTGGTGCACACGATTGAGCTTCTCGATTGGGCGACAGGGGGTCCCCGGCCAGAATCGAACTGATCGATTGGCGTTACGTGGAAGCAGACGACCTTGCGCTCGATAGACACGGCTCAACAGGAGGATCACGATGGCTAAAGGCAGAAAGAAAAAAGGCAAGAAGGCTAAGAACAAAAAGGTAATGGCGGCGAAGAAGAGATCCGCCAAGAAATCTGTCAAAAAATCCGCCAAGAAGTCCGCAAAGAAATCGGCGAAAAAGGCCAAGAAATCTGCAAAGAAGGCCGCCCCCAAAAAATCGGCCAAGAAGGCCAGCGCGAAGAAGGCTCCGGCGAAAAAGGCCGCTCGCAAGCCGGCCGCACCCAAACCAGCAGAGGCGCCCGCTCCGGCTCCATCTGAATCAAGCTGGGCCATGCCCAGTCCGGCTCCATCCAGCCCTGCGCCGTCGTGGGAGCATTCGCCCTCCTCCGGCGGGGAAGAAAGCCAATAGAAGGAAGCTTCTTCCGGGCTCATCCGCCTTGATCGAAGGCCGCAGCGCGCGCTCGCTGCGGCCTTTCGCCGTTACGGGCCGAGCCGATTCGCAGGTGATTGGGGTGCAGGCCTGAGCAGCAATCCGGCACTTGCCTCGGAAAAGCTGTTGTCGGCATACAACAGTCGCAGGATATGGTTCCAAATGCGCATGAAAAATATGCATGTGATCACTTTTTCTGCCTCATAATCGAAATACGCGCAACAGAGTGCTGCCGCTTTGATTGGGCTGCCGTCCTGTCGTTCCGACGGGGCGACAGTGATGGGACTTCCAATGAAGAAGATGGCTGTATTCGCCACTCTGTGGGCGATGACCGGTTCGGCTTTCGCTGCGGATTTGCCCATGAAGGCGCCGTCGCCGGCGCCGTTCGATGCCTGGGATATCGCGTTCGGCGGCGCGGTCATGAACGACTACATCTTCCGCGGCATCACCCAGTCCAATCACAAGCCATCGGTCGCGGCTTATTTCGAGCCACGCTACAACATCAACAAGGACCTGCAGCTCTACATCGGCACGTCAGCGGAAAGTATTTCCTTTGCTAACCACGCAGCCGCCGAGGTTGACGTCTACGGCGGTATTCGACCGACCTTTGGCGCATTCGCCTTCGATGTCGGCCTTTGGGGCTATCTCTACCCGGGCGGACAGTGTCAGGAAAGCTTTCCCGGCGGCGTTCCCGTTTGCCCGCCCGGATCGCCTTTGGCGCTAGGCCCCGATTTCACCCAGATCAAGCAAAACCTCAGCTTCTTCGAGGTCTACGGCAAGGTCAACTGGACCATCAATGACACCTTCACAGTCGGTGCCAACGAATTCTACACGCCCAGCTTTTTGAACGCAGGAGCCTGGGGCGATTACGCCTCCATCACCGCACGGGTAACGGCACCCAAGCCATGGTTTGGATCCAGCGGGATCGGCGCTTACCTGTCGGGCGAATTCGGCCGTCAGTGGTTCGGGACGACGGATGCATTTTATCGCATTACTGCGGCACCCGTCGGGATTCCCTATCCAAGCTACAACACCTGGAATGTCGGAATCAGCTTTACCTACAAGGTGTTCACGCTGGATTTGCGCTATTCGGATACGAACCTGAGCAAGGGCGATTGCGCTTCTCTCACCAGCGCCTTCAATGCAAACATTCCGGGCAATGTGACGCCCATCAATCCAAACGGGTTCGGCTCCGACTGGTGCGGCGCAGCCGGCATCGTCAAGCTCTCGGCCGACCTGACCGCGATGAGCAATCTAAAGTAATTTTTTCTTCCGGGATGTCGTAGAAGGAGCGGCAAGCGCGTTTGCCGCTTTTTGTTTTGGGGAGACCGATGGTTCCGGACTGGCAGGAGTTCGCGAAGAAGACGCATGGCCGCGTCGACCTCTCCAATATAGCGCAGGCGGTCGCTGCAGGGCTCGGAGTGGCCTTTGCCATCGGCGGCATGGAATGGTCTTCGCTGGCGTCCCACTATCCGTTGGTCCTTATTCCCTTCGCCACCTCCATCGTGCTCGTCGTGGGATCGCCGGATGTGGAGCCGGCCCAGCCCCGTGCCTTGGTTGGCGGTCATCTGGTAGCGACGCTGGTCGGACTTCTCGTGCTTCACCTGACGGGACCGCAAGCCTGGGCCGCGGCCGCCGCGGTCGGATTGGCGGTGCTGGCAATGTATCTCACAGGAACGTTCCATCCGCCGGCCGGAATCAATCCGCTGTTGGTGGTCTCCGGAGGCCTTCCCTGGTCGTTCCTGGTCGCACCGGTGCTTGCGGGGGCGCTGTTGCTGATGGCGTTCGCCTATTTCTGGCATCGCCTGATTCTCGGCCGACCGTGGCCGCTGCGCTGGCTGTAGAGCAAGACTAGTGTCCTGATTCCGAAGTTCGTATCATTGCACGGCATACTCGTTTACGAACTTCGGAATCGAAAGGACACTAGCAAATCTATGATTACAGTGTGGCTTCTGGTTCAGAAGTCCGCATGACGAACTCGCGGCAATAATGATGCGGACTTCTGAACCGCCACACCAGGAGCAGGCGGTCAGGACGCCTTTTCGCGCTTGCCCTGGTCCTGCAGCGCGAATCGCTCGCCCTTCGGGGCCAGCACGACCTTGCGCTCGTGGAAAGCCTCGAGCGTTCTCCGGTGGCCGATCGAGACCACCGTCGTCGCTGGAAGCTTTTCGGCCAGGAGACGATAGAGCGCGGCTTCCGAACCCTCATCGAGCGAGGCGGTCGCCTCATCGAGGAACAGATATTGTGGCGCGTGCAAGAGCGCACGTGCGATCCCGAGCCGTTGCTGTTCGCCGAGCGAGAGCATGCGGTTCCAGTGCCCGTCCTCTTCCAACCTCGATGCGAACTGCGGCAGGCCCACCGAGGTCAGCGCGCTCGCCACGAGCTCCGGGCTGTATGTTTCCGCATCCCCAGGGTAGAGGATTGCACCCTTCAGCGTGCCGACAGGAAAATACGGTCGCTGGGGCAGCATCATCAACGTCGCCCTGGATGGGATCGTGATCACGCCGGTTCCGAACGGCCAGACGCCTGCGATGGCGCGGAACAAGGTCGACTTGCCGGCTCCGGTCGGGCCGGTGACCAGCGTGCGCTCGCCGCTCTGAATGCTAAAACGGTCGGCTGCGACCAGCGGTGTTCCGTCGGGTAGCCGGACCAAAAATTGCCTGAGCTCGATCTTGTCGCTACCGGTCGAAGAGGCAATGTCGATCGAATTGGCGGCGGAGGGGAGTTTCGCTGCACGCGCAATCGCCTCCTCGAAGCCATCGAGACGCGCGATCACCGCGCTCCACTCGGCGAGCGCGCG
>Ga0307474_10003534_pt1 | contig 11255 bp, 7 predicted proteins | sample atmos_gasesECM1C_2_FD_203312 | JGI IMG/M metagenome (GOLD analysis project Ga0307474, IMG submission 203312) | Hardwood forest soil microbial communities from Morgan-Monroe State Forest, Indiana, United States - atmos_gasesECM1C_05 | ecosystem: Environmental > Terrestrial > Soil > Temperate... | reverse complement strand
AGACGCTGCTGGTGCAGATGGCGTGGGGTTGTCAGATGTCGCCGGACCAGTTGGTGTGGGGTTGGCAGACGCTGCTGGCGCAGCCGGCGTGGGGTTGTCAGACGCTGCTGGTCCAGTTGGTGTGGGGTTGTTAGACGCTGCTGGCGCAGCCGGCGTGGGGTTGTCAGATGTTGCTGGTGCAGACCGCGGTTCGGGCGCTGCCGCTGTCAGCAGCAACGCGATGCAGGCAATGATGGTTCCGTTGTGGTGGGACGGCATGCGTTCCCTCTCCTGGTCGGCAGGTCGGGGCTGGATGCACCACTATCAAGTGGTGGCACGCGCCCCATTCTTCATATTCTGTTGGGGTTGAGCAGTGACTGCGGCATCGGGGCGGCCTTGATGGATGCCAACAGGATGCCGGCGGCGATCATTGCAATTCCGATTGCATGGTAGACGTAGAACGTCTCACCGAGAAACAGCACCGCGAGAACGCTGCCGAACACCGGCATAAGATGCCAGGACTGCCCCGCTCGTCCGGCGCCGATCAGTTCGATGCCGCGATTGAAGAACAGGTAGGCGATGAATGACGGGAACACCGCGATGTACGCCATGGCGAGCCAGACCGTCGGGCCGCCCTCGATCCGACCGCCCTGCAGCGTTTCCCACACGTAGAACGGCAGGATCATCATCGAGCCGAGGCCCATGGCGGCGACCAGAAAGCTCAGTGGATGCGTCATGGGGCGGCGGCGGAACATTGCAGCATAGATGCCGTAGATCGCGATCGCCGCGAGCACCCAGACATCGCCGACATTGAATGACAGATGCAGCAGTGTATCAAGCGAGCCGTGCGCGGCGATGATTGCGACGCCGATCAGCGAGAGCAGCACGCCGGCTGATTGACGCAGCGTCGGCCGGTCGCCGAACAGCGCGAATGCCCAGAGCAGAATGATCAGCGGACCCGCCGATTGCAGCAGCAGCACGTTGAGCGCCGTCGTGGTGGTGAGGCCGATGTATGCCAGCGTGTTGTAGATTGCGATGCCGGTTGCGGACAGCAGGAGCATCAGGCGCCAATGGCGCAGCAGAATCGGCGCGTCCTGTTCCAGATAGCGCCAGGCAAACCCGATCGCGACAAGAAATGCACCGGTCCAACGCCAATAAGCCAGCGCGATCGGTGGCACGTGTCCCGCGAGGCTTCGGCCCAGCACAATGTTGCCGGCCCAGAACAGGTTGGCGAGTACCAGAAGGGTCCAGGCTGAATTCCACAGGCGCGTCATCGCGTTACTCTTCCGGGCGGCCGATTGGGCCGCCACCGCCGACCGGGATGGGCGGCGCGGCCGTGCATGCCGCGATGATGGTGGTTCAATACGCTCCTGCCCAACCGTCGCGCCGCGGATCGGAACCGGCCATGCGTACGCCGTTGTCGGCGATGCGGATCGCCTGAACGCTGCACGGGCCTTCCAGCGGTGCGACGCGGTTCAAGCGATGCCCGAGCCGTTCCAGTTCCGCCAGCACATCGGCGCCGAAGCCGGGTTCGATCGTCAGCCGGCCGTCGCCTTCGTGGGGCCAGTTGGCGCCCTGACCTTGCTGGCTGGAGGTCCAGCGCGGGGCTTCCAGGGCCGACTGCGGATCGGCGCCAAGGTCCATCATCGAAGTGAGTACCTGCAGGTTGATCTGCACCTGGTTGTCGGCGCCGGGCGTGCCTTCGACGGCCCACAGCTTGTCGTTCCTGAACACCATCGGCGCGTTCATCGTGTGACGCACGCGCTTGCCGGGCGCGAGCCGATTGGGGTGGCCCGGCGCGAGATGCCAGTACGCCATGCGATTGTTCAGCAATATGCCGGTGTCGCCCGCGGTAACGCCGGAACCGAAGCCGGAGTTCAGACTTTGGATGCCGGACACCGCGTTGCCTGCCGCATCGACGACGCAAAAGTACGTTGTGTCGCCGGCCGCCGCTTCGGGTTCAGCCAACGTGAGATCGCTCGCACGCGCCATGTCGATCGCGGCGGCGCATTCATCGGCGTAGGCATCCGACAGCAACCGGTCGAGCGGCACATCGCCGAAGCGCGGATCGGTGCCGTAGCGTTCGCGGTCCTGAAATGCTTTCTTCTTCGCCTCCACCAGCACATGGATGCGTTGCGCAGGATCGAGCGCGGGCAGGTCGAAGCGTTCGGCGATCTTCAGCATTTGAAGCATGGTGAAGCCGGTGGAATTCGGCGGCGTCTGGGTGACGCGGAAGCCGCGATAGGCGACGGCAATCGGATCCTGCGGTTGCGGCTGGGATGCTTCCAGGTCGCGTTCGTCTACCAGCACGCCGGCTGCACGCATGCCAGTCGCGAGGCGCTTTGCGAGTCGGCCGCGGTAGAAGGTGTCGGGGCCGTCCTGGGCGATTTCCTCCAGCGTGCGCGCGAGATCGGTTTGGCGGATCAGTGCGGCGAGTTGCGGCACGCCGACATCCAGGTTGCCGAGAAACACGCTGCGCGAACGCGGATCGGCGGCGAGTATGGCGCGCACATCGGCCGCGAAATGCCGGTAATGGTGGGTGACGGCGAAGCCTTCACGCGCGTGCTCGATGGCGGGGGCGCATAATTGGTACCATGGCAGCGTGCCGAGAGCAGCATGCATTGCACCGATGCCGCCGAGCAGTCCCGGAGTGGAGACGCTGAGCGGGCCTCGCACCGCGATGCCGCTGGCGCGGAAGCGTTCCGGCGTGGCGGCGATCGGCGCGCCACCGGTTGCGTTGTAGCAGCGAGATGTTGCGTTTTCTGCAGTGTACACCTGGTAGAATCCGTCGCCGCCGAGGCCTGACATGCCTGGTTCGACGACGCCGAGAGTGAGCGAGATTGCTACCGATGCATCGATTGCGTTGCCGCCGGCGCGCAGCGTGTCGAGCCCCGCCTGGGTCGCCAGGGGCTGGTTCGAACCGACCGCGCCATTGCGGCCCATGATCAACACGCGATGGTTGCGGGTCGGGATATACATTGGAGAGCTCCAGAGAGTTGTAGCGTTGTGGGATCAGCGGCGGCGCTGCCGCTTCTGTTGCGGGAGGAGGTTGGGGTGGGTCACGCGAACAAAACAGCTGTGTTTGGCGCGAACCCATCCCGCCACGCGCTCCCGCAAGGGGAGGGGGAGGCTTTGTGGGTGACGGTACAGCATCACAGGTGCATGGTGAAGAATTCGGCGACGGCGGTGTAGATGCGGCACCTGTCGTCGGGACGGATGAAGCCGTGGCCGGCGTAGTCGAAGGTCAGGTACGTGACCGGCTTCTGGCGTTCCTGCAATGCCGTGACGAACTGCTGGCTTTCGCTGATTGGTACGCGCGGGTCACGCGATCCGTGCGCTATGAGCACCGGCGCGCGGATGCGATCGACACGATGGATCGGCGAGATGCGCGCGAACAGTTCGGCGTTGCTCTGTGCGTCGCCGTATTCCGCCGCGCGGTGGCTGCTGCGCCATGAGCCTGTGCCGGCCAACAGCGTGACGAAATCCGCGATGCCGTAGTAGTTCACCGCGGCGCGCCACAGCTCTGGATATTCGGTGATTGCCGACATCACCATGAAGCCACCGTATGATTGGCCCATGATGCCGATGCGTTCGCCGTTGATCGCGGGGTGATCGGCGAGCCAATGCCGAGCGTGAGCAAGGTCGGTCACGCTGTCGAGGCGTTTTTCGACGTCATCGCTCTGGATGCAGGTGCGGCCGTAGCCGGAGCTGCCGCGCACGTTCGGCATCAGCACGGCGAAGCCTTGTGCGACCAGCATCTGAATGTCGGGCCGGAAATTCGGCCGCGTCTGCGATACCGGTCCGCCGTGTACCCAGATCACCGCGGGGTAGCCGCTTGGCGGCATCTTGGTGAGCGGCAGCGCCAGCCAGCCGGGGATGGGCGTGCCGTCGAAGCTTTGCCACTCGACCAGTTCCAGATCCACGAACGGCGCGGGATGCGGTTCCGGTTGCCACGCAATATGCGCGGTGCCGTCGCGCCACAGCCAAAGCGACGGCGGTTTCGTGGGCGCCGCAACGGTGAAGGCAAGCGACGCGCCATCGGGTGAGAATGTCGGCTCTGTCACGACGCCACGTGGCAGGCCGATGACGGCCGTTCGTTCGTCGTCGATGTGTCCGACGCGCAGGGTTGCGTAGCCGCGGTCGTTCTCGATCGTGGCAAGCATACGCGCATCGGACGAGGTCGCGTAGGCTTCCACGTCTCGTTCGATCGCTTCATACACAACTGCAACCGCACCGGTGTCGGGATCAAGGCGGCACAGCCGCATGTACTCGCTGCCGCCGTGGTCGGTCAGTGCGAGCAACGTGCGACCGTCGCTGGCCCAACGGACGCTCTGATAATTGCACGGCTCGGGCGCCGGAAATTCGTGCGCGTTGCCGGATGCGAGATCGAGCAGCAACAGCGACATGTTGCCGAAGCCGCGATCATGCAGCAATGTGAGCTGCGCCGCATCGGAGCGGAAGCCGGATACCATGACGATGTGGGTGCCCTGGTAAACGCGCCGGCGAACGCCGCTGACGATATCCTGAACGTAGACGTCGAAATGCGCTTCGTCGCGCTGGTTCGACGCGTAGGCGATCTGCGTGCCATCCGGTGACCACGCGCCGAAGTCGTGGATCACTGCCGGATCGGCGGTCAACGCGCACGGCTCCGGCGCCGCCTCACGCGGATCGATCAGCAGCAGTTGCTGCCGTTCGTCGCCGCCGCGGTCGATGCCGTAGACCAGGCGATCGTCCGCCGGCGAGCGCCGGATCATTGCGACCTTTTCGTCATGGCGCGTGAGTTGCCGGTCGGCGCCGGTCGCCAGATCGAGCGACCAGATCTGTGGCAGCCCCGAACCGCGCAGGTGAAACAGTGTTTGGCCGTCACGCGAGAACGCGGGGGCGGCGGCGGCGGCGATTGCGACGTAGGTTTCCGGATGGTTTGTCATGGCCGGAAGCATACCGCGCCGCGTGGGGTTGGGAAGCATGGCGGGGTTGGAAAGCATCGCGGTATAGGGTTTGCTTGGCTGATGCGGCGGATTGCACTGGAGAGCGAGACGGACTGGGAGGGGTGGCGCACCGCGGCTCGCGCGCTGGTGCTGGGCGGCGTCGCACCGGACGACGTGCGCTGGTCGGTGCGCAGCCATGACGGCGATCGCCATACACTGCCAGAGGGCAGCGGCAGCTTTGGCGTTTCCCGCGGCCTGGTCGTGCTGGCGTCGCTGGCGATCCAGGCGCGCGATCCCGAACGGTTCGACCTGCTGTATCGCCTGGTGTGGCGTACCAACGCCGGCGAGCGCGTGCTGCAAAAGACCACCGATCCGGAACTGCGGCGTGCCCAGGGACTTGCTTTCGCGGTCCGCGCCGAGGCGCATCGGATGCGGACGCTGGTGCGTTTTCTGCCGGACAGCGAGGGTGGCGTCACGCGTTATATCGGTTGGTACGAGCCGGCGCATTACGTGCTGGAGGCGAACGCGCAGTTGATCGCGCGACGGTTTCCCGATCTCGCGTTTTCCATTCTGACGCCTGATGGTGCCGCGCATTGGGATGGGACGGAGCTGCGCTTTTCCGCCGGTATCGAGCGCGATGCGGTGCGTGACGATGCGGCACTGCGAACCTGGTGGCATCGGCATCAGGCGGGGTTGCTGCGCGACGCGCGCGTTGGCACTGCGATCCCCGAGGCGGACGATCTCGACGAAGCGCCACGACCGCCGGATCGTCCGCCGATCGGCCCGGTGGTGCTGCCGATGGAGTCCGATGCAGGGTTGCGGGAGGCGATGGGCGAAGCTGCCGATTGCCGCCGGTGCCAGCTTTACGAGGCGGCGACGCAGACCGTGTTCGGCGAAGGTCCGGCGCATGCCAGCGTGCTGTTCGTGGGCGAGCAGCCGGGAGACCAGGAGGACATCATCGGCCGGCCGTTCGTCGGACCGGCGGGCCAGATGATGGATCGCGCGATGGAGGAAGCCGGCATCGACCGTCGCACGGTCTACATCACCAATGCGGTGAAGCACTTCAAGTTCACGCCGCGCGGCAAGCGACGCATCCATCAGACTCCGGATGCGCCGGAGATCCAGGCGTGCCGTTTCTGGCTGGACGTGGAGCGTGTGCGGTTGCGTCCGAAGCTGGTGGTGGCGATGGGCGGCACCGCGGCGCGCGCACTGTTGGGCCGCGCCGTCACCATCACTCGCGAGCGCGGCAGGCCGATCGAACTGCCGGATGGTCAGACGGGATTCGTCACCGTCCATCCGTCGTTTCTGCTGCGCGTGCCCGATGAGGAGGCGAAGGCGCGGGAGTACCGCGCGTTCGTTGCCGATTTGCGCAAGGTGTTGGAGTTGGTGGGCGGGGAATAGAGCAGGCGCGGGGAAGTGTTACCGGCGCGAAGGCCAGGGTCCAGGGCTACGCGCACCGGCGCCGATCGCCGTGCGACTGGCCAGCGCTGCGATCCGGCGAATGGAAGTGTAGAGCATCAGGATTGGCGCGCTGGGGTATGGGCTTTGCGCCTTGGGATCTGGGCCCTGGCATGTGGGCAGAACGCTTCACCGTTCCCCGTTGTCGGCAGGTGGCGTTGTTACACGGACGGCAAGCCGCATGCCTTCCATGGCGACCAATGAGCCGGGGCGGCGGTTCGCCACGGCACTGGCAATCTCGTCCATCATGGCGTCGTCGTGGCCGGGTTCGTGGTGGAACAGCACGAGTTGCCCGACCCCAGCCGCGTCGGCGAGACTTGCGCCTTTCTGCCAGGTGGAATGTCCCCAACCGATGCGTGATTGATATTCCGCTTCGGTATAGCTTGCGTCGTAGATCATGATATCGGTGCCGGCTACGAAGCGCAGCAGATTGTCGTCGAGCCCATGCGCGGGATGTTCGGTGTCGGTGATGTAGCAGACGCTCGCGCCACGCCAGCCGACGCGGTAGCCGGTTGCATTTCCGGGATGGTGCAGTGCGGTCGTTCGCACATGAAACCCCGGGTGCAATTGCAGGTCCTCGCCGGGGGCGAAATCCCGGAATTCGATTTGCGCACGAAATTCCGCCGCCATGTCTGGCATCAATGGCGCCTGCCAACTGCGGAGCAGCGCTGCGGCGATGCCGTCAGGCGGGACAAGGTGGCCACCCCAGAAACGAATGTGCGCGTTTGGATCGAACATCGGCGCGAAGAACGGCAGCCCGCAGATATGGTCGAGATGGGTGTGGCTGAGCAGAATATCCGTCTCCACCGGTACGGCGGATTTGGACCACTCGCAGCCGAGTTCGCGCAATCCGCTGCCGGCATCAAGGATCAGGCGATGCGGGCCACAGTGCAGCTCGACACAGAGCGTGTTCCCGCCATATCGCACAGTTGCCGCGCCAGGCGTGGCCAGGCTGCCGCGGACACCCCAGAACCGCAGGTTCAAATCGCCGGCCTGATAGGCTGCGCACTTCTCGGGATCGTTGGCTGTCACCCGGCATATCTCACTCGCTGTGTTCTGTACCACGATCTTCCTGACTTCCGCGCAGCAGATTCCTGAAATTCGGCGTGGCGCACGCATTTTGCCAGCTTAAGCACGGCATGGGCACCGCAAAGTGATCCGGCGGCTCGGATTGACAGGCCTACGTGGCGCTGCTGCTTAACCGAAAGTAACGACTTCGGATCGTAATTGGAATGTTAAATTGTCGCCATTTTTGGCTCATGCCCGAGGCAATTGTAACAGTCGGTATCGGTCGTGAGGGGCCGTTGGGGGAAGACGTGAATCACCGCACTGTATGTCGTGCTCCGCGATGGCGCGGGGCGAGCATCCAGGGTTGCAGCATGGCGGCTTATCGCGAGTTCCGGGTCCTCGCCTTGGCGAGGGAGACGATGCGCGAGGGTGATGGCGTATTTCGTTCGAACAATTAATTTGGGCAGTTAATTTGGGCAGTTAATTTGTAACAAGTCCTGCGGCGTCAGGTGCGCGAGCTCTGGCTGTAGAACGGTTGGTGCGATGCTGCATTCCAGTAGCCGTCGTAAAACGCTTTCACATGCGGCAGGATCGCCTTGGCGAGGTGGCGCCGTTCCTGTTCCTCCGCGGTCAGGTCGCGTTGCAGCATTTCCGACAATTGTCCCATTGCGGCGTCACGGTCGACGCGGGTGAAGCGGCCGTCCTGGTAGATCACCTCGCCCGCCACCAGCACGGCGCGGACGCCGGCGACCTTGGCGCGCTGGATCACCGCATCCAGCACCGGCGTTTCCGAGTCGAGATACGGGTAGCTGATCTGCTGCCAGTCGATCAGCACGGCATCGGCCGCCTTGCCGACTTCCAGCGTGCCGATCTGCGCGGCGTACGGCGTGGTCTTCGCACCGTTCTCGCTGGCCATGCGGAACACCTGCGCCATGGTCGGCACTCGATCGTCCATGCCGGGTTCGCGATGCGCGCGCAGCACCATGCGCATTTCCTGCAGCATGTCGCGATCGTCGTTGATGCCGGCTTCATCGAGGCCGATCGCGACGTTGATGCCCTTGGCCTCCCACCGGTTCAGCGGCGCGATGCCGGAGCGCAGGCGGAAGTTGGAGCTGCAGTTGTGACAGATGTGCGTGCCGGTTTCGGCGACGCGGTCGATGTCGTGTTGGTTCAGCCAGACGCCGTGGCCCAGCGTCATGCGCGGGCCGAGCAGGCCGAAGCGGTCGATATAGTCGAGCGCGGTGCAGCCGCCGCGACGGTGGGCGTATTCCTTCTGGTAGGCGGTTTCCACCAGGTGCATGTGCAGCGGCGCGTTGTACTTCTCCGACGCGTCGGCGAGCAGGGTGAGTGCCTGGTCGGAGCACCAGTGCAAATTTGCAGGCGCCAACTGGACTTTTACGCGCTCCTTGTTGTGGTGCCTGGCGTGCAGTGAGGCGAACAGCGCGAGCAGGTCGTCCGCGTTCAGGCGGAAGCGGGCGAAGTGGCGGCCGAGAGCGGGGCGCAGGTCTTCAGGCACGCGCGCCATGAAGGCGTCGTTGGCTTCGTAGACCAGGTGGTTCTGGTCGCGCAGCGCGTAGCAGTAGGAGACGCGCATGCCGAGGTCTTCGTAGGCGCGGATTACGCTGTCGGCTTTGGCTTCCACTTCGGTGAGGCCGCCGGATGCCCAGCCTTGGATGTGCTGCACGGTGGTGATGCCGGAGGACACCATGTCGAACGCGGAGTAGAGCGTGTCGAGGTAAAGATCGAGGTCGCGCAGCACGAGCCGCGTGGCGAACCAGAGTTCCAGCGGCATGTCGGGCGAGCCGAGTTGCACCGGCGTGAGACCGACGTGGTGGTGGCCGTTGACGAAGCCGGGCAGCAGCACCTGGTCGCCGGTGCCGATCACCGGCAGGTCGGGATGCTGGCGGTGGAGGGTGGCGAAGCTGTCGATGGCGGCGATGATGCCGTCGTGCTGGAGGATCGCAGCGTCGTCGAACTGTTCGTAGCGGTGGCGGTCGAGCGCGCGGGTGATGACGTGTTTGCCGCGGATGATCGACGATGGCATGGCTGGCTCCCTGATCCGTCTCGGCTGATTTTACGCGGATGTCGTCCCAGGCTTCCGGCGAGAAGAACGCCGCGTGCGGGGTGATGATCAGGCGGCCTTCGACCCATGGTTCGCGCGCACGATAGGCGCGGATGAGTTCGGGCACCGGTTCGACGGGCGGTTCCACCGGCACCACGTCGATCCCGACACCCGCGAGATGTCCGCTGCGCAGCGCGGCAGCCAGCGCGTCGATGTCCACGATCGGTCCGCGCGCGGTGTTCACCACCACTGCGTCCTTCGGCAGCAGCGCGAGTTCCGCCGCGCCGACCAGCCCGCGCGTCTCCGGCGTCAGCGGCGCATGCACCGACAGCGTGTCGGTGGCGCGCAGCAGCGCCTCCAGCGTCGGCGCGCGGCCGATGCCCAGCCCGAGTTCCACGCCGTTCGGCAGATGCGGATCGAAGAACACCACGCGGAAGCCGAACGCCTTGGCGCGCAGCGCGACCGCGGTGCCGATGCGTCCCATGCCGATGATGCCGAAGGTCTGCACCGAGGAGCGCCGCACCAGCGGGTCCAGCACGTAGCGCCATGCCGCCGGCGGGTCCTTGCGCTGCAATTCGTGGTGCAGCAGCAGGCCGCGGCGCAGTGCGAGTGCCAGCGAGATGGCGTGGTCGGCGACCTCGGTCGTGCCGTAATCGGGCACGCGTTCAGCACCATGATCTGGCGTTCGGCCGCGGCGCTGCGGTCGATCACGTCGTAACCGACACCCATGCGGCACACCGCGCGCAGCCGCGGGAACCGCGCCAGATCATCGGCGGACACGCGGTAGCGCAGGATCATCAGGCCCTCGGCCGCGGCGCAATCGGCGTCCGGCAGGTCGGCCAGCGACCCCGTGGGACCGGGGAAGATCACCCGCACGTCAGGGCCGTAGATGCGCCGTTCGACGCTGTCGTCCGGGTAGTTGTTTTCCGAATACAGCACCGTGATCGGCATCGTTCGTCCTCGCATTGAACCGGGAGGTACTGTTGCCAGCCGCGTTCCCCTCGCGCAAGTTCACGCTCCCGTGCGTGACCGGAGGGACCAACGATGAACGGCGCCGAAAGCCTTGTGCACAGCCTGCTACGGAGCGGGGTCGATACCTGCTTCTGCAATCCCGGCACGTCGGAGATGCATTTCGTCGCCGCGCTGGACCGCGTGCCCGGCATGCGGTGTGTGCTTGGCCTGTTCGAGGGCGTGGTGACCGGGGCGGCCGATGGCTACGCGAGGATGTCCGGCAAGCCGGCGGCGACGCTGCTGCATTGCGGGCCGGGCCTGGCGAACGGGCTGGCGAACCTGCACAACGCGCGGCGGGCGCAATCGCCGATCGTCAACATCGTCGGCGACCAGGCGACCTATCACCGCCCGAACGACGCGCCGCTGACGGCGGACACCGAGGGTTGGGCGCGCGGCGCGTCCGCCTGGGTGCGCACCGCGGTGTCGTCGGCGACGGTGGGGGCGGATGCGGCGGTGGCGGTTCAGGCAGCGCGCACTCATCCGGGGCAGATTGCCACGCTGATCCTGCCGTCGGACACGTCGTGGGACGAGGGCGGGGTGGTGGCGGAAGCGCTGCCGGTGCCGCCGAGACCGCGATCGGATCCGGCGCAGATCGCCAACGCCGCCAACATACTGCGGCGCGGGCTGCCGACGTTGATCGTACTCGGCGGCGAGGCGGTAAGCGCCGGGGCACTGGAGAACGCGCATCGCATTGCAGCGGCTACCGGGGCGCGGTTGATCGCGCAGGGCGCCAATGCCCGCATCGCGCGCGGCCGCGGGCGGGTGGCGGTCGATCGGATACCGTACGTGGTGGAGTCCGGGGTGAAGGC
>Ga0307474_10003533_pt1 | contig 11255 bp, 15 predicted proteins | sample atmos_gasesECM1C_2_FD_203312 | JGI IMG/M metagenome (GOLD analysis project Ga0307474, IMG submission 203312) | Hardwood forest soil microbial communities from Morgan-Monroe State Forest, Indiana, United States - atmos_gasesECM1C_05 | ecosystem: Environmental > Terrestrial > Soil > Temperate... | reverse complement strand
TCGGGAAGCAGTTCGCGCACCGCTTCGGGTTCGATTTCACTGCGGTCGGGCGCCCGCGCACCGGCTCGCTTCTCGTCCCAATATGCGAAGAATTGCTGGTTTGACGGATGCTTCATTGCCTGGCCTCGCCCCCGATGCCCGACGCATCGGGACAACTCTGTCCCACTTTCGCGCGCGCGCATTGCCGGGTTCTGTTGTGCAAGACAGACCCTGCAGCGTCCATGCCGGAGCGGCGGTTGCGGCCCGCTTTGCGCCGTTAAGGTTAAATTAACTATCGCCTTGGCGAGCAGAGGTAACCTGCTAGTGTCGCGCGCACTCGATCCCTCGCAGGTTTCGGCCTGGGGGTGTGGCACAGGCGTCGAACAGATTGGTCGTTGCGCGGGGAGGGGTGGGGAATTTTTCTCCGAGGTCCGTGCGCCGGAAGACCAACGATGAGCGAGAGGGAGGGCTTTCTCAGAGCCCTCCCTCGTTGTTTTTATTAGGTTTTTAGCCCAGCTAGGCCCGTTTCTCCCGTCCTAATCCCGTAATGGCCAAGCGTTTTTGGGCCAGCGGCGGTGGTCGAAGGATCGTGGTCCGAGGCACTGTGGTTTGCGCCTAGCATAAAACTGTGCACAGCCTCAGATTGCTTCGTAAGGTCCGGCATCCCGCAGTAATCATCGCGAAATGAAGTGGACGTTTGACAACGCACCGATACAAAAACTGCCGAACTCATCCGCTGGGAGCAGATTGACGCGCTAAGCCACATCGTAGCTTTCGAAAATTTGAGAAATGGCTGCCGGACAATATCGTGGCTTTGCCCACCGCAGGTGGACCCTTCATTGCGCGTGCCGCTAGCGGCGATCCTTCTTGGCCTTAGGCTTAGCCTTGGGCTCGGTTTGGGGCTGGGTATTGCGAACGGCCTCTGCCAGCATCTCGCGTAGCTCGGCCTTGGTCTTCGCCGGTTCGCGCGGCTTCGGTTTCCATGAGGTCATGAAAACAATATGGGGATGCAGGAGGGGGAATTAAATCCTGAGGAGATTAAATCGGGGAAAGACAGAGATCGCAGCATGACGATTTCACGCTGGTGGTGGCGTGGAGCGTGCGCGGGCCGCACCGCCGCAACATATAGCGCCTTCCCTTTTGGCTAGATCGGCGGGATCATCTCGTCGAGCTATCTTATGACCATACGGGAGAGGTGATGTGGATGCTTGTTTTAGTTTCGTTAGCAGTCAACGCGGGTGGCGTTCATTCTAATGTGCAAACCCTGCACTTTCCCGATCTGCCTACATGTGAGAAGGCGGCCTCTATCCTCGACAAGATAACTTTGGCCGCGACCGGATTGAACCGTAAACTGGTTACAACCGCCAAATGCATTCAGGCGGGTCAGGAAGATACGCCAAGATCACCTTCGCCGACATGCGCGGCTCCGGCGTGCGTGGGCTGCTGATCTATTGCGCCGACTATCGGTGCTCGCACTCGATCGCCATGACTTTCCGTTTTCGATGAGCCGTCCCCGCGATTTGTCTTTGATCCATTTGCAGGGCGTCGTCCTCCTGCACGACCGCCAAAGCGATTATTGTAAAGAGCACAAGGAGGAATGAAATGAGCTATACCCACGTTCTTGAAATTACCTCTCATTGGGCCGGCATCTTAACAGCCCTCGTCGCGGCGGGTGCCTATGTCGTGTATCGCTGGGACATACACAGCAAGCGCAGTCAACTTGAAAACTATTTGAAGGCTGAAAAAGCTGCCGCTCGCGACAAAGGTCAAAGAACTATTTTGCATCTCATGGCTAGACTTGGGCTGACCGAAGCCGAAGTGCTGCAAGCAAGCTTCGGCAGCAAACACATAGAGCGTCGAATAGCTGCCGATCCAACGACCCACCTTGCCGACGCGATACTCCTAGAATACGTCACTCGATAATCTCGTCATTAAACGCAATGGATCTTGGAGGCGAGGTGCTTGTCGATCAGCTTCGCTCTACCGTAGTAGGCGATGAGATCGCGATCGGCAGCGTAGCTGACTGAGGTCTGCTTTCAGGGGTAATACAGACATCCCATTTCAAGGGCGTCAGGACCGCTTCTCAGCGCCCGTCTACAACTTAAAACTAAGGACCGGAGACGCAAAGTCCGCCCTATTACTCCGCACGTTCGAAAAGGGAGTTTTGATTTGGAACGCAGATACAAAAACTGCCGAACTCATCCGCTGGGAACAAATTGACGGACTTAGCCACATCGTAGCTTTCGACAATGTGAGATCGATCTGCCGGACAATATCGTGGTTTTGCCCACCGCAGGTAGACCCTTGATCGCGGCCTGCCGCTAGCGGCGATCCTTCTTGGCCTTGGGCAAAGGCTTGGTCTCGGTTTTGGGCTGGGTATTGCGAACGGCCTCCGCCAGCATCTCGCGTAGCTCGGCCTTGGTCTTTGCCGGTTCGCGCGGCTTAGGTTTCCATGAGGTCATGAGTGTAATATGGGGATGCAGGTAGTGCTGCGCGATAGTCAGTCGCCCATACCGGCTATGCGGATTATTAAGAACAGCGATTGCAGGTCGCTAGTCATACCAATCCTTGCGATCACGCGGCAGCAGCTTGCTTCGCGCATAATCCGTCGAGACCGAGGCCCGCAGTTTTTCCAGTTCGGTTTCGAGAAAATGGTTGGCGACGATCAGCGCCTTGACTGCCTCTCGCGCATCACCGCCGCACGCCGCGATTGCTTGGTCCGCAGCCGCCTCTAGCTGGTCGGTGTCGGATTGCTCAGGGTTGACTACAGGCTGCCTCACTATTGCCGGCCTCCGAGCGCCTTCCCCTTGTTGTGACCTGGCTGTTCTTTCTTCAGTCGGTCGCGCTCGGCGCAAAGCTCGTCGATCTTGTCGAGCATCCGGTCGAGCAGCGCCTCCGCTGCGGCGGAGGATATTCCCGAATATTGAAGTTGCCTGATCTCACCGCGTAGGCGCTGAACCTGACGGTGTCTGTGCTCGATGTCAGCACGAATGAAATCGATGTCCGGCATGTCCCAACTCCCCGAGAGGGTTAGAACATAACATGAACAAAAAGCAAGCCGCTAGGTCTAGGGGGTGGCAGTTTCGGCGCCCCAAATAGAAACGGCGCTGTCACCAGCGCCGTCCCTAGTGCTGCACTATACGCGAGGAGACCGGCCCACTTCGACCCGCCATAGCGGGGGTAACCCGCTCTGGCTTTGCTGGTGGGGAAGCCTACCCGCGATCCAAACTAACGTTGTTAGGACACGCGCGTTCCGCTGGAGCGCGCTGGTCCGTAACTTGCTCGAAGGCCAATACGAAAATCCGGTCCGTATCGTCGCCTTCAATACTGCTGTGGGTTGGTCGCGTGATGTGACTTTAGACATCGCCGACGAACTGCGCCGAAGCTACCCTGAGTTCGACGAAGTGCCAGCCTTAGTGCTGAGGTTCTTGGAGACAACCAACCGGCATTGAAGTTACCGCGATAGATGCCGAAAGCCTGCCTGCAAGGTTCGGCAGAAGCACTTCGTCATAGCTATCCTTGTGGTCGCGCGGCAGCAACTTGCCTCTCCACCTGGTTGATCCAGATCAACCCTACAGTCCCAAAAGCGAACAGAATGCTTTGGAGGGCAAATCCGTATAGGGAGGCTCGCATGATTAGAAACGGTTTCCGGCTGATCCGTGCTATAGCGGTCGCATTCGCCTTCTTCGTAGGCATTATCGTAGACATCTCACCGGCCGTCTGGCAGTCCGGCACGGTCATCTCGCAAGCCGAAGCGGTGATAGGCCGTCCGGCGACGCCTGGAAGCGTGGCTGGAGTAGCGCGGCGGTCGTCGAGGCGCGCCGTGCGCCGCCACTACTACTGACGGCGAGACAAACCAAGAGGGAACTGCTGTTGGTCCCAAAGCGGACACGCGCTTGGGCGCTTCTGGTCAGCCCTTTAAATAAGGTGATTGAACTCAGACCACGTTCGAGATGAGGAGGATGCGAAAATGCCACGAGTAAAGAAGCAGCCTTCGAAGCAAAGGCGAGTTACGAAAGCCATGCCGGCCCTGGGCGCTGCGGGTTTGACATTTTCACTGGTGGCGGGCGCCTCGGCGGCGGTTCCACCGGCTACCGATGAAACACAGACGCCAAATTATTCACCGAACCATCAGATTACTCTCGGTGACGAGGAAATCGCCGACATCAGCCTGGCGACGTTCTATGTGTTCGACAAGGAGGGCACGGAAGCGGCTCACACCGGCGTACAGCTAGCCTGGGTTGCCCGGTGTGGCGGTTGTCGCGCTTGTCGCGCTTGCCGGGCCTGCGCGGTCCGTGCTTGCCGCTGCGGCTGCGGAGGATGTGGCGTCGGGTGGGGCGCCAGCTGCTGCGCGTCATGGGGTGCATGCCGCTTGTGCTAAACCAAAAATCGTTTTGCCTACGTTGATTATCATCATGTGTCATGGCCGGGTTCGACAAGGTCAACCCGGCCTTTTTTCTTGCGCTGCGTAGACAGGCGCGGGATTTTTCGAGGAGCGTGAGTGCCGTGGCCGACCCTATGAGGCGACGGTCCAAGTACCGCGACAAGATCAAGAACTCGCAGCACCCGGCGATTAGCCGGGTGATGGAGATTTCACAAGCGCGGGCGTGCGTCGCGCGCCCGTGATCAATAGCCGTACCCGCGGTAGTAAGCCGGGTTATATGGGGGACCCCAGGACCAGGCAGAATTTAGGTACGGACCACCGCTATAGTAGCCTGAATAAGGGTAAGCATCAAAGTAACCAAGATAGTAGCTGCCAACGTAAGGGTAACCAGCATAGTAGCTGCCCACGTAAGGGTAACCACCACCATAGTAACCCCAGGGATGGGCGGCGACGGCTGCACCAACCGCTCCGACACCGACGAGGCCGGCACCGTAACCGTACGCTGCGCGCCGGTACTGACGACGCGCAACCCCAGCAACGCTGAATGGGGTCAACGGTCGACCGATCCGCGCTTGGGCGCTTTCGATCCCCAGCGAGACGGCGCGCTTGTCCGACCAACCGAACGAAAGCAGTGCTGCGCATGCGAAGGTCGAGGTTGCTATTGCGACGTTTCTCAAATTCATCTGCATCATGGATGATCCGACTCCAGTATTTCGGCCCAATCGAAGGATATGCCTTCGGTTCAGCTTGCGCCAGATCAAGACTAGCCCGTATTCCTGACCGCCTGCGCCAACATCGCATAGAGCTGAGGCTTGGTATACTCTACGGGGCTTAGCGGCTGGCGCGGGGGGCGTTGCCTGCCGGTCGCTGGGCGCTTAGGTACCGCTACGATCGTGGGCTTGGCGGTCGGGGGCATGTGGCCGCGCTTGAGGCCCAAGCGGTTCAACTTGGCGCACACGGCACTCCGGCTGCAATTGAGTTGCGCGGCGATCTGCCCGGCACTGAGACCGTTCGCCCAGAATTCTTTCAGCCGCTCAACGTTTGTGGTGTTCTTCCACATTGGAATTTCCTCCATTCGTTCATCTCTATCACAGCACGACGAGTAACGCGATCATCATCGCACACACGATGACCAACGCGCCGACGACCTTCCAAGTCTCGTCTTCGCGTGGCGCTGAATCGATTGACCTCGCTAACCGGATGGTTATTTTGATTTTCGCTGAACGCGGGGCGAAGCCGAACGGGACCGCCATGGGCCTCTTCCGAAGAAAAGTGCCGTCTCAACTGGTTCGGGTTCATCCCGACAATGTCAGAAGCAAGGACTGGCTTATCCTGCTTGAAGCCGGAACCATCATTGGTCCATCGCCGGAGAGACTTCGCGTCGCCCGATCGACGCTCGATCGAAAGATCGTGAAAAAATACAACATGCTCCTCCACGCAGAGCATTTCCTCGATATCGAAGGATATGACCCGCGAATTCACGCGGTGTTCTTTTGCCCTCAACTCTACAAGTACGATCCCGACAAGAAGCTCGTGCCGCTGCAAGGTGACGAGATCGGCAGATTGATTGCGCACGCGCTCGAGAGGGGAATTGCCGAGAGACAACCGTGGTATGAACCATCGGAAAAATTGCCGGATCGGCCTGTCGTCGATACCCAGCTGGAAACGGAGTTCGATGCCCTCGTCGTCGACATGCCCGCGCGAAACCACGCCGCCAAGGGATCAAAGGATGCCGGCAACGGGGGCGCCAATGCCAAACGATAGGATTGGTTTTGGGAGATCTTCCCCGCTGTTGGGCGACTGAATCTCGGACTCCAGAGCTGAGCCGACGATTATTTTCGTTCGGCTTCAGCCTCTTCCTCGAGCTGCAGGATATGCGCTCGCAGGGTGTCAAACCTCTCTTCGACGATATCGCTGAACAACGGGTCCTTGCGAGCGGTCAAGGTTGAAGCGATCTCCGTCCAGTCTTCCGGCTCCAGCGCCTTCAGCGCAGCGGGAAAGAAATGCCGATCTTCCATCATCATATGACGGCGTTCGGATTCGATAAAATTCCGGATGATTGTGTGCACCGTTTCCCGCAGGATTTCCCCATCCATGAGAATACGGTCGACCGCGTGCGCGACCTGACGCAAACGCTCAGCTCCCTTCTGGTGCTCACGCGCCAGATCGCCGACCCTCGTGGCGGCGGCCGGATCGCGAGTTCTCAGCTTGGCAAAGACCTGGTCTTCCTGAGGATGATGGTACACTTCGGGGTAGACTTCGAAATAGCTGACGATCGCGCGAATGACCTCGTAATCGGGACGCCGCCCGCGATCGAAGATTTCCAGTTCGCGCTCAAGGACGGCCAGCAATCTCTCGATATTGCGATGCTCTCGCGACAACAGCTCAATGATCATAACAACGGTCCACGGAAGGAGCGATGATCGACAGGAAACACCGCGAAGGGTTCCTAAGTCGTTGCGCTGGATCAAATCTGAGGCGCGAAATCGGTTTTGCGGCAAGGCCGGTGGGACCTCGGCGCTAAACCGATAGCGACCACAAGCCGCTCTGCCGTTTGGAACTTATGTCCGCAATCGTTTGTTTTTGTGTCGCTTCCGCCTTACGGCGGAGCGCTTTCAGCCAAGCTGAGCCACCAAACCGTCACTTTAAAGGCGAAATGCGGACCAAACATTGAGAGGAATCGTATCGCGGGACGGGGGGCACCCTCTCGTGCGCATCTTGCGGGTCGGCGTGAGGCCGCACGAACATGAGCAGATCGAGCATTGCCCTTGTCAATCTTCGGGCCTTTGTCATCCTGATCGTGCTGGCGTTCCATTCGGTCCTTCCCTACCTCGCTTCGCTGCCGCTCAACCCCTATCCCTTCGACGCTGCACCTTATCTTTGGCAGGCCTTTCCGATCGTTGACAGCGAGCGATGGTTCGGCTTCGACCTGTTCTGCGCCTGGCAGGACGTCGGTCTGATGGCCCTGATGTTCTTCCTTTCTGGCCTGTTCGTGCCGACCAGCCTTGCCCGAAAGGGAAGCCGGAAATTTTTGTCTGACCGCATGCTTCGGATCGGTCTGCCATACGTGCTTGCCGTCATCTTTCTTGCGCCGCTCGCCTATTATGCCGCCTATCGCACCACCGCTGCCGACCCCGAACTTGAAGCCTATTTGCAGCATTTGCTCGCGCTGCCTTTCTGGCCATGCGGACCGCAGTGGTTTCTGGGCGAGCTCTTGGTATTCAACATTGTCGCGGTCGCGATGTATCGGTTGTTTCCGGGATGGGACCAGCATCTCGTCCGCATGGCGGACTTTGCCGGCGGCAACCCGGTGCGGTTCTTCATCCTTCTCGCGGCGAGTTCGGCATTGGCCTACGTGCCTCTGGTGCTGATCTATTCTCCCTTCGCCTGGCTGGACGTCGGGCCAATCGGATTTCAACCCAGCCGGCCGTTGCATTATCTCGTCTATTTCCTCGCCGGCGTAACGGTAGGAACTTACGGCCTCGACCGTGGCTTGCTCGACTGCAACGGCGCTCTGGCGCAGCGCTGGAGGGCATGGCTTGGAGCCGCCTTTGCCGGCTTCATTCTGTGGGCGGCGGCGACCTCGGTGACCATGGCCGATTGGAGCAGCGCTCCCGGAATCGTGAGAATTTTGGCCGCTCTCGGCTTTGTCATCGCCAGCGCGGCTATCTGCCTGTGCTCGCTTGCGATCTGCCTGCGTTTTGCTCATTGGCGCCAGCGGGCCTTTGAAAGCCTGTCGGCCAACGCATACCGGATGTATCTGATCCATTATGTGTTTGTGGTCTGGGTGCAATATGCGCTGCTCGGCATCGGCCTGTTTGCGATAGCCAAGGCAGCAGTCGTCTTCGGCGCGACCTTGACCATGAGCTGGACCGTTGCTGCCGCCCTGGGACGTACGATGCCCGTCTTGCGGCTGAATGCGACGATAGGCGGCGTGCCTCGGGCGTGAGGACTGACCTTGACGTTTGGACGGAAAGGAATCGAATCCGGGAAAAAGTATGCCACTGGTCTTCACCGTCGCATTTCGAAACCTTTTTCATGATCGGCTGCGTTTTGTCGCAACCGTGATCGGGATCGTTTTTTCCATCGTCCTGGTCACGATCCAGATGGGACTTTATCTCGGCTTCGGACGCATGGTGACGACGATGATCGATCATGCCTCCGCCGATCTCTGGGTGATGCCCAAGGGGACCAAGTGCTTCGAGGATCCGTCGCTGTTGAACCTGCGCGAGCGCTATCGCGCGCTGTCGATCAACGGCGTGGCGCAAGCCATTCCCGTGGTGATCGGATTTGCGGATTGGCGCATGGCCGGCGGAGAGATGACACCGGTTTTCGTCATCGGCTCGGATCTGCGATCCGGCGGCCTGGAGCCGTGGGATCTGGTCGACGGTCAGCTCGAGTCCCTTTCCGCACCGAAAGCGGTCGCGGTCGACAGGACCTATTTCGCCCGCCTTGGCGTCTCGGGGATCGGCTCAACCGCCGAAATCCGCGAACAGCCGGTTCGCGTGGCGGCCGTCACCAACGGCATCCGCTCGTTCACCACGACGCCGTTCGTGTTTCTGGATGTCAATCGGGCGCGCGCCTATACCGGGGTCCCCACGGGCAAGGCTTCTTATCTTCTCGTTCGGCTCGCTCGCGAAGCCGACCCCGATCAGATTCGCCGGCAGCTCGTCTCCAACATCGCCGATGTTGAAGTCCTCACCCCTGCCGAATTTCGCGAGCGCAGCCGCAAGTTCTGGCTGTTTGGCACGGGCGCGGGCGCCGCGCTTTTCGCCGGCGCATTGCTTGGCGTGATCGTCGGCACCGTGGTTGTCGCCCAGACGCTCTATTCGAGCACGAAAGAGCACTTGAACGAGTTCGCCACCCTGCGGGCGCTGGGCTCCTCGCGGCGCTATATCTACAACGTGATAGTTTTCCAGGCCTTGCTCAGTGCCGTGATCGGCTTTTCCATCGCAGCGCTGGCGGGCTATGGCATCGTGCAGCTCACCGAGGGGACGGCATTGCCGATCCTCATCACGCCTTTCCTTCTCGTCGGCCTGTTTTTGCTTACGGTGGCGATGTGCGTGGGATCGTCTATCGCGGCGATCGTTCAGGTCACCCGCATCGACCCTGCGATGGTATTTACGCGATGACCGAACCATTGATCGAAGCGGTGAATGTGGCGAAGGATCTTGGCAGCGGCGCGGCCAGGGTGGCGGCGCTCAAGGGCGTAAGCCTGGCGCTCAGGGGCGGCGAACTCACGTTGCTCATGGGCCCTTCGGGAAGCGGCAAGACCACGCTCTTGTCCATTCTCGGATGCATGTTGACGCCGAACGAGGGTTCAGTTCGTGTCCGCGGAAATCCTACCGACCCAGCCGGGCCCGAAGAACTGGCTCTTCTCAGGCGGGAGCATGTGGGCTTTGTGTTCCAGTCCTTTCATCTGTTTCCGACATTGTCGGCCGTCGACAATGTACGCCTGGCGCTCGATGTGCGGGGCGAGCCTTCGAGAGCTGCAAAGCTCAGGTCGCGCGAGGCATTGAGGAAGGTCGGTCTCGCCGACAAGACAAGAGCGTACCCGCGCGAACTCAGCGGCGGCGAACAGCAGCGCGTGGCGATTGCCCGCGCGATTGTCGGAAATCCTTCCGTCATCCTGGCGGACGAGCCCACGGCTGCACTCGACGGCGAGAACGGCCGGGCGATCATGAAGATACTCGGCGAAATTGCCAGGGAGCAGGGGCACGCGGTGCTCATCGTGACACATGATCCGCGGCTCTTGCCATTTGCAGATCGGATCGTTCACATCGAAGATGGACGGATCACGGGCGAGCAAAGGGGCGAGGCGAAAGTCCAATGAATCCCGTGAAACAGGGAAAACGACTGACTGGATTGGGGCGCCGGACTGCGGTCGTCGCCGTCCTGGTCCTGAGCGCCTTTGCGGCGATCTTCCTGATGCGATCGGGAACGCCGGCCATCACGCCGGCATTGTGGAGCACACCGGCCGATCAGGTTAAGGAAAAGAGTTGGCAGGCGGTGGCGCCGGGGCGCGTCGAACCCTGTTCCGGCCAGATCAAGGTCGCAGCCGGCGCGATGGGCATCGTCGACAAGGTGCTGGTGAAGGCCAACGACAAAGTGTTTGCCGGCGAAGCGCTGATCCATCTTGCCGACGACGACCTGAAGGCGCGGCTGGCCGCGGCGGAGGCCCAGGTCTCGATGCGCGAGCGCGCGCGAGATGAGCGATCGGCGACGGGCAGCGCGAAAACGCGACGCAACGCCGAGGATGCCGTGGCCGATGCCCAACGGGCGCTCGAAAATGCGCGATTCCAGGTTGATCGTGCTGCCGCGAAATTCCGCAGCTCCGGCGGGTCGGACGCCGACCTGACCGCTACGCGACTTGCCCTGACACGCGCGCAAAACGAACTCTCAACCCGGCAGGGGCAGCTCCGTGCCATCGAGGACGACAGTCCTCTGCCAACGGCGCTTGAGGGTCAGCTCAGCGTCGCCCGATCGGAATACGACGTGGCGCGTTCGGCGCTCGACAAGATGACGCTGCGGGCGCCGATCGACGGCACCGTGCTCGAGGTCAACGTACGCCTCGGCGAAGGGGTGTCGCCGAATTCGCCGCAGTCGCCCGTGCAGCTTGCCGATCTCTCTTCGCTCTGCGTGCGCGCCGAGCTCGACGAGCGCGACATCGCCTCAGTCAAGGTCAGGCAGGCGGTCGTCGTGCGGGCCGCAGCTTTTCCCGGCCGCGAATTCGAAGGCACGGTCTCTTCGATCGCACCGCTGGTTGAACCCGGGCGGCTTGAGCCGCCGGGATTGCGCGATCAGGCCAATGTGGAAGTGGTTCGGGTCTTGATCGAATTGGGCGGGCCGGGAGAACTCGCCCCGGGCATGAAGACCGATGTCTATTTCCGCG
>Ga0307474_10003530_pt1 | contig 11259 bp, 10 predicted proteins | sample atmos_gasesECM1C_2_FD_203312 | JGI IMG/M metagenome (GOLD analysis project Ga0307474, IMG submission 203312) | Hardwood forest soil microbial communities from Morgan-Monroe State Forest, Indiana, United States - atmos_gasesECM1C_05 | ecosystem: Environmental > Terrestrial > Soil > Temperate... | reverse complement strand
CGCGCAGGACGGCATCCGCGACCCGGTCGGCATGATCGGCCAGCGCCTCGAAGCCAACGTCCATGTCGTCACGTCTTCGATCAGCGCCACTCAGAATCTCGTCACCGCCGCGAACCGCGCCGGCATCCTCATCTCCGACACCGTTCTTGAGCCGCTGGCCTCCGCCGAATCTTGCCTCACGCAGGACGAGCGCGACCTCGGTTGCTGCCTGCTCGACATCGGCGGCGGCACCACCGAGCTGATCGTCTACGGCGGCGGAGTGGTGCGCCACACCAGCGTGATCGCGGTCGGCGGCGACCACTTCAGCAACGACCTTGCCGTCGGCCTGCGCACCCCGATACCCGAAGCGGAACGGATCAAGCGCCACCATGGTTGCGCTTCCGCCGCTCTGCTCTCCGAAGACAGCGCCATCGAAATCGCCAGCGTTGGCGACCGCCCCCCACGCATGATTTTTGCGCGCATGGTTACCGATATCATCGAGCCAAGGGCCAACGAATTACTCGCTTTGATCCGGGACGATTTGCAGCGCGCCGGCCTCGACAAGCAGATTCCCGCAGGATTCGTTCTTGCCGGCGGCGGCGCCAAGCTCTACGGCCTGCTCGATCTCACCGAAACGACATTCCACCTGCCCGCGCGTGTCGCCGAACCGAAAGGACTCGTCGACATGCCCGAGCAAGTTGCCCAGCCCGAATACGCAACGGTAGTCGGTCTTGTGATGTACGGCGCGAAGGCACGTCGCGCGTCGCCGCAGCGCGGGGGAAATTTAGTATCAAAATTAAAGTCCATGTTCGCGGGCGCATCGTAAACCGCCCTGTCGGCGCGCCAAAACGCGCCGCGAAGCGACGCCGCCGGCGAATCTGGGGAAGGCTGAGGGAAGCATGACAGGTAAAGATATGGGGATTCGCATGAGCTTCAGCGAAGAGCTGTCGCCGGCGAAGATAAAAGTTATCGGCGTGGGTGGCGGCGGTTGCAATGCCGTCAACCGCATGATTCGCGCCAAGGTCGAAGGCGTCGAGTTCATCACCGCCAATACCGATTTGCAGGCGCTGAAGCTGTCGCAGGCGCCGCTGAAGATTCAGCTCGGCGCGAAGCTCACCAAAGGTCTCGGCGCTGGCGCCAATCCTGAGACCGGCCGCAAAGCCGCTCTCGAAGACACCGAAAAAATTATCGAGTCGCTTGAAGGCTCGGACATGATCTTCATCACCGCCGGTCTCGGCGGTGGCACCGGCTCAGGCGCGGCGCCCGTTGTCGCGTCGCTCGCCAGCGAGCTGGGCGCGCTCAGCGTCGCCGTCGTCACCAAACCGTTTGCCTTCGAAGGCAAGCGCCGCATGATGCAGGCTGAACAGGCGCTGCAGGAATTGATCGGCGCGGTCGATACCGTCATCGTCATCCCCAACGAGCGCCTGATGGAAACCGTTGAGCGCGGCACGAGCTTCTTTGACGCGTTCCGCATCGCCGACGACATTCTTCGCCAGGCGGTGCAGGGGATTTCCGACATCATCACCGTTCCCGGCATCATCAACCGCGACTTTGCGGATGTGAAAGCCATCATGCACGGCCAGGGTTACGCCGTCATGGGCACCGCGGTCGGCACCGGCACAAGCCGCGCCGTCGACGCCGCGAATCGCGCCATCGCCAGCCCATTGCTCGAAGACAATTCGATTCAGGGCGCGCAGGGTATCCTCATCAACATCTCCGGCAGCTCCAGTCTCACGCTGCAAGAAGTGCACGAAGCCTCATCCGTCATCCAGAAGGCCGCGCACGAAAACGCAAACATCATCTTCGGCGCCGTGCAGGACGACCAGATGAAAGACAGCATCAAGATCACGGTGATCGCGGCCGGTTTCAAAGACGCGAACAAGAAACAAGTGAAGGAAAAACCTTCCTTTATTCCCAAGACGTGGAAGGTTGAGCCCGAAATTGCCGAGCCCGAGCCGGCTCCTCCACCACAGCAATCGCCCAACGTCGTGCATCAGGTTCAGGAAAACGTTCGCGAAGTCGGCCGCGACGTTCCTGCGATGGACGATCTCGACGTCCCGACGTTCCTCCGCCGCGCGCAAAAAGCATAACCAACGGCAGAATCATTTCAGGGGCGCGGCTTTCGCGCCCCTCATGTTTTTTTGCGATTCGAATTTTTTGTCCGACCTACCGGAGAATGGCGCCGCCCAAAATATTCGCCATCTTCCCGCCGTTCTCCGGTCGCATCCCCGCCCCCGCGACGTACAACGCGGACTCGGAAATCCCGTCGATCCCGAGCGCTCTCTCGATCTTCGAGTCCGCAAACGCCATCGTGCAAAACGGCGCCAGTCCGAGCGAAGTCGCCGTGAGGCAAAACGACTGGCACAAATGCCCCGCCTCGATCAGCACCGCGCGATACGCCCGCGCGTAGTCGTACTTCCACCGCGTCCGTGCAAACACAGCCGTGAGAAACACAACGAACGCCGCTGAGCCGTACCACTGCTGATCGGCAAGCAACTTCGCGATCTCGCGCGAAGTTGCTCCGCGCCGCAGAAGTTCCAGGCAATGATCCGCCGCATTGTAGTGATAGAAGCCCGCCGCCAACCCGCCAACATTGCGAGCCAAGACATAGGCCTCGACCGGATGCATTGCACCGCCGGAAGGCGAGGTCTTCGCCGCCACCGGCCCGATCTCCGGCAAGCTCACCCAGTGATGGACGCCAAATGTCAGACCTAACAAATCTCCGAGCGATGCGAGCGTCACGGGCTCAGCAGAAAATTTGCGCCAAGTACGCCGTTGCAGCAGCACGCGCGCGAATTCACTGTCGTGAACCGGCGCCTCCAGCCGAATCTGCTTCGCCTTGGCGTAACGCTTGATAGGTAGGGGGATCGGCTTCGATCGAGCGAGCTGCACTAGCGTTCGAAACTGTTTCGCCTGGTCGGCTTCGAATTGCAAATCCTTGGTCGAAAGGTGAAAAAATCCCGCGGCAGGATTCCATTCGCTCCACGCCGCCAACTCCGCATGTCCCGCGGGCAGAGGTTGATCTTCGCGGCGCAGCAACGAATGTTGCACGAGTTCCGCCACAGCGCGTTTCAGCGAAGACGGCGCGTACTCCGGCATCGCCGCGCACAAATCGCCGAACGATTTCCCGGAATCGAAAAAATGCAATAGGGAAGCGGTTAATGGGTGGGCCGTAACCTGAAGCCGCGTCAGATAATTCTCAAAGACAAGGTGTTCGCCACGCCAGTAAGCGATCGCGAACGAAGATCGCCGATAACGCGGTTCGCGAAATTGTTTTGACGCACGGGAAGACTGCGACTTTGAACGCAGCGGTTTTTGTGCGAGTGGCTTTTTCCGGCGGCTCACGACTCAGAGGCCGCGCATCGGGCTACTTGTCGTTGTCCGCTGGCGCGAATCCGTGGGTCATGATGCCGTTTTTGCAGATGGTCCTCACCGTGGCCAGTGCGGCGTTGAGATTCTTGATGTCGAGGTCGATCTGCTTCCGGTCGGCTGCGGATACCTTGGGCTTGATCTTGCGTAGACTCTTTTCCGCTTTCTGAATCTGTTCCTTGATGGGCTTGAGAGAAACCACCAATTTTTTCTTTGCCATGTCTGTCTCCGTTTGGGGATTTCCGGAATGTCGATCCGGGCAGTGGCTACGTTCTTCGATTACGAGGTTTCGCGATCGAGAGCGGCGAGTGTAACGAACACGTTACGTCGCGTCAAGAAAACATCATGTAACACCGCGCCGCCGGCGAAATCACCGTTTCGTTTGCGGAGCAGAGGATTGCGCCGTCACCGGATGCCGCAAATGCGGCGGCACGTTCATGCGCGCAAGCAGCTTCTCGAAGCCTGCGTCTCCGCGCAGAAACGCGAAAACCGGATGGACGGCAAGGTTCACCATCCGCGCGTTGCGTTCTTCATATCCTTTTTCAAGCCAGTCGATCGTGTCCGGCTTGCGTTCCATGCCGGCGTACAACATCGCCCATGCGTACGGAGAAATATAAGTCCCGCTCGGCGCCAGCAGAAACTCTTGCAAAAGTTCTCGCGCCTGCTCGGTTTTGCCCGCCTGCGCATACGCATTCGCGAGCTCCGCCTTGCGTCCCATGTCGCTCGGCGACAGCGAAACTGTGTTCCGGAATTCCGCGATCGCCTGGTAATACAATTTTTTCTGCAAATATGCCTGGCCCAGGTACCCGTGAGCGACGACGAAGCCGGGATCGAGCCGCAGCGTCGTCTTCTCCGCTTCGATCGCGTGGTCGGGATCGCCCGCCAGGTAGTAACACCATCCGACATTCGCGTTGATGATCAGCGAACGCGGATCGATGTCGCGCGCCAGCTTGATCTCGGTGATCGACTCCTGCTTGTGTCCCGTCGCGGCCAGCGTCAGCGCGTACCAGTGGATCGCCGTCGCATAACCAGGATTCAACGCGATCGCGCGCTGAAATTCGCTCTCCACGCCTTCCCATTCCAGGTGATAGAAGCGGATCGCGGCGAGCGATGCGTGCGCTTCGGCGAGCTGATCGTCGAGCTCGAGGGCCTTCTGCGCCGCTGCCTTCGCTTCAGGAATCACCTCTACCGGCGGCCGGATCTGGTATGTGTCGGTGTTCAGCAATCCGTCCGCGAGGCCCGCCCACGCCGCCGCGTACGTCGGATCGGCAGCGATCGCCTCCCGATAAAACCGAACCGCCGCCGTGATTCCTTCCGGCGTGCGCTTCTCGATTTCAAACCGCCCCTTCAGGTAAGCCTCGTAAGCCTTCGGTACGATCGGGCGATGGCTCGCCAGTTGCGCCGCCTCGGGTTCCGACAATTCCACCTGAATCCCGCGCGCGATGGCCGTCGCCACGTCGCTTTGGAGCGCGATTACATCGATGAAATCCCGCTCATAACTGTCGGCCCACAAGCTGCGCTCGATCGAAGTCTGAATCAGCTTGGCTGAGATCCGCACGCGACCCTCGGATCGCAAGACTGAGCCTTCGACCACCGCATCCACGTTCAAATCGCGCGCAATATCCGCGAGCGATTTCTGCGTGCCCTTGTACTGCATCACCGAAGTCCGCGAAATCACGCGCAACTTGCGGATATGCGAAAGCTCAGTGATCAGCGCATCCGTCATCCCGTCGGCAAAGTATTCCTGCGACGCATCGCCCGACAGATTCTCCAGCGGTAAAACCGCAAGCGACTGAATCGCACCCGGCACCATGGCCACGTGACTCTGCCGCTTCTCCACGTACCACACGCCGCCCGCGAGCAGCGCCACGGCGACGACAAAGATCCCCAAGCCATACCACAGCCGCGTGTGCGCTCGATCCGACTGCTGCTCCGTTTCGTGCAGTGCCAAGGTCGCGAAGGGAATCCGCTCCGAGCGGGACGCGGTCGCCGCGGCTTCCAGTGCCGCGCGCACCTCGCCTCCCGAGCGATACCTCTGCGATGGATCCTTATCGAGACACTTCTCGATCACCGCCTGCAGCACCGGAGGCACCGCAGGCACGATCGGCGGCAGCGGCTCGCGCAAAATCGAGGCGCTCAATTCGTATGCTGTCCCGCCGCGAAAAGGCCGTTTGCCCGTCGCCATTTCATACAGCACCACGCCCAGCGCCCAGACATCGCTCCGCGCATCCGCATCCTGGCCGCGCAACAACTCCGGCGCCATGTACGCCAACGTTCCGGTCACGCCGTGCTGGTCGTCCCACTCGCCGTCGAATTTCGTCGTGTCCTCGCTGACCTTGGGCTCGACGCTGCGCTGCGACAACCCAAAATCCAGCAACTTCAGCCGTCCCGACGGCGTAACCCACACATTCCCCGATTTCAGGTCGCGGTGAACGATCCCGCGCTCGTGCGCGTGCGCCAACGCATCCGCCAGTTGCGTGCCGTAGCGCACGACAACGTCCGCCGGCATCGGTCCGGTCAGCACTTCCTGCACCAGCGAATGGCCTTCGACAAACTCCATTGCGATGTAGGGGTGGCCGTCGTCTTCGCCAACCTCATAAATCGTGCAGATGTTGGGGTGATTCAGCGCCGAGATGGTCTGTGCCTCGCGCAGCACTTTTTCACGCGCCTGCGGGTCTTTTTCCAGCCGACCGAGCGTCAAAAACTTCAGCGCCACGTCGCGCTTCAACGTCAAATCGTGCGCGCGGTAAACGACGCCCATTCCGCCTTCGCCCAGTTTTTCAGTAATGGAGTAGTGGGAGATCGCTCGCCCGATCATGCGTCACTTCGTGCGCCCGAGTTGAACACAGCCTTAGATTACAGGCAAGAGTGGCACCGCGGTGAATTTCTACTTCGTGCTATTCGTCAATTGATTTTAAGCGATAGCCGGTTCGGGCCCAAACGTTTAACCGACGGCAATGGCCGCAAGGCATTGCCGGAAATAGGGTTACTTCTGGTTCCTGACTAGCGCCAGGAACTCGTCGCGCGTCTGCTTGTTGGTGCGAAATTCGCCCAACATCGCACTCGTCACCGCCTGGCCATGCTGCTTCTCGACGCCGCGCATCTGCATGCATAAATGCCGCGCCTCGATAATCACGCCAACTCCCTGCGGTGCGATCTTCTCCTGAATCGTTTCGGCGATCTCGCTGGTCATCCGCTCCTGGATCTGCAATCGCCGCGCGAACATGTTCACCAGCCGCGCCACTTTGCTCAGCCCGATCACCTTCTTCGTCGGCAGGTACGCGATGTGCGCTTTCCCAAAGAAGGGAAGCAGGTGATGCTCGCACAGGCTAAAAAACTCGATGTCCTTCACCACCACCATCTCGTCGTACGCGACGCTGAAGGTCGCGCCATTCAGCAGGTGATCGACGTTCTGATGATATCCGCTCGTCAAGAACTTCAGCGCCTTCTCATACCGCTCCGGGGTCTTGCGCAGACCTTCGCGCTCGGGATCTTCTCCGATTTCCTTGATAATCTCGCGCACATGACACGCGATCGTTTTCGCGTCGCGCGGTTTGCCTTCGTCGAGCCGGATTTCTTCCGTCGGCTTGTTCATCCCTGGTCCTTTCCACACCGTCACAGTGCTCCATCCGAAGCGCTGGCAATTCCATCCCCTGCAAATTCAAAACTGTTGTTCGGCGTCTCTTCGATGCGCACGCGCTCGAGCTTCGCCGTCGGAAAGGCCCGCAACCGGCGATAAATTTCGATGCACAAATTCTCCGTCGTCGGCACTTCAGCCTGAAATAACTCGACTTCGTCGTTCAGTGAGCGATGATCAAACGGCTCTAGGACCTCGCGTTGCACAAAGTCATCGAGATCGGCGAGATTTGCGATCATCCCCGTAGCCGGGTCCACATCGCCGGAAACGCTGATCTCCACAACATAATTGTGCCCGTGCCCGCACGCGTTGTTGCACTTTCCATAAATCCGGGCGTTCTCCGCATCGCTGAGCTGCGCGCTGTGCAGCCGGTGCGATGCCGCAAATCGATACCGCCGCCCCAATTCAATTTTCAGTCCCCCGTGCGCAGCCGTCATGACGCGCTCTCATTCCGCCCAGCGCCATTGCGATAACAATCCGCAAATAAATCCGGTGACTCATACAGCCGCACGCGATGCAGACGCCCCTGCGGAATCTTCGGCTCCAGCAAGCTCCAGATCACCCGCGCCACGTTCTCGCAGGTCGGAATTTGCCCCGCGAGTTCCGGCACCTCGAAATTCAAATGCCGGTGATCCATCCGGCGCATCACTTCCTGTTCCAGAATCTTTTTCAGATCCGCGAGATCCACCACCATTCCCGTCACCGGATCGGGCTCGCCCGCCACGGTGACTTCCAGCGTGTAGTTGTGCCCGTGCCCATGGGGGTTATTGCACTTCCCAAATACGCGCCGATTCTCCTCCTCAGACATCGCCGGATTGTTGTAGCGGTGCGAAGCCGAAAATTCGATTTTGCGCGTCAGCAGAACCATAGCTTATCGTTACCAATCCCCGTTTCTCGAACCCGTCTCAAATCAAAATTATCGTGCCGCTCCCGGCGTCCCCACCGAAATCTCGCGCCCCTTCCACGCCACTTTCCGCTTCGCGTACGCGCGGTACGACGCCAACAGAATCGCGCTATACATCACTACGGCGGGCACGTAATAGAGGATGAGCCTTCCCGAGAATTGGTTACTTCGCAAATCCAGCCCATAGCCCGCCTGCCGCACAAGCAACAACACCACTCCCGCCATCAGCGCGAAGGGCATCCGCAGCCCAATCACAATCAGCAAGAACGGAATCCACGGCACCGCCGACATAAGCTCGCGATAGGTCGCCGCAGCAGATCCGCCCATCAGTAAATACAAATTTTTCTTCCACCCTTCGCGCATCGCCGCGAGCGACCGGTACATCCGCGCCTTCACCACGCCCTTGCCTGGTCCAAACCAGATCGGATACCCAGCACTTTTCGCATTCTTCGCGAGCGCTACATCTTCCAAAACTTCGCCCGCGATCGCCGCGTGCCCGCCAATCGCGTCGTAAACATCGCGCCGAATCATTAGAAATTGCCCATTCGCCGCCGCCGCGCGATTCTTTGGATCGTTCACATCCTCGAACGAAAACCGCCGCGCCAGCCGGCAATACACAAACGGAATCATCGACTTCTCGTACCATGTCTCCGTCACCTGCTCCGGCGAAAACGAAACCAGTGCAGCACCCGACTCCTGCGCGATCTGCAACGCGCGCGCCGCCGCTCCCGGCAAAAGCACCGCGTCCGCATCCGTGAACAGCAGCCATCGCTGGTGTGCTTCCGCCGCGCCACGCCACACCGCATGATTCTTCCCGACCCAGCCCGCAGGCAGCTTGCCCGTCTCCAGCAACGTGAGCTTCGGAATCTCCGCGCCCGCCCGGCGCACCGCCGCGACGGTCCCGTCGTCAGACTGATCGTTCACCACTAAAATTTCCACGACCTCCGGCTGCTTGGCCAAACTCCTCACGCAAGCGCCGATCACCGCCTCTTCATTTCTTGCCGGCACAATCGCGCTGATGCACGGCTCACTCACAAACCCATCAGCGACGCCCGCACCCGCGCCCAGAGACTCCTCACCCTGTTTTTGTGAACTTGGCATCTCGCTGGACATGGATGAATTCGGCGGAGGCTCCCCGAACGCCTGTCGGCACCGACTCGCGATCACCGCAATGCCGAACCAGACATTCCGAACCACTCGGGGATACGCTAGTATAACACTTGATGGGAACGGACCGAAAACTCGCAAATTGGGCGGCGATCGCCGCCGCCGCCGTCGTTATTCTGATCTTCGCGCTACCCAGCTACCGCCAGGGCGAGGCCTCCATCGCCGGCTCAAAAGCCCGCGATTTCTCGCTCACCCTCGACGGCAAGTCCACCCATCTCTCCGACTTCCGCGGCAAAGTCGTCGTCCTCAATTTTTGGGGCTCCTGGTGCCAGCCCTGCGTCGAAGAGGCCCCTGGCCTCAACCGCCTTCAGCAGCACATCGCCTCACACAACGCGATCGTGATCGGCGTCGCGGCCGACGAAGACGACGCCGCTTACAAAAAATTCCTGCTCGATCACGCTATCAACTACCCCACCTACCGCGATCCCGCCACAAAAGAAAATCGCTCCGCCATCGCCGAATCCTATGGCACGGTCATGGTGCCCGAAACCTACATCATCGACCGCAACGGCAAGATCGCCCGCAAAATCATCGGCTACCAGGAGTGGGATTCCCCAGAAATGCTCGCCTACTTCGATCAACTGCTCGCGCATTCCTAATCACATAAGTAGCTATTGTCTTGGTGGCGCTCGCCTCGGACCTCACACCACGTCTACTGCACCGAGATTGTCATGGGCACGGAATGCACCAGCGTCGCGGTTGTGCCCGAAAATCCGAACGAGTCGGTGCCTGTGGACGTCGCTGTAACGATCGCCGATTTGGACCCTTGATTTAGCGAGTCGCCTGAGTACTCGGCATAGATGGGATAGACCCCTAGGTACGGAAAACCAAGCGACGTCACCGCCTTTCCATTTGAGACGCCGGCGTAACCCAGTTGTCCTGCGTTTGTCGCAAAAAATTGTACCGATCCAGACACGGGATTGGTCGATGTGATGGTCGCAGTCGCCAGTAGAGCTTGGCCCTGAGGGATTTCCGGGCTGATGAGCATTAATGTGGTCGTTGTTGGCACCTCCACAGGGGTCGGATTTGAAGCCGGCGCTTCCGACGGCACTTGGGCCGAGGTTCGGATCGGCGCTAGAAAACAAAGTGCGAGGCTCAGAGCCGCAACGATTCCTGAGGGGACTTTCATGAAACACCTGGTCCGCTTTAACGTCGAGACAAACCACCCACGCATGCAGAAATGTGGGAAGACATCGGCGTGTTTGTCGGGACTTCTTTGTAACAGAATTCCTGGAAGCGGTTATTTCGAGGCTAGCACGCGCCACAGTTACTCGCGATCCGTTGTTACCAAGCTATAAACGACGAAATGAGCCGTTAACCCCGCCCGAACCCCAGCTATTGAAAGGTACATGCGGCAAAATCAAGAGGCGCCGGCCACGTAGAAACCTTCACGCGTCCCGGCCCATCAAACGAACGCAAACCCAAAATGCCACCCTCCGCTCCCGCCAACGTAGGCACAACCAATCCCATCGAGCGCCCGGCATCCGCTCCATCTCCCGCTAACCTCGCCGAGTCCAGCCGCCGCCTTCTCCCCTGGCTCATCGCCGTCGCCTTCTTCATGGAGTCTCTCGACACCACAATTTTAAACACCGCCGTCCCCACGATCGCCGCCGCCCTCCACGTCGCCCCTCTCGCGATGAAGTCCGTGCTCGCGAGCTACACCCTCAGCCTCGCCGTCTTCATCCCCATCAGCGGCTGGATGGCCGACCGCTACGGCACGCGCCGCGTCTTTTCTTCCGCCATCGGCATCTTCGCCCTGGGCTCATTGCTTTGCGGCCTCTCCACCAACATCCACGAACTCGTCGCCTGCCGCATCCTGCAAGGCTGCGGTGGCGCCATGATGGTTCCCGTCGGCCGCCTCACGATGGTCCGCACGTTCGCGAAATCCGAACTCATCCGCGCCATGAGTTTCGTCGCCATCCCGGGACTCATCGGCCCCATGCTCGGCCCGATCGCCGGCGGCCTCATCGTCGGCTATCTCCATTGGCGCTTCATTTTTTTCGTCAACGTTCCAATCGGTTTGATCGGCCTCTATCTCGTCTACCGCCATCTGCCCGACTATCGCGAAGAGCACACCGACCCGCTCGACATCGTTGGCCTCATCCTTTTCGGCTCCGGCGTCGCGCTGCTCTCGTATGTTCTCGAAGTTTTTGGCGAGCACACCCTGGGTCCGAGCGAAGTCATCGGCCTGGTGCTTTTATCG
>Ga0307474_10003529_pt1 | contig 11262 bp, 6 predicted proteins | sample atmos_gasesECM1C_2_FD_203312 | JGI IMG/M metagenome (GOLD analysis project Ga0307474, IMG submission 203312) | Hardwood forest soil microbial communities from Morgan-Monroe State Forest, Indiana, United States - atmos_gasesECM1C_05 | ecosystem: Environmental > Terrestrial > Soil > Temperate... | reverse complement strand
TCGCCGCGGAAATCCTGAACGCACACATTGCTAACTTTATGGAGGGAAACTTCCGGAGTCGATATGACACAACTGCGAAAGCAACGTCGTGGCTGACGGATCAATTGAGCGATATCAAGGTGCAGGTTCAGGACTCCGAGGCTGCGCGACTGGCATACGAGCGGGAACACCAGATTTGGCAGTTAGACGATCGGCAGAACATTACCACGCAACGGCTGGCGGACCTGAATAAAGAACTCACTGACGCGCAAAGCGAGAGGATGCGCAAGGAAGCGATATACGAATTCGCAAAGGCGGGAAACCTTGATGTGGTGCCGCAAATGCGCGAGACCGCGACATTCCAGGAATTAACCAGAAAGCGTTCCGATCTTTATCAGGCTTACCTCGACGCACTCAATCAGTACGGACCGAACTTCCCGAGGGTGCAGCGCATGCAAGCGCAAATGAAGGAAGTCGACGTGCTTCTGGATGAGCAAAAACGAAAAATTCTGGAAATTATGGGCAACGACTACAATGCCGCACGCCAGCGCGAGGGTCTGCTGAACGAAGCGCTGAACGAACAAAAGGGCGAAGTGAATCTGATGGCGCAAAGCATGGTGGAATACAACATTTTGCGGCGTCAAGCGGAAGCCAACAAGGCCATGTACGACGGTCTGCTCACGAAATTGAAGGAAGCGAATATCGCGGCCGGACTGAAGTCGTCCAACATTCGTGTGGTCGATCCTGCGATGGTGCCGTCCACACCTTCGCGCCCGGCCAAGGCGAAAAATATCGGACTCTCATTCCTGGTGGGGCTGGTTGGCGGTATTGGACTGGCGCTCCTGCGCGAGTATCTGGACAACACGGTAAAAACACCGGACGACATCGAGAATCTGGCGCATTTGCCGGCTCTCGCGGTGGTCCCCTCATTTACAAATGAAAACGGAACCGGGCGGCGCGGCCTCGTCCTGGCCGGCGCTTCGAGCAACGGCCACGACAAGCGGATCGAACTCGTAGCGCAGCATTTGCCCAAATCGCAGATGTCGGAAGCTTTCCGCGCGCTACGAACGGCAATGCTACTTTCTCAAGCCGACCACCCCCCGCAGGTGGTCCTGGTGACCAGCGCTCTGCCGCGCGAAGGGAAAACGACGGCAGCTGCGAACCTGGCGGTCACGCTCGCACAATTGGGCGACCGCACACTTTTGATTGACGCCGACTTGCGGAAACCGGGAATCGGACGGCTGCTGAATATGACCGATGGCAAGTACGCTGGATTGAGTTCCTACCTTGCCGGGGTCTCAAGCCTTGATCTCGTTGCCGTGCCGCATCCTGCGATTCCGAATTTGGTGGCTATTCCAACCGGACCGCTGCCGCCGAACCCTGCAGATTTGCTTTCTTCGCACAAATTGGCGGATGCGTTACGCGAACTCAGGAGCCAGTACAAGTTCATCGTTATTGATTCGCCTCCGGTCATGGCCGCGACGGACGCTGTGATTCTATCGGTGCAGGCTGATGGCGTACTGCTGGTGGTGCGCAGCGGCGAAACGCCGAAAGAGGCATTCACGCGTGCGCGCGATCTGCTGATCAGTGTGAAATGCAATTTATTGGGCGTGGTCTTGAACGCCGTCGATTCCAGTGCGCCGGATTATTACTATTCCTACCGCTACTATCCTTACTCGTACGGGTACGGACCGCAAGAAGCGGCGGACCTGTATGGCAAGACAGACGCCCATTCTTCGGAAACAGAGCATTCGCGTTATTCGGAGGACGATTCACAGTCGCTGTAATTTTGGCCTTGAGGCTGCCAGTGCTACCTGCCGCGAGCGGTTCCAGCACTCCGCCGTCAACACAAGGGAGAATAAGAGTTCCCCCCATCTTAAGCGTTCCCGCCCGTTCGATTTCTGAATCAATGGAGTCGAGGTCAGCTATACTCTGTGGAAAGAAAGCCCGCCAACACCTTCATCCAGGCTGGCCGCGTAAAGTGTCTCGCGTTAACGAACAGATGGCGGAGTAGTGGAGCGTCAGGTCGACAACGGTGAATTGAGTGCGGCGCGTGTCAAATTTCCGCCGCGGATTCTGCTGATACTGCTATTTGTTTCCCTGCCATTATTGAATCCATGGGTGCGCGGGGATGGCGTGGGTTATTATGCGTTTGCGCGCGCAATGCTGACGCAGCACAATCTGGATTTTGCGCCGGACTATGAACATGCAAACCAGGGATTTCGCGAAGCGCGACTGGACGTGACGGGCGCTCCCAGACAGGAATTCCGCACCGCTAACGGACACCTGGACAATCATTTTACCGTAGGACCAGCGATTCTTTGGGCGCCCTTTCTTTTGGTCGCGCATGCGGGCGTACTGATGGCGCACGCATTCGGCGCGCACGTTTCGGCGGATGGATTTTCCCTGCCGTATCTGATCGCGATGGCCTTTGCAACGTTGGTCTATGGATTTGCGGCGCTGCTGCTCTCCTATCGAGTGGCGTGTCGGTTCGTGGCAGAACGGTGGGCGTTGTTCGCGACGATCGCGATATGGTGGGCAAGTTCGCTGCCGGTTTACATGTATTTCAACCCGTCCTGGTCACACGCGCACTCTGCATTTGCGGTGGCGCTTTTCTTCTGGTACTGGTTGCGCACGCGCGGAGAACGAAAGGTCACGCAGTGGTTTACGCTCGCCTTGATCGCCGGGTTGATGATGAATGTGTACTACCCGAACGCGTTGGTGCTGGTGTTGCTGATCCCGGAAGCGCTGGCAGATTACCGGGCTGCTTTGCAACGATTGAACGGGAATTCGCAGAAGCGTGTTGCTTCGCTCTTCGCTTGCCATTTTTTGTTTTGCGCAGTCGTAGGGCTGTCCCTGCTACCGACTTTCCTGACTCGCTATTTCGTGTACGGGGGATTTTTAGAAACAGGGTATGTACCCGTCTCGCAATGGGCCTGGCGTTCGCCGTGGTTCCTGGCGCTGTTGTTCTCCGCAAATCACGGTCTGTTTTCGTGGACGCCGCTATTATTGATTGCGACGGCCGGACTTTTTCTATTTTGGCGAAAATTCCCGGCGATTGGAATTTCCGTCATTGGCGTGCTGCTGGTTTTTTATTACTTTATGGCTTCGTATCCGGACTGGGCGGGCATTTCGTCGTACGGAAATCGATTTTTTGTTTCGCTGACGGTTTTTTTCGTGCTTGGGCTAGCGGTTGTGCTGGATGCGCTTGCTTCACATTTCCGCAGCCGAGTGGTCGCGTCGGCGTGGCTGGGGACGGCTTTAGGTATTTTCATCCTCTGGAATCTGGGACTGATTTTTCAGTGGGGAGCGCACCTGATCCCAACGCGGGGGCCGGTATCGTGGAGCGTTGTGACTCAGAATCAATTTCATGAGGTGCCCAAACAGAGCGTTGCCCAGTTGCGAGCGTATCTTTTTCGCCGGAAAGATGCGCTGCACCAGATTGAGCAGCGCGATATTGAACAATTGAAGCGTTCCCTGCAGCAGTAAAAACACGAACCTCTGCTATCCTAAATGCGCATCGTACAGGCTCCTTCACCCGGCCGTCCGGAGCTTCGCCGGAGAGTTGTTGTTAAAATGAAACCATCCACGGCGCGCTGTGCCTGACATCACGGCGGTCTACATCCCGGCACCTAATGTGGCGCAATTTTTGCCACGGGCGATTGCGAGCCCGCAGGCGCAAGTGCTGGCGCCCGCGGAATGCGTTATCCGGGAGTGACCGTCGTGCGACACGAGCGAAATAGCGGGCTTGCCGCCGCCCGTAATACCGCGTTTCGCGTGGCGCGGGGCGGGTTTGTAGCATCGTTGGACGCCGATTGCGTTGCGGAGCCGGCGTCGGTCGAGAAGCTCGCGGCGCGTATGAACGATGCAAGGATCGCGGGCGCCGGCGGATTCTTGCGTGAGGGTGTGCAGGCTGCGATTGCCGATCGTCGGCGCGCAGCGCACCTGCCGCAGGAGTGGGGTGCGACGCTGGTGCCAAATCCGAAATTTCTCTTTGGCTGCAATACTATTTTCAGACCGGCGGCGGTGCCAGACGCGGGTGGATACGACGAGACCATGCGCAGCAGCGGGGAAGACGGCGAGCTTTCGCGGCAATTTTATGGCAAAAGATGTCAGGCGCTTTTTGTTCATTTTCGGCACGCGTTTCTGGAATTATTCATTCGCGATCTGCGGGCGCGTCGCTTCGAACTCCTCCTCTTGATGTGCGCTTTCTCGCCTGCCTTCCTTATCGGTATTTTCGGGCTGTGGCCCCCGAATGGGAAATTACTGAACGAGTCTGCGGCGGGAGCGTAACGGCGTGCATATCCTGATTACCGGCGGGGCAGGATTTGTCGGGTCGGAGCTTGCGGTACGGATGAGCGAGAAGAACCATCGCGTGGTGGTGATGGACAATCTTGTGCGCAGAGGAAGCGAATCGAACTTGGATCGGCTCGCGAACCACGGGGTTACGTTCGTTCATGGTGACGTGCGGAATCCCGAGGATTTCGCAAATTTGCCGAATGGGATCGAATTTGTTTGCGATACCAGCGCGCAGCCTTCGGTGGTTTCCGGATACACGAATCCGGTTTTCGATATTACGAATAATTCGCTGGGGGTTGTTCGGGTGCTGGAGTTTGCTCGACAGCATCGCTGCCCGCTGATTTTTTTCAGCACTAGCCGAGTGTATGTTGTGGACCGGCTGCTGGAGCTGCCAAGGCGCGAAGCGGCGACGCGAATCGAATGGGATGCGGAGGCGTGGAACGGGATTCCCGTGGAATCGCGGGCGCGTGGATTCGATCCGGTGTACGGGGTCAGCGAAGAATTTGCCACCGATGGAGGCCAGCGCAGCATTTATGGACTTAGCAAATTGATTGCAGACACGGCCTGCCAGGAATATGCGCACGCGTTTGATATGCCGATTGTCGTGAACCGATTCGGCGTGATTGCCGGGACCGGGCAGTTCGCGAAACTGGACCAAGGCTGGGTGGTGTGGTGGGCGATCGCGCATTATTTCAAGCTGCCGCTGAAATACATCGGCTGGCACGGCAAACAGGTGCGGGACATTCTGTTCCTGGAAGATGTTTGTGCGCTGGTGGAATTGCAAATGCAACAGATTGACCGATTTCGCGGAGATGTTTTTAATCTGGGCGGCGGCGCGGAGAATTCGCTCTCGTTGCGCGAAGGTACGCAGTTATTGCAACGAAAGCTTGGGTATGCGATCACAATAACCACGGAAGACGCGATTCGCAAAGCCGATTTGCCGATTTATTTCACGGACAATCGCAAGGCCGCGAAGGCGCTGGACTGGCAGCCTTCAGTAACGATCGATGAGGGATTCGAACGAATTCTTGCGTGGATCCGTTCGAACGAGGTGATGTTGCGACAACGCTACTGCGGATAGTGTTCAGTTACCCTGACAACGCCCTGCTCTACAGAGAAAAGAATTGGCTGATTCGAGATTTTTTCCCCGGCTGGGCGACATCCAGGCCAGCGAGACGAGCAGCCATTTTACGAAATTCCGCTGACAACGGATCGCCGTCCTGTTTCAGTGAGTCACCACGCATGGTGGCTTCACTTACCTGCTTGAAATTATTCGGCAGTCGCGTGAAGACAGGTATCTTCATGCCCTGCTCAACTTTTTCGAGGGCCGGTTCGTCGTGGCGGTGCCAGCGATTGATGATCAGACGCACTTGCGACGAGGAAACCTGCAAGTTGCCCAGAGCGCCGAGGTGGCGGCGCAGCTTGGCCAGACCGGGCAAATCGGCCTCTGAGACCAGCAGGATTTCCGCGGCCTGCAGGACGTTTTGCCATTCCGCGGAATAGAAGGAACCGAAATCCATCACTACAAAGTCGAAGCTCTGCTGCGCGATTTCGACCAGGCGCTCGATAGCCGAGTGTGACGCGTGCTGCCAGTCTTGCAGTTGCGCCGCTCCCGGCAAAACTTTCAGGCCGCTCTTGTGCTGCGTAAGCAATCCGCTCAGTAGCGTTCGATCAAGACGCTTAAAATTTTCCACCGCATCGCTTAATTGGAAAGACGGCTGCAAATCGAGAAGGCCGGCGACATCGCCCATGGGGCGAGAGAAGTCAAGCAGGACGGTGGACTTGCCGGGGATCTTCGCCAGCTGAACTGCGATATTCACCGAGACGGTGCTGGTTCCCACGCCGCCCTTGGTTCCCAGCACGACGAACAGTTTTCCAGTAACCGACGGGCGAGGCATCACACGCGAATGCTGCTCGTTGCTGACTCTGACAACCAGCGAAGACACATCGATGCGGTCGTAGGGTTTCTGCACGAAATCGCGTACTCCCGAACGCATCGCCTGCAGCAGGAAGTCTGGATTCGATTCCTTTTTCGCAGAACAGGCAACGATATGAACCGAAGGACGGAGCTTGGTCAACTGCTGGGCAAAGGCAAAATCAGATTGTGCGGTTCCGTTAAGATCGAGGAAGACCACGTCTGGAACATCCTGCGCGTGTCGCAGTTCAACGGCTTTGGCCGAAGCCCATTCGTGAATTTCTTTGACCAGTCCGGTTTGCAGCAGCATATGCCGGAGGTTCGAGCAAGCGGCCGGATCGGAGCTGGCGATCGCGAAGCTTAGCAACGAGCCTGCAGTGGGGGACTCAGGAATGGCGGCGGCCGTTTCGGCCTCGGATTCCGGCGATCCGATTGTGACGGCTGAACTACTGGCGGATTCTCTGAACATGCATTGAGTTTGAATGGCTACTGGGTGTCCGAAAATAGAGCCTTGGTACCGGATATTCGGCTGAAAGTACCGCTGCTCGATGGAACCTCCGGCTGGTAATGAACTAGACACACCGAAACCGTGCTGTCGAGGACTGCAAGCAAAGAGCGGCGTACCAGCTTTTAAAACACCGGATTGCGTTAGCGGCAGAGGGCGTCGATGAGGATCTCTTTCCTTTTTTCGGCGAGTTGCGTGCAGGAATCGAGGGAAGAAAAATAGCCGGCGAGGGCGGCCGCGGCAAGGACTGCGAAGATTTCAGCGGGGAGCCAGGCATTGCCAGTCCATCGGCCGGAAAAAAGGACCAGGGTGCTGACGCCGCCAAACAAGATTTGCATACCGAAAAGAATCAGGACGGACATGCCGGAATTCCGCTGGCCTTGCATTTTGCCGAATTCGATCTTGCGAGGGTAACTAAGGGACGCCCAGTTGGCGATGGTCAGTTGTCCGACAATCGAAAAGACGATCGCGGCTAGAGTGGCGAACAAAACAGGGGTGGTGGGCAAACCCACTCGCCATCCCACGAGCGCGACACAAAGAACAATCTCACATAGGATTATGGAAACGGTAATGAGATTTTTTGCCAGCAAGATTTCCCGAAAACGTGCGGGAGCGGTGAAGTAGGTCTGGATTCCTTTGCCTTCATAAGCGAAGCAGTTGTAGGACGGCGCGATCAGGATCAAGACCAGATAGGCCATCATGCCGGGAAAGAAAAGATCCGGCGGCACTCCCTTCTTGAATGCAGTCGGATGTGGACCGGCGAACTGGACGCTAAAAAAAAGCAGCATCGTCGGGGGAAAAATCAGGCCGAAGAACAAGAATGTGTTTCTCTTGAGGTAGAGAAGTTCCTTACGAAACACCGCGAGAACCTGCGGAGGGAGGAAAGTAACTGTCTCCCGCGCATCTTCCACGCTGAGGGCTGCGCGCCTTTCCGTTCGCGCTGGTCGAACGCCCTCGCTCAGCTCCTCGCCGGAATAGAGCTGCGTATAGCGCATCCACAATAGCATTGTGAAAATTCCGGTGTAAACGGCAAGACCGCAAAGTTTCACTACTGCCGCACCCCAGTGATGGCCGGCAAATTGAGCGACTGTATCTCCAGCGAAAGAGGACGGAAGCAGCCACAGGTATGGCACCCAGCTTCGCACCATGGGCAGAAGCGTGTGGCCGTACCTTTGCATTAGCGGATTAAGGAACTGCAGGCTGACCATGGTGAGAATAAAGAGCGTGAAGAAAACTTCCCTCGTTTTGCGCTTGGCCAGCAGCTTTTCCACCCACGCGCCGAGAAGCCGCTCAATGGTTACGTTCATAACCGCGAAGAGCAGGCACGTCAGCAACAGCACAGGGACTGCGGATGGCTGCGCGACGACTGTTGCGGCCAGCATGGCCAACATCCAAAGCAAAGCTGCCAGCGCGGCCGAGTCCGCGAGGCCGTAGGCCATACCGATGAGGTAGAAAGCGGATAGCTTCACGGGAAACCGGAGCAGCGTGCGAAAGGGAAATTGCGGGGCAAAACCGGCGAGCAGAATGGGAAACGCCTGCCACCAAACAAGCAGCGCAAGAAAAACCAATCCGAACAATGATTCAAGATGCTGCTCGAACAGGGATTTGGTCACAAAGAAAAATGCGACAGTGACTCCAGTGACGAAAAGCAGGCTGAAAAAACCGGAAAAAATCAGTCCTATGAGGTCAAGGCGGCGGTTTTTGTTGCTTATGCTGTTGCGGAGGACGCGCCAGCGAAGCCAGGCGACGAGTCGAATCTGATCGCCGAGCCCGGTGCGTCCGCTTACGTCAGCCATGAAAGTTCCTCGATCTGTGCGCGGTCGGCGCCCTGGCCAACAACGGAAAGGAAAATATCTTCCAGCGTAAGGGTGCGACCCTCGATGCCGGGAACGCCGGCGCGCAGCTGTTCCATCGAGCCCTGTGCCACCAACTGGCCTTTCTTGATGATGGCAACGTGGCTGCATAGACGCTCGACAATTTCGAGCACGTGAGAGGTAAGGAAGATGGTGACGCCGCGCTCGGTCATGCGGGCAAGCAACTCCTTGAGGGCGCCGGCGGCGAGAGCGTCAACTCCTTCAAACGGCTCATCGAGAAAAAGAATTCTGGGCCCGTGAATCACCGCAGCGGCAAGAGCAAGTTTTTTCTGCATGCCGTGAGAATAATCCGCGATCATCGTTTTGGAGCGGTCGGCGAGCTGCATAAATTCAAGCAGTTCGTCGCTACGCTTGCGAGTAGTGGCTTTATCGAGGCCATACATTCGGCCGACAAATTCCAGATACTCCGGAGCGCTGAGACGTTCGAACAGCCCCATGCCCTCCGGAACGACGCCGATCTGGCGTTTCAATTCGACCAGATTTTGCGCGAAATCGAGACCCAGAAGAGAGATGCGACCGGAAGTCGGAGCCAGAAGGCCGGTGAGCATTTTGATGGTCGTGGACTTGCCAGCACCATTCGGTCCAAGAAAGCCGAAGAATTGACCTGACTCAACCTGAAGATCCATACCATTCACGGCAGTCAGAGCGCCAAAACGGCGAGTCAGTCTTTCGGTTGAGATAGCAATATCAGGCATAGATGCGCGGCTCCAGTGAAGGGGCAAAAAAGGACTCTAGCACGATTTTCGAAACAGACCCTGTGCGTGTGTCTGAGAGCAACTAGGCGCGAGGGCGAAAGTAGATTTCAAGGATTCTTCACGGCCGCGGTCGCGACAGCCAGTGGGTCGCGTGTCGGAAGGGCCGCGAGCACCGCTGGAAGCTCCACGCGAAACACAGCGCCACCAGTTTGCGAGTTGTAACAAAGAATCTTTCCTGCGTGCTCCTGAACGATGCCAAAGCAGATGCTGAGTCCAAGCCCGGTGCCTTTGCCAATCGGCTTGGTGGTATAGAACGGATCGAAAACACGATGCGGTTCCTTCAGACCGGGCCCGGTGTCCGAAAACAAAATCGCAACATTGGCGCGGTCGCGCATGGTCTTGATGGTCAGTGTGCCGCCGTTGTGGGACTCCATGGCGTCCACTGCGTTATTCACAATATTGAAGAACACCTGCATCAGCTGATTTCCGTCGCCGCGTACACCGGGAAGCACGGACTCCAGCTTGAGTTCAATTTTGGTGCCGGAATTGCGGAGGTCAAGCGCGCGGAGCTGCACAGCATTTGTCACAACCGTGTTGAGATCAAGCAAAGTGCGCTCGGCGGGCACCTGTCGAGCAAAGCTCAAGAGATTGCCAACAAGAGTTTTGGTGCGGCGGGCCTGATCGCGGATTTTCGCCGATATCGCCCTGGCTTTTTCAGGAAGCGATGCATCGTCGGCCAAAAGATCGGAATAGCCGAGGATCGCGGTAAGGGGATTATTGATTTCATGCGCAGCGCCCGCGGCGAGTTGGCCAAGAGACACGAGCTTTTCGGTTTGCACGAGCTGGGCCTGTAGCCGCTGCAGATTTTCAACGGACTGCTCGGCGCGGGCCAGTAATTGCGAACGATCCCGGTCTGCCAGGTGCTGACGGAGAAACACCAGAAAGCCCAGAGGAACGGCGGCCAGCAAAACGGTCATCAACCTGAATTCGCGGACCGCCGGAGAATCGTGGGCAAATTTGATGGTGTAAACAGCGAAGACCGGCAGCGAAACTACGGCAGCCATGGCCAGGCGAGAAGCAAGGATGCTTTCGCCCTTCTTCCGCTCGGATCCTTCGGCCACAGCGGGCTCCGAAGAGTCATCCAGGGCGGTGCCACTTTTGTATGCGATGAGTCCGGCGGCCCCGAACCACAGGAACGAAGCGATCAGAGGAAGATCGTAGAGACTCCCCGTGTGATAGACCTTGAGGTCGATGGCCACGTTGATCATCAAAGAAGAGAGCATGTGCAGTGACTGGCTACCGAAAAGATTCGCATAGACGGTGCGCCACGCTCCGCGGCTGCGCAGCCACAGCGCGCCAAGGCCGACCACAATGACCATGCTCTGAACCGTGTTGATAAAATCAAACGTGAAGTTGTACGGGCCAAGAGAAGGTTCGGCGTACATCCAAGGCAGCACCACGAAGGCGTAGAGAAAGATCCACCAGGCTAGGAGAAGTGTAAAGTCGATGTACCCAAAACGAAGCCGGATCTCACTTCGCTTCAAATGCGGACGAAGGGCGAGCGCCGCCATGAGGGGGATGCCGCACAAGAAGAAAATAATATCTCCCGGATACATATCCGGGAGAGGCTGGTGAAGATAGACTTCATAGTATGTCCATTGAAACTGGCCGATCATCCAGAGAGTGCAGGACAAGGCCGCGAGCATCCAGAACACGTTGCGGCGCCAATGGGGCGTGCCGGCATTCAGAAGGAGCCCAGCGTTGGCAAGGAGCGGGACGAGGCACTGCGCAATGTTGCCGAATGTACTTAGCGACTGGCCAGCAGGGAGGGTCAGTGAGACGGCGGTGTAAATCCCCAAGAACAGGAGAAACACCCCGGCAATCCAGGCATAGGTGCGGGAAGAGGCCATGGCTGTACCCTTGATTTTACGGTGCGCCATGGCGCACCGAAGCCAGGTTATCGAGACGAATGGCCAAAGGATTAATGCAGAATTC
>Ga0307474_10003527_pt1 | contig 11262 bp, 9 predicted proteins | sample atmos_gasesECM1C_2_FD_203312 | JGI IMG/M metagenome (GOLD analysis project Ga0307474, IMG submission 203312) | Hardwood forest soil microbial communities from Morgan-Monroe State Forest, Indiana, United States - atmos_gasesECM1C_05 | ecosystem: Environmental > Terrestrial > Soil > Temperate... | reverse complement strand
TCCAAAACGCGACCGCTTCTATGTTGGTGTCCCGGCAAAAGGAAGCGAGCCTGCGCAAATCTGGACATTCGAAGCCGAAGATTAGTCAACTTTGAACGCGTCGGAAATCCCGCGGACGCATTTGATTGCGTATCCGCCGCGGCCCTTTTCTTCGACTGCGGGTCGTTGGTTTCAGCAACTTGCCCGTTTAATTAAAGCACCCTGTTCAAGTCCTGTCCGTCGCTTCTCATTTCAACGACCCGTTTTCGAGCAAGTCTCAGAAGGAGTCGTGAAGAGGGCAGCGCACGTGTTCGGGGCAAATAAGCAGGGGTATTCGCAGCGAACTGACAGTTTCGTGCCAGCAGACAGGGCCATGTGGTGGGCCAATTATATCGTGTAGGGCAGATTTCGCAGGCGGCCGCGATTATGGATCGGTCGGGGCAATGTCGAACTATCCAGAAATGGGATGAGCAGGTCTTCAAGATCGGAGAAAATGTTTCCCATGAAAAAGACAGCGCAGCACCTCATCGCAGAAGTTCCGAGCAGAGATTCCCCAACCGAAATGACCGTCGGTGTTTGACCTGGGAGATGTTTGGAGCCGTTATTGCACGATCAACCAAAATGGAGACGTGATCGACCGGCGCCGGTTCCGAGCCAATCCCCATCCCATCGCGCATCGCACGCTGCAATAGCAACGGCATTGACCTGATCCGCGTTCGTGACCTCATAGTCCGCCTCCCTACGCCAGCCGTGAACGCTGTACGCGGACTGACCAAGTCCTGCGGCCACCGCATGCCAGCTTCCACCACCACATGTTTTGCCCAGCGCGGCCTGGCCATGTTGCCTGCGGGACTGGCACCAGCGCTCGGTCCGGTGCTGGAGCAGATCGCGGAAATGACGACCAAGATCAAGCAGTATGATCGGCAGATTCGGCAGCTTAGCGAGACCGAGTATGTGGAGACACAAGCCCTGTGAAAGTCTATGGCGTTGGTGGGCGGACATCAGAAAGTAATTGGAGCATTGATCCACAAGACGACACATTCATCGTTTGTCAAGTTGCACCACCGATGCGCCTGGGTGCTCTTGAAATAAAGCGAATCGCCGAGTTCGAGGACATAACGCTCGATCTCATCGAGCCAGACCTCTAGCTTGCCCTGCAACATATAAAGAAGTTCTTCTCCTTCATGCCGGTAAGACCCACTGCTGCTCGCCCGGGGTGCGATTCGCATCACGGTCGGCTCCATCAAGGTTGCGCCAAAAGCAAGAAGTTCCATTTGGACCGATGGCCGTGACCTAAGCACAAGGCGGTCTTCGCGGCGAACCAGTTTGTGGTATTTGCTCTCCGCCTTGAAAAACGAAAAGACGCTGGTTTTGTAGAACTTCGCTAGTCTTGGAAGGATCGAATACGGCATTGTCTCGCCTCGTTCTACGGCGCTCAGAAAGCTGGCTCTGACCCCAATTTCCCGGGACACTTCCGACAGGCTGAGATTCTTGCTTCTGCGCAAACCTAACAGAATTGACGGGAGCTCTGGCAGCGGATTTTGTGGAGAAAACAATGGGATCGTCTCCGCTCCACCTTGCATCTGGTGCCGGATGCCCTGGATATTCACTCGAGTGGTTTTCCGTAGATGCTGAATTCTCTTAAGATCAGCAACCGTGTCACGAGAATAAATTCTATAGCCACTTTCCGTGCGCGATGGCTTGAAGAGTCCAAGCTTTTCCCAGTTTCGCAGCGAAGAAGGACTTATGTTTACAAGCCGGGCCACTTCCCCAATTCTGAAGTGTTCGCGTCTTTTCCTCATATTTTGGGCCCAAATCCGATAGCCATTTTCCTATATCGGATTTCTGAAGTCTAGAGGCTGGGACCGCTATGGCGTGATCTCCAAACATGTTCTCACATCGACGCTACCAGAAACTTTTCGAACCGGGAGTGTACCGCAACAATTTTCTGTTGAGGTCTAAAACCGGAACTGCGTATGCCTAGCCGTGGCCGGTGTGGTGTTCAACCGGGAACATTGCAGCGGAATTGTAAGGTTGGGACTCGGGACATTCCGCGCGCGATCCAGATAAACAACTGGGAGCACAAGTTTTACGGTTTCCTCAGGGTCTGAGTGTGCCGAATAGATTTAAAGAGTTGCAGCAATTATGCAGGAACTGTAAATTCCAGCCCCAGTTCACTTTGCTTTTGCCAGAGCAGCCTGTCCTCCATGTGTGATGCGGCATCTGCCAGCAAGGCAACTTTGGCGACACTGCAGTGGGAATGTATGAAGGGAAGGTGCATCGAGATGGTACGTGCAGCAGGTTCCCCGCGCAAATCGAATACGAAGGCGAAAAGAAAACCTGCCCCCAAGATGAAGGAAACCAAGAAAACAAGATTGCAATACATTCCGTGGAGCACGGTCCCCATTGAAGACCTCAACCCATTGCTGCAGCGGCACTTCGTTGTTGGCCAGAATATTATGCTGGCGCGGGTGTTGCTAAAGAAGGGCTGCGTTGTCCCCGAGCATAGCCACCCTAACGAGCAGGTCACATACATCCTCGAAGGCGCACTGAAGTTTTGGATCGACGGCAAAGAAATCGTCGTCAGCGAAGGGGAAGTGCTCACGATCCCTGCGCACATGCCCCACAAGGCCGAAGCGTTGGCTGACACCGTTGATTTGGATGTCTTCAATCCCCCACGCGAAGACTGGCTCAACAAGAATGATGACTATCTCCGTGGGAAAGGATGATTTCCCCAGGTGAGGCGAATGAAATCTCTTCTTATGTCGCGATTGCTTCGGTCACGCCGTTCCACGTCGGTCATGGTGGCGTTGCTTATTTGCTCGATGCAGGCGGTAGGGCAAAATGCTACGGGGCGGATCATAGGAACAATTGTCGATGAACAAGGCGCCACAGTCGCCGGCACAAGAGTCGTTGTTACAAATACTGACACCAGTGCGCGATCGGAAACCGTCAGCGGCCCCGACGGAACTTACCAGATTCTCGATCTTGCGATTGGTAATTATATTGTCACCGCAGAACACGCGGGATTCACGAGGGTCGTTTCCTCGCCACAGTCACTGGAGATCAACCAATCGCTGCGGCTCGACTTCCGGATGAGGATCGGGGCCATCTCTGAAACCATCACGGTCGCAGATAGCGCCGCACAAGTGGAGACCGTGAATCCTACCGTCGGCGGCACTGTCACTGGTCCCACCATACAGAATCTTCCCTTGAACGGCCGCGATACGCTCGACTTGGCGCTGACCGAGCCCGGCGTCTCCCCAGCCCTCCCCAGCGTTTACGGGGCGACCGTTCCAACCGGGAAGGTTAGTGTGGCCGGAGGTCGCGACAATTCCGTCACTTATTTACTGAATGGAGGAAACAATACTTCGTTTTCCTATGGAGTACCGGTCATGGACCCGAACCCGGATACCGTCGAGGAGTTCCGTGTGCTGGAGAATAACTATACGGCGGAATATGGACGCAGCGCGGGCGGCGTCGTCACCGTAGTGACCAAGTCGGGAACGAATCAGCTGCACGGAAGCCTTTTCGATTACCTCCGAAACGACGCCTTCAATGCCAACAACTACTTCAACAATGCCGCGGGCATCGCTCGACCGGTGCTGAAGCGCAACCAATTTGGGGGCACAATCGGCGGGCCGATTGTGATTCCTCACTTGGTTAATGGGAAGGACCGATTCTTTTTCTTTTTCGGGTACCAGGGGCAGCGACAGAATAGCGTGACCGTCGGGAATGCAATCACTACCTATACCCCCGCGGAAATCACTGGCGACTTCTCCCATTCCGTCAACAACGGTCCCGATCCGAACGTGGCCGCGTTTCTTCAGGCGCATCCTTACTTCCAGTCGAATGCCAGCCTGGCGGCGAAGGCGATTATCGATCCCACAAAAATCGATCCGGTTGCCCAAGCCTACATAAAGGCTGGCCTCGTTCCGACTACTCCGACCGGGGTGCTGGTTCCAAACGGAACCGCTACCGACAACCAGGATGGATACCTGGGGAAGTTTGACTTCAACGCCACCCCGAAAGATCGAGTCACCGTCACCCTTTCCAAGTTCTACTATCCGCAACTTATTCCTTTTTCGTCAGTATTCTTGACGAGCACTTCCAACGTTCCCGGTGCCCCCATAATCAACAGCAACAGCACCTACTTTGGCAATGTCGGGTATACGAGGACGATTTCCCAAACCACGCTGAACGAATTTCATGTGACTGCGCAACGTATCAACTTTGAGGTAAACCAGCACGCAAAGCAGCTTCCCGGGCCGACGGAGTTAGGCATTAATGGCACGGGTAATCCAGTTGACGGCCCTCCCCTCATGGTTTTCCCTACAAGCCAACTTGCATTTGGGTTTCCCTCGATAAACCCAATTCGAAACCCTGACAACACCTACGAGTTTTCGGATACTCTGACGCGGATGAGGGGGCCGCACACTTTTAAGGCTGGCGGATCACTTGCCATCGTGCAGAGCTTTTCTGCGAATGCGGACTACGCCCAGGGTTTCACCTTCAACGGGCCTACCGGGAGTGGCTCAAAAAACGATCTGGCTGACTTTTTATTCGGTGGCGCGGACATTTTTCAGTCTTTCCCTCCTGGCGATAACGTCGTTCGCAGTCATCAATATGCGGCCTTCTTTCAAGACGAGTGGAAACTGAAGCCGCGCCTGGTGCTCACCCTCGGGATACGCTACGAGTACGACACTCCCAAAAATGACTCAAAAAGCCCTCAAGTTTTTGTTCTGCCGGGACACCAGTCGCAGAAATATCCGCTGGCGCCTTTAGGACTAGTGGTGCCAGGAGATCCAGGGGCACCCGACGGCTCAACCTTCCCAGACAAAAATGACTGGGCGCCACGGTTTGGTTTCGCGTGGGATCCTTTCGGCGATGGGAAAACCAGCGTGCGCGGCGGGTTCGGGGTGTTTTATGACGTGCTGCTGGCCGGCGATAACATCTTGAATGCCTTTCAACCTCCTTTCTTCTCTGCTGCCAGTCTTACATTTTCTTCTTTCACGAATGGCCCCAGCACCATCCTGTCCAATCCCTACGGGACAGCTGGGGCTCCTCCTCCCGGACCCTTGCCGCCGGCCGAGAGTCTCAACTTCGTGACAGAGGGATTTATTCCGTTCGGCACGCCAAGTGTTACCTTCATTGATCCGCACACCCGCACGCCCTATATCTATCAGTACAATCTTGGTCTGCAGCGACAACTCGGAAAGGGCTTGGCCGGCGAGCTGACCTATGTAGGCAGTTCGTCCCACAAACTGACGACGCAAGTCGATCTAAACCCCATCATTCAGGGCACGACTACACGAATTTTCAATACTCAGCCAGGCCTTCAAATCCCGGACGCATTTGGCGCGATCGTCGCAACGTCTGGCGTGGCCAACGCAAGCTACAACGGTTTGCTGGCCAGCCTCAGAAAGCAGCTAGGCGACTGGCATTCCATCGGGCAGACATTCTTCACGCTTGCTTATACCTGGTCTCATGAGATCGATGACGGCAACGAGCTGTTCCGCAATTCGTCGCAGGTACCATATTTGAACCATCACCAATTTCGCGCCACCGGAGATGCGGATGTCCGCAATCGCCTGGTGTTAAGCGGGGGCTGGGAGCTACCGTTCGCTCATATCTGGGCTAACGGACCGAAACGCCTGACCAATGGTTGGACTCTGTACTCCATCATTAACGCCCAGTCCGGCTTTCCCATGGATGTGATCGCCGGCCTTCCTGGCCCGGGCGGAGGCGAGTTTGTGCCGGGCCCATCTGGTCTGGGCGACTCGAATCTGGTTCGTCCCAACTGGGCAGGAGGTCCAGCTCAGTCGTTGGATCCTCATGCGGTGCAAACAATTAATGTTCAGGGTACCCCGGTTACGGGGCACTTCATCTTCAACCCGAGCGGTCTATCGTTTCCCGCTTGCTTTAACAGCAGCGCACCGCCGGGGACACCGGGTGGGTGCCCTCAGGCGACGTACGGGACTTTACCGAGGAACTTTTTCCGTGGACCCGATCGAGTCAATGTTGACGTGGCTCTGGAAAAGAAAACACCCTTGACCGAGCGAGTGCAACTGGCTTTCCGCGCCGAGTTTTTCAATGTTCTGAACCACACTGAGTGGCAGACCCCGCCCAGCGGCTCGGCGACATTTTTCTCTCCGCAACTTGGCCAGATCACGTCAACGTATGACCCGAGAATTGGTCAGTTGTCACTGCGGGTAACCTTCTGAGGCCGACTCCGATTTCGTCACGCAGTCGGCAAATCGGGCTTGTTCTCTCGGACACATCTTGAGCGGTAGACATCCCGTAGATGTAGTTTCGTCGAAAAGAAACTGCCGAAGCTGATCAGCACAGGTTGGATATACTTGAGCACTTTACGTATCCGTAACGAATTCCAAGCAAGTAATTTATGTGATAGGGGAAGCAAAATGGAGACACTAGACTGCTATACCGCAGTTGCAGTCCAATTCGAGCCTCACGTCGTCTATAAGCGAAATCAGATTGAGGTGAACCTCAACCGAGCGATCGAGATCCTGGATTCAGTCCTCTACTCAGTTCCCAACGCGAAAGCGCCCGCCATGGAGGTGGCATATGAGCCATATGCACCGGTGAAATTGGTGGCTTTCCCGGAAGACTTCCTTCAGGGCTTTACCATGAAGGCCGATCTCGACGTTCACGTGAAGGAGATCGGCATTTCCATCCCGGGACCGGAAACCGATCGGTTGGCCGCAATCGCGAAGAAACTGAAGATCTACCTCTACGGAGTTGCTCTAGAGGTGTTGCCACAATGGCCCGATCGTATCTTCAATTGCGCATTTATCATTGCCCCTTCGGGGGAAATTGTTCATAAGTTCCATAAATTTTCGCCGGCGATCCACTACGAAATCACCACTAGCCCCCACGATGTGCTGGACGAATACATCGAAGTTTTTGGCAAAGGTAAAACCATGCTTCAGACCCTTTTCCCTGTAACGAAAACTCCGTTGGGGAATATTGGGACAATCATCTGTAACGACGGGTACCATCCTGAATACTTCCGAGCGGTCCAAAGGAATGGCGCTGAAGTCATCATACGTCCCGCGCTCGCGGAGCCCGGAGTTACGAAGGGCTGGTTCGAATTCACCAATCGCGCAGGTGCCCTCGCAACGTTGAGTTATGTGGTAGCTCCGAACATGGGCGGCGTAGTTGGCCCCGAGGCCGTTCGGACAATGATGGCTGGCGATTCGATGATTGTGGACTATGACGGGCAAGTGATCGGGCGCTTGCCTTTCCCGGGTGAAGGCATGGTCAGCGGTACAATTCGACTCGAGCACTTACGCCAGCGCCGAACTGATCCGAGTCGGAATTTTCCTTCCCTGATGAGAAATGAGGTCTTGCGTGAGGTATATGCCGATTCGGTTTATCCACCAAACACGCAAAAGAAAGAAGCTATTCGAACCTTTAGTGAAATCTACAAGAGGGATACCCGACATCTCGGGGTAATTGAGAAACTCTTCGAGCGTGGCGTGTACACTCCACCAAAAAACTGGCGCAGATAGCTTCGATGACAACATATGGCACGAACCTCAGGGCGATACGTGTCGCATAGCTCCTCCGAGATCGACGATGCCGCTCCTTCAGGCAATAACGAGCCAGAACACCTAAATGCTCCGGCTCGACTTGGACTGGCTCTCGCCGCCTGGAGTGAACGCTGGTTTCCAGATCCGCTGATTTTCGCGCTTCTGGGGATCGTGTGCGTCTTTGGCATAGGAATCTTGATGGGCGAAAAGCCCGGCCAGCTCGCGATTCAAGGGGGCATGAATTTTTGGGCACTGGTTCCGTTCACGATGCAAATGGTATTTACGATCGTTGGCGGATACGTGGTTGCATCGGCACCGATCGTGAAGCGCGGCTTGCGCTGGCTTGCCGGGCTTCCGAAAACGCCCAGAAGCGCGATCGCTTTGGTAGCGCTCTGTTCCATGCTGAGTTCCCTCATTTCGGCGGGGTTTAGCTTGATTTTTAGTGGGGTGTTCGTGCGTGAACTGAGCAAGCGCGTGAAAGGCATGGACTATCGGGCGGCCGGCGCTGCGGGGTATCTGGGGCTGGGTGCCGTGTGGGCCTTGGGCCTTTCGTCTTCCGCCGCCATGCTGATGGGCACTAGGTCGTCTTTGCCGGCCTCACTGCAAAATATCTCCGGCACTATCCCCTTGAGACAGACGATTTTTCTTTGGCAGAGTATCGCAATGGCGGCGATTCTGATAATCGTCTCCACCTTGACTGCTTACCTCTCAGTACCAAGCCCGGAGAAAGCCAGAACGGCGGAGTACTACAGCCTGGACACCGCAGATTGCGAGCCCGAGATTCAGACGAGAACCACCCGACCAGGGGAATGGCTTGAGTACAGTCCGATCTTGACAATTCTGGTATCAGCCCTCTTAGGATGCTACCTCCTGCATGTTTTCATAACCTCCCCGGTCGGACCTTTAGCAGCGCTGGATCTAAACACCTACAATTTGCTTTTTGTCACGGCGGGACTCCTTCTTCACTGGCGCCCTCGAAAGTTTATCTGTGCAGTTGCCGAATGCATTCCAGCCACCACCGGAGTGCTGATCCAATTTCCATTCTATGCGGTGATCTTCGGGATGATTGTCGGTACTGGGATTTCTGATCGATTAGCGAAGATAATCCTGTCAATCAGCTCGCCGAAAAGCTTTCCCGTATTGGTTGCTGCGTACTCGGCGGGCTTGGGAATATTCATTCCGTCGGGCGGCAGCAAATGGCTTATTGAGGCTCCTGCCGTGCTCCAGGCCGCTAATATAGACCATGTCCATCTAGGGTGGGTCGTGCAGATCTACAACGCCTCTGAGGCGCTGCCAAACCTCATTAATCCGTTTTGGATGCTGCCATTGCTCGGCATAATCAAATTGAAGGCGAGAGATATTGTCGGTTATGGAGTCCTACAGTTGCTGGTGCACGTACCTATTGTGTTTTTCCTATGCTGGTTTTTCGCTCGACATATTGCTTACATACCACCCTTGAAATAGGCGTGCCCAAAGAAAGACTCTAGGACCGAACTGAATGGATCAAATGCAAATGTCACCAGCTAAGTCGAAGTCCGACGCTGAGCACCTTGAGGCGCTGGGTTACAAAGCGACGTTCGAGCGGTCGATGACGTTATGGGAAAACTTTTCTTTGGGCTTTACGTATCTGTCCCCGGTTGTCGGCGTGTATTCCGTTTTTGCTCTTGCTATGTCGACAGCCGGCCCGCCAATGATCTGGTGGTATGTGATTGCCGGCTGCGGTCAGATGCTAGTTTGTTTGATATTTGGTGAGATCGCGTCGGAATTCCCTATCGCTGGCGGGTTGTATCCCTGGGGACGGCGGCTGGTCGGGAAGCGTTGGTCCTGGATGGTCGGATGGATTTACGCCTGGGCCCTGTTCACCACAATAGCTGGGGTGGCCGTGGGTGCGGGTCCTTTCTTAGCGTCATTGCTGGGATTCACCAGTTCGCCCTTCATTACCACTGCGATCGCGCTCATTCTCGTATTAACCGCTACTGCTCTGAATCTGGCAGGAACCAAACTGCTCGCCCGCGTTGCCATGTTTGGATTCGTATGCGAAATTCTGGGCGCGCTGGCGGTGGGATCCTACCTATTCTTGTTCGCCCGGCATCAATCGTTAGGCGTCATCGTGAATTCTTTCGGCATAAATCGTGATGGGTCCTATGCCTTCCCGTTCTTGGCTGCCGCTCTGGCAGGTCTCTACACTTGCTATGGCTTCGAAGCGTGCGCTGATGTGGCAGAAGAAACCTCTAGTCCCGAGACTCAGATTCCGGTGGCCATGAGAAGAACGATCTACATCGGCATCTCGGCTTCTATTTTCGTTTGTCTCGCGCTAATTCTCGCGCTACCCGACATCCAAGGGGTGATTCATGGTCAGAACGCGGATCCCATAGGCACCATTCTGCGAGGAGCATTCGGAACTGTCGGCTCAAGGTTGGTGCTTGGCGTCGTTTTGGTGTCGTTCATTTCGTGCATTCTCAGTCTCCAAGCCGCGGCCAGCAGGCTTCTTTTTTCCTGTGCGCGCGACAACATGATCTTTGGGAGCACGCAGCTAAGTAAATTGTCAACGCGAAATGTGCCTTCTGTTGCTTTAGCGATAGCCGGGTTAATCCCAGCCTTCATCGTCTGTATTGGGTACTTTCTGCAGGATGCCTTGGCAACAATAGTGAGCTTCGCGGTCGCGGGTATCTACATTTCCTTCCAGATGATTGTTGCCGGGGCGCTCTATGCCCGGTCCACAGGATGGAAACCTTCTGGTCCTTTCAAGATCGGTCGGTTTGCGACGCTAATTAACATCCTTGCTCTTACCTATGGTGTATGCGCAATCGCGGATATTCTTTGGCCGCAATCGACAGCAGGGCCCTGGTACCTGAATTATTCCATCCCATTTACAACGGCGATCGTCATCGCGACAGGCGCTCTTTACATAGTTATCGGCCGTCCGTACAAGATCGATAATGTGCCGCCGGCGAGCGCCATCTCCGATATCCGGTGACAACGCCGTACCCGTATCTGGCAGAACGCACCGCAAAACGACCTGAACGCCACGCATGAGTCTGATGGCAAGGCTTGGCACGGCCCACGGTGCCTCTGAGGCTCTTCCCACATGGCAGGTACGCTAGAAAAATGATTGCCCGTGCGGCAGAATCGCCGAGCTTTGGTGCAATGGGGTGAAAGCCCACTACCAAGAAAACGACATGACTCTTTTTCGCGGCCCGTCCCAAAACGGATCAGGCATCACCTTTTCGGACGCAAGAACTAGTGGACTCGTCAGACCAACCAATTTCGGGTGCGGCCTGCCTGGAAAGAGAAGCCTGCCCTGGTTAGGAGCGGGCGCCTCAATGGATCGTAGTTCGCCAGTGCTGAGGTCTAGCTCAAAGGCTCCGGATCGAACGCGGCCTGAGGGAATGGTGTGCATGGGGGGACGAGCATTATTTCAATTCGGCAGGTTCAGCTTCTTCAAGAACGCGGCAAATCGCGGGTCGTTGTGCAAGCTCTTCAATAATCGGCACGCCGCTGAATCTGGCATGCGCACCATGGAGCACCTGAAGGGCTTTATTAACGACCAGACCTTGAAGCGAGGAGAGAAAGACTACTCAGCGGCAGTCTCGCCCAATGTGTGGAATACCCCGACGCTATATGCAGGCCGAGACTATGCTCGCGGAGCCGAGGCCCAGGGGTATCTGGCCGCCTCCTCAGCGCAGCAGTTTGTTCTGCCGGCTAGCGACACAAACATCTCCACTGCGGT
>Ga0307474_10003526_pt1 | contig 11264 bp, 8 predicted proteins | sample atmos_gasesECM1C_2_FD_203312 | JGI IMG/M metagenome (GOLD analysis project Ga0307474, IMG submission 203312) | Hardwood forest soil microbial communities from Morgan-Monroe State Forest, Indiana, United States - atmos_gasesECM1C_05 | ecosystem: Environmental > Terrestrial > Soil > Temperate... | reverse complement strand
GCATTACACGGTCTTTGGCCAGTGCGACGACGCAAGCGTTGAGGTTGTAAAGACGATCGCACGCGTGGAACGCGACTCGAACGACAGGCCGCTATCGCCGGTGACATTGAAAAAGGTGACGATCGTACGCGAGGGTCAGCCGATTCCGCCGCCGTTGCCATAAGAGCAACTTTTAGTCGTCAGATTTGGATCGACTCAATTTACGAGCAAGAAAAACACAGGAGAATTCATGGCACTCGCAGCAGGAACGTACGCAATCTTCACGACCAGCGAAGGAAAAATTACCATTCGGCTGTTCGAGGCCGAAGCGCCCATCACCGTCAAGAACTTTATCGAGCTGGCTGAAGGCTCAAAGGAGTGGTCGCATCCGGTGACGCGCGCCAAGTCAAAGGACAAGCTTTATCACGGCACGATTTTTCACCGCGTGATTCCAGACTTCATGATTCAGGGCGGCGATCCGGCGGGCACTGGAATGGGCGGCCCCGGCTATCGCTTTGAGGATGAGACCAGGGGCTCGGCGCACAAGTTCGATAAGCCAGGCAAGCTGGCCATGGCGAACTCAGGTCCGAACACGAATGGCAGCCAGTTCTTCATCACTGTGGCTGCGACGCCGTGGCTCACCGGCAACCACACGATTTTTGGCGAAGTGGTCGAAGGCGAAGATGTGGTGACCAAAATATCAAAGGTGCCGCGCAACGCGCAGGACAAGCCGCACAAGCCCGTGGTGCTGGAGTCGGTCGAGATCGAGCGCGTTAGCTAACGGGCACCGCGCACAACTTCAGAATAGCCACGCCAAACCGTTCCGCTTTTGCGGGGCCGATCCCATCAATCGCCAGTAATTGCGCTACATTCGCTGGGCGCGCCTGTGCGACTGCCCGCAGCGTGCGGTCATGCAGCACCACAAAAGCCGGAACGCCCAGCCGCTTGGCTTCGGCGGTTCGCCACTCCCGAAGCACCGCAGCCAAAACTTCGGAACCTGCGCCGGACGACGCCTGATTTGTTGTGATGCCGGCCGGCTTCTCTCCAGCAGCCGAGTAGGCAATCTGGCCGGCGGTCTGGTCGTCGATCCGGGCTTTTCTCTTTCGCGGAAGATCCGCGCTTCCGGCGCTGAACTCATCGGCAATCCCGTCACCGACGAGCAGAGGCAGCAGCGTCGCGGGCCTCACTTCCAACCCCGTTTCCGTGAGCATCACTTTTCGAAAGCGCAGAATCTCTCCGTCTTTCTCGAACTTCGCTTCCTCGATCTCGACAAGTCCAGCTCGCGCCATCGCATCCAATAGCCCGTCAAAGTCGCCGCGGCTCATTCCACCCGCTGGCTCGAGGCTTCGTTGCAGCGTGCCCGCGGCCATGTAGGTTACCGGACGCAGCTTGTCCACAATTGCCTGGACGATTTGGCGCTCTACCGGCGTGGCGCGCCGGAACTGGCGCAGCACCGCGCCCGCCGGATCGCAAATGTCGCAGATTCCGCAGGCCCGGCTCGCGTCCTTTGCGTCGCCGAAATGCTCCACCAGCGCGCACATTCGGCATGTGCTCGACGTTGTGAACCGCAAAACTCGCTCGAATTGCTCGGTGCGATGCTGCGCCTGAATCGGGTAACTTTTCTTCCATTCCGCCGAGCCTCTGGTCACAGCACCTCCGAAGTCGACGCGCGCGCCGCCGTGAATTTCAAGCTTTTCAAGAGCCTTGTCGAATTCCTCTTCGTCCAGTTTTGACGCGGCGCGCAGCTCTTGGACTGGTCGCGGTTCTTCCCCAAGCGCAGCAAAAACCTGGCTCAGATTTTGCAGCGGGGGATAGTCACGGTCAAGGAAAAAGTTGTGCGTCCGCTGGTCGGCATAGGAGTGCATCAAGTAAGTCCGGCTCAAAGCTCCGTCGCGGCCGGCGCGACCAATCTCCTGATAGTAGCCCTCGAGTGTGGCCGGCAGACCAGCGTGAATCACCGTCCGGATATCAGCCTTATCGATCCCCATTCCGAATGCGATTGTGGCCACCACCACTTGCAATTCGCCGGCCTGGAACGCCGTCTGCACGCGTGCACGCGTCTCCGCGCCGAGCCCGGCATGGTAAGCGGCGGATGCGACGACGAGCGAGAGATCCGCGGCCAGGCCTTCGGCCTGCTTTCTCGACGTCGCATAGACGATAGCTGGGCGGCGCGCCGGCGAAGCGAGCAGGTGGCAAATGGCGCGAGACCGCGCAGGCACCGCAACCTCAACCACCTCGACGGCGAGATTCTCGCGGCGGAAGCCGTGAATGAACTTGAGAGAATCCGCCATACCAAGTTGCGCAAGAATGTCCGCTTGCACCGTGGGCGTGGCTGTGGCCGTTAACGCAATCACCGGCGGGGGATTAGCGGAGTTGCGCAGAGCGGGCAGAAACTGGCCGAGCATACGGTAGTCCGGCCTAAAATCGTGACCCCATTGCGAGATGCAATGCGCCTCATCAATGGCGATCAGCGCCAGCGGACGCTTGGCCAGCATCTCGGGAAATCCGGGCACGCGCAACCGCTCCGGCGCGATCAAAAGAAACTGCAACCCGCCCTCCAGGAACTCCGCGCACGCTTGTCGAGCTGCCGCGCGATCCAAACCGGAGTGAATTCGCGCCACCCGAAGTCCCAGCGCGGTCAGTTTCGCTGCCTGATCTTCCATGAGAGAGATCAACGGCGATATAACCAGCGCAGTTCCGCCGCGCGCGATAGCGGGCAACTGATAGCAGAGCGACTTCCCCGCCCCAGTGGGCATGACCAGCAAAAGGTCGCGCCCCTCAATCGCGGCGTTGCACACCACCTCTTGATTGGCGCGGAAGCCGGCGAAGCCAAAAACGGACTGCAAAAGGCCGATCAGAGTGTTTGAATGGTGAGAAACTTTCAAAGTGGCCCCGCTTCCAAAATAGAAACCTCTCATCCAATTGTCCGCTCTAATTGGAGAGTCCACAGCAGCAAAAATGCACAAAACACAGCCTGTCTTTATAGAGTAAAGAGTCGGTGCTCGAGCTGAGCCGGCCAGTTGGCCGCAAGGTACGGTTCAAAACTGGCGGCGCTTCGTAGTCGGCGGAAGAGCAACTCAAGTATCATTTCGATATGAGTGCTACTGGAATCGTCGATATTCCCAGCCATCATTCACTCGACGCAACTGTCGAGAAAATCCGCGGTATTCTCGCAGCGAAGAGCGTGACCTTATTCGCGCTTGTGGATCACAGCGGAGAAGCTGAAAAGGTGGGAATGAAGATGCGCCCCACCAAGCTGCTGATCTTCGGGAATCCGAAGGCGGGTACGCCCGTGATGCTGGCGGCGCCTAGCGCCGCGATCGATCTGCCGCTCAAAATTCTGGTCTGGGAAGATGAAGCCGGAAAAGCCTGGATCTCCTATAACTCCGCGGAATATCTGAGCAGCCGTCACAATGTGCCCACGGAACTGATGCAAAATCTCGCCGCGGCGGAAGCAATCGCAGCGATGGCAGCTAAAGAGTGAGCGATTTGGAGTCAGAAGAAACGCGGAAGGGTTCCGCAATAAGTGCAGGCCCCGAAGTTGCGGACGTGCCGGGCCAGAGTGCCCCGACGGAAACACCCGCGACCGAAACACCCGCTCCGACCGGCGCATCGCATATCTGGCGCGCGCTGCGGCATCGCAATTTCAGGCTCTTCTTCGGCGGCCAGACAATCTCGCTGATCGGCACCTGGATGACGCGCATTGCGACGTCGTGGCTGGTGTACCGGCTCACGGGCTCGGCACTGCTGCTGGGCACGGTGAGCTTCGCGGGCCAGATTCCGACGTTTCTCGTCGCGCCTTTCGCCGGTGTCTGGGTAGACAGGCTCAATCGCAGGCAAGTGCTGGTATGGACGCAGACGCTGTCGATGATTCAATCGCTTCTGCTGGCTGCGCTGACGTTTTCCGGGCACATCACCATCGGATTGATTCTGTTTCTGAGCGTCATGCAGGGCGTCGTCAATGCATTCGACATGCCGGCGCGCCAGGCCTTCATGATGGAGATGGTGGGTGACCGCGCCGACTTGGGCAACGCCATCGCAATCAATTCGTCGATGGTGAATGTTGCGCGTTTGATTGGGCCGTCGCTGGCCGGAATGTTGATCGCGGCCACCAGCGAGGGTTGGTGCTTTCTGATCGATGGCATCAGCTACATCGCGGTGATTGCATCGCTCCTGATGATGCAGCTGAATGCGACGGCAGTGCTCCGGAAGGCGACATCGATGCTGACGGAGCTAAAAGAAGGGTGGAGTTATGTAGCCGGTTTCCTGCCCATCCGCACAATTCTGATGTTGTTTGCCGTGATCAGTCTGATGGGCATGCCGTTTGTGGTGCTGATGCCGATTTTTGCTGTCAAAGTGCTGAACGGTGGGCCGCACACGCTCGGGTTCCTGATGGGAGCGATGGGAGTGGGCGCGCTGGCCTCCGCGCTGTCGCTGGCGGCGCGCAGAAGCGTTCGCGGATTGATTCGCATGATTCCAATTGCGGCGGCTGTGTTTGGCGTGGGACTGATTGGCTTCGGTCTGTCGCACGTTTTTTGGCTCTCGATGGTGATGGCACTGGTGGCGGGCATGGGCATGATGCAGGGGATGGCGGCGAGCAATACGGTTATCCAGACGCTGGTGACCGAAGACAAACGCGGGCGCGTGATGAGCTACTACACGATGGCCTTCATGGGGATGGCCCCGTTTGGCAGCCTGCTCGCGGGAACGCTGGCACATGCAATTCCGCCAATGCCGATGTGGTTCGTGGGAGGCACGCCGCTGTCGGGCGCGCAATGGACGGTCATTCTCAACGGGGTGGTCGTGGTGCTGGGCGCGGCCTGGTTTACGACGCAACTGCCCGCGCTGCGTCGCGTGGTGCGGCCGATTTACCAGGAGATGGGGATCATTCCGGCGGCGACGGAGATGGCCGCCGAGCAAATTCGGAGCTAGCTTTACTGCGTGACGCCGCAGAGATGGACGTGGACGCCAAGTTCGGCCAGCATGGCGGCCTTGGTCGCAAGCGCTTTGTCCGCCATTTCAACTGAGGGCGCATACGCCACATTCAAGTGGTTGGCGCGGTGGCGGGCCATCATTTGATTCTGGCTGATGCCATGCAAAATGGCGTGGACAATTGGCCACTGCATCGTGACTTCGCGCCAGCGGCGTTCGGTTTCCGCGGCTGGCAGGCTGATCACCATGCCGCGGCCAAGGTTTGCGTGCAGCGCGCCACCTTCGACAAAGACGCGGCTCCATATAATTTCGCCGGGTTTGCCGACGCCTTTGAGCGAGCCGCCACCTAGCGGGAAGTACATCGCCGGCTGGCGTTCGCTAATTGCGCCTTCGTAGCCATCCACGAAATGATTGGCCGGAGCAGCGCCGGAGATCTGCAATAGCCACACGAAGGCGTCAATCTGCTTTGGGCCGCCGGCACCATTTCCGGCGCCGCTGCCGCCTTTATAGTGCTCGCCCCAGCGCACATCGTGAAGAGTGGTCGAGGGATCGAGTCCAAGCGCCTTCCAGCAGAGATTGGTGACCAGCGCATCCACGCCGGCGCACTCGTCGACTTCGTTGAAGTGCGGCAGTGGCCCGCCGGCGTAAAGCTCGGCTCCGTTCTCGCCAAAAACCGGAGGGCGATCGGAATTGTTGAGCATTCCTTCAACCAGATCGGATGCGGGCACCAGATCTTTGAGCCCCTGCTGATATTGAATGCCGATGGCGTCGCAGCCGAATTCTTGCGCAATGCGAACGGCCGCGATATACATCCTGCACTGGTCGAGTACCTGGTCGAGCGTCAACTCAGTCGAAGCATCCTTGCCGAATGAAAATTTGACGCCCTTGGCAACGAGCCATTGATAGACGGCCTGCGCTTCCGCGTCGGTGACCGTGCGCATTTTGGCGACGAGCGCGGACTGGCTCAGGCGCTCCTTGAAGATTCCCGCAGGATTGAGCAACTCGTCGTCGATGATGGCGTTGTACATACCCATGCAGCCTTCATCGAAGACACCCATGATGGCTTTGCGATTCTTCAGGTCTTTAGCGAGCTGCGCTCCCAATTGCGCACTGGCGGCGGGCAGTTTGTTTTTATCGAGCGGATGAACGTGCGAAAGATCGTGCGTGATGCTGCCGTCTCGAAGCCACTGATCGAGCGCGTCCTGAAAGTAGGCGTCGGTAAAGTCCTTGCTCCAGATTGACGAGAACGGCTTGTCGGCCTTGACCATGGAGCCGTTCAAATTGAGCAGGCCCACGAGCCCCGGCCACTGCCCAGACCAGTTAGCGACGGTGAGAATTGGCCCCTGGTGCGAACGCAGACCGGGGAGAACATGATGGCTATACTGCCAGGCCGCGGTGGCAAAGACGAGCCGCGCGCCGGGGTGAATCTTCATGAAGACATCCATGCCCTGGCGCTGCGAGGAGATGAAACCGTGTTTCAGTTTCTCGTCGTAGGCGTGGGCACGGACAAGGTTATAGCCCTTTTGCGCGAATGCAGCGGTAAGTATCTCTTCCATGTCGCGCTGCGCGGGCCAGCATGCCTGGTTCGCCGAGAGGCGCAGATCGCCGCTGGTAACGAGCATCACTTCATTGGAGGGCGGATTAGTAACCTGGCGATTTGCTGTTGCCATATCAATCGCTTTCCGGGAATGTAATCGTTAACACCAAAGAGAAATATACACCGGAGGGCAGGTTTCGCGTCGCCGCTGAAAGACGATAATCCGGCGAAATCCGAGTGCGCACAAGCGAGCGCGGAGGCGCCATTCCGTAACGCAAAAGTTTCCATTTAAGGGTAAAAGTAACCGGCCTCAAAGGCACTAACGCCACGTTGACAGGGAACAGTGTGCAGTCCACGATTGATGGCACGAGGCATGCATCCGCCGCGTCCTTCCCCCGGGGCAAAAAAATCGACAATAGGAGAGGGCTATATGAATAATTTTTTTCTTAAGCTGTATATCAAAATGCAAAATCTCGCGAAGAGCGAACAAGGCCAGGAACTGGTTGAATATGCATTGCTCTGCGCCTTCATCGCACTCGCGTGCATCACCGGCATTAACAGCGTCGCGACAGCTGTGAACAACGTGTTCACGAACCTCAGCAACTCGCTGGGATAGTTCCAACACAAGAACAACTGAAGCGCAAGAGGCCGGGAGTCCGTCATTCGAGTTTGTATGGCGCAGACTCCCGTGCGATCTCCGCTTACCCGGAGAACCGATAATTCGGCACGGCTGCACAGTTCCTCCGCTGAGGCATAAAACTTCCTGCGCCATCCTCGACGATTAGGATGGAAGTAATTCCACGCGTTGCAGCGGCTAGTTAAGCGAGTGGGCAAGCGGGAGGCAAGCAGGCGGGCGAATCGAAAACATGTCGCGCAAGAAAACCCAGAATCAAATTGTGCCGAAAGCGCCCGCAGATCGCGGCAACACAGGCCCGCGCGTCAATCATAATTCGAGTGGCCCTGCCGGCCGCCGCAAGGCGCCCGTTGTCTCAGGGCGATGGCTGCTGGCGGCGTTATGCGCAACGATTGCGGGCGCAGCTGTTTGCTGCTGGCTGGCATTGTGCCTGCTCTTCTGGCAAGGCAGCTGGCAACTGCTCTATCATCCGGCGGCGGCTGTCACAAGAACACCGGCCAGCGCGGGATTGGCTTTCGATCGCGTTGCATTCGCGGCGACGGACGTTGGCGTGCCACGGCTCAAAGGCTGGTGGATTCCCGCGTCGCCGGGAGCTGCCCGCGCGCGCTTCACCGTGATTTATCTGCATGGGCAAGACGGCAACATTGGAGACACGGTGGACGCGCTGGCGCGACTGCAGACCGCAGGCGCGAACGTGTTTGCTTTTGACTATCGCGGATATGGAGATAGCCAGCAGACGCGGCCCAGCGAGCGAAATTTGCGTCAGGATGCTGAATGGGCAATTGATTATCTGGTAGGAACGCGGCACATCGATGCCAGCTCGATTGTGCTCGATGGCACGGGCCTGGGCGCAAATCTGGCTCTTGAAATTGGCGCCGAGCATTCCGAGCTGGCGGGGGTTGTGGTGGATTCACCGCTTCAAGATCCGGCGGGCGCCATCTTCAATGACGCGCGCGCGCGGATGGTTCCCGCGCGCCTGCTGGTGCGGGATAGATGGGACCTGGACGTGGCGGCTGCGGCGCTGCACGTGCCGCTGCTGTGGTTCGCACGAACGGATGCGACGGGTTCGACCAGAGATCCGGAGGACTACAACAGGGTCGCGGCGCAAAAGATGATCGTCTGGCTGAATCCTGCCGGCGATATGTACAAGCAAACTGAGGATGCGTTGGGCCGATGGCTCGACGGGCTCCGAGGCTGACGGCCTGCGGAAATGACGGGCTTCGGAAATGACGGGCTGCAGGGCTGACAGGCTGCGGGCTCGCTGATTCCGCGGCACACTTTCCCACACAATTGAATATCTAGCGCACGATGTCGCGATGCAGCGCCTTGATCTGGTAGCCGGCTTTGCGAAGCCGCTTGCCCAGCTCTTCGGCCATCATCACGCTGCGGTGCTGGCCGCCGGTGCAGCCGAATGCGACTGTCAAATAACTCTTCCCTTCCTTAACGTAATGAGGAAGCAGGTAAAGCATCAGCTTGGTGACGCGATTGAGAAACTCCTTCGTTTGGGGAAATCCGCGAACGTAAGCGGCAACTTTGGGATCGAGTCCGGTTTTTTTGCGGAACTCTGGAACGAAATGGGGATTGGGCAGGAAGCGCACATCGAAGACCATGTCCGCGTCGAGGGGAACGCCGTTCTTGAAGCCGAAACTCAGGCAGGAGACAAGCAGGCGTTTGGCTTGCTTCTCGTGGCCGAAGCGGGCATGGATGTCGGCGCGCAGCTCATGAACATTGAAGTTGGAGGTGTCAATCAGCGTGTCGGCAACGTTGCGGATGGGGTCGAGCAACTGACGCTCTTCGACGATGGAGCGCCAGACTGTATCGGACTGACCGAGCGGGTGCGGACGGCGCGTCTCTGAAAAGCGCCGGACGAGCACTGCGTCCTGAGCGTCAAGATAGACAACGCGAATCTGAAGCAGCTTTTTGATGCTCTTGAGGATTTCGGGCAGCCGATCGAGAGTCGAGCCCTCGCGAACGTCCATCACAATGGCGGCACGTTCAACCTCAGTGGATTTGCCGACGATTGCGGCGAACTGAGGCAGCAGTTCGAGCGGCAGATTATCAACGCAGTGATATCCCAGATCTTCAAACGCCTTGAGCGCCGAAGCTTTGCCCGCACCGGAGATTCCGGTGAGAATAATCAGCTCCTTGCCCGGCTTGCCTGCCACCTTCAGCTCGCGGCCTGCCGTCTTCAGCTCACGACTTGCCGGTCCCGATTTTGGCGCGTGGCGCGGTGCCTTCTTGGGCGTCATTGGTTTCATGCTACACCGAAAATCATGCACAGAAAAAATGGCCGGGCAAATGGCGAGGCAGGACTGAGACTAGATTCCAGGCGCGACAACCCAATAGCCGGCCTCGGCGAGCGCCAGCGCTCGTTCCGGTTCCAGAGGCGGCGAGAGCAGAGGACCCTGGCCCAGAGCGCATCCCATGCGGGAGAGCGCCGCGAGCTGTTGGGGAGTCTCAATCCCCTGCGCGACGATCTGCAGACCGAGGGTATTGCCGAGGTGAATCAGCGATTCGAGCACGGCCAACTGGCGGCCCGATGAGAGCGCGGCAGCCGTGAGCCGGGGAGCGAGCTTGATCATGCCGACGGGGAGATTGACGAGGTGATTCAATGGCGCAAGGCTACCGCCAAATTCGTCGATGGCCACGCGCACCTGCCAGTCAGCCAGGCGCTGCACAATAGCGACCGCGGCGTCCGGATCATCGTTGAATGCACTCTCCGGCGCTTCAAGGATTAAGCGCGAAGGGTCTGCGCCGCTAGCCCCGAGAGCCTTCATTAGATTCGCAATGAGATCGGGATGAAAGAGTTGCCGGCGCGTCAGGTTGACGGTCACAATCAACTCCTGCTCGGGAAAGCGATCGCTCAAAATACGCAGTTGCGCACAGGCTGCATCCAGAGCCTCGCGCGCCAGCAGCATCGAAAGGGTGCTGTCATCGGCTACGGACGGCAGGTCGGCGAAATTATCCGTGGAACCATCGGCGCGGCGCAGACTGAGGAAGGACTCAAAACCCTCAAGCAAACCGCCGACGAGGCGATAAATGGGCTGATACCGGAACAAGAACTGCCGTTTGCTCACCGCGGAACGGAGTTCGCGTTCCCGTTCGCGATTGGTAGTGACGGAGATTTCGAGGTGCTTGTCAAAGATTTCGTAGCGGTCGCCGCCCGCCTGTTTGGCGCGATACATAGCAACGTCGGCGTCACGGACAAGAAGATCGGACGAAGTATGGTCGGGGTTGGCGCCGGCGCTCACTTCCTGGCCAAAGATCTCAAACGGCCGCTCCAGCTCATGCAGTATGCGGCCGGCTACCACCTCAAGATCGTATGCGGAAACGATATTCTCGACCAAAACTGCGAACTCATCCCCACCCAACCGCGCGGCCGAGTCCTGAGGACGCAGAGAAGCTCGCAGGCGACCGGCGACCGCAATCAGCAGAGCATCGCCCGCGGCGTGGCCAAGCCCGTCATTGACTTCCTTGAAGCGATCGAGGTCAAGGTAGAGGACCCCGCAATTCTGGTCCGGATCGCGCAGGCGGCGGCTCAACGTGAGGTTGACGTGGTCAAGAAAAAGAGCCCGGTTGGGCAAACCCGTCAGCACGTCGTGCATGGCGTCGTGCTCTAATTTTTTTTCCGTCTCCTTGTGCTCGCCGATATCGCGGAAGGTGAAGACGTAACCGACGCGGTCGCCATCAACGAGCAGCGGCGCGGCCTGCAGGCTCACGTCCACGAGCTCGCCATCTTTGTTGCTGCGAACTGTCTCCATCATCGCCACGCCGTGGTCGTCAACGGCTTTCAGCAGGGCGGCGTTCTCGTTGAAGCGCGTCTCCGGCACGATGAGCTCGCGCAGGCTGCCGCCGCTCGCCTCCTCGGCGGTGTAGCCGAACATGTGCGTAAAGGCCGGGTTGGCGTAGAGCACGTGGTTCTGGTGCTCGATGGCCACGGCCTCCGGAAGGCTGGCCAGCACGTCCTCCATCAGCCGCGATTTAGGCGCGGGCTGCCGGCCGCTCGGATGAGCCACAATTACGGCTTCGCGCAGCTCCGGATCAAGAACGCTGTAGGTGCCTTCAACGGGAATGAGTCGGCCGTTGTTCTCAGGAAGTGTGGCATGGAATGGATAGCCGCGCTGCGTGCCCGTGAGCTGCGTTTGCGGCTCCGCAGTGCCGGCAGCGAGCCCCCACAAAACA
>Ga0307474_10003525_pt1 | contig 11264 bp, 11 predicted proteins | sample atmos_gasesECM1C_2_FD_203312 | JGI IMG/M metagenome (GOLD analysis project Ga0307474, IMG submission 203312) | Hardwood forest soil microbial communities from Morgan-Monroe State Forest, Indiana, United States - atmos_gasesECM1C_05 | ecosystem: Environmental > Terrestrial > Soil > Temperate... | reverse complement strand
CATCGGCCCGTCACGGCCGATCACGCGCTTGGCAACGCCGATGCCGGCGCAATTGACCAGCACGCGCGCGACGCCATGCGCCTTGGCGGCCTGCGCGACCGCGGCTTCCGCGGATGCGGCATCGGCGACATCACAAGCGACTGCGACGCCACCGATTTCAGCGGCCACCGCTTCGGCGAGCTTGGCATTGAGGTCGAACACGGCGATCTTCGCGCCCTGCGCTGCCAGCTTGCGCGCGGTGGCGGCGCCCAAACCCGATGCACCTCCGGTGACGATGGCGGCATGATCCTTCAACTGCATGATGCTCTCCTTCGAATTTCGTTAGCTGAGTGTGATGACATGATCCGGCGGCGTTGCCGCATAAAGCTCCTCGATCAGCGCTTTGCGATGATCCAGCACCGCGCGCTGGTTGATCGACCCCTTGTCGGTGACCTCGCCGCGGTCGATCGAAAGCGGCGCATCGAACAGGATGGCACGGCTGATCCGGGTCGACGACCCAGTGGCGCTCGACAGGAAGCGGGTAAACCGCTCGCGGAAGGCATCGCGCACCAAAGGATCGGCCGCAGTCACCTTGAGATCATCCGGCGGCAGCGTCGGGTTGATCAGGCGACAGCCGTCGAGATCGAGCACCACGAGCGCTGCGATCTCATCGCGGTTGATGCCGGCAATCACGACGTCGCGCACCAGCGGCGCGCAAGCCGCGATGAAGCGGGCGCGCAACGGGCCGACGCTGACCCAGGTACCGGTGGCGAGCTTGAAATCCTCGGCGATGCGGCCGTCGAAATCGAAGCCGGCATGGAGATCGCCGGCATCCGCAGGCTTCAGCGCATCGCCGAGCTTGTAGTAGCCCTCCTCGTCGAAGGCAGCCCTGGTCGCATCCGGCTGACGCCAATAGCCGGGTGTGACATTCGGCCCCTTGGCGCGCACCTCGAGCTTGCCGTTGCTCGGCACGAGCTTTGCTTCATTGCCCGGGACCGGGAGCCCGACATGGCCGGAGCGGCTGGTGCGCGGGTTGACCGACATGAAGAACGGCGCGGTCTCGGTGGCGCCAAGCCCGGTCAGCATCGGCACCCGCGCTCCCGTCGCTTGCACCGATAGCTCATCGAGGCCATTCCAGATGTGCGACGCCAGCGCCGCACCCGCGAAGAACATCGCATGCAGCTTGCCGAAGAATTTTTCGCGCAAGGCGGCGTCATCGTGCAGGTAAGGCAACAGCGATTCGTAACCTTTGGGAACGTTGAAATAGACCGTCGGCGAGATCTCGCGCAAATTGCGCACGGTCTCCTCGATGCCGCCCGGCACCGGTTTGCCCGCATCGAGATACATCGAGCCGCCATTGTACAGCGTCAGCCCGACATTGTGATTGCCGCCAAAAGTGTGATTCCAGGGCAGCCAGTCGACGATGACGGGCGGCTCGTCCTTGAGGAAGGACAACGTCTCCCGGATCATCACCTGGTTAGCGCAGATCATGCGCTGCGTGTTGATCACCGCCTTGGGATTGCCTGTCGAGCCTGACGTCAGCAGGAATTTTGCGATCGTGTCGGAGCCAATCCTTTCATGCGCCGCATCGAGCCTCGGATGCAGCGGGGTCGCCATCAGATCGGCGAGCAGTGTGACGTCGCGGCCGGGCACATGGCCGAAAGCTGCAGCGATCTCGGTGCCGAGCGAGACATTCGCGGATAGCGCGTCGGCAAATTTGTCGGCGTCATCAACGAATACCAGCCCCGGCGTCAGCAGCTTCATCACATAAGCGAGCTTGCCGTAATCCTTGGAGACCATCGAATAGGCAGCCGAGACCGGACAGAACGGAATTCCCGCATAAAGCGCGCCGAAGGCGATCAACGCATGATCGATGGAATTGCCGGAGAGGATGACGATCGGCCTGTCCGCCGACAGCCCGCGCGCGAGCAGCGCAGAGGCGATATGGCGACTGGAAACCAGAAGCTCCCCGTAAGTGATCTGGCGCCAGCCGCGCCCACCCTCGCGCTCGGCCATGAAGACGCGGTCGGGCGTTGTGCTCGCCCAGTCATGCAGGCGATCGGTGATGCGGATGGGATAGTCGGGAAGCGCGCGAACCGGGCGCAAATAGGCGGTGCCATCGACCTTGCGGTCGATCGAGACGGCGGGATCGCCGAACGAGATCGCGCGGAGCGAATGGCTGATATCGGCGCGCGCGGCGCTCTCGCCGTCTCGCGCGATGTTCGGCTGTGCGCTCATGTCGAACCTGGCTTCACCTTGGCAGTCTTGTGCTCGAGGAAGGCGCGGATACGGCGCTTTGCTTCCTTGTCGCTCTGCGCCACCGTCGCCATCAGCGATTCCATCAGGAGCCCGGTCTGCGGATTGGATTCCGCGATCATCGGAAGCGCCTGCAGCACCGCAAAGTTGGTCAGCGGCGCGTTGGAGGCAATACGCTCGGCAAGCTCCAGCGCCTTCGGCAGCGCCCCGCCCTCTTCCGCCAGATACTGTGCAAAACCATAGGCCGAGCCTTCGGTCGCCGAATAGACGCGGCCGGTGAGCATCATGTCGGTCATGCGCGCCACGCCGATCAGCCGCGGCAGCCGGACCGAGCCGCCGCCGCCGACGAAAATGCCGCGCTGCCCCTCCGGCAGCGCGAAATAGGCCGACGGCTCGGCGACGCGGATATGGGCGGCGCAGGCAAGCTCCAGCCCGCCGCCGATCACCGCGCCCTTGAGCGCGGCGATCACGGGCACGCGGCTATATTGAATACGGTCGAACACCCGGTGCCACATCTGCGAATGGCGCAGGCCTTCGGTCGCGTCATGCTCGGTCAGTTCGGAAAGATCAAGGCCGGATGAGAAATGGTCGCCGATGCCGTGAATGATCACGGCGCCGATATCATCGGGGAGTTCTGCAAAGCAGTCGCCGATCGCGTGGATAATGCCGTCGTTGAGCGCATTGCGCTTCGCAGGGCGGTTCAACCCGACGGTCAGCACGGCCCCGCGCGTCTCGATCCTGAGCAGCGCGGCCTGTTCCGCGTCCGCGGCAGTGGCGTTTCCCATCGGCTTATTGTGTCCTGGTTAGAATAGTTATGTTGTATAACGATTTTGGCAGGAGTCAACAACCCGCTGTCGTCCCGGCCAAGCGAAGCGCGAGCCGGGACCCATAACCCCGCGGAGCAGTTGTTGCGCTACGCTCTCTCCTCCGTCATGCCCGGGTTTGACCCGCCTGCGGGGCAGGCCCGGCCATGACGCGTGGGGTAAGCAATCTTCTGTCTCACCGCTGCCTGTGGTTATGGGTCCCGGCTTTCACCTGGCTTTCGCCGGGACGACGGGTTGATACAGCGCATGCCTCACAACACCTTGTGCACATCGATCACCACGTGGTTCGCGTGGCGGGCGACGGAGGCGACGAAAAGGTGCTCCATCAGCCAAGCGTATTGCGAGCTACCTGTCTCGAATTTCGGCGAGGTGCGGCAATAGATCAGCTTTGGGTCGACCGGCTCGTTGCGCTTCAGCTTCTGCAACAGATCCACAGGGCCATAGCGGAGGCCCTTGTTCTCGACATAGATCACCGCGCCGTCGTCGGTCTCAAGCGCATATTTCGCTTCCAGCTCGATCAGCTCATTGGGCCGAATGATCTGGAAGTCGGCGCCGAACGGGCAGACCTTGCCGTTGACTTGCCCGCGCACCTCGCCGCCGATGATCGGCACGATGCGGCGAACGCCATGGCCGACGTCGCCGGCGCTGACGACGGGATCGATGTGCGCGGTGATGGTGAAGACGTATTGTGTCTCGATCACGGGGGTCATCGAACCAGGCTCCTAGCAGCGAAACCTTTCAATCCGTCATCCTGACGTGCAAATTCACTGCGCCATGTGCTGCGGCAGCCAGGTCGCGAGCAGCGGGAAGGTGATCAGGATCACGAGGCGAACCAGGTCGGTGGCGACGAAGGGCAGCACGCCCTTGAAGATGGTGGCAAAGGACACGTCCTTCACGACGCTCTTGATGACGAACACATTCATGCCGACGGGCGGATGGATCAGGCCGAGCTCGACCGTCATCACGATGATGACGCCGAACCAGATCGGGTCAAAACCCAAATGCGTCACGACAGGGAAGATGATCGGCACGGTGAGGATGATCATCGCCATCGCGTCCATCAGGCAACCGAGCACGAGGTACATCAGCATGATCACGGCGAGCACGCCGTAGCTGCCAAGCCCGAGCGAGGTCAAAAACTCCGTCACCTTTTGCGGCGTCTGCGTCACGGTGAGAAAATAGCCGAAGATCAAGGCGCCGATCAGCACGGTGAAGACGGCGGCCGCGGTGCGGGTCGCCTGCAACAGCGAGGCCAGGATCTTCTCCTTGTCGAGCCGGCCTGTGACGAGCCCAATCAGGAAAGCGCCCGTTGCGCCGACGCCGCCGGCTTCGGTCGGCGTGAAGCGGGGCAGGAACGGAAGACCATACAGGCCGCCGATCACGAAGATAAAAAGCAGCACCGGCGCCCAGATGTCCTTCAATCCGGTAAAGCGCTCGCGCCAGGGCGGCGGCTTGCCCTGCGGCAGGAAACCAGGCGCGAGATAGCCGATCAGCGCGATGGTAATCATGTACATGCTCATCGCGAGCAGGCCCGGAATGATGCCGGCCATGAACAATTTGCCGATGTCCTGCTCGGTGATGATGCCGTAGACTGCAAGCACGGTCGACGGCGGCAGCATGGCGCCCAACGTGCCGCCGGCCGCGATCACGCCGGTGGCAAAGGATTGCGGATAGCCGAAGCGTCGCATCTCCGGATAGGCAACGGCGGAGAATGTCGCAGCGGTCGCGACCGAAGAGCCAGAGATCGCGGCAAAGCCGCCACAGGCGGCGACCGTTGCAATGCCGAGGCCACCGCGCAAATGCCCGACAAAGCCGTTGGCGGCGCGGAACAGCTCGCGGCTCATGCCGGAATTGCTGACGAAGGTGCCCATCAGCAGGAACATCGGGATGACGCCGAAGGTATAGTCGGTGACCGTGCGCATCGAGGTCTGGCCGACCAGTTTCAGGGCCGGCGTCGCGCCGACGAGGTAGGAGAAGCCGGATACGCCGACGAGGCCCATCGCCATGCCGACCGGCACGCGCAACAACATCAGTGCAAACAGCGATACGAATCCGATAACGGCGACGGCGTTCGTGCTCAACAAGACAATTACTCCGTGGCCTTGATCTGAGGATCGTGCATCTCTTCGGGATGGAAGATCAGGCGATAGGTGCGGATCGCAATGAGCAGCACCGCCGACACGTCGCCGATCCAGGCAATCGCGAAGAACGGCCAGGTCGGCATGTGCATGTCGAAGGTCAGGACGTGGTCCCTATAGGTGCCGCGTACCTTATCGAACAGGGTCCAGGTCTGCACGGTGACCACGAACAGGAGCACCAGCGTCGCGAACACGTCGATCAGGCGCTGATAGCGCGGCCCGACATTGGCCCAGACCAGGTCGACGGTGATGTGGGTGCCGCGATAGGAGGTCGCGGCAATGCCCCAGAAGATCAGGATGCCGAGCAGCATGCGCCCGATGTCGAAGGAATCGGGAATGGCATAATTGAGCGTGTTGCGCAGCAGCACGGAGATGAAGATATCGAGCGCAACGATGCCGACAAAGCCGGCCGCGATCCACTCGATCCCGTCGATGAAGCGATCCATCCAAATGCGTTTCATGCGGACTACCAGAGTGTAAGCAGATTAGGTTTGCGTGATCACTGCGGTTTCACCTCTCCCGAAGGGAGAAGTCGGATCGCATTGCAAGTGCGATCCGGGTGAGGGGTTAAGGTCCCTCGATAGAGCTGCGGCCCCTCACCCGGTTTGCCCAAGACAATGCTTCGCATCGCCAAGGCAATCCGACCTCTCCCCGCCGGGGAGAGGTGGATCGAGTTTGCGGCCCAATCCGGCTGAATCAAAGCTCATCTTGCTTTAGACCTGAACTACTGCGTCAGCGCGTCGTATTTGGCGAGCGACGCCTTCAGCTCGCTCATCGCCTGGTCCGGATCGACGCCCTTCTGCTTGACGTTGTCGGCCCAGGCCTTGAACAACGGCTCGGCCGCTTTCTTCCACTGCGCGGTCTGTTCCGGCGTCAGCTTGTAGACCTCCTGGCCCGGCTCGGCCTTGATCTTGTCGATGCCGGCATCCTCGAACTTGCCCCAGGGCTCGCCGACGCGACCGGCGGCTTCAGTGTTGCAATTGTCGTCGATCGCCTTCTTCTGGCGGTCCGACATCTGGTCGTATGTGTCCTTGTTCATGACGAGCACGAAGGTCGTGACATAGAGCGGCGCGTCCATCTGGTATTTCGTCACCTTGTCTATGCCGAACAGCACCAGGGAACCCCAGGGGAAGGTGACGGCATCGGCAACGCCGCGCTCGATGATGTCGCGCGCTTCGGGCGCCGAAGACTGCACGTTGGTACCGCCAAGCTGGGTGACGAAATTCGCAATTGTTGCGTCGGCCGGGCGGACCTTCATGCCTTTGACGTCATCGGGCACCACGATCTTCTTGGTACGCGAGTGAAACGCAGAGGGCGAATGGATGAAGGCGAGGCAGAACTTTACGTCCCTCATCTCGGTTGGCGCATATTTGCGGTACCAGGCGTCCAACCCCTCAGACCCGCCCTTGGCATCCGACATCAGGAAGGGCAGTTCGCCGGCGCCGATGATCGGGAAGCGGCCGGGCTGGTAGCCGGGATTGACATAAGTGACGTCGGCGATGCCGTCGCGCGCCATGTCGTAATGGTCAAAAGCCTTGCCGAGCTGCTGCGCCGGGAACACCGTGGACTTGATGGTGCCACCGGATGCCTTTTCGACCGACGCGCCCCAGTCCTCCAGCGCCTTCTGCAGGGGATGCGACGCGGGCACCCAGTGCGAGATCTTCAGGTTGAAGGTCTGCTCGGCCGCATACGCAGGCGTTATGCTCGCTGCCAGCAGCAACGCCAGCCACGTCTTCCTCATCGGTGTCCTCTCCCTCTTTCGTAGGGCTTCGCCCTCGCGATTTCAGCTCGGACGGCCCTTTGCATACATTGTTATATAATATAATTATCATTTCAAGCGGGCGGCCTCGCGTCGTGGCCCGGCTCGCGTTTGAAGCCTACAACATCGGGAGGAGCAAGTATTGCGGACAAAAGTCGCAATCATCGGCGCGGGGCCGGCGGGCCTGCTCTTGGGGCAGCTGCTCAAGACTTATGGCATCGACAATGTCATCCTCGAGCGGCAGTCGGCCGACTATGTGCTTGGCCGCATCCGCGCGGGCCTTCTCGAGGAAGGCACGGTCAGGCTGCTCGACGAGGTCGGCGCAGGCGGCCGCGCCCATCATGAAGGCCTGATCCATGACGGGATCGAGCTCGCCTTTGGCGGCGCGCGTCACCGGATCGACATCAAAGCGCTAACCGGCAAGACCATGATGATCTACGGCCAGACCGAGGTCACGCATGACCTGATGGATGCGCGCAAGGCCGCCGGCCTTACCACTGTCTACCAGGCCGCCGACGTGACGCCTCTTGATTTCGATACCGACCAACCGCGCGTCACATACAAGAAGGACGGCGCGACCCATGAGATCCAATGCGACTTCATCGCCGGCTGCGATGGTTTTCACGGCGTCAGCCGCGCCAGCGTGAAACCGCCGGCGATCGAGACTTTTGAGCGGGTCTATCCGTTCGGCTGGCTCGGCATTCTCTCGGAGACGCCGCCCGTCTCGCATGAGCTGATCTACTCCAACCATGCCCGCGGCTTTGCGCTCTGCACCATGCGCTCGACGCACCGCAGCCGCTATTACGTGCAGTGCTCGCTGGACGACCATGTCGACCAATGGCCGGACGATCGGTTCTGGGACGAATTGAGGCAGCGCATCGACCAGCGGGCGGCCGAGCAGCTTGTCACCGGCCCTTCGATCGAAAAGAGCATCGCGCCCTTGCGCAGTTTTGTTGCCGAACCCATGCGCTTCGGCCGGATGTTTCTGGCCGGCGATGCCGCCCACATCGTGCCGCCGACCGGCGCCAAGGGATTGAACCTCGCCGCCAGCGACGCGCATTACCTCGCGACCGCATTGCGTGAATATTACGACGAGAAATCGTCCGCCGGCATCGACAATTATTCCACGACGGCATTGGCGCGGGTCTGGAAGGCGGTGCGCTTCTCCTGGTGGATGACGTCGATGCTGCACAAGTTTCCGGACACAGGCACCATCGGCGCACGCATCCAGCTTGCGGAGCTCGATTATGTCTGCAGCTCGCAAGCGGCGATGACGTCGCTGGCGGAGAATTACGTGGGACTGCCGTTTTAATGCGTCATCCCCGCGCAAACGGCTTTGCCGTTTGTCGCTGGAGGAGGCGCGCAAGCGCCGTCTCGAAGGATGAACGGCCCGGGTGGTGCAGCGGGGCCGTTCGCCCTTCGAGGCTCGCTCCGCTCGCACCTCAGGACGACGGGGATAGAGAGGGACACGCAACATGCTCACCCTCTATCTCGCCCCCGGCTCCAGCTCCATGGCGGTGCACATCGCGCTGCATGAGATCGGCGTGCCGTTCGAGGCGAAGCCGATGTCGTTCAAGCGCGGCGACCTGCAAGCGCCGGACTATCTGAAGCTCAATCCAGAGGGCAAGGTACCGACGCTGCTCGTCGACGGGAAACCGCTCACCGAAGTTGCCGCCATCCTGTTCTATCTCGCCAGGCGCTTTCCTGGCGCGAAGCTGTTGCCGCGCGACGATCCGGAAGCCGAGGCCCAGGCGATCTCTTGGATGTCCTTCATCGCCGCCACCTTGCATCCGGCGCGTCGCCGTGGGCTGGATTATGCCCGCGAGGTCTATGGCATCGCAGACCGGCGGCTTGGGGCAGGCTGGGCGCTCGGCGACTATTCCATCGCCGACATTCATCTGTTCCGGCTGTATTGGCGGCTGTTCAACTCGCTGCATCCGGCGCCGGGCGAGTTTGCGAATCTTGATGCGCACTATGCGCGGATGGTGGCGCGGCCGGCGGTGAAGAAGACGATCGAGGTCGAAGCGGCGATGGGCTATGAGCTGCCGGCATGAGTTACTCCCGTCATTCCGGGGTGGAGCGAAGCATCGAACTCTGATGTGCTCTTGTACATCTGAGAATCTCGAGATTACCGCTTGTCATGGCCGTAACCGTAGCCATTGAGGTTCGCCATTCCGTCACCGTAAAGGATGACCTTGATTGTCAGTTCGACGCCCTTGTTTTGGGGCGTTCGCTTGATCTTGGTTACCTTGCGAACAAAATTGGGATCCAGATTCCCGTTAGCATCCTCGAAATCGCCGACGAGATCATCGAATAGGGCGCAATTTGCTGTGTCAAGCCGTGACACCCGCGCGCGGCAATGCTTAATGATGCCATTTTGGGCCGGAGGTAAGGTATTAGCCGATGAAGAGACTTCTGATCGTAGCCGTTGTAGCCTTTTTGCCGACGACGTCGGCCATCGCATCCCCTCAAGAGCAAGAGCAATGCCTTGAAGGATGCATCGGTAGTTGGAATATGTGCGTTAACGTGTGCGGGGGAGACGCCAAGGGACACGGAACACCGAGCGAGCACAATAGGATCGAAGCTTGTGTGGCCTCAAAGCGCTGCCGCCCAAACTACGATGCTTGCGTTGCGAACTGTTCGCGAATGCGCAATTAGGAACCGGTCCCTCCGCCCCCCCAAAAGATTTGTTCCGCAGGCTGCTTCAAACACCCGCGCAAAATCCGTTTAAAACTTTGTAGGCGGTGAAACCGTCACACGTCTCGCGTTCAATGGCGCCATGTTTCACAAACGCACGAGCCGCCCAATGTCCGAGAAGATCACCGATATGGTCCCCGCCGGTTTTGAACCGCATTTCCGCAAGAGTCCATTCACCGATCCCTGGGAGCCGCTCTATTCCAGGCGAACCGAGAAGTCAGTCGATCTTGGACTGCGGCTCGCTAAACCGCACACCAATGCACGCGGGCTGATCCATGGCGGGCTTATCGCCTCCCTTGCCGACAACGCCATGGGCTATAGCTGCGCGCAGGCGACGGGCTGGACCACGTCCTTCGTCACCGTGTCGCTTGCCGTCGACTACGTCGGCTCCGCCGATATCGGCCAGTGGCTCGCGGTCGAATGCGAGGTGATCAAGACCGGCAGCACCATCTGCTTTGCGCAGAGCCTGATCAAGGCGAACGATGTCGTGATCGCACGCGCCAACGGCACGTTCCGCTTGGTGCCGAAGAAGGAGTGACTCTCTCCGTCGTTCCGGGGCGATGCGCAGCATCGAACCCGGAACCTCGAGATTCTCAGATGTGCAAGAGCACATCAGAGTTCGGTGCTTCGCCCCGCCCCGGAATGACGGAAACTCACCCAAATCGCCAATCCGCCGTCTCGACCACGAGATCGATGAACGCCCGCACCTTGGCTGAGAGCAGCCGCGTGGTCGGATAGACGATGTGCACCGGCAGCGCCGGCAATTCGAATTTCTGCAGCACGATTTTCAGCCGGCCGCGCCTGATGGAATCCGCCGCCTGGTAGGCCAGCACACGCGTCAGCCCGCCGCCTACTATCGCATACTGAATGGCGGCATCCGCCACATTACTGCTGAAGCGCGGCATGACATTGATGCGAAGCTCCTCGTCGTCGCGGGCAAAACGCCAGTCGGCCGCGAGCGCAGAGGCGCCGAACTGGATGATCTGGTGCAATGAGAGCCCCTCCGGCGTCTTCGGCTCGCCGCGCGCTTTGAGATAGGCGGGCGACCCCACCACGATCCGCCGCATCTCGCCGACCTGGCGCGCTACCAACGAGGAATCGGGCAATTGCCCGATGCGGACTGCGAGATCGACGCCGTCCTCGACCAGGTTGACCACGCGATCCTCCAGCCGGAGCTCGCCTGACACTTCAGGGTAGCGCTCAAGGTATGCCGACATCACGGGGCTGACATGGAGACGGCCGAAGCCGACCGGTGCCGATACCACCAGCCGTCCTGCGGGACGGGTGCGCTCGCTTTCTGCTGCGAGTTCCGCTTCCTCGATATCGGCGAGGATGCGGCGGGCACGCTCCAGATAGCGCGCGCCGGCGTCGGTCAGCGCCACCTTGCGCGTGGTGCGTTGCAAGAGCCGCGCGCCCAGCCGTTCCTCCAGCGCCGCGATCAGCCGCGTCACCGCCGGCGGCGACAGGCCGAGCTTGCGCGCGGCAGGGGCAAAGCCTTGCAGGTCCGCCACCGTCACGAAGGTCTGCATGGCTTCGATCCGGTCCATGGCATTATTTCATAATATGCAACGATGAAGTGTCAATGGCAGCGATTGTTTTAGCGTCCAAGAG
>Ga0307474_10003524_pt1 | contig 11268 bp, 10 predicted proteins | sample atmos_gasesECM1C_2_FD_203312 | JGI IMG/M metagenome (GOLD analysis project Ga0307474, IMG submission 203312) | Hardwood forest soil microbial communities from Morgan-Monroe State Forest, Indiana, United States - atmos_gasesECM1C_05 | ecosystem: Environmental > Terrestrial > Soil > Temperate... | reverse complement strand
ACCCGCGGCATTCTCGCCGGCGGCGATCGGGATACCGCCCTCGCGCCTCACGCGCGCCAGGCCGGCGTGATCGCCCGGCGGAGAGACCGGTTCCTCCAGCCAGGTCAGATCGCAGTCGCGCAGGCGATGCGCCATGTCGATCGCCTGCGACACCGTCCAGGGGCAGTTGGTGTCGACCATCAGGCGAGCATCGGGACCAATCGCCTGTCGCGCGGCGCGCACCTCCGGCACGGTGATTTCATGCAGCTTGATGTCGCGATAGCCCCGTGCCATCGCACGTTCGCAGTTCGCCGAGACCATGGCGGCCTCGCCATAGCGCAACAGGCTGGCATAGGACGTGAGCTGCGGGACCGGCGTTGCGCCGAACAGCCGCCAAAGCGGCAGGCCGGCTACCTTGCCGGCGATGTCCCACAGCGCGATGTCGAGCGCCGATAGTGCGAACATGTGCGCGCCGTTCCGGCCGAATGCGTGGAATGCTTTGGAAAGGCGTGTTCGCAGGCCGCTGATGTCGCGCGCGTCCTGGCCGAGTATCATCGGGGCCAGTTGGGTATCCAGCACTGTCTTTGTGGTCGCGGCAGCGGCATGGCCGAACGCTTCGCCCCAACCCTCCAGCCCCTGGTCGGTGACGATACGCAGCCACACCGTGTTCATCGATTGCCAGTTCAGGCCACCCATCGTCGCGGGCTTGCCGCCCATGTCGAATGGAATGCGCGTCCAGTTTGTTTCGACGGCAATGATCTTCATGACACCTACTTCCCCGGTTCGGACCATCTTGCGTGGATTGGCATTGCGTGGCCAGACGCGTCTGTTCCAGGACCGCGCTGCGCCACTTCGCTACAGCTGTTGAACACGAAGGCGCCGCGACCAGCGTAACGAAATTTGTCCATCAACAGGAATGTTTCGTTCCATGCGGGCCGGCCTCTGTTCGCGCTACACCTCGTGTGCCTGACGCCCGGCGTTGTCGTTGGCTCGCGCGCGTGCTAACCGCCCCGTCCCATGGACACTGCGGTCATGCCTGCCGCGAGGAATGCGCTCCTCGATCTAAATGCCGATCCAGGTATCGTAACACGCAACCGTATGGCTGTATGGGACGTGCTGGATGGTGTGCGCCTGCTTCCGCTCGCCTGGGCTCTCGGCTGGCTGGATATCCGACTGCGCTATCGCCGCTCTGTGCTGGGACCGTTCTGGCTGACACTGTCGACCGGCGTGATGGTGGCCTCGCTGGGCTATCTTTATGCCCATATTTTTCATACCGAGATCCATGATTATCTGCCGTATCTCGCGCTGTCGTTGGTCTTGTGGGGCTTCCTCGGCACAGTGGTCGCTGAAGCCTGCACTGCCTTCACTGATTCGGAGAGTGTGGTCCGCGCGGTTCGCATGCCGTTTTTTCTGTTCGCGGCGCGTGTCCTGATTCGCAACGTGATGGTACTCGTGCACAATGCCGTCGTTATCGTGGTGGTCGATGCCGTCTTCCAGATGTGGCCCGGCTGGCACGCCTTGCTGGCCATTCCCGGCTTCTTGCTATGGGGCATCGATTCACTCGCGGTCGTACTGCTGCTCGGGACATTCTGTGCGCGCTTTCGCGATATTCTGCCGATCGTCTCCAGTATTATGCAAATCGCCTTCTTCATCACCCCTGTGTTGTGGCAACCGTCGCAACTTGGCAGAAACCAGGCATTGCTGCCGCTCAACCCTTTCTTCGATCTGCTGGACATCGTGCGTGCACCGCTGCTGGGCAGCGTACCAGGTGCTTGGCTCTGGGGGTTCTCGCGTGGGGTCTGTTTGTCCGCGCGCGCGGACGCATCGCTTTCTGGATCTGAGCCGGGCGGCCATAGTGAGCAATCCACACATACTTGTCGAAAACCTCTCGGTCTACTTTCCGCTGTACCACGGCAATTCACGAAGCCTGAAAAAAACCGTGTTGGCGGCTGCGTCCGGCCGACTCGGCCAGGATCGGCAGCATCGCGTTGTGGTGCAGGCGCTGCTCGACATCAGCTTCAGCTTGCGCGGCGGTGACCGGCTAGGCCTGATCGGCTCCAACGGCGCGGGGAAAACGACTCTGCTCCGCACACTGGCCGGGATTTATGAGCCAGTGGTCGGCCACGTGCGAGTACAAGGCAGCCTGAACGCTCTGCTGGACTCCAGCCTGGGCATGAATTTGGAACTGACGGGACGCGAAAACATCATGCTGCGCGGCCTGTACAATGGCCTGCCTCGGCCCGCCCTGGAACGGCTGGCGCAGGATGTCGCAGAGTTCGCCGAATTGGGTGACTTTCTTGACCTGCCGGTGCGCATCTACTCGGCTGGGATGGTGGTCCGCCTGGGCTTTGCACTCGCCACAGCGATGCGGCCGCAGATTCTGCTGATGGACGAATGGATCCTGGCGGGCGACGCGGCATTCATGGTGCGCAGCGCCGATATCCTGGTGCTGTCCACCCATGATACCCGGATCGTAACAACCTGGTGCTCACGCGTGCTGTGGCTCGACCAGGGCCACCTGCGTCTTGACGGTGACCCGGATTACGTCGTGGCCCAATATCTCGGCGGTGCGGCTGAAGCGGCCACGGTCACGGCCGGCAAGTGACGGATCCACGTCAAGGTCAAGCCAGCCAGACCAGGCAATGATCCGTTGACGAATTGCTTGCTTTGCCGGGGCCGCTCGCCGCACAGGCTCATTCCGCAGCCGGACGTGCCGGAATCGGCACCGTATTCGGTCCGAACCGATCACGGTACGGCGTGGTGTCGATCTCCTCCAGCTCTATCTCGCGTGCCAGCACCTGACGTTTCCATTCCTGGTGAGCCGGCTCATCGTCATGGAACTCCGGCATCACGTGCCGCGCGAACAGCTCCAGGCTTTCGCAAATATGCGCGTGCGCATTCTTTCCAGCCTGATTGAGCAAGATCACCTGGTCGATGTTGGACGTCCGGAACCGCCGCAGTTTGCGGCGGATGGTATCCGGCGAGCCGATCAGGCCGCCTGACAAGGCGCGCGCCGCGGCATCCGGGTTCTCCCGCTTCCACTTGTTGTATTCGTCCCACATGTTGACGGTATATGGATCCGGCCGTTTCCGGCCTGAACTCGAACCATAGTACCGCAGAGCGAACTGGAAGAACGTCGCGCCATCCGCACGGCGGCGTGCTTCGTCATCGGTCTCCGCACACATGAAGTAGCTGACGAGCGCGATGTTCGGATTGGTCTGGTAGTCAGCCAGCTTGTCCTGCTCGTTGACGAAGGCATTGTAATACGCGTGGACCCAGGCGTGCGCGGCATCCGCCGATAGGAACTGAAAGCCCAGAGCGCCGAGTCCACGGCGCCCCGCCATCTCGATCGTTTCAAGCTGCGAGCACGCGACCCACAGCGGCGGATGTGGCTTCTGCACAGGCTTCGGCAGCACGTTGCGCATCGGCATCTTGTGCCATTTGGTGTCCAGCTCGACGCCCTTATCCTGGAACATCGGGATGATGCAGCGGATCGCATCTTCCCATATCTCGCGTTTGGTCTCCATGTCGCGACCGAAGCCGCCGAGTTCGGTGATCGATGCGGACTCCCCGGTGCCCATTTCGACGCGCCCGTTCGACACCAGGTCCAGACAGGCGATGCGTTCGGCAATGCGCTGCGGCGGGTTGGTGGTGAGTTGGACGATGCCGTGACCGAGCCGGATGTTCTTGGTTCGCTGGCTGGCCGCGCCCAGGAAGACCTCCGGCGCGGGCGAATGAGAATACTCCTCCAGGAAGTGATGCTCGACTTCCCACGCGTAGTCGTAGCCGAGTTTGTCGGCCAGTTCCACCTGGGTAAGTGCGTTCTGATAGAGCTGGCGTTCGTCGTCCACGCCCCATGGACGCGGCAATTGCAGCTCGTAGAAGATGCCGAATTTCATGGTCGTTCCCCTGACCTACTGGCGAGTAGTGCGCCGGACCCGGGGCGGAGTGTCAAGACACCCGCAAACAATGACCGGCGTGACGCCCATTTCCTCACCCGTCGACGCCGCTTTCCTCACCCTTCGGCGCCGCGCTACGCTATCATGCTCACCCGGACGGATGGCATGCGAGGCACACAACGCAACACAAACTGTACTATAGGCCATCGAACGGGATGATCCGGAACTGCGTCACCCTGGCAGCCGCGCTGTGCTGCATCGCCCGCCTTGCGCTCGCTGCTCCACCGCCCGACGCGGATCCATCGCTGGCGCCCTGGTTCAACGACCTGCGCCAGCCATGGACGCATGCTCTGTGCTGCTCGATGGCGGATTGCCGGCCGGTCGATTCACGGCTCAATGGCGACCACTATGAAGCGCTGATCGAGGGCCAATGGCGCGTTGTGCCCGACGATCGAATCCTCAACCGCAGCGACAACCCCACCGGCCGAGCGGTGGCCTGCTGGACCCCGTACGCCGGCATCCTGTGTTTTGTCCGCGCACCGGAGAGTTAGCGCCGATACACGATGATCGGCAGCGACCGGCAGCGATCCTTCATGTTGCGCGGCATCAAGCGCAGTCAGTCGAAATTGCACGCCGCAATACCATCGTGCTATCGAACCAACATGCATCAATGGCGACGAGACTGACAGCCGTGTCTTGGGTTGCAGCGCCGCCAGCGGGAATCAGTCACGGAGCACCAGCCTGCCATGCAATACAAATGGGACGTCGAAGCCGATGTCGTTGTCGTCGGATTCGGCGCCGCGGGCATGGCCGCATCTGTCACCGCCCATGATCTGGGAGCCAAGGTCGTCATCCTGGAAAAAGCGCCGGAAGGTCAGGAAGGCGGCAACACGCGCGTCGCTGGCCAAGGCTATCTGAATACATCATCGGTCGACAAAGCCATTGCCTATCTCACTGCGCTGTGCGGACCCTACATCGTACCGGCGACCATGGTGAAAGTCTGGGCGCAGGAGATGTGCCAAAACAATGCGTGGCTCGAAAGCCTCGGCGCCGATCCGCAAGAGCATCAGCATCCGCCGGTCGGCATCGAATTTCCGGATCTTCCCGGCGCCGACTGTGTGCATAAATTCCACGATGGACCGAGGTATGGCTATTCCAACACCTGGAAACGGTTCGAGCGCCTGGTCAAGCAGCGCCCGATCTCCATTCTGTACGAAACACCAGGCAGGGAATTGATCCAGCACGACGTCACCAAAGAGATTCTCGGCGTGCGAGCCCAACGCAGGAATCAATCGATCACTGTGAAAGCCCGCAACGCCGTGGTGCTGACGTGCGGCGGTTTCGAAAACAATCAGCAGATGATCCGCGATTATCTTCCTGGCGTCCCCTATTGCTACACGTCCGGCACACCGTACAACGAAGGCGATGGCATCACGATGGCGATGTCGGTCGGCGCTGATCTCTGGCACATGAACAACTACGCCGGCCCCTCGATGGCGCTGAAAGTTCCGGAAGTTCGCACGACGTTTTCGATGCAGGCGCTGCACTACAGCAAGGAACTATCGGGCGGCATGATTGTGGTGGGCCCGGACGCCAGACGCTTTACCGACGAAAAGTTCAAGACGCGCCACGGGAAGATCCCGATGAATGGCCGATGGTTTCCGTTATCCACACCGTGCCCGATGTTTCTGATCATCGATCACACGCTGTTCTCTGCCGGCCCGCTGTACGACAAACACCCGAGCCACGGTTGGACGCAAATCATCGAATGCTATAACTGGAGCGATGACAACAGCGCCGAACTCGCGAAGGGCTGGATCAAGACCGCCGACAGCCTCGCGGCTCTCGCCTCGATGGTGAGGCTTGATCCCGACATTCTGGTGGACACCGTCAACCGATGGAACCGCGCCTGTGATGCGGAACACGATGCGGATTTTGGCAGAACCCTGATGCTGGCGCCCATCGTTGCCAAGCCATTCTACGCGGTTGAACTCTCGCCCTCGATGTTGAATACCCAAGGCGGCCCGCGACGCAATGAGAAGGGCCAGATTGTGCGGCCGGATGGCACACCCATCGCGAGGCTGTACAGCGCGGGAGAACTCGGTTCCATCTACAGCTATTTGTATCAAGGCACCGGAAATATCGGGGAATGCCTGGCATTCGGTCGTGTTTCGGGGCGCAATGCAGCAAACGAAACGTCTTGGGAGCAGGTATGACCCGGCCGCCCAACTCGGGCGAACGCGACGATATTTGCACCCCAGAAAGCCGCAAGGGAGGAGAAAGATGGTGACCTCACGTGTGCCAATGGTGTCGCTGGAGCGCGCTCGCGAACTCGGCGATGCGATGGGGATGCCCGCGCGGCGTACGCAAAGCGAGGCGTTTCGCGTGGTGGCCAATAATCCAGGCGTGGCCAGAGTGGCATTCGGCCAACTGATGCAACTGCTGGAGAACAACAAGTTCGATACGCGTCTGCGCGAACTGATGATCATGCGGATCGGCTGGGTCACGGGCTCGGCGTACGAGTGGACGCAGCACTGGCGGGTGGCGACCACTGCGGGGATCCCGCCCGAGGATATTCTGGCAGTACGCGACTGGCGGAACTCCAAGCGGTTGACGTCCGCGGACCAGGCGATCCTGACTGCCACAGACGAGTGTCTCGCCGGCAAATCCATATCGGATGCCACTTGGGCCGATGTGGCGAAGCATGTCGCCGACCCGGGTCAGCAGGTGGAATTCATCATTGCCATGGGCAACTGGATGTCGTTCTCGATGCTGTTTCGCAACCTGCGCATTCCGCTGGCAGAGGGCCTTATGGTCTGGCCCCCCGATGGTCTGGCGTCGCCCGCGGCGGAGGGATAACCATTGTCACCATTAGGCATGAAGGAAACATCGATGTCCGAGGCATCAGGCATCCCGCTGTTGGATCATGAACTGGCGGACGACGAACTGGCGTGGATGAAAGCCGTGTATGAGGATTTCGACAAAATCCGGGCGTCGTTCTCCGGACGGGAAACGGAGTTCGACCCGAAGGAAGCGCTGCGGCAGGTCCTCGGCCGAGACGAGTATAAGCTCAATCCCCACGTGGACCTGTCTGGATCCGGTCCGTGGCGGCTCGGTCAAATTCGCCATGGCAGAGGGGTTGCCGCCGTCTTCCTGCCGAAAGTGGAGTTGCATAGACACGCGAAAAGCCGAACCGATCAATTTCCCATGTATGTGGTTGGCGAGGCGGATGCGTTCTCTATCGGCAGAGATGGGCAGGTCGTCCTGACCCCGGTGACCGGTGGTGATCATTTCCACAATTCGCCAGACGCGCCACATGCGTTCCTGCCGAAAGTGGGAAAGCCGATCCCCGAGAACTGGGAAATCGCGTTTATCGCGATCACGCCGCGCAACCTGCGGGAAGATACGCAGGCGGTTTCCGACGACGTAAGGGCGGCGTACAAGAACGTGGTTGGGATGGAGCCGCCGCTGGGCGTGTAATGTCGTGCCGACGCAGACCGGCATCCACATCTGCGCTGATCGCGCCAGAACAAAACGGCCGGCAGCACGGGAGGAAAAACAACAATGCCAGTCCAGACCTTTGATTATATCGTGGTGGGCGCGGGATCCGCCGGATCGGTCCTCGCCAACCGCTTGAGCGCCAATCCCAGATACAAGGTGCTGGTGCTGGAAGCGGGGCGCGAAAGCCACCCCTGGTCACGGATCCCGGTCGGCTTTGCCAAGCTGATCAACAATCCAGCCGCCAACTGGCTGTATTCATCGGAACCCGATGAGGGCACCGGCCAGCGCCGCATTCCCATCCCGCGCGGCAAGCTGCTGGGGGGATCATCGTCAATCAACGGCATGGTCTTCGTGCGTGGCCAATCGCAGGATTACGATACCTGGGCGCAACTCGGCAATCGCGGCTGGAGCTACCGCGAGGTGTTGCCGATCTTCCGCGACATGGAAAGCTACCAGGGCGATGCGGACGACGAATACCGTGGCCGCAACGGGCCTCTGAAGGTAACGGAAGGCAACGAGACCGGTGCGCTTTACAACGCACTGATCAAGGCGGCCGACCAGATCGGCATCGCATATACAAAAGACTATAACGGCGCGCAGCAGGACGGCATCGGCATGACGCAGATGACGATCCGCGGTGGTCGTCGCATGAGTACCGCCCGCTGCTATCTCGACCCCGCGCGCACGCGGCCTAACCTGACGATCCAGGCCAACGCAATGACCGAATGCCTGCTGCTGGAAGGCAAACGCTGCGTCGGCGTGCAATACACCGCGAACGGCCAGCAACACGAAGCCCGCGCGAACCGCGAGGTTGTCGTCAGCGCCGGTTCGATCAATTCGCCGCAACTTCTGGAACTGTCCGGCATTGGCCGGCCGGAGCTGTTGCAAAGTCTCGGCATCGAGGTGCACCACGCGCTGCAAGGCGTCGGCGAGAATCTGCGCGACCATTACTCGCCGCGGATGAAATGGACGGTGCCGGCCTCTCTTGGCATGACCTACAACGACAAGATGCGCGGTCTCGGCAAGGTGAAGCAGGCACTGAAATACGTGCTGACCCACAAGGGACTGCTCGGATTGCCAGCAGCGCCCATACGTGCGTATATTCGCACGCGCGCCGGGCTGGACGCGCCGGATGCGGCGATCTCGTGGGTGCCGTTTTTCATGACCAATGACTTCCAGCTGGCAAAAAATTCCGGCGTCACCGCGATCATGAACATCCTGCGCTCGGAAAGCACCGGAAGCATTCATGTGTCCTCAAAAGCGCCGGACAAGCCGCCGGCGATCCGTTTCAATTTTCTGACCGCCCAGTTGGACCGCGATGTCACGCTGGAGGCGATGCGCATCACCCGGCGCATCATGACTGCGCCAGCCATGGCAAACATCGCCACCGACGAAATTGCGCCCGGCGTGAACATCCAAGCCGACGACGAACTGCTGGATTGGGTCAAGAAGAACGCCGAAACTACCTACCATCCGGTCGGCACCTGCAAGATGGGCTCGGACCCGATGGCGGTGGTAGACGACCAACTGCGCGTGCATGGCATGCAAGGGCTGCGGGTCGCCGATGCCTCGATCATGCCGACACTCACCTCGGGTAACACGAACGCGCCGTCGATCATGATCGGTGAGAAGGCATCGCGGATGATTCTGGCAACGGCCTAATCGCCCTGCAGGAACATCTCTCCGTCACGCCCGCGGATGTGCCTTCCGCCACACGTCCATCAACCGCGTCTCGTCCACCGACGTATAACGTTGTGTCGTGGACAGGCTCACATGGCCCAGCAAATCCTGGATCGAGCGCAGATCCGCTCCACCCGCCAGCAGATGCGTCGCGAACGAGTGCCGCAATGCGTGCGGAGTCGCGTGCTCCGGCATACCATGCAACCGACGAAACTGGCGCAGCGTGCGCTGTGCCACCGCGGGATCGAGCCGCTTGCCGCGCGCGCCCAGAAACAGTGGACTGTCCGCCCGCCGATCCGGATGCAGTGCCAGCCACGCACCGACTGCCTCGCGCACTGCCGGCAGCACCGGCACGATCCGCTCCTTGGAACCCTTGCCGACGACCCGCAGCATACCGTCCGCCCCCGGCGCCGGCGCATCCCGCACATTCAGCGCCAGCGCCTCCGCGATCCGCAGGCCACAGCCGTACAGCAGCGTGAACAGCGCCGTATCGCGCGCCTGCATTGCGGCGGCGTCCGACATCTCGGCGATGCGTTCGGTCACGCTGCGCGCCTGTTCAGTTGCCAGCGCGCGCGGCACCGGCGGTTTGCTGCGTGGCGTCGCGATCAGCTTCAGCGCGGGATTGTCCACACCATGCCGACGGGCCAGGAAGCGGAAGAAACTGCGCACCGCAGACAGGCGACGTGCCCGCGTGGCATTGCCGGCACCGTCCGCCGCTCCTGCCGCCAGCCACGCCCGGAGGTCAGCCTGACGCAGCGCGGTCAATGCCGCCAGGTCCGGTTCGTCGCCGAGGTGTTGCGCGAGAAAACCGAGGAAACCGGCGATGTCCGCGCCATAGGCCTCAACGGTCAGCGGAGACGCGCGACGCTCCTGGCCCAGCCAGTCGAGGAAGGCTATCCGCGCTGCCTCGCCGGTCATGGGAACGCCACTCGGCCGTTGCCGCACTCTGCGTCGTCATCCCCGCGAAGGCCGGGATCCGGTCCAACCGGCACTGGTATCAGTCCGCCTGGGTCCGCGCCTTCGCGGGGGTGACGACCTGATCGCAATCGACGACACAAGCACAACCGCCAAGGTGAACGGGAATTGCTCCGGCGACCGCTTGTGCGCACCGGCGACAACAGCCTCAACGCCCGAGTGCCGCGGCCACTGCGCGGCCGAGAAACACCAGCGGTCCCACCCCCTGCGCCGGATCCAACACATGCCGGTCGCGCGCCAGCAGCGCGACCAACGCCGCGGGGCCCTCACCCGGCACCCGCACCAGAGCATCGTATCGTGCCAGACCCGCAGCCTCCGCATGCAGCATCCGAACGTCGGAGGGCGCGTCGCGGAACACCACCTGCCGCCCATCCAGCAACCGCGCCACCGCCCCGTCCGGGAGCCGGCGGGTGCCCGGATGCTCGCCCTCCAGACAAAGATGAGCGGCATCGACCGCCAGAATGCCGGGCATCTCGCCGCTCACGCAGTCCGCCGGATCGGCCGAGCGCAACAGCGCCAGCACCGCGTCCTGCACCCTGCCGGCCAAACCGGCGGTGGCGCGCCCGGCCGCCAGCACGCCATCGGCGCGTTCGCGCTCGACCCGAAGCATCGCCGCCATGTGGTCCGCCAGGCCCTCGCCATGCACCCGCGCCGGCGGCGTCAGCACGCCATACAGCGCAGGGTGTTCCGCCAACCACGCGGGATTGGCGCGCAGGAACGCCTCGACCAGCGCTGCGTCCGCCCCTTCGCCCGGCTTCTTGACCCGGTGGTCATCTGCTTCCTCCGCCGGCAGACCCATCGGATCAGGCGATCTGCTGGCCGGTCTTGGCCCAATCGGCCAGGAACGACGCGAGGCCCTTGTCGGTCAGCGGATGGTTGAACAACTGCCGCAAGATGGCCGGCGGCACCGTGGCGACATGGGCGCCGATCTTCGCCGCATCCACCACGTGCATCGGATTTCGAACCGAGGCCACCAGGACCTGGGTCTTGAATGCTTCATAGTTGCGGAAGATCGTGACGATATCGGAAATCAGCGCCATACCGTTCTCGCCGACATCATCCAGCCGCCCGATGAACGGGCTGACGAACGTTGCCCCCGCCTTCGCCGCCAGGATCGCCTGAGCCGCCGAAAAGCACAGCGTCACATTCACCATCGCCCCATCGCCGGTCAGATGGCGGCAAGCGCGCAGCCCGTCCGGCGTCAGCGGCACCTTCACCGTGATGTTCGCGGCGA
>Ga0307474_10003523_pt1 | contig 11268 bp, 7 predicted proteins | sample atmos_gasesECM1C_2_FD_203312 | JGI IMG/M metagenome (GOLD analysis project Ga0307474, IMG submission 203312) | Hardwood forest soil microbial communities from Morgan-Monroe State Forest, Indiana, United States - atmos_gasesECM1C_05 | ecosystem: Environmental > Terrestrial > Soil > Temperate... | reverse complement strand
GGTTCCGATAATCGCAATCGCGGTGATAGTCAAGGTTGCAGTACCGGTATTCTTCAGGGTCAGCGTCTTCGCCGGACTCGTAGTGCCAAGCATCTTGCAGCAAGCAAAGGCGCAATACGCGAAGCTCCAGTAGTTGGACCAACGCGGCCGCATTAGGCCTTGCAGACGCCTGCTCCAGATTGTCGGCCAATTCGCAAGAAACCGTCTGCGGTGGGGTCATTTTGCGCCGATTTCATTGCTTCGTGAACGTGATAAATCGTCCTCGACAAAGAAGTAAGACAAATTCTGTCCTCGAGTATTCAGCTGATTCATAGCCAGAACGGAGCCGGAGCCTATAGCATGCACGCCGGGACTGGATTCCGTCCGGATGGGGTTCATACCCTTAGCACAAAAAACATTGTGTTTTCCCGATGAATCCACCCGCGATGGTGAACGCCTCAAGAGGATGACTGCGAATCACCCTCATACCAAACTCTTCGGCCGCATAGTCAAATTTTGCGGGTGGCAGGCGCTCGATGACGACTTTGCTGCCGTCGAAACTTTTCACAGTCACGTCCGCTATTTCACCGTGCGGCTCGCCTTGAGCACCGTTTTCGCCGGGTTCCTGCAGGCCCGGTTCAGCCAGTTTTTTGCCTGGAAACGTAGCGTTGGCGCATGGGGGCGCGTCCGATGAGCATGGCGGTGACAGCCAGGACCGCCAGAGAGCCGCTTCGTGCACTAGACATTAGAACCTCCTTAACAAGAGCGGGCGTGCCAGAAGCGCGCGCTTCCGGCACCTTTGGCCCGGAGTGAGTTACTTCGCGGAGGCAAGCAGGGTCTCTTCGGTTGCGGTTACATTTTGAGCGCGCAACTCGGCTTCTGCGCGGCTCTCGGGGATCTGATAGATGGTTCGATTGCCAGCAAGTTTGATACCTGTCAAGAAGGCGCGATCTCCGTACTTATGGAAAACCAGCGCGTACGAGCCTGAAGCCTTCTTGGCCTCGGTTGGCATAGCCGATGTGAACAAACTGACCTTGGCGCCGACGTTCCGAATCAGCAATGTTCGGGCACCACCAGTAGCAGGTTCAATCAGGCATTGGCCCGCCGGCACGTGCTTGTTGCCGACCATGAAGGGGAATGGCACCTGACCGACGATCCTTTTGGAACTCACCATCTGGGCCACGGCCAGAATCGGCAGCGCGATGAGCGCCAACGTGAGCATCCTCTTTGCGTATTTCATAAAGTACCTCTCGTTGAGATTTTTATCGATCGGTGAAACTGATCGCAGATTGCACCACGAACACGAAAAGGTCCATGGAGGCAATCTGAAGCCGTATCAACTGATCTCAAGAACCCGCATTTCCTTGACAGGGGCAGACCGGCAGGACAAGAATTGCAGAACATCCGGATTTGGGGCGATGACAGAGAAGAAAGTACGGTTCGGCCAATTCGAGTTGGACTTCGGCCGCTTCCAGCTCTTTCGTTCAGGAGAGCCGGTGCGACTGGAAGGCCTTCCCCTGCAACTGCTGATGTACCTGATCGACCATCATCGAGAACTGGTGACGCGAGAGCAGATCGCCGATGCCCTCTGGGGGAAAGACATATTCGTCGATGTCGAGCAGGGCATCAATACTGCCATCCGCAAGGTTCGTATGGCGCTGGAAGACGATTCGGCACAGCCGAAATATCTGCAAACGGTGGTGGGCCGTGGATACCGATTCATCGCTCAGCTCAGCGGCACAGATGGGACTTCGGCGAGCTCAGACCTGGGCAAGGTGTCTCTCGAGGAGCTGGGTCAGGCGATTATGGCTGCGGCCGGGCTGCCTCCTGAAGAACGGAAGACTCCACCCAAAAATCAACGAGAGTCCTAGAGGTTCCCGAACTTTAGAGCGTCCCGTAGCTTAGCTTAGCTAGCTAGGCGGTCACAGTTGTTGCAGGCCAGAGCGCTCATTGACGGGGTTTGCGTGTAACCGAGCTCTTCACCAACCATCAGGCCGAGGGTTTGGTAACATTTCCGGCGTCATCGACTTGCACTTGTTCCAATCCTAAGATTTCAGCCCAATGATCGGCCAGACCATTTCGCACTACCGCATCGTCGAGAAGCTCGGTGGCGGTGGAATGGGTGTGGTCTACAAAGCCGAGGACATCGAACTTGGCCGCTTCGTCGCTCTCAAGTTCTTGCCCGATCATCTAGCAAATGACGCACAGGCCTTAGAGCGTTTTCGCCGCGAGGCTCGGGCCGCTTCTTCCCTTAATCATCCGAACATCTGCACCATTTACGAGATTGGCAAGCATGATAAGCAATTCTATATCGCAATGGAGTACCTCGATGGCATGACGCTGAATCTACGAATTGGTAGATGTCCATTGGATATGGACGTCCTGATACCGCTCGCCATCGAGCTTGCGGATGGTCTCGATGCTGCACACTCCAAAGCAATCGTTCACCGCGACATCAAGCCTTCCAATATTTTCGTGACGAAGGTTGGCCACGGAAAGATTCTCGACTTCGGGTTGGCCAAGATCATACCCGTGATCCGCAACGCGGTAGAGCAGTCGACACTCAGCGGACAAGAGCACCCGACAAGCCTGGGAGGAATAGTTGGCACGGTCGGTTACATGTCGCCAGAACAGGTTCGGGCTAAAGAATTGGACGCACGGTCGGATCTGTTTTCCTTCGGTGCCGTCCTCTACGAAATGGGGACGGGTGCCCCACCTTTTCAAGGGCAAAGCAATGGGGTAATTTTCGAGTCCATCCTGAACCGGGCACCAGTCTCTGTCGTGCGACTGAACGGCGATGTTCCTCCAGAATTAGAACGGATCGTCTACAAGGCTCTTGAGAAAGACCGCAATCTCCGGTATCAAAACGCCTCGGATATCGTCTCAGATTTGCAAAGACTGAAGCGAGATCTGGACTGGGGACGAGTTCCAGCGGTCTCCATCACAGGCTACCATTCGCTGATTCCCAAGTTCAACGATTCGCTTGCAGTTTTACCGTTGGTCAACGCAACGGGTGACCCTGAAACCGAGTATCTGGGGGATGGGATCAGCGAAAGCATCATTAATTTGCTCTCCCAACTTCCCAATTTGAGAGTGATCCCTCGCACTACGGTTTTTCGCTACAAGGGTCGTGAAGCAGACCTGAAAGCCATCAGGCAGAGTCTGAACGTGCGCACGGTTCTCACAGGTACGGTGATCCAGCACGGCGACCGGCTTATCGTTCAGGCGGAACTGGTGGATGTGGTGAACGAGGCGCAACTCTGGGGCGCTAAGTACAACCGAAACCTAGATGATATTTTCGAGTTGCAAGAGGAGCTCGCTCGACAGATTTCCGAAAAACTTCGCCTCCGATTGACCCCAGAAGAACAGAATATCCTCGCTAAGCGCGGAACCGAGGACCATGAGGCCTACAGGTTCTTGCTGAAGAGCAAGTATCACCTCAACAAATGGACACCGGACGGCTTGCAGAAAGGAATGGAATACGCGTGGCAGGCGATCGAAGCCGATCCCAGCTACGGAGCGGCCTACGCGGCGTTATCCGTGGTGTACTCGCTGCTTGGTATCTTCGCGATCCTTCCACCAGCGGCGGCGTTTCCCAAAGCCAAGTCGGCCGCAGTGAAAGCCCTGGAGATGGACGAATCGCTCGCTGAGGCGTACACCTCGCTTGCAGGTGTGCGGCTGGACTATGAGTGGGACTGGGGTGGTGCTGAGCAGGCCTGCAAGCGAGCTCTTGAATTAAGCCCAAACTTTGCGTGGGCCCATTCGGTGTGGAGCGACTTGCTGCTCGTCACGGGACGGCACCAAGCGTCTGTTACCGAGGCAAAACTTGGGGTGGAGCTCGATCCTCTCTCCGTGGGCCTAAACTTCAAGTTGGCGCAGCGGCTCTTCGACACGGGCCACTACAACCTCGCGTTCGAGCAATTAGAAAAAACTCTGGAGCTCGACCCCAATTTCGTATTTGCACACCTAATGCGCGCACAGGTCTATGCTTCGAAGGGAATGTTTAAAGAGAGCCTTCTGACATGTGACAAAGTGGCAAGCCTTCATGGGGACCGCCCTTATATTGGAGCGCTGCACAGCCTAATCTTAGCGATGGCTGGCAGAGCAGATGAGGCGAAGAACATCCTCAATGAATTGAAAAGGCAGCCGAACCTGGATCCCCTGTCTCTCATTTCTTTAGCCAGCACCCATAGCGTCTTGGGCGAGAAAGATGAAGCGTTTGAACTGCTTGAAGTGGCTTATCAAGAGCGCACCAGCTTTCTGATTTTCCTCGGAGTTTACCCGACGTTCAACAACCTCCGTTGCGACCCACGCTTCCCTGATATGCTGCGCCGGATCGGGCTGCCACAATAGCCGGGAAAAGCGACATCTCATGCCGGTTCGGCGCAATCCCTCCGTGCTGCTGCGACGGTCACGATAAATTCGAGGTCGAGGATCAAGCGTTCGAATAGTGACCTAGCAGGATCTAGCTCCGCAGAGTTGCTCTTCAATCATCGAAGCTGTTCAGTGAAGGGGCCGATCCCACACGATTCAGCCCCGAACCCACTTGCCACGTTTTTGGTAGCAATTTGCCCCCGAGTATTACGGTTCTGCCCGTTCCTCCGGTGATTAACCCCTTTGGAGTTAATAACCGACTGCTGGAGCGCTACCTTGACACGCTTCTGTGGTTTCATACTTCCCAATAAACTTTACCGTCGGGGACTTCCGCAGTATGCTCAAGTACGACCGAGACGACTTCTTACCAGTGATTTCACAGTGTGATTTTTTCTACCCCAGCTCTACTAGGCGAACAAAAGGCGAGCATACTGGAATACCCCTTGTGGAAGAGGGCCGCAAACGCGTGCTGGCGATTGTAGCGGGGAATCCTCGTCGTCCGGCATCCTCGCCCCCATCGACGATCACGAACAAGCGCGTGCTATTGATAAGTTGGCCCCATGTGTCCGTCACGGTACAGTCTGAGCTTAAGCTGCCCCACCCTCGTCCGCTTTATTCTTGCGGACAGGGTGGGGATTGAGAACTGTACAGATCGCCTCACCAATGGAACTAGTTTCTTGGGACAGCCGGAAAGTGATACTGCCGCAGCAGTCGCGCACGCCAAGCCGCCGCCGCTTCCTTGGCGGTCTGAGGACGTTGCGTGATTGTTGCTGGCGCCCTTCGGTTGTCTACCGCCGAAGCCGGCTCCGAGACTCTGTCATCATCCTGATCGTCAGCGTCGCAGCCTCTGTGGCGGTCGTGCATCTCGCAAGGAATCAGCAGCACCAGGTGGCCCTGGTCTAAGTCATCAATCGGAGTGACACCCTCGGGAATCGACTTCGCGAGAATTTCACCGCGATCGTTGATGTTGATCGCATTGGTGATCTGAACGCCCGATCCAGGCGCAATCAGCCTGTTCAGATCGAGCATCGGCCCGCCCTCCTCCCACACGAACGCGCGCAGGAAACTCCTGCAGTCGGAAGAACCCCCCACGACTTGTCCCCGCGAATTAATTCCCCGTCCACGACTGCAGGGATCGTTGCCAATGGTCCCAAGATCATGGATTTTTCCATCTCTCCATAGAACGGCGTCGTGCAGGGTGCTGCCCGGGAGATCGGCCGAGCCGGCAATGTCGCCCGACTCGTTGATCCAGATGGCCTGGGAGTTGTCTCCGCCTAATGTGCCAAGATCCTTCATCACGCCCTTACGCCAGAGAAAAGCGTGAAACCTCAAATCTCCCGACAAATCCGAAATCCCGATAACCTCGCCGCGGTCGTTGTCGCATTGCGCGAAGCCCATTGTGCCTCCCAGATTCCCGAGGTCCATCATCTTTCCGTCTTTCCAGAGAAACGGGTTCGCCGTTGGGACGCCGGTCGTGTCGTTGGGAATGAAACTGGTGTACGAGAACCCGACAATTTGGTTTCTTCGCTGGGTGTCGCAGTTCGATCCTGGGAGAGAGTCGGGGCCGCCTAGGGTGCCAACGTCCTGCATGACGCCGTCTTCCCAAAGAAAAGTTCGCACCTGTACTCCATTACCGAACAAAGAGAACGGATCAGGCACGCCGTTGTCGGAGATCCCGACTATCTGTCCCACGTCATTCACGGAGATGCTCAGACTGAAACTCCCCCCATCGAGCGTTCCTAAGTCATGGATCACGTTATTCGGTTTCCACAGCACTGCGCGAATCTCCGGACCACCCAATGCAGGATTAACTCGGCCCGTCTCCGACTGCCCGACAATCCACCCTCGCTCATTAAGGGATCCGGCAACGCTGCTGAAGTCATTGTCGAGCGCACCCAGATCGGTCTTAACGCCGTGCTTCCAGCGAAACCCGTGAGCGACGAGGCAGTCGGGGTCAAAACAAAAATCCGGAGCAAACGGATCCGGAACTGTCGTGTCTGCAAACGAGGTCACGCTCCCTTGTTGGTTCAGCATGCGAATTCCGTCTCCACTGACCGAGCCATACCCGATGGGCCCGCCCAGCGTGCCCAAGTGCAACAGTCGATAGCGTGGCCGATGCCGTCGTCCGTCAGGTGAAGCGGCCGACTTCTGTGACCCCTGCATCGCCGGCCCTGCTTGTCCAGCGAGTTGCGATGGAATAAACAGCGCGACGGCGAGAACGGCGGCGCTGCCACACACGAATAGCTTCGCTCTCATAACCATCAGCGACAGAAGGCTAGCTAATAGCTTTTTCTTCATGACTCTTCTCCTTGAAGTTATTTTCTTGCGTTAAGTGCCTCGTGAAGTTCCGGGTTAGCGGAACATATAACCTCATTATTTTGTAATCAGGGTGAGTTAGTGCTCGCGGAAAACGCGCACCCGCAGGGCGCGTCTTTGTGGAATAGAGAGAACGGCCTGGAAAACTTGCGGACGGTCTAGCAGAGAAGCGCGCAGAGGAGGTTGAGGCGAGAACGTGAGACGCGCGCTCCCCGTTTTGCCGTTACCGCGTATATCGTGGTGCCGGCTTCCCAGCACGCCCGCTGTCCTCGGGAGATTGTCACGGGGTGCCGGACGCGCGTGGCGGGGTTCGCCCCAGTGGCAGCACTAGTGACAGTACTAAGGTTAAGGAAAGTAGTGAGGTTAACCGGAGTCTCGGTTTCGTCGTATGCGGTCTCTGGGTCGTCAACTCGAGGCAAGATCGACGAGAATGAAATCAACCATATCCCAATAACAACAATCATCCAACGCAGATGTTTCACGGCACGAGCCCCAAATTACGAAAAACGTACTCGCCTCGGAGCTATTTGTCAATGGGAGAGCTTGCACGCTTCACCTTCGCCCACCTTGCTCTCTGCGCCGCCGCGATGCGCTTCCTGCCAGTCCGCTGAGATCGTTCTCTTCGGCATTTCTTTCTGCTCCGCCCATCACGCCTTCTGCGCGGGCCGGCTGCCAACATTGTGCGCGCCGTTCATTATGACCCCCGAGAAGACGAAACCGTCGCGGATGGGTGAACACGCAGCATGCGATCGGATTGCCGCCATCGCTGCATCGACGCGCTGCTGCGTGCGGCCGTCGACATAGATGTGCGCACCTTCGCTCGCGAGCGACTTGGCGATCACAAACCCGATTCCTGCCGTCGATCCCGTCACCAGCACGATCTTCCCAATGAGTTCTAGATCCGTGTCATCTCCGATAGAAAACCCGCGCGTTCTGGTCGTCACGTGCTTGGTTCTGCCTGAGCAGCCTGCTCCCTGTCCCTTGTCATTTCCCATTTGATCCACTTTAGATCCAGTACAAAGATGGAGTAGAAGACTGGGACCAACAGCAAGGTGATGAAAGTTGCGACGGCGAGTCCACCGATCTGGGCGTAGCACAAGGGTTTCCAGAGCGGGCCACCTTCAAGTGCGAGAGGGAACAACGCAAGGATGGTTGCGGCCACGGTGATCATTACGGGTCGAATACGCTCAATTCCGGCATCTGGAAGAGCGCGCTCGAGAGGTTCGCCCTTTTCGTGCATCTCCTCAATGAAGTCGAACAGCACGATGACATGGCTTACGATAACTCCAATCAGGCTGGCCACTCCAAGAAATGCCATGAAGCCAAAGGGCGTGCCCATGATTGCCAAAGCGATTAATGCACCAATCGCTCCATAGGGAGCGGCCGCGAAGACCAACAAAGGCTTGACGGCATTGTTGAATTGAATAAGGAGCGCCAAGTAGATCCCGACCAGAGAGACCAGAAGAACGACCGCGAGATTCGTGAATCCGTCAACTTGCTTCGCCTTTTCCCCGCCGATCTGTAGCTGATAACCCGGCGGAAGACTTTTCTTCAGAGCAATCAGTTTCGGCTCGATTGGTGCGAGCACCTCTGATGCAAGAACACCAGGCGCCGGAAAGCACAAGATAGATAAGGTGCGAAAGTGCTCGCGACGCCGGATCCGCGCCGTCTCGAGGATGTCTTTCAAAGTCGCCACCGAAAGCAAAGGGACTTTGACATTCTCTTGCGATGAGTTGACGTAGAGATTTTCGATCTGTGAAAGCCGCGCGCGATCCTGCGGCCGGAGGCGGACAACAATCGGGATGTCCTTATTTCCCTCCTTATACATGCCCACGGGGCTCCCGCTGATTGCAGTAGCCGTGGAGGTTGCAACATCGGCATTCGAAATGCCGACTAGGTTGGCGCGATCTGGATCAATCTCGATTTTCATCTGTGGGCTGTCGGGGCTCCAATCGTCCCTCAACACGGCAATACCGGGCGACTGGCGAACGATATCCATGGCTTGGGACGCGATTGCCCGAAGGGATCGAATGTCATCGCTCTCGGTTTGCGGGTCGGTATCTGCTTGACCTGTAATAAGGACCTCGACCGGAGTTTCGACCGGGTTCGTTTGCAACTGTCGCACCGTGATCCATGCTCCCGGGACCTGTTTATTGAGCTCATCCTGAAGAGGTCCAATCAGCTTTGGAGTGGCTTCCTTGTCGCGCACCTGCACAATGACCTGCGCATAGTTGCTCTGGGTCCCCTCGGGAGCGATGGAAAACCAGAAACGTGGTCCGCCTCCGCCAATGAAACTCGTCACGGAAGTGAGCAGGGGCTCAGCTCCCTTCTCTTTTGTTCCCTTTTCCGGAGCACGTTCAATAACCTTGCGCACCACCTGCTCCGCCCGCATTGCAGTATCGTTGGTCGCGCTCAAGGGAACATCGTTGGGCAGCCAGATGTCGAGGTAAAACCAATATTGGACGTCCTCAGGAAAAAACTGGGACTTGAGGTGTGAAGCTGCGAAGCCGCCGATCAGCAAGAACACGAAGGACCCGGCCAAAACGGACCAGCGATGCTGAATTGCCCGGCCCACCAGCCGGTTATAGAAGCCATAAAACCCTCGCTCGCGCTTCTCTTCTATCGTGGACTCTTTCCTGGCCGGCGGGCGCTGAATGTAGTAACCCAGCAGCGGAACAAACGTCATGGCAACCACCAAAGCACAAAGCAATGCCGTGGTCATGACGATGGGGAGGCTTTTGAGAAACTCTCCGGTGTTGCCGCGGAGCATGAGGAAAGGAAGGTAGGCAATGATGTTCGTCAGGGTTGCGTAGAAGATGGCTGTGGCCAGCTTGGTCGGTCCCAGCCACGCTGCCACTCCACGCGGCAATCCTTCCCCGAGACCGCGTTTGATACCGTCGCCGGCTACTACCGGAACATCGACCAGCAGACCTAAAGCAATAATGAGCGTCGCCACCGACACTTGTTGTAGGTCGATGCCCAACATGTACGTAACGCCAAAGGTCATAGCGAGTGTGATCGGGATCGCCAGCGCCATGATCAGTGCGAGACGCCATTCCCAAAATCCAATCAGCGATACTCCTACTACCAGGATGATCGCTTCCAGGAGAGCACGCAGAAATAGATGAATGTTCTCTTTAACCTGCAATGGCTGATCGGAGGTATGCGCAATGATTAGATCCGTTGGAAGAATCTGTTTAAGCTGCGCAAGCTTCTGATCGATTGACTGACCGAAGTTTGCGATCTGCTGCTGATCGCGCATGTAGATTGCCAGGGTAACTGCACGGCTACGCTGCCATTGTCCAGCGGGATCCTGCCACGTGTAATAGTTCAGATATGTGGCGGGAGCTTGATAGCCGGGAAAAATCTTGACCAGGTCCCGCAGATAAACGGGAGCTCCAGTCGCGGTCTTAGCGACAGCAACTTCTCCAATTGCGTCTCTGCTTTCGAACTGGCCGGAAGGATTGATGATGATCTGTCGCTGTCCTGTCTCGAATGCGCCCCCCGGCGCGATAATGTTGCGCGCGCGCAGCACTTGTCCGAGAGCTGCCGGCTGAAGTCCGTACTCTGCCAGTCGATCCTGCGAATATTCGAGGTAGACCACTTGGGGCAACAGGCCTCGCCTCTCCACTTTGGAGGTCTCTGGCGCCCCTTGCACGGTTCTCCCAATCAGATCAGAAAAGTTGTCGAGATCGGCGTAGCTGTATTTGTCTCCCGCAACTTCAGTCAGCCTGGCGCGAACATGGTGAGGATCATGGATGATGATTGGCGTCCAGCCGTCCGGATGCAAATCGGACCGCTGCAATTGTTTTTGAAAGAATGCTTCCACGAAGCGATTGATACCGGCGTCATCCTTGTCCGACTCGCCATCAACAGCGACAAAACCACTTCCTGGAATTACTTGTGGAGCGTGTAAGACTCCTTCTTGCTCTGCCTGCTGCTCGAAGAGCTGTACCGCATCGAGCATCGTCGCCGGGGAAATGGATCGAGGGAATGAATAGACGATCGCAACCGGTTTGTCGTGGCCTGCGTGTTTCCTTTTTGCCCGAACCGATTCGATTGCGGATTGGATCGCGTGCGATCGAATGTTGATTTCTACCGTGTCTGCCTTTGGGCTGGCTATAGTCAGCATGAGTGCAGCAGTATCCCCAAAGTCGCTCTGGAAAGAGATCGGACCTGCACCTTGCGGCAGTTGGTTGTTGAGCGCGTTCAGCTTGAGATTGATGTCGCTGAATTGCCTTTTGACATCCGAGATATTCTCGGCGAGCTGCACGTACACGTAAGCAGCGCCGGGGAGAGAAATCGAGCGCACTCCATAATCTGAAGCGGTGCCGGGATGAATCGTCTTGTTCTCGGCAACGGCATCCTCGATGGGACGAGTGACAAACTGCTCAACTTGCTGTGCTGTGGCACCCGACCACGAACAGAACGCCACCGCAACCCTGACCGGAATGTCAGGGTCCTTCCGCTGGGGCATGCTGTGGTAGCCAAACCAACCCCATACGAGGACCCCCATGAGCAGCACCCACGAGACTTGTGGGTGCTCCACAAAGAACCTGGGGAGGTTATGGGTTTTCTCGATTCGATCCTGGTCGCTTT
>Ga0307474_10003521_pt1 | contig 11269 bp, 12 predicted proteins | sample atmos_gasesECM1C_2_FD_203312 | JGI IMG/M metagenome (GOLD analysis project Ga0307474, IMG submission 203312) | Hardwood forest soil microbial communities from Morgan-Monroe State Forest, Indiana, United States - atmos_gasesECM1C_05 | ecosystem: Environmental > Terrestrial > Soil > Temperate... | reverse complement strand
TGCCGACGCCCTCGATCGGCGGCGTCGGTGTGCTCGACGATTTCACCAAATCCGCGAGCCTTGCCTTCAAGGCCGAGGGCGAGGCGATCCTTCTGATCGGCGAGACGCAGGGCTGGCTCGGACAATCCGTCTATCTGCGCGACATTTGCGGCCGCGAGGAGGGCGCGCCGCCGCCGGTCGATCTCGCGGCCGAGAAGCGCAATGGCGATGTGGTGCGCGGGATGATCCGCGCCGGCACCGCGACAGCGGCGCATGATCTCTCCGATGGTGGGCTGTTGGTTGCGCTGGCCGAGATGGCGATCGCGAGCGGCATCGGCGCGCGCCTGTTGGCTGCACCGCTTTCGATCGTGCCGCATGCCTATTGGTTCGGGGAGGACCAAGCGCGCTATCTCGTGACCGTGCGGGAGACGGAGGTGGGCCTGGTGCTGACAAAGATGCGCGGCGCAGGCGTGCCCTGCGTACGGATCGGCACGTCAGGCGGTGACGCGATTGTGATCTCCGGCGAGGAGCAGGTCTCGGTCTCCTCGCTCAAGGCAGCGTTCGAAGCATGGCTTCCTGCCTATATGAGCGGCGCCAGCCAAGCCCGAGCTAAAGCATGATCCGGACCCGAAGGGCCGCAGCGCAAGATGCATAGCCGCGCGGCAAACGCGCAAACGTTTGCGCGGAGACGATGCTCAATCGAAGGCAGAAGCACGGTGGTGATCGCGCTTCCGCGCAGCTACAGCACGTGAGTGGCGCCCGGGATCTTCCTCAGCAGGATCGTTGCGCCCCAACTCAGGAACACCGTGAGCACAAAGGCGATCAGCGCCTTGGCAATTGCCGGCAGATCGTAGTCGAACAGCCAATATTGCAGCCAGAGCACGATCGGATAGTGCACCAGGAACATGCCGAAGGCATCCGGCTGCATGGGATCGAGAAGGCTGCGGCCAGCTCGCTCGAATCTTAAGAAAAAGGCCAGGATCCCGAACATGATGGCGATGCTGAACCACGCGAAAAAGAAGCCGTAAAATCCCTCATACCAATGAGGCAGTGCTACCGGATTTCCCAGGATTTCGCGCTTGATGTAGATCAGCCCCCACATGCCGCAGTAGGGAATGAGCACGATGGGGATCCAGATCCAGTTGCCCCTTGCGAGTCTGCCGTCTGGGGCGAGAAGCCCGCCATTCAGGTTCTGAAGACCTATCCCGGCGCCGAAAAAGAAATAGGACGCATAGAGCAGCACGCGGCCGTGCTGGACCGCGAACGGCCCGAATGCGAGCCAGCTTCCCGGTCCGAAGTGGATCAGTCCGGGAATGTAGAACGCAGCGGTGACGGCAAACATCACCAGAAAGAATTTGGCAGGCTCGTCGCGACCCTGCAGCGACAGCCGGTTGATCGGATCAAGCGCCTTCGGTGCAATCAGGAAGACGACGCTTGCAATCAAATCGAAGCCCATCAGGACCCAGAGAAACCAGACCGGTCCGCTTGGCCACGGCCCCACCGTGACGGTCTTCCACCAGAAATCGGCAAAGGTCACCTCCGGCTCGTGGCGCAGCGAGATCGCGTAATAGGCAATGGGAATGATCGTGAACGCACAGATCACGAAGGGTAGGCCAAGCCGCAGCAAGCGATCCTGCAAATAGAGCAGCGGTCCCTTGCGCGCGAGCCCCGGCCAGGCGAACAGCCCCGACAGCAGGAAGAACATCGCCATGAAGAAGCTGTCGGTGGCGAGCACGATCATGTCGAACCCGATAAAGAACTTGGGATCCGTATGACCGAAATAGGTGTAGGGGATCACGGAATGGTGAAGCAGCACCACCAACGTGAGAAAGGTGCGCGCGCGGTCGAGCGCCATGTTGCGCGTTTTGGCTTGCGGTGCTGCGCCGACCTCGGCAGTTGCCGCTGAATGGGAAATGGAAGTCACAACACGCCCCCGGGCGTAAGCTATTGTTTCTGAATCTTGCAGCCGCGAACGGGTTTCAGCAAGGGATAAATCAGCTGCGACGGGCGATAAATTTGCTGCGCGGGATTGGTGCAAAAGGCACCACCGGTGGGAGCGTTCGCCTGCCAATTACCCAACTCGATGCCGGCGTTCTCGCCTTCACCGACATGTCGCCGCGTCGGCATATTTCGCGCGGCACATCTTCCCTTTTTGTCTCAGGACGTGGAACGCCGAGACAAGGCCCGGCCATGACTGGACTCTGCGAGATTTAGCCTCGTCTCAACCCACTTCCTCGATCTTCACTTTGTCCGGGTAGAAGGCCAAATGGCCCGTTATCTCTGCCATCGCCGGGAAGGGTGTCTCATAGGTCCAGATCGAATTCTCGATCACCTTGCCGTCGGCGCGGATGTTGAAATAATTCGCGTCGCCCTTGTAGGGGCAGTGCGTCACCCGGTCCGTCTGCTGCAGGAGCTCCATCCTGGCATCTTCGCGGGGCACATATTGCACGGCGGGATATTTCGCCTCCTTCAGCGTCAGCGCATGGGTCGTTTCCGCAATGACGGTATCGCCCGCGATGACCCGCACCCGCTTGGGGTTCGCCGTGATGGTGATGGGATGGTCCGGACCCGGGAGTTTCATGGTCTTCAAGCCCTTTTTGCTCGGCCATTTTCCTGGCCATTTTTGGCGCCGCCGATTGTGACGGCAAGTCGCAGCAGCCTGCCGCTTTGTAATGATCGAAGCGCGAATATAGTGCCACAATAGGTGACCTAGAAGACCTTTCACGCTAAGTTGGTCGAGCCGGCGCGACGGAGCTGCCGGCCCTGATTCGAAACGCCGGCACGTTCAAGCGCCGGAAAAAAGGAGCCAGACCGGGATGCCAATGGACGCCCGCGATATCGAATCGATGATCAAGGCAGCAATCCCCGATGCCGAGGTGACGATCCGCGATCTTGCCGGTGATGGTGACCATTACGCCGCGACCGTGATCTCCGAATCGTTCCGCGGCAAGTCACGCGTCCAGCAACATCAGATCGTCTACCAGTCGCTGCGTGGCCAGATGGGCGGCGTGCTGCACGCGCTGGCCCTGCAGACCGGGGTGCCGGAGGGCTAGGCCTTTTCGCGGCCGATCGGGGCGGAGCGATGGCGAGCGAAAACCTGCGCGGCGCGCTGTTCCGCGCGATCGAGCCGAACCAGCATAGCCGCGTCACCAATGCCGAACTGCTGTTCGACCTGGTGTTCGTGTTCGCAGTCACCCAGGTCTCGCATTTCCTGCTGTCCCGCTTCACCGCGATGGGAGCGGTCGAGACCGCACTGCTGTTTCTCGCGGTCTGGTGGGTCTGGGTCTTTACAGCCTGGATCACCAACTGGCTCAATCCGGAGCTGACGCCGGTCCGCATTCTCCTGTTTCTCTTGATGCTTGCCGGCCTCGTGCTGTCGACCTCGATCCCGCAGGCCTTCGAGGCGCGGGGCCTGTGGTTTGCGGCGGCCTATGCGGCGATGCAGGTCGGCCGCACCGGCTTTTTCGTATTGGCGACGCCCCCGTCACGACAGGCGGTGCGTCGCAGCGGCATCCGCATCCTCGCCTGGTTGTCCGTATCCGCCGTGTTCTGGATTCTTGGCGGACTTGCCGAGGGAGAGCGGCGGCTCTGGCTATGGGGACTTGCGCTGGCAATCGAATACGCGTCGCCGCTGGCGCGCTTCTGGATCCCTGGCTACGGCGCCTCGACGATAGAAGACTGGTACGTCGAGGGCGGCCACATGGCCGAGCGTTGCGCGGGCTTCATCCTGATCGCGCTCGGCGAATCCATTGTGGTGACGGGGGCGATGTTCGCCGATCTGAGCTGGACCGCGACGACGGTTCTCGCCTTCGTTTCGGCCTTTGCTGCCAGCATCGCGATGTGGTGGATCTATTTCCACAAGGGCGCCGAGGCCGGCTCCGAAAAGATCTCGAAATCGGCCGAGTCCGGGCGGCTGGCGCGCTCCGCCTATACCTATCTGCACATGCCGATCGTCGCCGGCATCATCTTGTCAGCCGTTGCCGACGATCTCCTGCTCGCACATCCCGACGGCCATCCCGACCTGAAGACTGCGGCCTGCGCCATTGGTGGCCCCTTGCTGTTTCTGGTCGGGACCATCCTGTTCAAGCACAATATCCGTGGCTTCCTGCAGCTCTCCCATGGGGTCGGCATCGTCGTGTTCGGCGTGCTGGCCTATTTTGCGAGCGGGTTGTCGCCGCTGACACTGTCGCTGCTCACCACACTTGTTCTGATCGTGGTGGCGGTTTGGGAATCGCTCTCGCTGCGGTCGAATGCCTAGAGCGTTTTCGAGCGAAGTGGACACCGGTTCGCGTGAAGAAGACGCGTCAAAACAAGAATCTAGAGCTTCGGTTCTGATTCAATCAGAACCGAAGATACTCTAGCCTCGTCACACCGGGAGTTTTGCGCCCGCACTATTTTTGCAGATTTGTTTTGATGCGGCATCGAACCTGGCTATGGGTCGATCCATCTGCCAGAGTTCCACATCGTGGATGTCGACAAGATTGCTGGCGGATTTGATGGCGGTGTCATCATCGACACAATCCATCCGGACCACTCCAATGGTCCGGCTGTGTAGCCCAACGATATATGCCTGATAGACGCTCATGTTGGCCTCCAAGGAGCACGACCGCGGAAGGGTCAAATGCTTGCCGAGAAGGTGAGCGTGAAAGCATATGAATTCGAGAGGGACTGTTTAGGCCTCTTCTAAGAGTGGAATAAATGCCGGACGATCTTATGCGGCTCATATGCGGCGAAGATTGCACCGCTCTCGAAATTATATCTCGTCCTGAGGATATTAGTCCCGCTTCAAGCGCTCTCGCGCGCAAACGAGCGCTACAGGGAACAGGTGATTTCATGTCTTCGCTTCAGGTTGCCATTGGCGACAGAATTATTGAACCAATGATCGCGCTTGCGGGTTGCTCGGCGCAGCAGCGCATTGTCGTGGCGGGCTCAAAGAGCATGGAATTGATGCTGGAGTTGCATCGGCGCGGCTATCTCGGCGCTGCGGCGACGGGCAATTGCGGCCGTCCAGCCGGTCAGTACGACGTTGCGCTTGTCGATTGGCGGCGACGCACGCTTCGGGCGCTTGAGCCCACCCTGGATTGGCTGGTGAACTTCCTTGGCGCCCGCGCTGTGCTGGTGGTCTGGGTCGATGCTCTAAAGCCGGCAGCGAGCCAAGGCCTTCGCGCGTCGCTCGAGAAACGCGGCTTCGCGATCGAGCAGAGCATCGTGCACGAGTGCGGTTGCGCGCTTTCGGGGCGGAGATTGCACGTCTATCCGCTGCAAAAGGCAGCGTAGCGCGCTGCCAATCTCATGGCGGGTGCTTTCCGCCGGCTCTCCGCGAAAGGAAATCAAATGGCCAAAATCACCGTGCGACGCGCCATCATTCGCGAATGGATGTCACTTGCGCGCGAGAAACGCGAAACCAGCCAGCAGGCGCTGGCCTTCGCAAATGCCGCGGCTCAACGCCACAGCCTGCCACGCTGCCGGCGAGCGCCGCGCGACGTCATCATGGGATGGCTGGGGCCGCGTATCGGACGTCCCTGAGAGCGATTAGCCCATGCTTATGTCTCGCTTATACGGGACCTCTTGTTTGCTACTCGAAATCATATGACTGAACTGCCAATTGCCTGTCCAGATACGCGCGCCTTCCGAGTCAAAGAGGCTGCGAACGATCGAGATCGAAAGATGCGTGCACTCAAGCTCGAGATACTTCCCTCTGAACCGCGTGACCGAGAGGCACTGGTTGCCCAGGTCGCGAAGTCGACGTCCGACATTGCAGCGCGCAGCGCTATGGCACTCGCACAGGTGCGCAGCGAAATTATCGTCGGCGAGGGACCGACGGTGGCCGGCCGCGTGCATTTCTCGCGAACAATCGACGCCGGCGACACCGCGCTTTGCGCACGCATTCTCGTTGCTGCAGGCTGCACCGGACTTTCGGTCAGTCGCGCGGAAGCTGATGCCTTGTTTGCGATCGATGCCGCGGGCAGCGAGCGTTGCGACAATGGACGTTTCGACGACCTCCTTACCAAGGCGGTGATGCATCATTTGATGTCGGCGGCCGGGGTTGCCGTGCCCAGCCGCGAGAGCGCGTTTGATCCGGAAAATCCGCTTGTCGCCTGGGCATCCGCAATCGATCTCGATTGGGAGCAGCAGTCTTGGCTCGAGAGTCATCTTGGCCAGATGAAACCTTCATCCGCTGCCGCGCGAGCAATCAAGGCCATTCTCCATATCGACCTCGTCAGGCCCCAGGCCGAGCTGCCCCTGGCCTTTCTGTTCGATATTGCGGCGTAAGCCCAAACCGGCGCTGCCGAAACGAGCGCGACCCGTCAGTCGACGTGGGCGAATTTGGACGGGTTAATCGCCGGCTGGAAGCTTGGGGAGGATTATGAGGGCCGCGGACGGTCCGACGAAAGACCTGGCATCTGAAGCGGGGATCGATGCGCAAGCGGAAGCCGGATTGGCCGAAACAGGTGCGGCGAGGTTTGTGCGACGCGCGGGCTTGGTTGAGATCACCAGTCGACAATGATCCCTCCTGTGTTACACCTCGTGCAGTGCACACGGAGCAGGCGCAGTGGCGGCCCCCAAGAGACCCGCTTTACGCGACGAAGCTGACAGGTCGCACGAAGGTCCCTTGGACCGCGCGATCGCCATCCTGACCTTCGTTGCGGAGCAGAAGAAGGCGGTCTCCGCGGCCGAGATCGCCGCGGCGCTTTCGCTCCCACTTCCCACGGCGCACCGCCTCATCGGCAATCTCGAGCAGCGCGGGCTTATCCAGAAGGCGCTGGGGACCAAGCGTCATGTCGTCGGCAACAAGCTCGTCGCGCTTTCAGCCAAAGCGATCGGTTCAGCCTTCCGCACCGCGCGTCGCCATGCCGTTCTCAGTGCCGTGGCCGACCAGATCGGCGAGCAATGCGAGATCGGCGTCGTTCGCAACAACGAGGTGGCTTATGTCGACAGCGTGCGGTCGAAGCAGCCTCAGGTCCTCAAATTCGATCCGGGCAATGCGGCGCCGCTCCACTGCACCTCGACCGGCAAGATCTACATGAGCCGACTGCCATTGAAGGCCAGGGAGAGACTCGTCCGCTCGCTGAACCTTGTGCGTTTCACACCAACGACGACTACGAGCGTCGATGATCTCATGGCGCTACTTGAGGAAACGCGTCGCCGCGGATGGGCAAAGACAAACGAAGAATTCGTCCAGGGCGTTGTCGGTTGCGCGGTGCCGATCGACTCGCCGGCAGGTGATCTCATCGCGTGCCTTGGCGTGTCGGTGCCTGCGGCCCGCGTCAATTTCACCGATCTCGACGCTCTCATCGGTCCCCTTCAGAGCGCGGCTGCGCTGCTGTCCGAGACGATCCTCCAGGACAATCTGGACGTATAGAATTATCAATTTTCGGAATTAATTATTCCATATTTTGATAATTGATCTCGCCGACGCGGCAGTGCTTCTGTAGCCTTGGCAACAATGGAATTGCGACCGAGTGGGGCAATTCGGCGCGAATTGGCATGAAACAGACGTGGCTTGACGCTGCCGCCGGCTCGCCCGGCGCAACGCCTCGTCATGTCTGCGAGATCGGAGATGAGCGTGGCTCAGCACTACGACGTTGCGGCCGTCCGCAAGCAATTCCCGGCCGCCGAGAACATGGTTTACCTCGATAGCGGTTTCCAAACTCCGCTTTGTCGCCCGGTCAAGGAAGCCTATGAGCGATTCCTCAATGAGGGTTTCGAAACGGCGGGGCCCAAGCAGGTCTGGCTCAATCGGCTTGAAGAAACCCGCGAGAAGGCGGCGAGGTTTCTCGGCGTCCAGTCGCAGGAAATCGCCTTCACCAAGAACACATCGGAGAGCATGAATATCGCGGCCAACGCGCTGCCTCTGCGCGCCGGCAACAAGATCCTCATGATCCGGGGGGACCACCCGAACAACGCATACGCCTTCCTGAACCTCAAAAGGAAAGGCGTTGCGGTCGAATTCATTCCGATGACCGAAGCCGTCAACGCGGAAAGCTTTCGCCCCTATATCGACGAACACACCCGAGCGATTTCGATGTCGCAGGTTACCTTCCATGCGGGCCATCGTTTCGATGTGGAGAGCGTAGGCAGGCTTTGTGCTGAAAGGGGCCTCTACTTCGTCGTCGACGTGATGCAGGGAATTGGCGTGGTCCCGATCGAGGCCAAGTCTCTTGGCGCCTCCTTCATCGGCGCCGGCACGCACAAAGGCCTGCTCGTTCCCCAGGGACTCGGCTTGCTCTACTGGAACGCAGACCTGATCGAGCTTGAGCCGGCCTACATGGCGACGGTCAGCCTCGCCGAGCCACCTCCGGATTTCATCGCGCGGCCGGGCGACCTGCGACTGGCGCCGACGGCAGGGCGGTTTGAACTCGGTAACTTCAATCTGCCGGCGATTCAAGCTCTGGGTGCGTCCATCGATTTGATCAACGCCATCGGGATCGAGAACATCCAGAACCATTGCTTCGATCTCGGCGATTATCTGATCGAGCGACTCGATCAGCTTGGCATCGGCCTTGTCGGTCCGCGCCCGCGGCAGCATCGCGCGCCACACATCTATGTCATCGCTTTGCCGGCCGACCGCTGGCTTGAGTACTTTGCGCACAGCGGAATCCGCGTCTCGCCGGAGCGAGACGGCATCCGGGTATCATTCGGCATGTTCAACACGACAGCCGACGTCGATCATCTGATCGAGGCCATCCGCCATCGCGACGTTCCCGTAGCGTCGCAGGCTCGCGCCACTGCCCTCTCCAAGCTCGCCTAATTTCGCAACGGAAGGATCTCGCCAATGCAGGAAAGCGCCTCCCTGAAGTCGAACCGGCAGACTACGTACATCATGCTCGGCTTGCTGCTCGGCATAGCGACAGGCTACGCCTGCAACCGCCTCGCGCCGACTGCGGTCGATGCGGCCGTCATCGCGGGGTATTTCTCGATCGGCTCCGATATTTTCCTGCGCATGGTCAAGATGATTATCGCGCCACTCGTATTCGCAACGATCGTATCGGGAATCGCCAGCCTCGGTGCATCGGGAGGCGCCGTCGGCAGGATCGCTTTCAAAGCGCTGGCGTGGTTCATCTCTGCTTCTCTGGTTTCACTGCTTGTCGGATTGTTGCTGGCGAACATGATCCAGCCGGGGCGGGACCTGGGTCTGGCCCTGCCTGGCGCCGGAGCGACCGCCAATGTTCAGGCCGGCAGTCTTACGCTCAAGGATTTTGCGTCACACATGTTCCCGACCAGCGCGGTTCAGGCGATGGCCGGCAATGAGGTGCTGCAAATCCTCGTCTTCTCCATCTTCTTCGGTCTCGCGCTGGCCAACCTGAAGGGAACGGTCGCAAAGACCATCGCTGCGTCGATCGACGAGCTCGTGCCCCTGATGCTTCGTTTCACCGACTACGTGATGCGCTTCGCGCCGTTCGGTGTCTTTGCCGCAATGGCAGCTGTGATTACCACGCAGGGGCTCGGTGTATTGGTCACATACGGCAAGTTTGTCAGCGCATTCTATTTCGCTCTGCTCGTGCTGTGGGTGATCATCATCGGGGCAGGGACCGTGGTCCTGCAGGGCTCCATGACGACCCTGCTCAAGTGCCTTAGGCAACCCATGGCCATCGCGTTCTCGACGTCCAGCAGCGAGGCCGCGTTTCCGAAAATGATCGAGCAACTCATGAAATTCGGCGTCTCCGAGCGTATCGCCGGCTTCGTGCTGCCGCTCGGTTACTCGTTCAATCTCGATGGCTCGATGATGTACCAGACCTTCGCCGCGCTGTTCGTCGCTCAGGCCTTCGGCATTGAACTTAGCATCGCGACCCAGGTCACGATGCTGCTGGTGTTGATGGTCACCACCAAGGGCATTGCCGGCGTGCCTCGCGCTTCGCTGGTCGTCGTGGCAGCGACGCTGCCGATGTTCAATCTCCCGGCCAATGGTCTCATGCTCCTCATCGGAATTGATCAGTTCCTCGACATGGGGCGCACGATGACGAACGTCATCGGTAACGGCGTCGCCACCGCGGTCGTTGCCAAATGGGAGAATGAGCTGGCAAGGCCCGCGACCGAAGACCTCGATGCTGTGCCCGCGGCTGTCGCAAGTTGAGTCGGCAATGGAGAGTTGACGCGGGCGGTCTACTCCCCCGCCACCAACGCGTGCACCGAAAACATCTTCGCTTCATCCGTCCAGGACTCGCAGACCCTCCAGCCGGAGCCGCGGGCGAGTGCAGCGAAGCGCTCGATGCTGTATTTGTAGCTGTTCTCGGTGTGAATGCTTTCGCCGGGGCGGAATACGAAGCTGGTGCCGAGGAAACGCACATGTTGCGACTTCTTGCTGATCAGGTGCATCTCGATGCGGTGCCGCTCGCGATTATAGATCGCGCGATGGGTGAAGGCGGAGAGATCGAAATTGCCGCCGAGCTCGCGGTTGATGCGCACGAGCACATTGAGGTTGAAGCGCGCGGTGATGCCGGCGTCGTCGTTATAGGCCTTATAAAGAACGCGCTCATCCTTCTCGAGGTCGACGCCGAGGATCATCCGGGCGCCGCGCCCTAAGATCTCCGCAGCACTTCGCAGGAAGCGGCAGGCTTCATGCGGCTCGAAATTGCCGATGGTCGAGCCGGGGAAGAAGCCGACCTTGGGCAGGCCCGCGATTGCGTCGGGGAGCTTGAACGCGGTGGTGAAGTCCGCTGCGACAGGATGGACGGCGAGCGCGGGAAAGTCGCGACGCAAGACATCCGCCTGGCCTTTAACGAACTCGCCGGAAATATCGACAGGCACGTAAGCTGCCACAGCGCAGCGATCGAGCAGGAGCCGCACCTTGGTGGTTGAGCCCGCGCCGAATTCCACCAACGCCGCGCCTTCCGGCACGAACGACCCGATCTCGCCGGCGCGATCCTTCAGGATCGAGAGCTCCGTGCGGGTCGGGTAATATTCCGGTAGCCGCGTGATCGCCTCGAACAGCTCCGAGCCGGCCGCGTCGTAGAAAAATTTCGGCGACAGGCGCTTGGGCTGTTGTGAGAGGTCCTGCAGCGCCTCGCGCGCGAAAGCGGAGGTCTGTTCGTCAGGCAGATGCGCGTCGGCCAATGCGGCGGCATGCACATTCATGATACTCTCCAGAACGCGCATTTCCCGCGCGCGAACAAGCGTTGAGGGTCAGACGGAATAGTCGGCGAGGCGGAGTCCCGTAAATTGCCAGCGGTGATGTGGATAGAAGAAATTCCGGTAGGTCACGCGGCTATGGCCGTCAGGGGTCGCAAGCGAGGAGCCGCGCAACACCAGCTGGTTGACCATGAACTTGCCGTTGTATTCACCGAGCGCG
>Ga0307474_10003519_pt1 | contig 11271 bp, 8 predicted proteins | sample atmos_gasesECM1C_2_FD_203312 | JGI IMG/M metagenome (GOLD analysis project Ga0307474, IMG submission 203312) | Hardwood forest soil microbial communities from Morgan-Monroe State Forest, Indiana, United States - atmos_gasesECM1C_05 | ecosystem: Environmental > Terrestrial > Soil > Temperate... | reverse complement strand
CCAAGGTTCGCGCTGTTCCATCGGCACCGCAGGCTTAGTGTCAGCCAAGGCATCCACGAGGCTTCGCGTATTTTGGCTTCACGGGTGACGAAGCATCGGATTCTTATGGTCGCGAATGGCGTGCTCCACGATGGACGTCCGGTTTGCGCCATTAGCGGCCATTCCACAACCGCTCATTACGCGAAAGCTTTTCGGTACACACACGGCCAAAAACATCTGTCGAACGTGCGCTGAGAGACGACGAACAACTCCGACTTGAGGCACGCGCAATTAAATGGTCGTATTTCGGCGTATTGAGAACTTCGGTTTGTCGACCCGACGATGCGATGGGATATTGACTACATCCAAAGATTACGTCCTATTTTGGTGCAGCTCGACAGAATGGGTTTCCTCGCATGGTCAATTTATCCCCGCGTACCCCTGACATCTGGCTGGCAGCCGGCGTTCGCACACCATTCGCGAAAGTTGATGGTCCGCTCAGCGGATTTGATGCCATTGCATTGTCTGTCCCCGTGGTTAAGCACATGGTTGGGTTACTCGGGGGTGGCAAGCCCGACTTTGCCGTTTGGGGAAACGTTGTACCCAATCTTACCTGGAGCAACATCGCCCGCGAGATTTTAATGGATGCCGGAATTGATCCCACGGTTCCGGCGTATTCGACCGTCATGGCTTGCTCGACAAGTATGATGGGGGTGTTTGAAGCAGCCGGCATGATCGACGGCGAAACGCGTAGCCTCGCCCTCGTCGGCGGCGTCGATAGTTTGAGCCGGATTCAACTGGGGCTCGGAACGTCGCTCTCGGACTGGGTTCGCCAATTCCAGAACGCTAGATCGCTGGGTCAGAAGCTCAGCCACGCATTCGATCTAAAACTCCACGACGTTCGGCTCTACATCCCGGCGGTCAGCAATCGAACTACCGGGATGAGCATGGGTGAGCATACGGAGATCACCGCCAAGGAGTGGAAGATATCGCGAGAAAGCCAGGACCAGATCGCATTGGAAAGCCATCAAAATTCCATCGCGGCATGGGATCGTGGCTTCTTCGACAATCTGGTGATTCCGTTTGGTGATCTGCATCGCGATACAATTCCGCGCAAGGACACCTCGCTGGAGAAGCTAGCCCGACTTCCACCGTCCTTTGACCGCACCAGCGGCAATGGCACGCTGACCGCAGGTAATTCGTCGCCGTTGACCGACGGCGCTTCCAGCATCTGGGTCGCGTCCGATGCCGGCCTTGCAAGGCTCCCGTCCGCGACACCGCGCGTAAAGTTGGTTGACTGGGAAATCGCGTCGGTCGATTTCCGGATTGAGGGTCTGCTGATGGCACCGCCCTACGCGATACCTCGCCTGCTGCAACGCAACTCTCTGAACTATGCAGACATCCATTTATGGGAAATTCATGAAGCCTTCGCGGCCCAGGTTCTCGCTCACATCAAAGCGCTCGAAAGCCCCGAATTCATCCACAGCAAGGTGCATGTAACGGGTTACTTCGGAGCCTTCCCACGCGACCGCATGAACCCTAACGGCGGCAGTGTGGCGCTCGGCCATCCATTTGGTGCAACGGGCGCGCGCATCTTGAGCCAGGCCGTGAAGCAGTTGTCGACCCTGCCATCCGGTCAACGTGCCATCGTCAGCATTTGCGCCGACGGTGGGCAAGGTACGGTCGCCCTGCTACAGGCCGCCTGATCGACATGACAGGAGCGTGGGTGGCGAGCAAAAATCTCGATGTTGAAGTCAGCTGCTCGATACCTGACATCATGAATTTTGGTAGGTCGTTGGCGCCTATTGGTGTCCCGGCCTCCCATCAAGAGCAGCTCCAGTCGGGCCAGGTTGGACCTTGAATTGTTCGCCCATGCACACAGGTTCACAGGGCCTCGGCTCTGGCTCCGCACGTGCGTTTTGGGCAGAAAGATTTTGCAAATTGGAGGGAACTTTAAGCAGTCCCTTTGGTTATGCGCGGAGCTTCGCGCAGGACCTACGTCAGCGCGCTGGCGACTAGCGAGATCGCGTGAAGACAGCGTTCCCGCAGAGCTGAACGTGCGCTCAAAATCACGCCTATGCCTCTAATTAAGAAGGTCAGCTCTTTCCCGCCGATGGATGTGACAATCGCATGCATCGTGGACTTGCCCAAACATTAAGCTGCCGCAAGCACAAGCAACGCGGACGACTCCTTGCAACTCAAGCTTGGAGACGAAATGATGAAACCAACCAGCGTGCTCCACAAACTTGGCCAGAGTCTCTGGCTCGACAATATCACGCGCGAACTGCTCAACACTGGGACGTTGCAACGCTTTATCGACGAGTTCTCGGTGACGGGGCTCACGTCAAACCCCACAATTTTCGATCATGCGATCAGGCATAGCAGCACCTACGACGACGACATTTCCCGAAAGACGTCTTCCGGAGAAACCGCAGACGATGTGTTCTTCGCGTTGGCGCTCACGGACCTGATCCGGGCCGCCGAGCTGTTCCAGCCAGTCTTCGCCCGCATCGACGGGGTGGACGGCTGGGTGTCGCTGGAGGTCTCGCCCCTCCTCGCCCATGACACCAACGCGACGCTCGCGGCCGCGCGCATGCTTCACCAGCGTGCCGGCAAGCCCAACCTCTTCATCAAGATCCCTGGCACGGCGGAAGGGCTGCCAGCGATCGAAGCGGCGATCTTCGCCGGCGTTCCGATCAATGTCACCCTGCTCTTCTCCCGCGAGCAATATCTCGCAGCAGCCGATGCTTACCTGCGCGGCGTCGAGCGGCGCATAGACGCAGGCCTGAACCCGGCGGTGGCGTCGGTCGCCTCGCTGTTTGTCAGCCGTTGGGACGTCGCGGTCAGCGGCGAGGTCCGAAGCGAACTGACCAATCGGCTTGGCATCGCGATCGCCCAACGTACCTATAGGGCATACCAAGAGCTGCTCGCTTCGGCACGGTTCCAGCGGGCTGCCAATGCCGGTGCGCGGGCCCAGCGCCTTCTGTGGGCGAGTACCGGCACCAAGGACCCGACAGCCTCCGACATCCTCTATGTGGAGGCCCTTGCTGCGCCCTTTACGATCAACACCATGCCGGAGGGCACGTTGCGGGCATTCGGGGACCACGGCGAAGTGAGCGAGACGCTCGCGCCGGATGGAGGCGCGTGCGAAGGCGTTTTGGCCAACTTCACCAAAGCAGGTATCGACATCGACGCACTCGCGGCGCGGCTGCAGGACGAGGGCGCGGCCTCGTTTGTAAAGTCATGGAATGACCTGTTGGCCTGCATCGATTCGAAGAGCGCCGTCATTCGCAAGGCAAGCTGACAATGAGACGGTGGTGGCAGCTCGGTGTAGCCGCTCACCGGAGTCGATAAGGAAGCAATTCATGAGCATTCCCGCTTTACGTAGGCTGCCCGCCTGGGCGTCGCTAGAGCAGCACTATCGGACGGCGAGGAACGCGCACCTCAGGCAACTCTTCGCCGAGGATCCCAAGCGCGGCGATAGGCTGGCGATCGAGGCAGCCGGCATCTATCTCGACTATTCCAAGAACCGGATCACCGACGAAACCTTGAGACTATTGCTTCAGCTTGCCGAGGAAGCGGGATTGTGGGACCGCATCGAGGCCATGTTCAGAGGCGATAGCATCAACGTCTCCGAGAACCGTGCAGTGCTTCACGTCGCCCTGCGCGCGCCGCGCGGCGCTTCGATCATTCACGATGGACGGAACGTGGTGCCCGAGGTCCATGCCGTCCTCGACAAAATGACGGATTTCGCCCACCGGATCCGAAGCGGCACCTGGAAGGGTCATACCGGCAAGCGTGTCCGCAACGTGATCAATATCGGCATCGGCGGATCTGATCTAGGACCGGTCATGGCATATGATGCGCTGATGCACTACAGCGATCGCGCCATAATCTTCCGGTTCGTATCCAATGTCGATGGCACAGATTTCGCCGAAGCGGTACGCGATCTCGATCCCGCCGAGACGCTATTCATCGTCTCCTCCAAGACGTTCACCACGCTGGAGACCATGACCAACGCTAGTTCGGCGCGCGACTGGCTATTGGCCGGTCTGAACGACGAGACAGCCGCAATTGCCAGACATTTCGTCGCCGTCTCGACCAATGCCTCGGAGGTCGCGAAATTCGGGATCGATACCGACAACATGTTCGGCTTCTGGGATTGGGTCGGCGGTCGCTACTCGATGGATTCGGCGATCGGCCTGTCGACGATGCTGGCGATCGGCCCGGATCACTTCCGTGCCATGCTGAACGGCTTTCACGAAATGGACGAGCATTTCCGGTCTGCACCGTTGGATCGCAATTTGCCGGTGCTGATGGGTCTGTTCGCCATCTGGTACAATAATTTCTTCGGTGCACAGACCGTCGCGGTGCTCCCCTATGAGCAGTATCTGAAGCGCTTTCCTGCCTATCTGCAGCAGCTCACGATGGAGAGCAATGGGAAGCATGTGACGGCCAACGGCATCATCGTCGATTACGACACCGGACCGATCTACTGGGGCGAGCCCGGAACCAACGGGCAACATTCCTTCTATCAGCTCATCCATCAAGGCACGCGGCTCATACCCTGCGACTTCATCGCATTCGCCCACAGCCTGAACCCGCTAGGCAGACATCACGACACGTTGCTTGCCAATGTCTTCGCCCAGACCGAGGCACTCGCTTTCGGCAAGACGGCCGAGCAGGTCAAAGCGGAAGGCACGCCTGATTGGCTTGTGCCGCATCGGGTGTTCGCGGGCAATCATCCATCGAACACCATCCTGCTGGACACCTTGACACCCGCAACCCTGGGAAAGTTGGTCGCGCTCTACGAGCATTGCGTCTTCACCCAGGGAACTATCTGGCAGATCGATTCGTTCGACCAATGGGGCGTGGAACTGGGCAAGGCGCTCGCCCAGCAGATCATTCCACAGCTTGAGCGCGCCACGGAATCCGGGCTCGAGCACGACAGCTCAACCAACGCGCTGATCCGGCGCTATCGCAAGCTCAAGGCTCCCGCCTGATGTCACGAGGAAATGACCGCGCTCCATATCTGGCCGCTCGGTGTCAAACGCGATTGAAACACGACCAGGAGGGCTAACTCATGCAACTGGGAATGATCGGTCTCGGCCGCATGGGAGGGAACATGGTGCGCCGCCTCCTGCGCGACGAACATCAATGCATCGTATTCGATAGGTCCCCAAAGGCGGTGGAAGAGCTGGTGAAACAGAAGGCGGTCGGCGTCGCTTCGTTGAGTGAATTCGTCGAGAGACTGACGAAGCCTCGCGCGGTCTGGCTGATGGTCCCGGTCGGCACCGTAGACAAAACGATCGCCGACCTCCTGCCCTACGTCGAGCCCGGCGATATCCTAATCGACGGCGGCAATTCGTACTACGTCGACGACATCCGCCGAGCCAAGGAGCTGAGGCCCAGAGGCATCCGCTATGTCGACGTCGGCACCAGTGGCGGCGTCTGGGGCCTCGAGCGCGGCTACTGCATGATGATTGGGGGCGAGGCCGACGCAGTGAGGCATCTCGACCCAATCTTCGCCACCCTCGGACCAGGTCGCGGCGACATTCCGCGGACGCCGGGACGCGACACGGCCGACGGCAAGGCGGGCGGAACGTCCGAGCTGGGCTATCTCCATTGCGGGCCTAGCGGTGCGGGCCACTTCGTCAAAATGGTGCACAACGGCATTGAATACGGCGTGATGGCAGCCTACGCGGAGGGCTTCGCGGTCCTTAAGGCAGCGAATGCTGGCGCAAAGCAGAGGGTCGTCGACGCCGAAACGACGCCGTTGCGCGATCCTGAACATTTTCAATACGATCTCGAACTGGCGGAGATCGCGGAAGTTTGGCGCCGCGGCAGTGTCATCGCTTCCTGGCTGCTTGATCTCTCGGCTGCGGCCCTGACCCGTGACCCCAAACTGTCGACCTTCGCAGGAAGGGTGTCCGACTCCGGTGAAGGACGCTGGACGGTCAAAGCTGCCGTCGACGAGGGCGTGCCAGTCCATGTGCTGTCCTCTGCCCTCTACGAAAGGTTCAGCTCGCGCGGCGAGGCGGATTTCGCGGACAAGCTCTTGTCTGCGATGCGTTACGAGTTCGGCGGGCATCTTGAGAAACAAGCTTGATCACAGCTGATAAAAACGCGGGCGCAGGAGCGGAGCCAAGTCGAATGACCAACGAAGAGCTCGACCAACTGGCGATCACGACGATCCGCACCCTGTCCATCGACGCGGTCCAACAAGCAAAGTCAGGCCATCCCGGCACGCCGATGGCGTTGGCACCGCTCGTCTATGTGCTGTGGAACCGGATCATGCGCTTTGATCCGAAGGATCCGATCTGGCCAAATCGCGATCGCTTCGTTCTGTCAAACGGCCATGCTTCCATGCTCCTGTGGTCGCTCCTGTATCTGACCGGCACCCGCGCCGTAAACGCCGAGTACGAACGTCTTGGCAACCCGTCAGTCACCATCGACGACATCCGCCACTTCCGCCAACTCGACAGCAAGGCGCCGGGGCACCCGGAATATCATTGGGTCTCCGGCGTCGAGGCGACAACCGGTCCGCTGGGTCAGGGAATTGCCACCAGTGTCGGCATGGCGATCGCACGCAGATGGCTGGCTGATCGTTACAACCGCGTTGGCTTCGATATCTTTGACTATGACATCTATGCTGTCTGCGGCGACGGCTGCATGATGGAAGGGGTCGGCGCGGAGGCCGCCTCGCTGGCCGGCCATCTCGGCCTCGATGACCTCTGCTGGATCTACGACAACAACCACATCACCATCGAAGGCAATACGCGCATCGCCTTTACGGAGGATGTCGCGGCGCGCTTCCTCGGCTATCGGTGGAACGTATTGCGGGTGGGTGATGCCAACGATCTCGAGCGGATCGCAGATGCGCTCGCCATTTTCCGCAAGACCAAGGGCCGGCCGACCCTGATCATTCTGGACAGCCATATCGGCTACGGCTCCCCACACAAGATCGACACTGCGGCGGCCCACGGCGAGCCCTTGGGCGAAGAGGAGGTCCGGCTCACCAAGCGAGCCTACGGCTGGCCCGAGGACGCAAAGTTCCTGGTACCTGACGAGGTCCCTCGCCGATTCGACGCTGGTATTGGCGCGCGCGGGGCCGAGGCGCGGCGCCGCTGGCAGACGCTGTTTGCCGCTTACCATGATCAATTTCCGGAACTCGCCACTGAGATCGACCAGATGCAGCGGCGCGAGCTGCCCATCGGATGGGACCGCAACCTGCCAAGCTTCCCCGCCGATCCCAAGGGCCTCGCGGGCCGCGACGCTTCCAGCAAAGTACTGAACGTCCTTGCTCAAAGCATTCCCTGGCTCTTGGGAGGATCGGCGGATCTCGGCCCGTCGAACAAAACGCTCCTGACATTTCCCGAAGCGGGAGATTTTGAAGCCGCGACTCCCGGAGGCCGGAATCTCCACTTCGGCATCCGAGAGCACGCCATGGCGGCGATCGTGAATGGACTCGTATTGTCGAAGCTGCGCGCGTTCGGCGCGACGTTCTTCATCTTCTGCGACTATGCACGACCAGCGATCCGCCTTTCCGCCATCATGGAGCTTCCGTGTATCTGGGTCTTCACCCATGATGCGATGGGCGACGGCGAAGACGGACCGACGCACCAGCCAGTCGAGCAGCTGGTCTCGATGCGGGCCATCCCCGGCCTCGTGGTCCTCAGGCCGGCGGATGCCAATGAGGTCGTTGAGGCATACCGCTACATCCTTGGGCTGCACCATCAGCCGGCGATGATCGCACTGTCGCGCCAGCCACTGCCGACGTTTGACCGCCGCAAGTATGCCTCGGCTGCCGGTCTGGCGCGGGGCGCCTACATCATGGCGGACGCGCGGGGCGGTGCGCCCGAGATCATCCTCATTGCGTCGGGCAGCGAGGTTTCTCTTGTCGTGGAGGCCCATGAAAAGCTGACGTCCGATGGAATTCGCTGCCGGGTCGTCTCGATGCCCTCATGGGACATCTTCGAGCACCAGCCGCAGTCCTATCGCGAGGAGGTGCTGCCGCCGCGTGTCACGGCACGCATCGCTGTCGAGCAGGGATCGATGCTGGGATGGGACAGATATGTCGGGGCCGCCGGCCGCATCATCGGCATGAAGACCTTCGGCGCGTCGGCACCGCTTAAGGAGCTGCAGCGCAAGTTCGGCTTTGAGCCGGAACGGGTCGTCGCGACCGCCATGGAACTGCTCGGTCGTAAGCAATGAGAAGAAACGCACAATGATATCAAGCAGGCTGGATCAGCTGACCGAAGTTGAAGGATCGACTGAGGCCGAAAGCCCCATGGTCGCGCCGCCATGCGCCATGGTGATCTTCGGCGCGGCCGGCGATCTGACGAAGCGGCTGGTCGTGCCGGCGCTCTACAACCTGGTTTCCGCCAAGCGGCTGCCCGACGGATTTCGGCTGGTGGGTATCGACCTCGCCGCCAAGACGGTCGAGGAGTGGCACAAGAACCTCGCCGACACGATGCAGGAATTCGTTGGAAAGGACGGCGAATTTGAAATCGACCGGCTCGATCAGGCCGCCTGGCGGTGGCTGGCCAAGCGCATGAGTTATCTGCAGGGCGATCTCAACGACCCCGGGACCTACGACCGAATCGGCAAGCATCTGGACCGGCTCGACAAGACTGCCGGCACGGCCGGCAACCACCTTTTCTATCTCGCCGTCGCGGACCGTTTCTTCGGCGTGGCAGTCGCGGGGCTCGCGGCTACGAACCTCGTGACCGAAAGAGATGGGCAGTGGCGGCGGGTAGTGATCGAGAAGCCATTCGGCCACGACCTGTCCTCGGCCAAGGCACTCAATGCCGAGATCTTGAATGCGCTGCAGGAATCTCAGATCTATAGGATTGACCACTTCCTCGGCAAGGAAACGGTCCAGAACATCATGGCGCTGCGCTTTGCCAACGGCCTGTTCGAGCCGGTGTGGAATCGGCAGCACATCGACCACGTGCAGATCACCGCGGCGGAGACAGTCGGTGTCGAGCGCCGGGGCAGGTTCTACGAGAAGACCGGAGCGTTGCGCGACATGGTACCGAACCACGTCTTTCAGCTGCTGGCGATGACTGCCATGGAACCACCGATATCCTTCGATGCCGATGAGGTTCGGACCAAGAAGGCCGAGGTCATCAAGGCCATCCATCCGCTCGGGCCCGCGCAGGCGCTCCACGATGTCGTGCGCGGCCAGTACGACGCTGGCGCTGTGCTCGGTCGCGCGGTGCGGGCGTATCGCCAGGAGCCCGATGTGGCTCCGGACTCAAATACTGAGACCTTCATCGCCTGCAAGCTCAAGATCGACAACTGGCGTTGGGCCGGCGTTCCCTTCTACCTCCGCACCGGCAAATATCTGAAGCGCCGCGTGACGGAGATCGCGATCCGATTTCATCAGGCGCCCTACACCCTCTTCCGTGGCACCGACGTGGAGCGGATGAATCCCAACTGGATAATCCTGCGCATACAGCCCAACGAGGGCATCGCGCTGGAATTCGCCGCCAAACGCCCAGGCCCGACTGTGAAATTGAGCTCCGTCAGCATGGACTTTGCCTACAAGACTTACTTCAAGATCGAACCCAACACCGGGTACGAGACGCTGATATTCGACTGCATGATCGGCGATGCAACCCTGTTTCAGCGCGCAGACAATATCGAGGCCGGTTGGCGAGCGGTTCAGCCTATCCTTGACGCCTGGGCAAAAAACCCGCTTCGAGATTTTCCGAATTATGCGGCGGGCGGAAGCGGTCCTGCTGCAGCCGACGAGTTGCTGGCGCGCGACGGGCGCGCTTGGAGGCCGCTGGACTGAGCGAGCGTCAGGGAGGTCGTGATGGTGGTGAAGCGGAAGATTTCCCTTGTATTGGCGGACGTGGACGGCACGCTCGTCAACGAGGAGAAGGTGCTGACGAAGCGCGCGCAGATCGCCGTCAAGGAGCTGCGACGCGCGGACATCCGCTTTGCGATCACCAGTGGCCGGCCGCCGCTCGGCATGGCCATGCTGTTCGAACCGCTCCAGCTCGATACGCCGATCGCTGGCTTTAACGGCGGCCTGTTCGTGACCAGGGACCTGACAATTCTCGAACAAAAGACGGTGCCGGTCGATGTGGCGAGGCAGGCGATCGGTATTATACGCGAGCATGGCCTGGATGCCTGGGTTTATCGCGGCAATGACTGGCTGATCACAAAGGCCGATGCCCCGCATGTCACCCGTGAGGCTTGGACGGTCAAATTCGAGCCGAAAATCGTGCCAGATGTCGGTGACAAGCTCGACCAGGTTGCCAAGATCGTCGGCATCAGCGACGATTACGACAAGGTGCGGCGCTGCGAGGCAGATGCCCAGACTGCCTTCGAACAGCACGCACGACAGCGGCGCGATCGCAGCCCTACTATCTCGACATTACCAACAAGGAAGCGAACAAGGGCGCCGTCGTTGAGTATCTGTCAAGCCACCTGAACGTACCCGCCGAGGAAATCGCCACGATCGGCGATCAGCCCAATGATGTGCTGATGTTCAAGCGATCCGGCTTCAGCATCGCGATGGGGCAACGCTTCCGATGAGGTCAAGAGCCAGGCTGATGCGACGACCGACTCCTACAATGACGAGGGCTTCGCCAAGGCGATGGAGCGTTTGATTCTGGATTCGTCTGATTGAGCTGGCATCATGGACAAGAGCAGCGATCGCTTCGAAATACTTCCTGGACCGGAGGCACTGGCCCGCCACGTGGCCGAATGGATAACTTCGGCTGCGCTCGCAGCTAAGGGTCCATTTCGGGTGTCACTTTCCGGCGGGTCAACTCCAAAGATACTTTACCGACTTCTCGCCTCTGATGAGTTCAGTGGCCGTTTCCCGTGGCAGCGTGTCTTCTGGTACTGGGGAGACGAACGCTTCGTTCCCTACGACCATCCGGACAGCAACTATCGCATGGTCCGCGAGGCGATGCTCGCGAAGGCACCGGTGCCACCGGAGAACGTTTACCCTATCGCAACGGACGGAAGCCCAGACGATGCGGCCAGGCGCTACGAACAGACTCTGCAGGAAGCATACGGCGGGACGACTCTCGATACGGCCCGTCCGCTCTTCGACGTGACCCTGCTTGGACTTGGTACCGACGGTCATACCGCCTCGCTGCTGCCGGGAGAGCCGGTGCTCCAGGAGCGTCAGCGTTGGGTAGCGGCGCGTAGCGTTTCTCGTGACGGGCCGGGAGAAGGCTGCCATCTTGCGAGCGATCCGCGCCGGCAGCAGTGAAGCTCCTGCGTCCCGGGTACGGCCAGTTGGCGAGCTCATCTGGTTCGTAGACC
>Ga0307474_10003518_pt1 | contig 11274 bp, 10 predicted proteins | sample atmos_gasesECM1C_2_FD_203312 | JGI IMG/M metagenome (GOLD analysis project Ga0307474, IMG submission 203312) | Hardwood forest soil microbial communities from Morgan-Monroe State Forest, Indiana, United States - atmos_gasesECM1C_05 | ecosystem: Environmental > Terrestrial > Soil > Temperate... | reverse complement strand
AATTGACGCCGACGTGCTCGCCGGTTTGGTCAACACCGCCCGGTTGCCCCAGCCATCCAGGCGGGCCTGCTCAGCCACATCGCGTAGATCCATCGACGATAACCGCCGACGGGGGTCGGCGATCATTGCCGCAAACACCCGCTCTAGCCGATGTGCTAAATCGTGTACATCACAATTCGAGAACAATTGCCCAGTACCCGGGGTGCTGAGGAAAAGCTGATCATCGTCTCTGAAAAAGACCAGCCTAAACTGATCCCCTAGGCCGTCGTGGGTAAGGGTGGCCGTTACCGCAGAACCACCAGTAAGATCCGCCAAGTGTGTAGTCGGGATGAAATTAACAGCGACCCGATTCGACTCCTGACCAAAGGCGCGAAAACGCGCCGTGTTCTCAATAGCGTGAACCGGGAACCGCTGATGCTTCAGCGTTTCTCGGATTCGGGTGTCGACATGTTCGCAAAACTCGGCAACCGTGGAACTCGGCGATGCTTTCAAAACCAGTGGGACGACCCCGGAAATCATTCCGGGCACCAACTTTACCTGCGGATCCACACGCCTGCTGACCGGAAAATCGAACACGACCTCCGAACCCTCAACGTCGCAGCCACGCACCAGCAGCGCACACGCCGCAGTAATCACCGACGATCGACGCATTCCCAACGCCCGCGACAACTCGTCGATCCCGGCAACGGCGGTAGGGTCCAATTGGACCGGAGCACAGTACTCATGCGGATCACGCCCGCCAGCCTCGTGCACCGACCGATAATGCACCTCGCTTTCCGGTGGCAGGTTACCGGCCCAATAGGCCTGGTCATCGAGATAATCGGTTGACGCTTCGTATTCTGTCTCACAATCAATCAGATCATTCAGCGACCCGAAAAAGGCAGGAGGAATCGACTCGCCAGCAGCAATTGCACTATAAATAGTTGCGACCCGATGAAGAAGGAAAGCAAGACTAATTCCGTCTGCCACTATATGGTGGCAGCACAAGAATAAATAAAACTCCTCGGCCCGGGTTTGCATCCAGGCAAATTTGAACAGCGGCCCACTGAGCGGCATCAGCGTGCGTTGGATCGATACTGCTAGCCGATAGGCTTCCCGCGCAGGATCCTGCGAGCCGATGAGGTCATAGCGCTCAAGCTCAACGTCCGGGTGATCAACCACCTTTTGGAAAACCTGGCCATCCACCTGGAAAAAGGCGGCTCTCAGTGGTTCGGCCTCGTGCACCGCCTTGCGGAGCGCCGACTCTACGCAATCAACGTCCATCGGGCCCGCGATTCGCACAAACACGCCCAACTGCCACTTGGCACCGAAGAGACCCGTTTCCTCGGCAAGCCATATATCGTGCTGCCCCCGCGTCAGCGGAAGTGACCGGTCATCAAGTTCCACAACTCCCCCAAGCCATACGGTTTACTTGTCAGATGCCCGAACCGCTGCCAGCCTCTCGCCCAGACTTTTCGGCCGTATATCGGTCCAGTTCTGTTCGATGTAGTCCAGACACGCAGCGCGATCCGCTTCGCCGTAAACTACCTGCCAGCCGGCTGGAATGTCGGCGAAGGAAGGCCACAGGCTGTGTTGCTCCTCGTCGTTGACCAAGACGAAAAAGCTGCCACCATCGTCATCGAAGGGATTGACGCTCAAAGATACTCCCTGCAATCAAGCTGAAAGAAACCCTTTGCAAACGGTAGTGGAGGCCAACAGGCCTGTCCGGGGTTTCGACAAAGTTCCTGGTCAAACCTACCGTGATACTCGCCACAGCTCGGTGATCGGTGTGCAGGGCAAGGGTTTGCGGTGGCGAGTTCCTGCCCTGTGACATGCAGCGATGGGTTTTGCTTCGCGGTTCTTCGCTGCTGGGCCTGCACGGGCCCGGTGGAGGACGGTGAAGTTAGTGCCGCGAGCAAATAGAACCTCGGCGCCGCTGTGGTGGCGTGATACCGCCTCGGCGATCGCCATGGTGAAGGCTACACCGAACAGCACTTTCAGGCTGGGCGAATTCCGGGACTGATGAGGTCGTGTGCGGCGATGCGGAAGAACGGCCCAATGAAAGGTCGAGAGCTTGTATCCCGGATTCAATGTGGCGATTCCTTCAATGTGTGATTTGGGGGCTCTAAGAGATGCGTACCGCTGAGCGAGATGCCGTTCAAGGCGTTCGAAAGGGTTTGTTGCAAGCGGTCATTCGAGTTGGGACGGCCGGGCTGGCAAGCGATAACCGGGACAGTGATACGGATCTCGGACTGTCATGGCGCGGAACCAGAGCCGGGCAGCTAGGGCCCAGAACCATCGGGGAAACCCATGCCGACACGATGGCTAATTTTGGCCCTCAAACGAGGATCTGAGCCGTTCCAAAGCCATTCAGCAACCCTTTTTGCGATCCATCAATGTCAGTCTTCCTAGCGTGATCCGGCAAAGGGGGCTTGCCCCTGAAGAGGTATGGCGTGATCAGTAAATGCTATTTTTTTCTGCAGGATGATTTGTGTGTAATTAACGCTCAGAATGTTGCATTCCCCTCTGTGGTATTTCAAAAACAGATCGATCGCCCACCAAGGATTGGCCCGCGCACGCGGGTAGAAAGGCCCTACAAAGTCGTCAAAAATTAATACCCCGCCCCGCTCTAACATGCGCCAGGCGTTGATTCCATCTGTTAAAATATCGTCGGCATGGTGCGATCCATCCACATAAATCACATCGAATTTCTGCTGTTCACCGACCAGTTGTGGCAACACCTGCAGCGAGGACCCTTTGCGCTTCGTCAGCCGCGCTGCACACGGGGCAAGATTGCCATCAAAACGGCCTTCAAGGTCTCGCAGGTCCGTCGTCGCGTTGTACTCGTATCCTTCAGTGCTGCCGGCCCATGTGTCTACGGCGGTTAAGTGCCCTTGCGTAAAGTACGTGAGGAGAAACAGGGTTGAACGCCCTTCCCACGACCCGATTTCGAGGATGCGCACAGGCTCCGCGCGATTAAAGATTTTCGAAAAGGTCACGGACCACGGCACAATATTCATGTCGAACCATAGTTCTTTGAACTGGCCCTGCATTGCATGCGCCTCAAACGCCGCACGAATCTCAGCCACGTCCTTTGCGGCGCCGGATAGAATCCCACGCTCGACCAGAAGATAGCGTAAATTGTCTGTAAGATAGTGCCGCAGCACAGAAGGACGTCCACTGCCAAGACGCAGTAACAATGCAAAGTAAGAGGTTAACAGACGAATTATGGTTTTGGTTGTCGGTCCGTTCATGTTCCTCTGTCTCGTGGGACACGGTCGATGCAGTCTTGTCCCGCGGCTCGAATTGTGCATTCCAATCCATGACCGCTTCAGCACGATCGCTGGCCAGGGTCTTTGGATGCTAGCAGGGCCGCTCAGTAGTGTGGGGCGTTCTCCCGGATCTATTCTCATGAGAGCGCGGCAGCGGTCGTAAGCTTTGCATTGCTTGAGCTGTCCTGACTGAGGACACATTTCCGCTCTGGACTTGGATGCAGCCCGGTGATCTGCAGCTTTGCTCGATGCCGGGCCGAAAATTGCACACTAAATCTGGGCCCGTAGGTGGTGCGGTGGCCTACGTGCGCACCGTGAAGACCACCTCGGGGGCGATCGCGGTGCAGATCGTGTGGTCGAAGCGGCGTGGTTCGCGCCAGATTGAGCATCTGGGCTCCGCCCACGACGACGCCGAGGTCGAAGCCCGCAAGGCCGCAGCCCGCCAACGGCTGGCCCAAGCCCTAGGCGCCCTCGATCTCGGGCTGAACACGACAGGGGTCGACGGCGAACCTCTGGAGATTGTGGCCTCCAAGGCCAGCCACCTGCGGGAGGCCCTCTGTTGGGCCTACCAGGCGCTCGGGTCCGATAGCGCCACCGGCGGCGATGAGGTGTTCCGTGATCTGGTGTTGGCGCCAATCGTCGAGCCGATCAGCAAGGCCGATTCGCTGCGGGTACTGGCCGAGATCGGCGTTGCGGCGATCGACTACCGGACCATGACCCGGCGTCTGCCGGTGATCGCCAAATCGCAAGTGCGCCAAGCACTATCGTCAGCATGCGCCGCCCATGCGGGGTTGGGTCCGGCCTCCCTGGTGCTCTACGACGTAAGCACCCTGTATTTCGAAACCGCCTAACCCTGACCGCGGCCGACCCGCTACCTGACGACCTGCACGAAGCGCTCGCCAAGATCAACCCCGACAATGCACACCAAAAAGTCCTAAGTCGGGTTAGACGTTCTTCATGGCGAAGTAGTCGGCATCCGTGCCATTGGTCGCCGCAGCCGAACACCGCATCCGCCAGCGGCTCGCACAGCCGGGCGCCGCCTCGGTGAATGGGAAGGCCGCAAGGTGCCATCCCGGCCCATTCTCGGATCCAGCGGGGTGTTGGCCTGCTCGTTGAGCCCGGCGTCGGATTCGTCACGCGATCGGGCCGACTGCACTGTATCGCCTACAAGCGGTTTCATCCTCGAAGACGACGAAACCTCACGTCACTCAAGATCACCTCGACAGTCGGCCTTCACCGATCACCCAACACGCCGCAGCCGGGCGAAGTTTTCCACCAGATCAGCGGTGGCCGCAACACTGGCGGCGGGACTGGTCATTCGGGTAGCGATCTCGCGGGCCCGAGCGACGTATTGCGGGGCGAGGATGGTGCGCAGGTCCGCGACCAGCGATTCGCCGGTGGTGGTCGAAAAGCGACGAGTGGTGCCCACCTTCAATTGTTTGACCCGAGCACCCCAGATCGTCTGAGTGGCGTCCATCGAAAGGATCAACGTGGGGACCCCGGCGCGCAGGCCTACGGCCGTGGTGCCCGCACCACCGTGGTGGACGATCGCGCGGCAAACCGGAAAGATCGCCGCGAAATTCACCGCGCCCACCACCTTGACATGCTCGGAATCGGGGACGTCGCTGAAGTCACTCCAACCCGAGCAAACCAACGCCCGCTCACCTAACTCCGCGCACGCAGCGCGGATCATGGCAAGCGTGTCGCCGGGATATTCGACCGGCATGCTGCCAAAACCGAAGAAAATCGGCGGTGTTCCCGCAGCAATCCACGAGGCGACCTCATCATCGGCATCCGTCGGCGACTCCATCGTCAGCGCGCCAACAATGGGCCGTCGGCCATTCCATTTCGCCCATTCGGCTGCCAGCTCGGGAAAGCAAACCTCGTCGTAGGCCTGAATTTCCAGCGATCCGCGTTCGGCGATCCGTCGCGGCGCGGGTCGCGTTGCCTTCGGCAGACCGAGTTCACGGCGCTGTGCGTCCTCGACCTTCTTCTCTACAAGCCAATCCAGCCAGTCGAACACCGTCATTGCGGACCGGGTCAACGACGCCGGCAGCAATGGCAGGAACTGGCCGAGGGCCCGCACCGGGACGTAATGCAGCGTGGCAAACGGAATGTCGTAATACTCCGCGACGTTGGCGGCAGGACGCTCGAAAGCCAGCCCGGTGAAGAGCAGGTCGGCCCCCTCCGCCAGCGACGTGAGGGTCGTGCTCATCTCCCCCCAGCACTGGGCTACGGGCTCCCGAAGTTCGCCCCACAACCTGCGCAGATCCTGAATCCTCCAGAAGTTGCCGAACAAAGACATCCAGAAGTCGCGGTACGCGCCCAGTATGGCCCGCGTCTCCAGCCCGTAAGCGACCGCCGCGAGCCCAGCCGCCTCAGCGAAGCCAACCAGGTCAGGCGCGACAGCCATGCGCACGTCGTGCCCTCTGCACAGCAGCTCACGGCCGAGGGTGGCGCAGGGCTCGACATCGCCGCGAGTTCCATAGCTTGCCAGCACAAACTTCATCGCGGATCTCAGCCTTTCACTTATCGTGCGCGTTCTGCGAAACGATAGCGGAAGCCTTCCGTCCGCTGGCCCAGCCGCCCGGCAGCTTAACCCCAGTACCCGCGCTGTTCGACTGAAACCGGACCGCCCAGGCGACCCCCTGGACCACCTTTCAGCCGCTGCCAACCCAAGGAATGAGAGGCCATCAGGTGATTCTCCGTGGGCGCGGAGCTAGGTGTTCACGAAGGTGAGAATCTTCATCGCGAGGCTTGGAACCCGGCGGCACCCGTTGAACGGGCCATCCACCCACGGCCGCGAGAAGAAATCACCGCCGAAACACCGATCCGAACCCGCTCAGGCCAGCACATCACCCGTGCGAAAGACGTCCCAGGAGTAACGGGGGCGTTTGTGTACAAAGATTTCGTCAAAGAAAAGTAGGCCCTGATACTCGAAGCCTGAGGTTGTCAGTAAATCATAGATTTCAGAGAACTTATGATTGTGCTCTACGCCTATGACGTTGACCTGCACCCTCTCGAAGTCAATACCACGCAGAACTTCGAGTTCAGCACCTTCGACATCGATTGACAGGTAGTCCACGATTTTCACACCCGAATCGTTGAGCACGGTATCGATACGATGGCATGGCACGGTCGTTAGAGTTTGGTTGAGCTTCATGGCCTTGCGTACCCATTCCACCCACTTACCTTGGTTCATGTGTTCAGGTATTCCACCCAGCATGGCGCCCCCATGGCTCGAGTCGAATACCATCGATAGCACACTGCGAGGTCGACGCGACTTAGTGCCTTTGCGCTGCTCTCTTTCTGAGAGTCCAAGGAACGGAATCTGACCGTCCTGATGATATGCGCACCCTTGGATCAAACGACAGGATCGATTAGCTCGCAGAGCCTCAAATGCCGGCGGGTTGGGCTCGAACGCAATACCTCTCCATTGCAAGTGCTTTTCGAAGTAAGATGTATTGCTGCCCAGAATTCCGTCGAATGCACCCACGTCGATAAAGAAGCCAGGCCCTCGGTTCTTGAAGAACCATCGATTCAGAAACATATCTTGACCCATTTGGCTTTGGTAACCCTGCTCGAACCGCTCTGAAGAAAAAACATCTCGATATATATCTTTTGCGGACAGTTCCGGATCATGATTTCGAAATAGGTAGCCCATTGCTCCGCCGGTTGGTCCAGGCGTCGTTGTGTGCTCTAGGGTTCTTCCTAAAAAATATGTCTCGATGAGGGAAATAATTCCTCGGATCAGCGGAAAGCGCGCCACATAGACGATTGCTCCGCGCGCGATTTCGTGGAAAAGCTGCGGAGCCTTAGGTAGATACGCTAACATTCGTCGGACAGCCTTGTTCGGAGGTCGAATCCAGTTGTGGTGGAGATCGCAAGCACACGTTCGGGCGGGTGGCCTCCACCGCCACGTTGTGGCGGTGGTGCGATGAGCGCACCGACGCCACCCGGCTGCCGAAAATTCGGGCGGCGCGCGCATATGCGCACCGGCGGGCATGGGCGGGTGACATCGAACCGGTACCGTGCCTCGCGCGAGATCAGCCACGTCCCCGCCTCGACGCGCTGGCCCAACGGGAGGTTTTCCCTCACCATGCTCCAATCGCCGCTGTTTGTCTTCTGCCACATCGTGCCGTCATACGAAAGATGCTGTGCACAAAACACAAAATTATCAGCGTTTCGCCCGGCTGCCAGTGCTCCTGGCCGTGCAGGCCGGCGATGTCGACCTGCTAATGAGATGTTCAAGAAGATGAGAATCTTCATCGCGAGGCTCGACCTGTAGCCAGCCAGTGGAGCGTCGTTTCATCCAGCTTCAGAGACAGTGCGGCCACGTTCTCGGCGAACTTCTCGAACGTCGCGCAACCGACCACGGCAAACGCATGGAGCGGGTGGCACAGCACGTACGCGAGCGCAACCTGCGCGACGGTGACATGATGCTCACGCGCGAACTTCCTTGTGCGCTCGAGCCTTTGAATGTTCTCTTCGGTGCCGAAGTAGGTTGCACACCAGCGGCTCACGCGGTTACCGCCCTGATGCCCCGGTTCGTAGTGATCCGAAAAGAATCCACGGGCAAGGCTGGACCACGCAAACACCGACAGCCCGTGCATCGAATACCATTCTCTTGCCGCACGCTGGCCGTCCCCTCCAAGTGTGACAGCGCCAGGCCACGGAGATCGCGTCCATTCAGCAAGGCTGAATTGAACGCTCGACGCGGTAAATGGTTTCAAGCCCCTGCCGGCGGCAAACGTGTTGGCGCTGGCAATTCGTTCGTGAGACCAGTTCGACGCACCTATCGCGCTGATCTTCCCTTCATCCATGTGACGGTTGAGCCGCTCCATGACCGGTTCGACTCGCGCAGTGGGGTGGTCGTAGTGAAGCAGATACAGATCGATGAAATCAGTGCCGAGCGCCTTGAGGGACGCGTGGAGGTCGCGCGTCACATCGGACGGAGAGAGCCGCGGATATTTTAGTAAGAGGTGGGGATGACATCCCTTGCTGATGACCACAACCTGGTCGCGGTTCCTGCGTTCGCGAATCCAGGCCCCCAGCGTCCGTTCGCTGTCCCAATATATGCGCGCCGTATCGAATGTGTTGCATCCGACCTCAAATGACCGATCCAAAAGCGAGAAGGCTTGTTGCTCAAGGGTTCGGTTGGGCAGCCACGGCAGTCCCCGGCCGCGCAATCGATCGGTGCCGAAGACGATCCGGGAGACTGGCTTATCAATCCCGGCGACCTTCTCGTAGTCCATTCAGTTCACACGCTTCGCATAGTCACCCACGATGAACCGACACGCTCGAACCGTGAGGGCCATCATCGTGAGCGTGGGATTCTGGAATCCAGAGGAGACAAAGCATGCACCGTCGGTCACGAAAACGTTGTCAGCATCCCAACACTGACAGTACGAGTTCAGCACGGAGTTGTCCGGTTCGTCGCCCATAGACGCGCCGCCCGTCTCGTGAATGGCTCCCCCAGGCCACAGGGCGCCGTTGTTCGCGAGGACCAGGGATCTAAGCAGCCGGAAGGGGATGTTCCAGCGACCGACCTCGAGGTCGTTGTGGGCCTGCAGGCCACCGGCAGCCGCGATCTCTGGAAGCGTCCGCTTCATGTGCGTAACCATATTGAGATCATCCCGAGAATGTGTGCACTCGATTCTGGCTACCGGGATCCCCCACGCGTCCTTGACTTTCGGGTCGAGCGACACGTGATTTTCATACCGCGGCTGCATTTCGCCATATGCGCTCATAACCCAAACCGGCATGCCGCGGCCAATTGCGACCTGAATGCCGTAACCGCCAGGAAAGTCGTTCGATTCCTTCTCGCAAAAGCTCGGAATGTAGAGGCCCGTTCCCGCAAAATCGAAGCCATCTTCGTTGAGACCAATCTCGACATCGCCTTCAGACACCTTGCCGGCCTGCGTGTATGCGATGTGGTCGCACAGATAGCGACCCAGATGACCCGACGATCCGCCAACACCTGACGGATGCTTCGCGGATTTCGAGTTCAAAAGGATCCGCACGCTCTCGATCGCCGACGCACACAGCACGACGACCTTTCCGTGAACTGCCTGCGTCTTCTTCGTCAATCGATCGATGTATTCGACGCCGGTCGCCTTCCCCGACCGCGCATCAGTCAGCAATCGGCTCACGACGGCGTCGGTCCGAATCTCGAGCCGGCCGGTTGCCAGAGCGAGCCTGACTGGAAGCGGAATCCGCTTGTTGTCGTACTTGACCTTCCTCGCGTATGTCACGCGGACGTTCGGAAGTCGTTTCTCCACATTGGCCAGAAACGCTTCTTCCACCTTTGTCGTTTTCGCCGGCCCGATGAACTGTCCGTCCGGACAGTTTGGAATGCCTTCGGACTTCCCGTAGACGCCGAGTGTCCGCTCGACGATGTCGTAGCACGGCACCAGGTCTTCGTACGACAACGGCCAATCAACGCCGTCTCCACGGACGCTTGCGGCTTTGAGCTCGTAATTCGACATGCGGGGTGCATGTCTCCACCATGTGTGGAGACGGCCACCGAGTTGCCGGCCCCTGAACCAGAGGAACTTGTCTCCCCCCGCCGTCGTGTAGGGATTCTCTCTGTCGCTGACATAAAACTGCTTGGTGGTCTCCGAGAAGGATGAGCATCGCACCTGCACGTGCTGGCCTTGAATCGCCGACTTGACGCGCCCCGCAATCCCCATCACGCTCACCTCTGCATCGGCAGGAAAGTCATGGGCGATGTCCGGGTTCGGGCCGGCCTCGAGCAGGACAACGTTCAGGCCGCCTTCCGTCAGCTCCTTCGCGGCCCACGATCCAGATGCTCCGGAGCCGACGACGACGGCATCGTACGTTAATTCGCTTGTGCGCATACGTGTTTGTCTCGTTTCATACGTGCTCACTAGTTCCTCATCGGGAGCGGCCACGGCGATGATCGCACCGCCTGCCCTCAAAGGATATGCATGCCTAGCGCCGTGCACGCCGATTTGACCGCACCGCTAAGCCGCGCCGAAAACGCCCGCGCACGGCGATCAATCATGTGGTGCATCGGAGTTTGGCCAGCCCGGCGGCAGTCCCATCAAGCCACGCCGAGGCAATCGGCCAGAGTTGGCTGGCGTCGATCAACTCGACGTCCGCCTTCACCGATCAGCTAACACGCCTCAAGCGGGCGAAATTTTCCCCGAGATCAGCGGCGGCCGCAACGCCGGCGGCGGGTTTGGTCATTGAGGTGGCGATCTCGCGAGCCGGGCGACGAATTGCGGGGCGAGGATGGTGTGCAGCTTCGCGACCAGCGACCCCACGTAGTGGTCGAAAAGCACCGGGCGGTTCGCCATCACCACTAGCAACGGATCCCAAGCGGCATCGGGCGCCGAGGTTTCCACCGTGGCCGGGGCGGGAAAATGCACCCTGTCTGTGGCAGCCGATGGTATGGTCGTGATTCGCTCGACCGGGCAAAGCTTTGGCATCACCCGCGGAGGAACTCGATTTTGGCTGACGGCCAGCTGAATCCGCGCGAGGCGGAACGCATTGCGTGGGACGTGATTGTCGTGGGCACCGGCATGGGCGGCGGGGTGCTGGGCTATTCGCTGGCCAAGTCAGGCCGCAGGGTGTTGTTCGTCGAGAAGGGGCGCTCGACACTGCCCGGGGTGCCGGGGACGATTCGCTCTTCGATGCCGGAAGTGGCCGAGCCGCTGGCGAGCCGTTCCACAGAGACCTACTACGACGCCCTGGCCCGGGCTGGACGCTCCACCGACGAGATCGAAGACATCAGCGGGCGCTTCTCGCGGCGGTTTTTGGCGCCGATCGGCAGCGGGACCGGGGGGTCGTCGGCCCTCTACGGCATGGTCTGCGAGCGGTTTTTTGCTCGCGATTTCACTCCCCGGCAAGACTTTGACGACCCCGGCGATTCCACGGTGCCAGAGGCCTGGCCGGTCAGCTACGACCAGATGCGGCCCTGGTATGCAGCAGCGGAGAAGCTGCTGGGCGTTCGCGGCCAGCGCGATCCCCTGCGCCCGGAGGCGGCCGAGGTCAATCT
>Ga0307474_10003517_pt1 | contig 11276 bp, 7 predicted proteins | sample atmos_gasesECM1C_2_FD_203312 | JGI IMG/M metagenome (GOLD analysis project Ga0307474, IMG submission 203312) | Hardwood forest soil microbial communities from Morgan-Monroe State Forest, Indiana, United States - atmos_gasesECM1C_05 | ecosystem: Environmental > Terrestrial > Soil > Temperate... | reverse complement strand
GAAATGACCGTTCGCGCTCAATTCGAGTCCGGCCGAGTCGTTTCTCGGCAGATTGGTTTTGGTCGTCAGCGACAGCCCGTTTCCGAGGTATTCGGTCACGTCCGTCACGCTGTCCTGGTTGAGACGGTAGTACCCGGTCACGCCGTAGCTCGAGCCTCGGCCTTCATACCCATAGCCGATCTCATAGGATTGGGTGAATTGCGGCCGCAAGTCGGGGTTGCCGGTCTGTAGGTTCGGCGTGTACTCGTGGTCGACGTAGGGATTCAAATTGCTGGGGTCGGGACGGGTCACGCGCCGGCTCGCGCCGAATGACAGCGTCGACTCGTCCGACAGACTGCGATCCACATGCAGGCTCGGATAGAGCCGGAAGTAGCTGCCGGCCGTCGAGATGCCATTGGTCAGCAGCTTGGCATCCGTGTGAACCTCTTCCGCGCGCAGCCCACCCAGCCAGGTCCAGACGCCGGCGCTCGCTTGATAGCTCACGTACGTCGCGTTGATCTGTTGCCGGAACTTGAAATCGTTGGTCAGGTTCGGGTCGATGATCTGCGCGCCGGTGAGCGGATCTACATTGTTACCGACATTGTCGAATCGGTAGTCATCCTGCTCGAAGGCATACCCGAGCTTCAGCGAGCGCGTCTTCGACAGCGGCAGGACGTAGTCGGCTCCGAATTCGGTCGTACCGTGATCTTCGTGAAAGCTCAAGTTGTTGTACGTGGTCGCGGCCGGGGGAATGAAAGAGTCGTTGACGTAATCATAGTGTTCGTATTGTTGCGACGTGGATCGATGTACCGAGAGATCCAGCGTCTCGCCGGGGAATCGCAGCTTCTGGGAGAAGCCCAGCTTCTCGTCCAGATCGGTCTCTGGGTCGTGCCCCGAGCTCAACCGTCGCGCGGAGCTCGTGATGACGCCGCCCGGCGTGCTGCCATCGTTCAGTTCCGTGTAAGTGCGCAGACCTCCGCGATCGGCCCAGCTCGCCGAGCCGCTGAGGGACTGCCGGTCGCTCAACGCGTACTCCCCGGACAATTTCACCGTCGGGACCTCGCGACGAACCCGTTCATCGATGGAACTCTTGTTGTCGATCAGCTGCGCGGTGGTCGAATCCGGCGCGACCAGGTCCGATTGGATGAACCGATGGCGGTAGTCCTGTCGATATCCCGCGGCGGCGGACACGGCGAGCGGCCCTGACTTGTAACTGCCGTCCACGCCCAAGACCGATCGTCCGCCGCTGCCGCGGCTGGCCTGGACCGAGCCGAATCCGCCCTCGGGGCGCTTCTTGCGCGTGATGATATTGATCACCCCGGCGGCGCCGTCGGCTTTGAACTGGGCGGGCGGGGTGGTGAGAATCTCGATGCGTTCGATGTCCTTGGCCGGGATCGACTGCAGATTGTCGCCGGCGGCCGAACCTGAGAACTGCGTCGACGGTTTGCCGTCGATCAGGATCAACACATGGGTGTCTCCGCGCAGCGATACGATGCCGTCCGGATCCACGTCGACGGACGGAATCACGCTCAAGACATCGCCCAACGTGCCGAAAGTACTCTGCACGTCCGATGTCACCGTGTAGACCTTGCGGTCGATGAGCGTTTCGACGTCGAGCTTCTGCGCCGTGACGACGAGGGGCTCCATTGAGGCAGCTGGGGCCGGCGGCGGGCCGTCTGCCGCATGCACGATCGGGCACGCCGCCATGACAAGGGTATACACGCCGAGCCATATTGCACGGTACGCCGAACGGGTACGTTGCGCGCAGCCGGAGAGAAGATTCAAGACAGACGGATTCCTGGAACTCAAGACAGGGTACGGAGGAACAATTCGGCGTTGCCCGCCAGCCAGGTTCGCGCTTTCAAGGCAGCACACGCGGAGACTTTACGCGCGCCAGATTTCGATCATGTATCACGAGGACTCCGTTCAACGTTGCGCAAGTTTATGGGAGACCAACGACTCGCTGCGGTCCGACGCGCGTCGTGAGTTTAGTGCAGCGCATGGGATCGTGACCGACCATCGCGGCGTCGTGGCGGGCGCTCCGAGTCCGCCTTGTGTGCCATTGAGCGGCCTGTTAGACTTAGAAATTGAGCGGGAATCCAATGAGTTAGGCAATCCGGGGCGCAATCTTTGCCAAGGTTGAGGTCGCGAGTTCGAGCCTCGTTTCCCGCTTCAGTGTCCAACCAGAACCCCGGCTTGTCCGGGGTTCGACGTTTTGAACGAGGCGTTTTAAACGAGGCTAGGTGGCAGAGTGGTCATGCAGCGGCCTGCAAAGCCGCGTACAGCGGTTCGATTCCGCTCCTAGCCTCCACTCCCCGCGCGGAGCGGCCGCGGTAGCGGAGATCGCGAAGTCGCCTCACTCGGTCGAGGCTATAATTATTGGTTGACCCCGGTCCAGCCGCATCGACGCGTCAATACGATGTTCTGGCTCGCCATTTGGAGCGCCCGATGTCCGAGGATAATTCGAATTTGATGAACGCTCGCCCGGCAAATTCAGCCGCCGCGCTCGATCTGCGCCGCGTAGGCGCGAATCCCGACTACTGGTACCCGGTGGCCTGGTCCGATGAACTCAAGGTGGGCATGACGCTCGGCCGGCGTTTCGCGGAGCTGCCCATCGTGATCTACCGCGGCAAGAGCGGCCAGGTGTTTGCGCTCGAAGACCGCTGCGCGCACCGTCAGGTTCCCCTGCGCCTCGGGGTGGTCTGCGGGGAAGAACTCAAATGCCACTATCATGGCTGGACGTACAACGGCGCCGGCAAGTGCGTCAACGTTCCCTATCTCGGCACGGATCGGCTGCCCACGGGAGTGAAGAGCTATCCTGCGCGCGAGGTCGATGGGCTGATATTCGTTTTTCCGGGCGACGCGGCATTGGCGGAACGCCGCCTGCCGGCGCGACTGGGCTCGTCGCAGCGCAAGGAATACAAGACGCGGCGGCTCAACCGCGAAGTGGCCTGCCATTACACCTTCATGCACGAGAATTTGTTCGACATGAATCACCAGTTCATGCATCGGAAACAAATGGGCTCGATCATGGCCCGCTGTCTCGGCCGCCAGCACGGCGACGATTGGGCGCAAGTCGAATACAGCTTCACGCGCACCGAAGGAAAGCAGTCGATGGGGGAACAAGTCATCGTGGATTTGATGCGCAAGCGCAATGTACCGAAGAAGGACTTCTCCGACCATATGCGCATCCGTACCGACTATCCGACTCAGAGCCTGAAGGTCTGGGTGGGGCGCGACATCAAGCAAACCGATGATCCGGTGCTGGACGTGTGGCTGGCGTATACGCCGCTCGACGCCGCGCAGCGCACCAATCGCACCTATGGCTATCTGTCGGTGAAGAAGCCGCGCGTCCCGGGAGTGATCCACGCGGTATGGCCCTTCGTGACGTGGTTTACTGAAAACATCTTCCGTGAGGACAAGGAAATCGTCGAGTACGAGCAGCGGGCTTATGACGCGCAGGGCGCGGATTGGAACAACGAGGTGTTCCCGCCGATCCGGGACCTGCGCGCAGTTTTGGCTCGTTGCGGCAGGCCCATCGATTGAATCCAGCTCCCGACGCGCAGACCCACGAGTGAATTTATACAGTTGCCTGCTCTTTCTCGCGGCCCTGCCGGCAGCGGCATCGTGGGCGGCACCGCCGCCCGATGACCCGACGCAGGCGCCGGCACCCGGGCCGATCACGCCGCCTGTCAATCCGCCCACGGGCTTCTGGCGTTGGTTCGACCCGTCGACCGCACCATTCATTCCGGTGCCCTTGATCGGCGTCGATCCGGACAGCGGCACGACGCTCGGTCTCATTCCGACGTGGGTGCATACGGACGACAATCAGGAGATCAATCGCATCATCGCGCCCGATGTGCTCTACAACCCGAATTTCGGCTTTGGCGTGCACGGGCGCGTGTATGGGTATTCCTCGAAAGACGAACAGTGGTCGGTCGTCACCGGGATCAAGGAGCGGGTCGAGCGCGAATTCGATGCGGAGTATCAGCGCGGCCGCTTGCGCGGTGATCTCTGGTCGTTCAACACCAGCCTCATTTTCGACCGCAGCGGCGTGCCGCGTTTCTACGGCGTCGGCAACGAAACCCCGAAGTCCGCCGAAACGAACTACACCAACCAGCAGGAGCGAGCGCAGGTACAGGTCGGTCTGAACGTGACACATGCCTGGCAGCTCCTGTATACGGCGCGCTTGCAGGCCGTCGACGTGCTTCCCGGCACTCTGAACAAGATCGCGTCGATCGAGACCCGCTTCGTCGACGTTCTCGGCACCAATAAGCAATTTCTAAACCGCCTGTCGATCAACTATGACTCCCGCGACGACTTGACCGTGCCCAGCCGCGGCATGCTGTTGGTCGCCTATGCCGGCCTTGCCAGCCGCGACGGCCTGTTCAACGATTCCATGTACAGCGAAGTTGGCGGCGACGGGCGCGGTTTTTGGTTGATTGCGCCCGACACCATCTTGGCCGGCCACATGGCGCTGCGCTATTTGCCGACCTCGCACGAGGTGCCGTTCTGGGCGCTGAGCGGCCTCGGCGGAGGCGAAAGCGTCATCGGCGGCGAGCAGCCGCTGCGCGGCTGGGGGGCCGGGCGGTTTTACGATCGAGATTCCTTCTCCAGCAGCGTGGAGCTGCGCCGCAAGGTCCATACCTTCGATACCACTTCGACCAGTATCGATCTGGAAATCACTCCCTTCATCGATGTCGGCCGGGTGTTCGCGCGAAGCAGCTCGCTGCCCTTCGACCAACTCCACAAAGTCCTCGGGTTGGGGTTTCGCGGCATCGCGCGGCCGTTCGTCGTCGGATACGTCGATATCGGCTATGGCAGCGAGGGCGTGGCCGCGTTCACCGGACTCAATTACCCGTTCTAGCGGCGCCCAAGATGCTCAATCGGTACAAAATTTGCGGATGCGCTCGCTCGGATTGCGCAGGTAGTTGGTCAGGTAATAATCGATGAGCGTTCTCGCGTAGCTCACGTCCTTGGACTCGATGAGTGCAGCCGCATCGCCGATCCACCCGTCGACGCACTCGGCTTTGCTTGCATTGCCGCCCGCGCAAGCCAGCAGTTTCGAAAATGCCTGCCGATAGGCCGTGAATTGCTGCCGTCGCATCGGCGCACCGTGTCCGGGCACGAGCCGCTCGAAGGGCGTTTTGTCGAGATGGGCCAGTGACGCCTGCCAGCGCGACGGGCACGCGCTCTCGAAGAACGGCGCCGGCAGGGTGACGAGATCGCCCGCCAGAAGCATGCGCGTCTCTGGATCGAACACCCAGACGTCGCCCGCGGTGACGGCATGCGATTCTAGGTACACATGCAGGGGGCGGCCGGCAATGGTCATCGGGCGGGACGCCATAATGGTTTCAGTGGGGCCAAGTGCGGCTCCCGCGTCGATCAGCGCCATCTCCGCACGCATTGCCGCCTGCGCGTCGGGCTTCTTGGCGGCGCCGGCGATTTCGGTCGCCAGTTGCGCGCGGTAATCGGCGAGAAATCCCGCGCGCGCCGCGTTGATGGCGTCGCTGGCGTAGACCTGCAGGTCCGGAAACACGGCGCGCAGTTGCGGATTGCCGCCGATATGATCCAGGTGCCAGTGCGAGTTGATGATCGCCGCGATGGGGCGCCCTTGCAGGCGCGCGAAGTCGAGCAATTGCTGCGTGTGTTCTTGGTGCCGCCCGGTGTCGAACACGATCAATCCCCGCGGCGCCTCGATGAGGATGCTGTTGCAGTCGGGCTGGCGGTTAGGCGTGGCTTCGCCTTCGACCAGGAAAGTCCCGGGCGCGATCTGAGTGGCCGCGCAGGCGCAGGCCCCGTGGAGCAGAGCCGCCACCGCGGCGAATCGACTGCGCATAGTTCGGCTCAACTGCGGATCTTCGTCATCTGGTCATGAGCCGTCGACGGCGGCGCGCAATGCAGCGGCATCATGCGCCGCGCTACCCTCGATGCGGCGCACGATACGGCCGCCGGCGTCGGCGACCAGGACCGTGGGGACCTCGTTCACTCGAAACGCGCGGAATACATCGCCCGATGCATCGAGGGTCAGCGGTATCGGCACCTTGTTCTCGGTTCGGTACTTGCGCAGATCCTCGGAATTCGCCCACAGGCCGGACGCGATGCCGAGCCAGCGCACGCGCGGGTCGGCGGCAAGGGCCGTGAATTGCTCGCGGACGTTCCGGCAATTCGCGGCAGTTTCGGGCTTCGAAGCGGCAAGGTAGGACTCGCACCACGGCGACAAAAATACCAGGACGGTCAGCCTCTGCGGCGCAGCCGCGTGCAGCAGTTCGAAGCGCTGACCGTCGAGGGTGGCTAATGATCGGCGGGGCAGGAGATCGCCGATGCCGATGGGCCGCGCATTCCCGTTCTCGCCGGCGGAGACATGCGGACCGGGAGCGGTGGGCGCGGCCGGCGCTGCGCGCGCCGCCAGCAACGCGGCATCGAGCTCACCGTCGGCGAGATGGCCGACGTACGAAATCCGGCCGTCGCGCCCGATGACGATGTGCGTGGGCGTAACCCTGAGGTGAAACGCGGCTCCCAGGCTGCCGTCGTCGAACACGATGGGCATGCTGATCGCGAGCTTCTTGCGGTAGGCGCGCACCGCTTCGACCGAGTCGTTGAATCCGACATCGATGGCAATGACGGCCATATCGGATCCCGCCGTCTCGTAGGCGTGCTGGAAATGCGGCATCTGTTCGCGGCAGGGCACGCACCAGGTTGCCCAAAACTTCAGGTACACCGCTTTCTTGCCGTACAGGCTGCCGAGATCGATCACATCGCCGTCGATGGTGGTAACCGCCCGCCGCGGCGCAGCGGTGCCCAAGATCGCGCGGCCGGCGGCCTGCGCCCGCTGCTGTCCGGTGGCCTCGGCGGCCGCCGCCGGCAGGAAATTGATCGACCCACACGACGCAGCGAGACAGCAGATTGCGATGGCTCTTTTCACGGCGTTCCCTCCCGCCTGACGGCGCGCGACCCCGCCGGCAGCGAGCGCACAGCCTTGCGACAGGGCAAGTGCGGCCATGAAAATCATCCTCGCATGATTGCCACGCATGACCTCTCCCGGTTGGCGCAGAACGAAAGGTAACTTGCGCCGCGCCTTGCGTCGGGTCAATACGTGCCTGTAAATTGTCTATGTGGCGTGCGCGAATGGTTCCGGCTGCCGGGTATGATCGCATCAAGGCATTTTCTGAAATGGACCTCACCGAGGATCTAAAAAAACGGCGAGCAGGGCGGCTGCGCCCGGCGGGCGTTATGGTCACACGGGTGCGGTCGCCGGCAGCCGTCCATGCGGCGCGCGCCACGGTGCTGTTCGCCGATCTTCGCGGCTACACGGGCATGGCGGAGCGCCTGTCGGCGGTCAGCCTCGTGCCGCTCTTGGATGAATTCTGCACGACGCTTGCGGCCGCGTCCGCGGCGCACGGCGGCAAGGTATTCCACATGGCGGGCGACGGCATGATGGCGGGATTCGGCCTGAACGACGCGAACAGCGGCGGGGCGCGCGCCGCGCTGGCGGCGGGGCACGCAATGCTGCAGGCGTTCGCAGCCGTGGCGGAACGCTGGCGCAGCGAGCTGTCGATCGACGCGGGAATCGGCGTCGGGCTGCACTTGGGCGAGGTTGCCGTCGGCGTGCTTGGACCGCCCGGCCATCGCGCCACCACGCTGGTGGGCGATACCGTGAATGTCGCCGCGCGGCTCTGCAGCCGGGCGCGCGCCGGCGAAGTGCTGTTCTCCTGCACGGTCGCGGCTGAGCTGGCGAGTCACGCAGCGGCGCCGGGCACGGTGGTCGGAGCCGTGCCGTTTCTGCAATTGCCGCAATTCGAACTGCGCGGACGGCGCGGTCCGATCGATATCTGGTGCATACCGGCGTCCGCGCGCCTCGCGCTGTAGGGGCTGTTTCAAGCTGTTAAACTTGCGGTTTTTAAGCCCTCGTGGCGGAATCGGTAGACGCAACGGACTTAAAATCCGTTGAGCGAAAGCTCATCCCGGTTCGAGTCCGGGCGAGGGCACCACAAATCAAGACTTGGTCGACAAGCGCTATGACTACCGGTCTCATCACCCCTCGCACCGCTGCCGCGCTGCTTCAAACCGCTTGTACGCTCGCTGCTCTCTCGGGCTGCGGTGGCGGGAATGGCGGCGGCCCCGCCCCCACCACCACCATGCCGACCTATAGTCTCGGCGGGACGATCGCTGGACTGTCCGGTCCCGGGTTGGTGCTCGCCGACGGCGGTGCCACGGTCGCCCTCGCCGCCAACGCCACGACATTCGCCTTTCCGTCTTCGCTGAAGAGCAGCGCTGCCTATGCAGTGACGATCCAGGCGCAACCCGCCGGACAGACCTGCACCATTACGAACGGTGAGGGCACAATCGGCACGAGCAAGGTCACCAACATCGCCATCGCGTGCCCCTCGCCGTGGACTTGGATCGGCGGCCCAAGCTCACCTGCCGGAACCGCCGTGTACGGCACCCTGGGCGTGGCCGCGCCCGGCAATCTGCCCGGAGCGCGCAGCGATGGGGTGACCTGGACCGATGCAGCCGGCAACTTCTGGCTGTTTGGAGGCACAGACTCTAGCGCCGATGCCTACTTCAACGATCTATGGCAGTACTCGGCGATCACCGGCGAGTGGAAGTGGGTCGGGGGCGCCAACACGCCCAACTCGCTCGGCGTGTATGGAACGCAGGGCGTGGCCGCGCCGGGGAACACGCCGGGTGCGCGAGCTGCGGCTTCGTTCTGGACGGATGCGGCCGGCAACCTGTGGCTGTTCGGCGGTGTGGGGTTCGCTTCCGCCGCAATCCAGGCCGGGCTCAACGACCTTTGGGAGTACTCGCCCAGCACCGGCCTTTGGAAGTGGGTGAGCGGATCCAATGTCTCCGGCTCTCAAGGAGTCTATGGCACTCAGGGCGTCGCTTCGTCGGCGAACGTGCCGCCGGCTCGCGATAAGGCGACGTCCTGGATCGACGCATCGGGCAATCTGTGGCTCTTCGGGGGTATCGACGACGTCTCGCAACAATATGGCCCTCCATCGGCGCTCCAGGATCTCTGGGAGTACGACCCATCGAGCGGCCTGTGGACCTGGGTGAGCGGACCCATGGGGCCCGGCAACTACGGCGTCTACGGCACGCGCGGCGTGGCGGCGCCGGCCAATCTTCCGGGCGCACGCAGCGGCGGCGCGGGCTGGGTCGATAAATCGGGCAATCTGTGGTTGTTTGGCGGGGCGTCGAACTTCACGCCGGAGCTGGCCTATTACGGCGACCTCTGGAGATTCGATCCGAGCAATGGGCTTTGGACCTGGATGGCTGGCTCCAACGCGATCGATGACACCGGTCAATACGGGACCGAGGGCACGCCGGCCGAAGGCAACTATCCGCCGCCGCGCAGCGATGTCTCAGCAGTGATCGACCCTTCGGGCAAGTTTTGGCTGTTCGGCGGGTTCGGCGTCAACTCGGGTTACGGGGCGATCGACCTGGCTCCCGGGCAGTTCAACGACCTGTGGCGGTTCGATCCCGCCAGCGGCCAGTGGACTTGGGTGAGCGGCACAAATGGCCCTGCCGGCGCAGGCACCTACGGCACGCAGGGCATGGCGGCACCCGGCAACGTGCCCACGGCGCGCGGAGCCGCATTCCTCTGGATGGACTCGGCCGGCAATCTCTTTTTATTTGGCGGCTACGATTTCGCCGGCCGTGGCTCCGCCTGGAACGACCTCTGGGAATTCGCCGGGGCGAATTTCCCATAGCACCAGAGTGGCTTACCGAACAGACCGCATGATGCGAATCCTGTAAGGATCAACTCCGCAGCACGCAGGAGCACGCCCATGAACTTCGACACTTCATCCCGAGTTCCAATTTTTGCGGTGCCGCATGTGTACGCTTCGGACAACGCGATCGAGAATGCCAGGCGGAAGATCAGAGAAGGCAGCGTGCGCTCGGTGGTCCAACCGTGGCAGTCGTATTTACCGGAGGACTGCCTGAACGCGATGATCGAAACGCGCTGGGGCAGGACTGTCTAATCCTGGCGGCCGAGGCCGGGCCCCGGGCCGAGGTCGCGGTCGCGGTCGAAGCCGAATCAGGCGAGTCTTGGCCTGAGGCTTCGCACATCGCGCGACGAGACCGCACCCAGCAGCTGGTCATTTTCATCCGTGATGGGCAACGCCCGGAAGCTGTAGCGGTCGAAGAGCATCGCGGCCTCCCGCAACGTGGCGTCCTTCGGCAGCGAAATGACGTGCTCCGTCATGATGTCGCCGAGGGTCTGAGCGGGTTCCGCGGCCACCAATTCACGGATGTCGACCACGCCCTTCAGAGCGCCCGCCTCATCGGTGACGTACACGTACATCACGACCTCCTTGCCGGTTGCGAGCTCGCGGTAGCGGTCGAGCACCTCCGCGGCCGGGGTCGTCGGCGGCAGCCGGATGATCTCGGGCGAGCCATAGAGAAGAATCTGCTCATCGTGTTTGTCGATGATGTGCTCGACCTTGGTGGATTTGTCCCGGTCGAGCAGCTTGAGGATCGCGCCGGCTTGGTCGCGCGGCAGGATGGCGAGGATATCGGCGGCCTGGGCAGGGGTCATTTCGTTGATCAAAAGCGCCGCGCGCTCTTTCTCGATCGCACGAATCAGTTCCCGCTGCACCCGCGGCTCGACCTCCTCGAGGGTATCGGAGGCTTGTTCGGCGTCCAGGGCATTGAACAACGCGACCCGCTGGCCGCCCTCGAGCTCCTCGAGGATATCGGCAAGATCCACGGGATGGATTTCGCTCAAGCCGGCCTTCGGCACCTTGAGCTTGATGTTGCCGGCGAAGCTACCCAACTGTTCGGGGAGCGGCTGCACGTACAGCCAGGAAACCCGATCTTCCTTGCTGCGATTCGTGAGCAGTTTGGCGAGTTTGCGAAAACCCAGGCGGCGCAGCGCCCGATAGTGGCTGAAGTCGACTTCGGCCGCATACAGCTTGTCGCTTTGAAACGCGAGCCTGACGTCGTAGACGATCTCGACCTCGTGGTCGTCGAGGTCGAGGATCTTCTTGTCGAGAATGTGATCCTGCAGCAGGATCAGGCCTTCCTGCGGCGCGCGCTCGTATTGCGCCATCATATCCTCGGCGATGTCGAGCACGACCTCTTGATTGGAAATGAGCCGCACGCGATCCCAGGGAACCGTCAGCTTCGCATAGCCGAAGGACCGGGAAACAACGACGTGCGTGACTTCGGGGAGTTTGCCGGTTTCGACGATCGCGAGATCGCTCAAGCGTCCAATCCGCTTTTTTTTCACGAAGACGCGCCGGCCGAGGATCTCGCTGAGAAAGAACTCCTGTTCGATGACCGTCGCCATG
>Ga0307474_10003516_pt1 | contig 11281 bp, 9 predicted proteins | sample atmos_gasesECM1C_2_FD_203312 | JGI IMG/M metagenome (GOLD analysis project Ga0307474, IMG submission 203312) | Hardwood forest soil microbial communities from Morgan-Monroe State Forest, Indiana, United States - atmos_gasesECM1C_05 | ecosystem: Environmental > Terrestrial > Soil > Temperate... | reverse complement strand
TGCCCTAAACGGCACCACCACCTCCGGCGGTGGATTCAGCATCCGATCGAGCAGGGCCGCCAGTGCCTCAAAGGCCTGCTTCTTCTCGTTGTAGAACTCATGGCGATCATAGATGCCCCGGATCCCGCCGATGACGTGCCCGATCGCCCGCTCGGCGTGGTCAGGAGGAACTCCTGCCCGGCTCATCAGGGATCGGGCGGTCCGGCGCAGATCGTGGATGGTCCAGCCTGTGACGCAGCAGAGCTTGTCGAAGGGCTTTTTGAACTGGGTGTAGGCGGCCAATGGCCGCTCACCGTCTGTGGTGAAGACCGGACCGGCCTTTCCATCACCGATCACCTGGACTTTATCCAGGAGGCCTGTGGCGGCCTTTGAGAGGGGTATCATGAACTCCCTCTTGCCCTTCATCCTGGCGGCCGGGATGAGCCAGTCGGCCCCGGTACGCTCTTGGCGGTCCATGCGGGCCCCCTCGTTCCGGCGGACGCCCGTGAGCAGGATGAACTGGAGCAGCTTGGCGAACATCTGCACTCCTGCCGTGGCCGGCAGTTCGCCCGCGGCAATCTTGTCGGCAGTCTTCCAGACCGCTCGGATTTCATCATCCGCTAAAGTGCGCTCTCGACTGCGTTTGGCTGGATCCGTGCGGGCCATGCCCCTAACGATCGGACTACGGAACTCGTCATCCCGAGCCGCATGCCAGTTGCAGATCCTGCGCACGACCATAAGGGTGGCGTCAGCCATCCCCGCCCCGTTTTCATCCTCGATCTGGTCGAGCAGCGAAACGATGTCGCTTCGCTTCAGCTTGTTGATAATCTTGTTGCCGATCACCGGGTAGACTAGCCGTGTGAGGATTGCTTCCCGCTGATCCATGGAGCGGATCTTTGAGGCCTCGCGTTTCACATACTGCTCGGCGATTGTCTTGAACTTGCCGCGCTTTGACTGCTCGGCTCGCTCGGACTTTCGTTTCGCCACAGGATCATCACCTCGCGCGACGTCGCCTTGAATGATGTCTGCCCACTTATGGGCATCGGCAAGCTTTGTGGTGCCAGTCAGGCTCGCGCGTCGAGAGTCACCCCTGCTGTTTCGATATTGAAAGACGAAGCTGCGCTTGCCGCGAGAAGTGATCATCAGGCCGAAGCCTGGCCGCTTATCATCCCAATAAATTATGCGGTCCCTACCGTCTGTCGGCGCTGCTGCGTTCAACAAAAAGCCTGTCGTTAATTTCACTTGCATCAAAATTTCTCCGGTCAGCACCCGGTAAGCAAAACTGGGGTATGGCTGCAAATAGCTACGCGCTCCAAAGACACCGAAGGCATCCTGATTTGCAAACATTCATTGCCATACTGGTAGGGCAAGAAATGACAGCGAATAGCTAGATCGAAAATAAATACGTTTTGATCGGAAAGCCGACCGTCAAGCCCGGCACCAGCGCAAGCAGCGCGCGCACGACAAAGAACACGACGCCGGCGACAACAGCCATATGATAGCCGGAGATCGACAAGACATGGCCAAGGCCGGAGATGAACATCGCATCGTTGACGGGCTCGGTGATGGCGTCGCGCCGCCCGGTGAGCAGCGCGGTCGCAATCGCCCGCTCGTCGCCGTCAAGCCGGGTGCGGATGCGCCCATCGATCCAATCGCGCAAGCGCTGCATCAGGGCGGCGTAGCGCAGGCCGAACCCGCCGCTCTCGGGAGCTTTCGCCACGGTGATCGCGCCCATGGCAAAGCCGGAGGCGCCGATGTCCTGGAAGAACATGTCGCGTGCGAAGTCGTAAGATCCCGGCCGCAAGGGAGAGAGCGGCGGCATCAGCCGCGCCTTCAAACTGACAAAACTGCCGACATCGGGCGCGGTCCCCTTGCGCACCGAAAGCCGCACGCGTTCCAGCCTGATATCGCCCCGCGGCAGCGCCATGTCGGTCACCCGCAGCACGAAACGGTCGGTGCGCTCGCGAATGTCGCGCGTCTCGACAAAACCGGACAGCGACACGTCGTAAAGCGGGCGGCTGAGGACGGTGTGCGCGATGCAGGCCGTCCTGAGGGTCGCGGTGGCAAAGCCTGCGGCGGCAGCCGCAGTTAGCACCAGAGCAGGAAAGTATTTTTGCCGCCGCAGCAGGATCGCGGCGACGCACAGCGCGATAGCAAGCGGCGCGGCCGCAAACAGCGCCGGCTCGTGGTCCGCGGTGAAATAGACGGCGATCCCGGCGCTAAAGGCCACCGGTACCCAGGGAAAGAGCCGCCCCGCCCCCGCTTCCGCGCGCGCCCAGCCCTTGAGCTTGGCAACCAGGGACGTCCAGACGTCGAAGCCCGGAGGCGCAAGAAGTCCGCCGGCCTCTGCGGCACGACGCGGCGGCCACGTGCCTGCGATCTCGCGCACCCTGCCGCCGCCCCGCTCCGCCATCGAACGCCACTAAAAGAAAACTGTGCGGAGATGCTACCTGACGTAGAGGGGGGCCAGATAGCGGAACAAAATGAGAATCAGGCTTGCGACCTCAGTCCGCTCAAGGCCACCTCGAAACAAAATGTGATAAGGAAAATCCAAAAACCGACTTGATCTTGATTTTCTCTGGTTAGCGTCAATTTTGTTCGAGCAAAAGCGATGACCGATCAGCAATTGACCATCCAAGCCATCGGTGAAGCGCAATCTATACTTGAGGAATACCTCGAGCCCCGGCCCCACACCACACATGCGGGACAAGTGGGTGGAAGTCCGCGACCGCTCCGATTTGGTCGTCGCAGCAGACCGCCAGCAACGAACCAGTCCCTGAGCGCTTCGCGATGACCAGGCACTCTCCCCAAACTGTTTTGGCAGCCTGCGTGACAGCGATCTCATTGGTTTCGATACCCGCCGGGCAGACGAAACAACAGTGTAGCGCCGCGATGCCGTCAAACCAGAACGGGTACTGGTCCTGGCGCATCATCGATGGACGGAAATGCTGGTACGAGGGCAAGCCCATGCTTTCGAAATCGTCGCTGGAATGGCCTGCGCAAACTTCAGCACAGCCGGATTCCAGCAAAGAGCTGGCAAACGCTGCCGCAGAGAAGCCCAGAGATCTCCTGGATTCACAGGCCTGGGAGACGACCGCCTCGGATACCTTCGAAGCGTTGTGGCGCGCCAGGATCGAACACCACTGAGCATGGCAAGATGCCATCTCATTTCGGCCGCCGTTCATAGTGAACTAACCGTTAACTTGGGGTTGTTATCGTTTGCCCTGTCCGGGTGGTGACCGCCCGATTGGACGGGAGAATGACATGCCCCTCGAGATGCTGACATATGCCGAACTTGGCGAGCGGCTCAAAATCTCGCCGGAAGCCGCACGGGCGCTGGTAAAGCGACATCGATTGCCGCGTTCTCGTTCAAACGATGGCAAGACGCTGGTCCAGGTCGACCTCACCGAAATCAACCATTCTCCGGTCGCTCGTGCGCCGCAAGCACCGGCCGGTCACCAGGCGGCGGTCACCGCCCTCAAGCAGAAAATTGAGGCGTTGCAGGCCGAGCTGGCGGAGATGGAGGCCGTTGCCCGGGGCCATCGAGCTGACTTTGAGCGAGAGTGCGAGCGCACCAACAAGCTCCTCGCCGAATTGCTCAAATCAAGCGTGGAAACCCTGGCAGCGCGGGAGAAGACGGCGCAGCTCGAGGGGAAGTTGTCGATGTTCACACAACCCTGGCGGCGCCGGCTGGTCGATGCTTTCACTTTGGCCCTGCCACAAGGTGCCATGACCGTGCGCGAAAGCGTCGGACGCGCCTTGCCCGATCGCATTGAAGCGCTGCCTTCTCGGGATTGATGGAGCGCAACGCCACCACCCAGCAGGCGGATTACGCCCTGAACGTATCCACCGGCACGGGCAGCTTCGTCGTTGGGTTCTGAAACGGCTGCACGGGGGCGGCCTTGGGCGGGTTGGCGGCGTGCTTGCGGTGCGCCTTCTCCGACGCGTCAGCGCCCGCACAGACGATCGCCAGCACGGTTGCGATCACGAGGATGGCGAGCTTCCGCATGTCAGGACCTCCCCTTGCCTCCCTGGCCTCATTGTCCCAGGGTCGGCTCCTTGGCCGCGGCGCGGCGTGATAAGGGTCACGGATCCGCGCCACGCAGACCGCGGAACAGCCACACGTCAGCCCTTGCCGCCGACTTCCTTCGCAAAGGTGTCGCGCAACCCTATGGTCCGGTTCAACACCAGCTTGTCTGGCGTGGAATCCTTGTCGCGCACGAAATAGCCCTGCCGCTCGAACTGCATGGCTTCGTCCGAATTGCTGTCCGCGATCGCGGGCTCGATCCGCGCATCGGTCAAGACCTCCAGCGACTGCGGATTGATGTCGGCGGCGAAATTGGCCGCGTCCGGATTGGGTATCGCAAAAAGCTGGTTGTAGACGCGGATCTCGGCCGGCAGCGACTGTGCAGCCGGCAGCCAGTGCAAGGTCGCCTTGACCTTGCGGCCATCGGGTGCGTTGCCGCCCTTTGTCGCGGGGTCGTACGTGCAACGCAGCTCCACCACCTCGCCCGCCGCGTTCTTGATCGCCTCACGGCATTTGATGAAATAGGCATAGCGCAGCCGCACCTCGGCTCCGGGCGAGAGGCGGAAGAATTTCTTCGGGGGATTCTCCATGAAATCCTCGCGCTCGATATAGAGCTCGCGGCCGAACGCAATGCGGCGCGTCCCCTTCGAGGGATCGTCGGGATGATTGACCGCTTCGAGCTCTTCGCTCTCGCCTTCCGGATAGTTCTCGATCACGACCTTGAGCGGGCGCAGCACCGCCATGCGGCGGAGCGCCGTGCGGTTGAGTTCCTCGCGGATGGAGAACTCGAGCATGCCGACATCGACCACGCTGTTGGCCTTGGCCACACCAATGCGCTTGACGAAGGCGCGGATCGCAGCCGGCGGTACGCCCCGCCGCTTCAGCCCAGCAATGGTCGGCATGCGCGGGTCGTCCCACCCCGACACATGGCCGTCGCGCACGAGCTGGGTCAGCACGCGCTTGGACAGAAGCGTGTAGGTCAGATTGAGGCGCGCAAACTCGTACTGATGCGGGTGCGAGGGCACCGGCAGCTTGTCCAGGAACCAGTCATAGAGCGGCCGGTGATCCTCGAACTCCAGCGTGCAGATCGAGTGCGTGATGCCTTCGATGGCATCCGACTGGCCATGCGCATAGTCGTAGCTCGGATAGATCGACCATTTGTCGCCGGTACGCGGATGCGTCGCATGCAGGATGCGGTACATCACGGGGTCGCGCAGGTTGATGTTCGGCGAGGCCATGTCGATTTTCGCGCGCAGCACGCGGGCGCCGTTGGGAAACTCGCCCGCTTTCATGCGGCGGAACAGGTCGAGATTTTCCTTCGCCGAACGGTCGCGGAACGGTGAGTTCTTGCCTGGCTCGGTTAGCGTGCCGCGGTTGATGCGGATCTCCTCCTGCGACTGGTCGTCAACGTAAGCGAGCCCCGCCTGGATCAGGCCCTCCGCCCACTCATAGAGGCGCTCGAAATAGTCGGACGCATAGAACAGGTTGCCGCTCCAGTCGAAGCCGAGCCAGCGCACGTCAGCCTGGATGGAATCGATATATTCCTGCTCCTCCTTGGTCGGGTTGGTGTCGTCGAAGCGCAGATTGCACTGGCCTGAAAACTCCTGCGCAATGCCGAAATTGAGCGCGATCGACTTGGCATGGCCGATATGCAGGTAACCGTTCGGCTCCGGCGGGAACCGGGTCACGATCCGCTTGTGGGTCTGGGCAGCAAGGTCGGCCTGTACGATGTCGCGGATGAAGTCGCTGCCCACCTCTGCCGTATCCGCGGTCGCCGGTTCAAAAGCCATTCTGTCGTCCTGTTGGAAGCCGAAAATCAGCGGACCTTCTGCCAAATTCGCCAGGATCAGCCAAGTGCCGATACAAGCGCCGATCGAGGCGCGCATCGGGAAGCGAAAGACCGATCCGAACCCTTAACCAAGCCTTTAGTTGTGCACTGTTCCTGCTATACACCACCGCCCAACTCACCTACGACCCGCATACCTCATGACCAACTCCGTCGTCACCCGCTTCGCCCCCTCACCCACCGGGTTCCTCCATATTGGCGGCGCCCGCACCGCCCTGTTCAACTGGCTCTACGCCCGCAAACATGGCGGCAAGACGCTGTTGCGGATCGAGGACACCGACCGCGAGCGCTCCACCAAGGAGGCGATCGACGCCATCCTGGACGGGCTGAAATGGCTGGAGCTCAATTGGGACGGCGAGGTCATCTACCAGTTCAGCCGCGCCGCGCGCCACCGCGAGGTCGCGGAAGCGCTGCTCGCGACCGGCCGCGCCTACCGCTGCTATGCCACGCCCGAAGAGCTGCAGAAGATGCGCGACAAGGCGCGCGCTGAGGGCCGCACAAGGCTTTACGACGGCATGTGGCGCGACCGCGATCCGTCCGAAGCGCCTGCCGGCGTGAAGCCGACGATCCGGCTGCGCGCGCCCTTGACCGGCGAGACCGTGATCGAGGACCAGGTGCAGGGCCGCGTGGTCTGGCAGAACGAGAATCTCGACGATCTCGTGCTGCTCCGTGGCGACGGCACGCCGACCTACATGCTTGCCGTCGTCGTCGACGACCACGACATGGACGTAACCCACATCATCCGCGGCGACGACCATTTGATCAACGCCGCGCGCCAGAAGCAGATCTATGATGCCATGGAGTGGGCGATCCCGAGCATGTCGCACATTCCGCTGATCCACGGGCCTGACGGCTCGAAGCTTAGCAAGCGCCATGGCGCGCTCGGCGTCGACGCCTACCGCGGCATGGGCTATTTGCCTGCGGCGCTGCGCAACTATCTGGTGCGGCTCGGCTGGAGCCATGGCGACCAGGAGATATTCTCGACCGAGGAGATGATCGCGGCCTTCGATCTATCGGGGATCGGCCGCTCGGCGGCGCGCTTCGATTTCGCCAAGCTCGAAAACCTCAACGGCTACTATATCCGCCACACCGACGACGCCTCGCTGGTTCGGATGTTCGAGGCCGTGCTCGACCACATCCCGCAAGGCGCTGCACTCAAGCCCAAGCTCAACGACGTGACCCGCACCCAGCTCTTGGCAGCCATGCCGAGCCTGAAGGAGCGCGCCAAGACGCTGATCGAGCTGATCGACGGCGCCTATTTCATTTTTGCCGACCGTCCGCTTGAGATCGAGGCAAAGGCGCAAGCCCTGCTGACGCCGGACAGCCGCGCGCTGATCGGCCGCCTCCGCGGGGCGTTGGAGGGCGTCGATCCCTGGGGGCAGGAGACCACGGAAGCCGCCATGCGGGCCTTTGCCGAGGCCAATGGGCTGAAGCTTGGCGCCGTCGCCCAGCCTTTGCGGGTCGCGCTGACCGGCAAGACGACGTCGCCCGGCATTTTTGAGGTACTTTCGGTGCTGGGACGGGCGGAATCGCTCGCCAGACTGGCCGATCAGGCCTCAACTTAAGTCGATCTTTGCCTCTTGAAGTGCCCATCTTGCAGCGCACATTGCAATAAGATACCCATTTGGGCAGCGCGCCTGGAATAGGCTGCCGCCCGTCTCTCACCAGTCCGGACTGGCTTAGCCGGGCCGGCTTCGATCATTTTTCATCGGGGACCTCACGATGGATGCACCCAACGCAAAAACTGCAACGCTAACGGTCGGCAACAAGACCTACGATCTCCCGATTCACAGCGGCACCATCGGCCCCGACGTGGTCGACATCGGCAAGCTCTACGCCCAGTCCGGCCTCTTCACCTACGATCCGGGCTTCACGTCGACCGCGGCCTGCCAGTCCAAGATCACCTATATCGACGGTGACGCCGGCGTGCTGGAATACCGCGGCTATCCGATCGAGCAGCTCGCCGAACACGGCGACTTCCTGGAGACCTGCTACCTCCTGCTCTACGGGCAGCTGCCTACGCCTGCGCAGAAGAAGGATTTTGATTACCGCGTCACGCACCACACCATGGTGCATGAGCAGATGGCCCGATTCTTCCAGGGCTTCCGCCGCGACGCGCATCCCATGGCTGTGATGGTGGCATCAGTCGGCGCGCTCGCCGCGTTCTACCATGACTCCACCGACATCAACGATCCGCAGCAGCGCATGATCGCCTCGATGCGGATGATCGCCAAGATCCCGACGCTTGCGGCGATGGCCTACAAATATTCGATCGGCCAGCCCTTCGTGTATCCGAAGAACTCGCTGAAGTTCGCCGAGAACTTCCTCAACATGTGCTTCGCCGTGCCGTGCGAGGAATACAAGGTGAGCCCGGTGCTTGCGGATGCGCTGGAGAAGATCTTCATCCTGCACGCCGACCACGAGCAGAACGCCTCGACCTCGACGGTGCGCATCGCCGGCTCCTCGGGTGCGAACCCCTTCGCGTGCATCGCCGCCGGCATCGCCTGCCTCTGGGGCCCGGCGCATGGCGGCGCGAACGAGGCGGCGCTGAACATGCTCTACGGCATCGGCAAGGTCGACAACATTCCTGATTTCATCAAGAAGGTGAAGGACAAGAACTCTGAAGTCCGCCTCATGGGCTTCGGCCACCGCGTCTACAAGAACTACGATCCGCGCGCCAAGATCATGCAGAAAATGTGTCATGCCGTCTTGAAGGAGACCGGCCATGGCGACGATCCGATGCTCAAGGTGGCGCTCGAGCTCGAGAAGATCGCGCTCCACGATCAATACTTCATCGACCGCAAGCTCTATCCGAATGTCGACTTCTATTCGGGTATCACACTGAAGGCGATGGGCTTCCCGACCTCGATGTTCACCGTCCTGTTCGCGGTCGCCCGCACGGTCGGCTGGATCAGCCAGTGGAGCGAGATGATCGAAGATCCGCAGCAGAAGATCGGTCGGCCGCGCCAGCTCTATACCGGCCCGGCCCACCGCGACTACATCCCGATCGAACAGCGCAAGTAAGGCGCGCTCGTCCAGCGTCACGACCGAAGCTCCCGTCCGTGGATGACCTCCCCGGACGGGATTTTGCTATGCGACTTACTTAGAGCGATTTCGAGCGAAGTGGACACCGGTTCGCGTGAAGAAAACGCGTCAAAACAAGAATCTAGAACTTCGGTTCTGATTCAATCAGAACCGACGATCCTCCAGGATCGCTTGAACATCGCTCCTGCTGCGAGGCTTACTGCGCAGGTTGGATCGGTTTCCACCCAGCTTGAGGTTGAGACGGCGCCTGGCCGACCGTTTGCCCCGGGGCCGCGAATTGCGCCATGGAGCCTTCGTACGGGGATTGGCCCCACGTCTGCTGGTAGGAAGCCGGGGCCAAGGCGCCGGCGCGCATCGCCCTGCTGAGATGCATCGCGCATCCGCTCATCCTGCCATTGAGCATGGCGTCCTGCGCCTGGGCGATTTCCCTTTGCGCCGTGAACTTTGCGGGACCGTCGGCCATTGTCTCGACCGTACCCTCGGCCTTGGCCAGGTTGTCACCACTGCATCCCATGCCCACCTTTGCGGCATGTACAGGTACGAAAGCGCAGGCGACCGCAGCCATCGCGGCTGCGCCGAGTAGTTTTTTGACCATGTTAACTCCCTTTTTCTTTTTGCTTTCGACATCCGGCTTCTTTGCCGGACCGCGAAACAACATCTATCTCGCCCAACCGGCTCACGGCTTCGAGTGAATTCCGCGCGACCCAGATTTGATCGGCACCGCATGCAAGGGCTCATGCGCGAGGGGCATTGCCTCCTTCGCGCCTCCATCGCCTGCGACCAAGCAACCTCCCTGCAACGGAGACTCGAGCATGCTGACCCGCCGCCGCTTCACAACAGCCGCGTTCGCAACTGTCGCGGGTGCTTCCACCAGCGGCTGGCATGCTTCGGCCTTGTCGTCGGACAACAAGCTCGGCGGCCTCGCAGAGACCTTTGCCAAGATCGAGGCCGACAGCGGCGGCCGGCTCGGCGTTGGCTTGCTTGATACAGGAACCGGCGCAACCGCAGGCCATCGCGAGGACGAGCTGTTTCCGATGTGCAGCACCTTCAAGCTTCTCTGTGCGGCCGCGATTCTCGCACGTGTCGATGCCGGCAAGGAACAGCTTGCGCGGCGTATCCCCGTCACGTCAGCCGATCTCCTGGACTATGCGCCGGTGACGAAACAGCACACGGGCAGCGACATGACCGTTGCCGAACTCTGCGAAGCCGCGGTGACCTTGAGCGACAGCACCGCCGCCAACCTCCTGCTTGCGAGCATGGGCGGACCGTCTGCGATCACCGAATATGCCCGCGCCATCGGCGACGGCATCACACGGCTCGATCGCACCGAGCCAGAGCTCAACACGGCCGAGGCCGGCGATGCGCGTGACACGACAACGCCGAAAGCGATGGCGCGCAACCTGCACACGCTCACAATCGGAACGGCATTGTCATCTGCTTCGCGCGAGCAGCTGAACAATTGGCTGGTCGGCTGCAAGACAGGCGATGCCAAGCTGCGGGCCGGCCTGCCCAAGGACTGGCGTATCGGCGACAAGACGGGCTCAGGCTCTCACGGCACGCGCAACGACATTGCAGTGGTCTGGCCGACCAGCCGCGCACCAGTGATGATCACGGTGTATCTGACGCAAACGACGACCGACGAGGACAAGCGCAACGCGATATTTGCGGCGATCGGCAAAACCGTAGCGGCGACAATTGCGGCGTAAGGTACAGCTTGTAGGCGCGGCTAGCCCGCCCGCCTGCCCTTGCGCATCGTCGCAAGCACGATGTCAGCGGCCCGCACGCTTGGCGGCTCCTTGCCGGTCGACATGATCGTGTCGATCTTCTGGAACGCCTCGACCTGTCGCCGGCGCTCCGGCGTGTCGGAAAGAATGTCGCGCAAAGCGCCGGCGAGGTTGTCCGGCGTGCAGTTCTCCTGCAGATATTCCGGAATCACGTCTTCGCCGATCACGAGATTAGCGAGGATGACCGACTGCACCTTGATCGCTCGCCTGAGGATGAAGGCTTCCGCCGAGCCCACGCGATAGGCCGTGACCATCGGCACGCCGGAGATCGCAAGCTCGAGCGTCACAGTGCCTGACTTGGCGAGCGCGGCGCGCGCGCTCCTGAAGGCAGCGCGCTTCTCCGCCTCGCCCATCACGATCGTAGGCGCGACCGGCCAGTCTGCGGCGCCTTCGCGCACGGTGTCGACAAGGTGCGGCATGGTCGGCAGCAGCAGCTCGAAGCTGACGCCTTGCGCGTGCAATCGTCCGAGTGCCGCGCCGAACACCGCGAGATGATGCCGGACCTCGCTGCGGCGACTGCCGGGCAGCACCAGCAGCACCGGCGGCTCACTGTCGCGGCGCGCCTGCTCGGTCGTATTGGGCCTGAGGCTTGCGAGCTGT
>Ga0307474_10003515_pt1 | contig 11281 bp, 9 predicted proteins | sample atmos_gasesECM1C_2_FD_203312 | JGI IMG/M metagenome (GOLD analysis project Ga0307474, IMG submission 203312) | Hardwood forest soil microbial communities from Morgan-Monroe State Forest, Indiana, United States - atmos_gasesECM1C_05 | ecosystem: Environmental > Terrestrial > Soil > Temperate... | reverse complement strand
CTTGAGCAGGAAGGAATCCCGGTCCGCATTATCGCGGGTACCAGTGTGGGTGCGCTGATCGGGGCCTGTTACTGCAGCGGGCTTTCCGTCGAGGAACTCGAAAAAGTTGCGCGCTCGGTTCGTTTCACCACCTTTGCCCGCTGGACCGTCTCGCGCTATGGATTCGCCTCGAACGACCGCATGATGCAGTTCCTGAACCGCACCTTGAAAGTGAAAACGTTCGAAGAATTGCGGATTCCTCTAGCCATCACCGCCACTGACTTCAACAGCGGCGAGGGCGTGGTCTTTCATTCCGGTTCAATGGTTGATCCGATACGTGCCAGTTGCGCCTATCCCGGGATGTTCTTGCCAGTCAACATTCGCGGGCGCTGGCTGGTGGATGGCATGCTCTCGCATCCCGTGCCTACGTCGCCGCTGCACGAAATGGGTGCGGACCGGGTGATCGCCGTGCATTTGCGAGGACAGTGGACCAAAGACGGCGCGCCACGGCATCTCTTCGATGTGATCGGACAATCCTTCGCCATCGCCCAGGACCAGATGAGCCATCTCTGGCGAGGCGCCGCCGACGTGATCGTCGAGCCCGACGTTGCCGGCTTCGCCTACGACGACTTCAAGCGCGCCGGCGAACTGATCACTGCCGGCGAAATGGCCACGAAAAAAGTTCTGCCCGAAATCCGCAAGTGGCTGGAAACGGCGGATACCTCAGCCGCGGCGAAAGCCCGTCCCGCAATGGCCCATCCCGCACCCATGCCCGCGGACTGAGAAATTGCTCCCAATCATCCGAGTCTTGGTCTCATTGCCTGTACCTTTATGCAGGGGCTTTGGCAGTCCCCATGAAGCCTCGAGGCGGCGGTGACTCAAGAGAACCAGAAGTGGCGGCCATGAGTTCAGGGAGAATCCCACCCTTTTCTGGAATTAGGATGATCCGGGCTTTGCTCTCGACGATCTTCTGAATCTCAAGAATCTCAAACATGGCGACTTCGACTTCCGGATCGGCTGCGACTTTGTTAAGCGCCTCTCCGACGATCCGGGGACGCATGGCGGCGGCTTTGGCGAACTCCACCGCGGCCTGCCGCTCGGCAGTGCTGGTGATGATGCTGACTTGGTTGGCGCCGTCTTGTTTGATGGAAGACGTCACCTGGCGCAGCCGGTTCACCACTTTCTCCTCGATCTGCTTGATCATCTGGCTGTCGCGGAAGTGGACCTTGCGGATGTAGACCGAACCCAGCTTGTATCCCCACTCGTGAGATTGTGGGGAAACCTCGGCGCGTACCGTCTGGCTCATCGCGTGGCGGTTCTGCAGAAGGTCGGCAAGCTTCAAGTTGCTGAGGCAGCGGACAGTGGAATTACTGACGTTGGTAGCCAGGGATCCGCGCGGATCAGCATTCTTGAACAGGAACGCGACAGGATCGCTGATGAACATCTCATACCAGATACCGATGCCCATGGGAGCACCCTCTTCGGAGTTCACCGGCTGGCTCCGCAAATACTGCTGGTCGATACGCATATCAAGAACGTAGAGGCGTCCGAGCCAGCGGACGATCGGCGCTTTCGGCCCAAGCTTGAAGAGAAGGATATGCAGCCCAGGTTCGTCGATGACTGCCACCACCTTGCCGAACAGGACATAAACGTAGCAGGTGCGTTCCTCCACGATCGCGTAGAACCCGAAGAAACGCAGTAACCAAAAAATGACCGGCACGAGGACGAAGCACGCGACGAAGGTCACGGCGGTGGCGATGACGAGACTCATTGTTTTGTCTCCAGGACGACCTGCTGGGCGTTGCCAAAAAGGCCGAGGCGAACGTTGCGAACGTAGGCGCGCAAGGCCCCGTCACCCGCACCCTTCAGCTCGGAGAGTTGGCTGGCCAGTGAAACCAGGGGTTGAACTTCGGCCTCGGCTTTAAGGGTTTCGATCTCGGCTGCGCGTTTGGATTGTTCGATGCGCTGGTCGGCTGTGGCCTGCGCCAGACTGACGTCGGAGGACACCATGTTGTGCGCGGTATTGATGGCGGCAAGCGCCGACTCGACTTCAGCTGGCGGATCGATGCCGGTGATCAGCGAGGCGTCGAGCACGATGCCGTAGCGGGCGTCGGAAGAACTGCACTCGCGGTCCATATGTTCATTAAGGTCGCGGAGGTTCTTGCGCAGGTCATTGATCGAAATGCCGCTGCTTCCTGCATCCGCAGCGCCGGGAACGGTGGGCGCTTCGAAGGTTGCAATGCGCTCGCGCAAGACGGAAACGAAATAGCCCATAACGTGAGCGATGGGATTCTTGACCCCAAAGATGTTGGCATAGAGATTCCGCTCGGAGATGTGGTAGCGGATCTGGCCGGTTAATCCGGTATTGAGTTGATCCTTCGTCACCGCCTCGACGATGGTGCCGGACTGATTGGCGCCGGGAAAGTCGGGATCGAAGGCCATGTTGACCGTCTGGGTGGCGATTGAGACCTTGTAGATTCTCTGCCACGGCCACTTGAAATAGGGGCCGCCCGGCATAATCACGCGAACCTGAGGATACTGATAGCGCTCTTTTTCCTCTGCGTCGAGGCCGGCTGAGATTGGATCGTTGAGGGTGGTGGCTCCGGGGATGCGATCGGCTCGTCCGAAGTTGGTTTTCACCGCACGCTGGTTCTGATCGACGGTGTAAATACCACCGGCCAGATACCGCACCAGAAACCAGATAGCTAAACCGAGGAAGATTCCGGCGGGAATGTTTGGGTCCATCGAGGTTGCACCTGAGTGCCAACATACACGATGAGGCCACCGCCGACTTCGAAAACTCGTCCCGACCGCGTTGAATGACCAGATTCCCCCTACTGGTTGGTCGGCGGAATCAGCCGAGGGCGACGGCCTTTGCTGCCTCCTCGCAAATCCGCTTCCAGGCCCGCTCTACGTGCCTGGCCTCTGTGTTGGTCTGTCCAACGCAGAGACGTAGCGTGAACTTCCCATTGAGCTTCGTGTGCGTGAGGAAAAGATCGCCACTGCGGTTAAGCCGCTCCATGATGGTTTGATTCGCGGTGTCCCCGCCTTTGTGTCGGAAGCAAATCAAGTTCAGCGGCACGGGCGCGGTCAGTTCAAAGCGAGAGTCGTCGCGAACCCACTGCGCGAACTGCTGTGCCAGTTCGACGTGGCGGCGAATGTGGTGCCGCAGGCCCTCGACGCCGTAGTGGCGGATCACGAACCACAGCTTGAGCGAGCGAAAGCGCCGCCCGAGCGGAATCTGCCAGTCGCGATAGTCAATCACCGCACCCGATTCCGTTGCCTGATTGCGCAGATATTCGGGCAGAATGCTCAGCGCCCGGATAAGCGCCTTGCGGTCCGCGACCCAGAAGCAATCGCAGTCGAAGGTAGTGAACATCCACTTATGGGGATTGAAGTTGTAACTGTCAGCAAACTCAACGCCATTCTGGAGGTTACGAAACTCCGGGCACAGCGCCGCCGTGCCGGACATAGCTGCGTCGACATGCAACCAAAGATGCTTCTCACGGCAGACCTGCGCGATCGCGGCGATGGGATCCGTCGCATTCGAGGATGTTGTGCCGACGGTGGCGCAAACAAAGCAGGGAACCAGCCCGGCGCGCTTGTCGGCGTCAATCTGGCCGGCTAGAGCCCCGGGGAGCATCGCGAAGTTCTCGTCCACTTCGATCAAACGCAGATTGGACACGCCTATGCCGGCGATCATGGCCGCCTTTTCGAGCGATGAGTGTGTCTGTGAAGACGCGTAAGCCACGATGCGCCCTTCGCACCCTTTCTGATTGCTGGCGTAGTCCGTGGCACGCTCACGCGCGGCCAACAAAGCGCACAGAGCCGCGCTCGAGGCGGTATCTTGGATGACTCCGCCGCCGGTATTCGACGACAGGAATTTCTCGGGCAATCCGAGCATCGGAACCAGCCAGTCGAGCACATGAGTTTCGAGTTCCGTGCAGGCCGGGCTAGTCGACCACAGCATGCCCTGCACACCCAGTCCGGAAGAAAGAAGATCGCCGAGAATTCCGGGGCCCGAACCATTGCTTGGGAAGTATGCGAAGAAATTCGGTGATTGCCAGTGCGTGACACCGGGCAGAATCAGTTTCTCCACATCTCTCAACAAAGCATCGAATGGCTCGCCCTTCGTCGGAGGGTCCGCCGGAAGCGATGCGCGAATCTGTCCCGGTTTAACCTGCGAAAGCACCGGGAAAGACTCGATGCGAGAGTGGTAATCGGCGATCCAGTCCACCACGGCGTGGCCGTGACGGCGGAACTCGTCGGGCGTCATGTGAAAGGTTTTCTCTTCGGGCATGGTTCTCCAGGAAACTCAGAAAGCTAGAGCGATACGAACCAGTAACTCTAATCTTGCCCCAGCCGGCCGAAGTACAGTCGCGTCTTGTATTCGAAAACTGCCCGGCCCTTAACGGCATTGGCATCGAAGATGCGCCGCAACTCGCGCAACATGGGTGCATGCCGGGGATGGGCCGGCCCCGGCGCGTAGGATGACGACAGCAAACGGCCTTCTACCCCGGCGTAATCGAACTCCTGCCGCATCGCAAACGCTCGCTCTAGAAACGGCACGGGATCGAAGAATTCATTGATCTCCGAAGTCGTGTGTTCGTGGCGAATGTCCTGATAGTCGGTACCGTAGGTCAGGAGCAGCTGCTCGTAATCGCGTAAGAAGGCCGTCGAATTGGTAAGGCGTTCGTTCCACATGAGGACCAGCCAGCCCCCGGGCTTCAGGATGCGCACGAACTCGCGCCTTGCGCGCCCACGATCGAACCAGTGCGCGGCCTGCGCCGCAGTGACGAAGTCCACGCTATGATCGGCCAGCGTGGTCGCCTCCGCTGTTCCCGCCACGCTAGTGAACTTCGGAAACGCAGCCAGCAGACCTTTGCCCGCCTCACGCATCTCGCCATTGGGCTCAACGCCAATGACGTGGTTGCCATTTTCCAGCAGCATGCGAGTCCAGATGCCGGTGCCGGAGGCGATGTCGGCAGCCACATGGCTGGGCGAAAGGCCGCATGCGGCCTGAAGTTCCTGTACTACCGCGAGCGGATATCCCGGCCGGTAGCTCACATAGTTTTCGACGCGATCGGAGAATCGGCTCGTGGCATTGGAGGCAGGCATGTGCTTAGAAAGGGCAAGTTGTTCATCTTGCCTGCACCCAATCTTAATCGCAGGATGGTCAAGTGCGATACCATTCCTACTAAGCTAGGAAAGTTTTACTTGCATGAGAGTCGTTATCAAAGTCGGCACCAGCCTTATCGCACCCGGCGGTCGGATCGACGCGAACCTGATGCGAGCCATGGTGGATCAGTTTGATCTCAGCAAGAACGAGTACTTGATCGTTACTTCCGGCGCCATCGCCGCGGGTGTCTCCGGACTGGGATTGAGCAAGCCCCCGAGCGGCGTCCCCGGCATGCAGGCCTGCGCAGCCGTTGGGCAAAGCCAGCTCATGCACACCTACGAGCGCTTGTTCTTCGGCAAGAAGGTAGTGGCGCAACTCCTGCTTTCGAGCGACGACTTCACTTCGCCGGTGCGCTACCGCAACCTGCAGAATGCCTTGGCCGAACTGCTCACGCTCGGAGTGGTGCCGATTGTGAACGAAAACGACAGCGTCAGCGTGCGCGAACTGGAAGGTGCTTTCGGCGACAACGACGAGTTGAGCGCGCTGTTGGCCACCGCCGTAAAGGCGGACTGGCTGTTACTCCTGACTGATGTAGATGGCCTTCTTGTTCCCAACGGACGCAAGAAACCAAAACTGCAGCGCGTGGTGCACAAACTGACTACGGAGCTCGAAGCGCAATGCAACGGCAAGAGCCAACTGGGGCGTGGGGGCATGATTTCCAAACTGCGCGCCGCCAAGCTCGCCAGCGAAAGGGGCGTGCAAGTTGCGATCGTGAATGGACGCCATCCGCAGGGGATCACGCTGGGCATGCGACGCAAGATAGGAACCTATTTTCCTCCCGCGCAGGAGGAGGGTTGATGAAGACGGCCGTTGCCAACTCGGCTTCCACGCAGGAAAAGCTGCTGCGGGCGCGCGAGGCGTCAGCGAAGCTGGCCCTGCTCTCCACCGAGAAGAAAAACGCATTACTCCTCGCGATCGCGAATGCGATCGAGGCCAATGCTCCAACGATTCTTGCGGCGAACCGGGAAGATGTGGAAACTTCCGGCCTCGAAAACGCCATGCGCGACCGCTTGCTGTTGACCACAGCGCGCATCAAGGAGATGGCGCAAGCGGTGCGAGAAGTGGCTGCGCTGGGCGATCCAATCGGCGAGACGCTGGCGGAGTGGACGCGCCCGAACGGGTTGCACATTCGCAAAGTGCGCGTGCCGCTAGGCGTTGTGGGAATCATCTATGAATCGCGGCCGAACGTCACGGTGGATACAGCTGTGCTCGCTCTGAAAACCGGCAATGCAATCGTCTTGCGCGGCGGCACGGAAGCGGCGCGCACGAATCAGCGCCTGGTAGAGATTCTCGCAGCCGTGCCCGGAGTGCCCGACGGGGCAATCGAGCTGCTCGATTCCGGCACGCGGCAGTCAGTGCAGGAACTCATCAAGGCCCGAGGGCTGGTGGACGTGATTATTCCGCGCGGGGGCGTGGAGCTGATCGCGTTCGTGACTGAGAATTCCGCAGTGCCCGTGATTGAAACCGGGGCAGGGAACTGCCACATCCTCATCGACGAATCCGCCGACTTTGAGATGTCCGACCGGATCGTGATCAATGCCAAGACGCAGCGCCCGTCGGTGTGCAACGCCGCGGAGAAGCTGCTCGTGCATGAACGCATCGCGGCGGAATATCTCCCGCGAATCGTGAAGAAGTTGATCGAAGCCGGGGTTGAAGTTCGCGGAGACGGAAAATCCCGCAGCCTGGCAGTCGGATTGAACATTGAGCCAGCCGCAGAGCAGGACTGGTACGAAGAATACCTGCGGCTGTGCATGGCGATTCGCGTGGTGGCGAACGTGGATGAGGCGATTGCCCACATCAACCGCTATTCCACCAAGCATTCAGATTCCATCGTGACCCGCGATGAAGTGAACGCCCGCAAGTTCCTGCGCGGAGTCGATTCCGCGGCAGTGTATTGGAACGCTTCAACTCGCTTCACCGATGGCGCAGAGTTCGGTTTCGGCGCCGAGATGGGAATCAGTACGCAAAAGCTGCACTGCCGTGGCCCCTTCGCTCTGGCGGAGCTGACTTCTTCAAAGTACGAGATCGTCGGGACCGGGCAGGTGCGGTAGTTTTTTTGGCTTCTGGCGTGGCTTCTCCGTCAATTGTTTCCGGGCCCAATGCGAAGTAGTAGTCGTGATTCGCGCTCACGTCGGTGAGACCGCTGTTGCAGAGATCTCTAAAGGTCTGAACTTCTCGCGTGCGCGCCTCATCTGTATGGCGTAGCACCCGTTGTGCTACCTTACATACTTTCACCGCGGGAGCCTCAATGAGATTGTTCTCATCAGTTCTTCTTTCTTCCGTCGTTCTACTTTCGTTTCTGTCGATCAGTGTCAGCGGTCATGGACCGGACTCGTCCGCTGCGGCTCAACCCATTTTCGGCTTCCGCGATCCCGCCGCTGAAAACGCCGCCGAGGCCCGTTTTATTGCCGTGCCTGATCCCAAGATGGCGGAAGAGCATTTGCGCACTCTAACTCAGGCTCCGCACATGGCGGGCACTCCTGAAGACAAAGCGACAGCCGACTACGTGGCAGAGAAGTTTCGCGCGGCAGGGCTCGACACCGAGATTGTCGAATACAAAGTGTGGATCAACTATCCCTCGGAGATCAGCGTAGACATCACGGCGCCGGCCGGAGTCGAAATGCACGGTCCCACACGAGAGCATGTCGACGGCGATCCTTACGACGAGGATCCGCGTGTCGTGATGCCGTTCAGTGGCATGTCGCCTTCGGGAGACGCCGAGGCGGAAGTGGTCTACGCCAACTATGGCACGCCGGACGATTTCGACAAACTGGCAAAGTTGAAGATCGATGTTCGCGGCAAGATCGTCCTGGTGCGCTACGGCCAGAACTTCCGCGGCGTGAAGGAATTCATCGCGCAGGAACATGGCGCGGCGGGAGTGATCATTTATTCCGATCCATTCGACGATGGCTGGCGCCGCGGCGACAAGTATCCCGATGGACCATGGCGGCCGGATACCGGCGTCCAGCGCGGATCGGTGGGCTACATGTTCGAGTTCCCCGGCGATCCAACAACGCCGGGAGTGGCATCGCTACCGTCGTTGCCGGAAAGCAAGCGCATCTCTCCAGAACAGTCTGCGCAGATGCCGAAGATTCCCGTCACACCACTTTCCTATCACGATGCCGCGCCCATTCTTCAACATCTCGCCGGGCCTGACTCCCCGCGCGAGTGGCAGGGCTCGCTGCCCTTCACTTACCACGTGGGACCGGGACCGGTGCGGGTGAAGATGCATCTCAAGCAGGATTACCAGTACCGCACTCTCTGGGATGTAATCGGCCGAGCGCGAGGCAGCGAGCTCCCCGATGAGTGGGTGGTTGCGGGCAACCATCGCGACGCCTGGGTCTATGGTGCGGTCGATCCGAACAGCGGAACGGCTGCGATGCTCGAAACCGTGCACGGGGTCGGCGAGTTGCTGAAGTCAGGTTGGAAGCCGAAACGCACCATGATTTTTGGCAGTTGGGACGGTGAAGAAGAAGGACTCATCGGCTCCACCGAATGGGCCGAGCAGCATGAATCTGAACTCGGGAGCGCTGCTGCCTACTTCAACATGGATGTGGCGGTCTCCGGGCCAAAGTTCAACGCCTCGGCAGTTCCTAGCTTGAAGCAGTTCCTGCGCGATGTGACCAAGGCTGTGCCCAGTCCGAAGGGCGGGACGGTTTACGAAGCGTGGCAGAAGTTTGATCAGCCTGGCGCTTCATTGGCACAGTCGCCCGCGGAAGCGATCGGAGATTCGCGCCGTAAGCCCGCCGCTCCTGCCAACGGCGATGTTCAGGTCGGTGACCTCGGCAGTGGCTCGGACTACAGCGCCTTCCAACAGCATCTGGGTGTGCCCTCTGCTGACATCAGTTCCACCGGGCCTTACGGCGTGTACCACTCGGTGTTCGATAATTTTGCCTGGTTCAAAAAGTTCGGCGATCCGGATTTCGTCTATGAGCAACAGATGGCGAGAGTCTTTGGCCTGGAGGCCTTGCGGATGGCCGGTGCCGACGTGCTGCCCTACGACTACGAAGAATACGGCAAAGAGATTGTGGTTTACCTCGAGGAAGCGAGGAAAAGGGCTGAGAGCAAATTCGGCGAGCACGGCCTCGATCTGAATGCAGTGACCGCGGCAGCGAAGCATTTTCAGGAGGCGGGGGCGAAGATCCTTGGGAAGCAAAGGAATCCGCCGCGAGATGCCGCGCGATTGAATCAGGCGCTGCGCGGTGCTGAGCGCGCTCTCCTGGCGCCGGAGGGGCTGCCGCACCGTCCCTGGTTTCGCCATGCGATTTATGCTCCGGGCGAATACACAGGGTACGCCGCGGTGGTGATTCCGGGAGTGAATGAGGCTCTGGACAAAGGGGACGCGGAGCGTGCGCGCCAGCAGTTGGCAGTCTTAACGGCTGGGCTGGAGCGCGCTGCCAAAGTGCTGGAGGGTTACCAGTAGACCACGTGAACGCAACCCACGCTCTCGGGCAATTTCTTCGCACGCTGCCGCACTCGGCGGCGGCTACCTTTCTGGCTCTATTTCCCATCGTCGATCCCTTCGGCGGCATTCCCATCTTCTTCAGTATGACGTCTTCCTGGACTGCGCAGGAACGCAGGAACACCGCGCTGAAGACCGGTCTCTGGGTGTTCGTTATTCTCGTTGCGTTTCTATTTTTCGGCCGTTTCGTGCTGCATTTCTTCGGCATCTCGCTGCCCGTCCTTAAGATTGCCGGCGGGCTGATTGTCGCGAACACGGCTTGGGGCATGGTCACGTCTCATGCGCGCATCACACCTGAGGAGAGCCACGAGGCTCAGGACAAAGAAGACATCTCACTTACTCCGCTGGCCATGCCGCTGATGTCGGGCCCGGGAGCCATCGGCGTAGTCATGGCGCTGGCAGCCAACGTGGACAGCGCTGCGTCGTACATAGGCATGGTCATCGGCATCGCCGCGATTGCGCTGACCGTGTTGCTGTTCTTCTGGTTGGGAGGGCCGCTGGTGCGGCGGTTGGGACCCAATGCGGTCGGAGCCATCAACAAGATTTTCGGCTTCCTGATTCTTGCTATTGCTGTGCAACTGGTGTGGGACGGCGTGGCCGACTTTCATAGCTAGCGTTCGCTGACTACCAGACTGGGCGAGCAGATGACCTTGACGCAAAATCAATCTTCTTCGCGCGAGTGGAATTCCGAAGTCTATCACCGGCTTTCCGGACCACAGGTCAGTTGGGGGAGGAAGGTCCTGTCGCGTTTGCGGCTGCGCGGAGACGAGGTGGTGCTCGACGCCGGATGCGGCACCGGGCGGCTAACTGCCGAATTACTTGACGCCCTGCCCCGCGGCTGGGTAGTCGGCATAGACCTCTCGCAGAACATGTTGAGATCTGCACGTGAGCACCTCGCACATTTCAAACCTCGCGCGAATCTGGCCCCGAATCTGGTCGTTTGTGATCTTTTGCGCCTGCCGTTCGAGGCCTGCTTCGACGGGATCGTGAGCACAGCGGCATTCCATTGGGTACTCGACCACGATCAATTGTTTGCGAACCTTCGCCGGGCGCTGGTTCCCGGAGGATGGCTGGAAGCCCAGTGCGGAGGCGGACCGAACGTGGCCGCCCTGCGCGAACGTGCGGACGAACTGGCGGCGACTCCGAAATTTGCCTCGTTCTTCGCGGGCTTCCGTGAGCCGTGGCTTTTTCAGGATCCAGAGGGCGCAGCGCAGACCCTTCAACGCGCCGGGTTCGTCGAAGTCGAGACCTCGATTGAAGCCGCGCCCACTGTCCTCGACAGTGCGGGACAGTACAACGAGTTTGTGCGTAACATTATTCTGCGACGGCATCTGGAGAACATTCCATCCGAACAACTTCGGGCAGAATTCATGGCAGAGCTGACGGATCGAGCTTCGGTGGATGAACCGCCTTTTTCATTAGACTACTGGCGTCTCAACCTGCGGGGTTGCGCAGGATAAGACGACCGTGAGGGTGAGTCCCAACTCCTGCGGCCCACCTTTGGAATTGACTTCGTGACCGCGTATGGGCGACTGTGGAAATCCGCTGAAAAAATACTCTGGAAACTGCTCTCGAAAGCCACTCTTGTGGCCGTTTCATTCCGGGAAAATCTAGGTTTCCGGGGATACCCCCCTCCCCCCACCCTTTGAATGCCCTGACCG
>Ga0307474_10003514_pt1 | contig 11283 bp, 5 predicted proteins | sample atmos_gasesECM1C_2_FD_203312 | JGI IMG/M metagenome (GOLD analysis project Ga0307474, IMG submission 203312) | Hardwood forest soil microbial communities from Morgan-Monroe State Forest, Indiana, United States - atmos_gasesECM1C_05 | ecosystem: Environmental > Terrestrial > Soil > Temperate... | reverse complement strand
GCCCGACGTACCACTCGTTGCCGGTGAGGAAACCCTCGACCTCGGCGCGCAACCAGTCCTCGACGTGTTGCATCCAGGTGGCCACGCCGTCGGGCCCGTGTCGGTGCGCGCAAAGGAGGCGGAAATCTCCGAGCGCCGTGATCGCGGTGGCGGCGTCCCCGGCCCGCGCCGCCTCTATCACGGTACGGCCGCTCTTGACGGCTGCCGCGCGGACCGCCGGCACATCGTTCGGGGCCGGCGACTCGTCGTCCGTCACGATCCATTCGATGTTGGGTCCTCCCTCCTGCAGGACACGGACCGTCGCATCGCCGTCGCCCCGCTGGATCGCCTCGGCCAACGCAGCGATCGCCGTGCCGAACCGGTGCACCTTGCGCAGCACCACGATGCCGTTTCCGATCGCGGCCTCGGGCCCCTCGCCGAGTGGCACGCGCTGGCCGGTCACGGCGGCGAGTTCGCTGCGCGCCGCCTCGTCCATGCACAGGCCCTTCGACGCGGGGCCGACGATGTCACCGAGCACCGCGCCCGCCTCCACGGAGGCGAGCTGTTCGGGGTCGCCGACGAGGATGAGCCGCGCGTCGGGGCGGACCGCCTCGAGCAACCGTGCCATCAACGAGAGCGAGACCATGGACGTCTCGTCCACGACGACGACGTCGAACGGCAGCCGGTTCAGCCGGTTGTGGCGGAACCGCGTGCGGTTGCCCGGGTTGAAGCCGAGCAGGCGGTGCACCGTGACACCTGCGAGTGCACGCAACCGGTCCTTCACCGCGTCGTCGACCGGCATGTCCTCGGCACCGCTGCGCACGGCTTCTTCGAGGCGCGCCGCCGCCTTGCCCGTCGGCGCCGCCAGGGCGACGAGCGGTGCCCGAGTCGCCGTGGCCTCGGCCTGGGCGTCGAGCAGCGCCAGCACCCGGGCGACGATGCGCGTCTTCCCCGTTCCCGGCCCGCCCGCGACGACCGCCACGCGCCGCAGGACGGCGGCGGCCGCCGCCATGCGCTGGAGGTCCGGCTCGTCGTCGCCGCCGAACAGCTCCCGCAGCCCTGCGGCGAGGGTCGCGGCGTCCACACCGGGCGCGCCGGTCGCTGCCCGCCCGCGCAGGTCTGCCGCCACGGCACGTTCGTCGGCCCACAGGCGGTCGAGATAGAGGTTCGTCCCGTCCAGGTGCAGCGGTCGGGCCTCACCCACCATCGGGCTGGCGGCCAGCCGGTCGAGCCATTGCATCGGGTCGGGCCACGGCAAGGAGTCGAGATCTGCGGGCAGGTCGGTGTCGCTGCTCGCCGTGGCGCGGATCGCCGCGAGGTCGACGCAGACGTGGCCGAGCCGCGGTGCCCGGGCCGCGAACGCCGCCCCGAGCGTCACCGCGTCGTCGTCGACCACACCCAGGTGGCTGAGGCGCAGGGCCACATGCACGTCCGACGTCGACAACACGCCGGCGGCGTTGAATGCGTGGAGCGGTCCTTCGATACCGAACGCCAGCGCGGCGTCATAGGCGTCGGTGCCCTCGACCACGCTCATGGGGCGCCCCGGTCGAACAGGTCGCTGAGGGACTCGACGAGGCCCGCCGGCGCGCGCCAGGACCACACGCCGCAGGGTTGCCCTTCGAACGCCGCTGGCTCGAGCGCGCTCATGCCGCGCACGAAGAGGTACAGCACCCCACCCAGGTGGCGTCCGGGGTCGTAGCGGCCGGCGAGCCGCCAGCGGAGGTAGCGGTGCAGTGCCACCTCGTAGAGCAGGGCCTGCAGGGGGTAGTGCGCCGCCACCATCTCCGCCTGGAGCGCCTCGGGCCGGTAGTGCCAGGCCGACAGCGCCTCTCCGGGCGCGCCGAGGCGGTTCGTCTTGTAGTCGGCCAGCACGAAACGGTCGTCGCGCATACGAAAGACCAGGTCGAGGCTCCCGGTGAGGTAGCCGCGCAGCGTGCGCTCGAGCGCCGGCTCGCGCAGGCGCGGCGCGTACCGGGCCACCGGGTCGTCGGCGTCGAGGTGCGCTTCCAGGAGGTCGGCCACCGCCGCAAGGTCGAGCGGGGCCCGGGGCGAGTCGCCGCCCACGAGCGGGATCTCGAATCCGAGCTCGTCGAGCCGGTCAGCGCGGGTCACGTCGCGCAACGCCATGCCGTCCGCGAGTGGGCCTAGCGGCGACTCGAGCGCGGCACGGAGCCCGGCGATGACGGTCGCTTGGTCGCCCAGGTCGACGTTGTGCCACGTGAGCTCCTGCGCCAACGCGTCGTCCAATGCGGCCGCCAGGTCCGGCGCCGCGAAGTCGGTCCGCTCGAAGATCCCGTGCACGACGGTGCCGACGAGCGCGCCGCCCGGCATATCGCCGAGGCCCAGCGCTATGCGACGCGTCGCGTCGGCGTCGGCGCCACCCGGCACGTCCCACTGCACCGACACGTCCTCGTCGGACGTCAGCGGGTGTTCCGTCTCACTCCCGATGCTCGGCGCCTCGTGCACCGCGCTGGTCAAGCTCGAGTAGGACGCGCGGCGCCACTCCGTGTCGAGCGGGCGGGCGAACACCGCCGCCTCGAGCGCCGGCGATGCATCGCGCGCGGATTGCCACTGCACGCCGGGGACCGGGCCGACGCGCTCGACGGCCACACGATCACCGAGGTCCTCCCCGGCCGTGACGACGGCCGCCTCGCTGCGCGGGGCGGCGCCGTAGGGCGGGACCAGGCCGGTGATCTCCCTATCGAAGAGCAGGCGCGCCAAAGGCGAGTGCTGGCTGTCCTTGACACTGGCCCACCAGAGAACGGCCTGGTGCCGGGCCCGCGTCAGCGCGACGTACAGGAGGCGCAGGTCCTCGCCGCGGCCCTCCTCGAGCTCGAGCCGCTGGTGCTGGGCGAACGCGTTGCCGTCGTGGCCGACGTCGATAGTGCGCAGGTTGTCGTTCGCCGGGTCGTGGAAGACCGGTACCTCGCTCTTGTACGGACGACCGTCCCAGGCGAACGGGCAGTAGACGATCGGGAATTCGAGGCCCTTGCTGCGGTGGATCGTGATGACCTGCACCGCCTCGGCGTCGGACTCGAGGCGCCGCGCCCGCTCCTCGTTGTCGGCGTCCCGCTCGGCGTCGTGGATGCGCCGGCCCAGCCAGGTCGCCATCGCGGTCGGGCCCAGGCCCTCGGCGACGCCCGCCTCGTGGAGCAGCTGGGCGATGTGCCGGAGGTCGGTCATGAAGCGCTCTCCCGACGGACGTGCGAGGACGCGGCCGGGCACACCGTGCGCGCTACTCACCGTCTCGTAGAGCGACGCCACCCCCTGGTCGCGCAACAGGGCCGCCCACCGGTGCAGCGAAAGGTGCAACGCCTCCCACGCGTCGTCGGACGCCGACGCCACCTCCTCCGCGCTCCAGCCGATGAACGAGGTCAGCGCGGCCAACGAGGCGCGGTCCCGTGCCGTCGGCCGCTCCAGCGCCTCGAGCAACCGCAGCCACTCCTGGGCCGGCTTGGTGCCGAAGACCGAGCCCGCACCGCCGATGACGGCGGGTACCCCCGCCGCGTGCAGCGCGTCGCGCACGAGCACCGCGTGCGCGTTGGCGCGGACGAGCACCGCAATGTGGCCAGGATTCAGCTCGGTGCGTTCGGCCTCCGTTCCGTCGTGCCGACGCGTGACGAGCTCCGGCCGTGCGGAGAGCAGCCCGACGACGTCCGCCGCCAGGTCCCGGGCGATCAAGTGCCGCGTCTCGGGCGCCTTGGGCTCGCGGCGCTGCGTCGTGAGGGGCACGAGGCCGTCGGAGCCGTGCAGAACCCGCAGGCGGAGGGGCGCTGGCTCCGGGGCGCCGGCGAGGCGCGCCTCCTGGTGGGCGTCAGCGGCACGGGTGTGCCGGTACGTGATGTCGGCGTACCCGAGCTGGGCGTTGCCGAACAGCGCGTCGTACCCCTCCAGCAGCGCTTGGTCGCTGCGCCAGTTGACGTCGAGCGTCCACTCGGAGCGCACCACGCGGTGGGCGGAGAGGTACGCGTGGACGTCCGCCCCGCGGAACGCGTAGATGGCCTGTTTGGGATCGCCGATCAGCACGAGCGTCCCCCCGCCCCGGCCGAACGCCTCGTGCATGATGTCCCATTGCACCGGGTCGGTGTCCTGGAACTCGTCCACCAGCACCACGTCGTAGCGGTCGCGCAGCCGCCGGCACGCCTCGGTCCCCCGCACCGGGTCGATCAGCGTCTGGCGCAGGCGCAACAGGACGTCGTCGTAGGTGAGGATCTTCAGGGCCCGCTTGCGATGCTCCATCTCGTCCCGCACCGCCTCGGCGAATCGCCGGCGGATGGAGGGCAGGTCCTGCTGCTGGGACAGCGGCGGAACGATCTCCGCGTCGGGGTGGCCGAGGACGAAGCGGGCGATCTCCATGGCCTCGTCGCGGGTGAACCGCAGGGGATTGGGCCGGGTCGCGAACTTGCGCAGGTAGAGGTCGTCCACCACCTCTTCCATCAAGTCGCTCACGTCCTCGACGAGCGTGACCTCGCGGTCGACGTCGCCGGCCGTGCCCAGGCCGTAGAGCACCTGCAGGCAGAAGCCGTGCGTCGTCTCGATGGTGGCAGCGTCGAAGTCGGCGACCGCCTTGCCCAGGCGGTCGCGCCGGCGCACCACCTCGCCCTCAGGGCCGCGCGCCAGCAGCTGCACGAGTTCGTCGTCCTCGTGGCCGGCGGCGCCCTCGAGGAAGTCGACCAACCCGTCGTACGCGCGGACGAGCCGCTCGCGCACCCGCTCGCGCAGCTCGCCGGTCGCCATGCGAGTGAACGTGATCACGAGCAGCCGGTCGATCGGAAGGACGCCCTCGGCCACGTAGCGGGTCGTGAGCGCGGCGATCGTGAAGGTCTTGCCCGTGCCCGCGCTCGCCTGCAGCAGCGTCATGCCCTTGGGGAGGTCGCCGCACACGTCGAAGGATCGGGCCTCGGGGATCGGTGCGGTCATCGGTCCGTCACCTGCTCGTGCGCCAGCAGCCCGTCCCACAGGCGACGCGCATACACGCCGAAGCGGGTCGGCTCCGACGCCTCCCACCCACCCTCGTCACCCTGCGGCGCACCGCCCATACCCAGCATGTCGTCGAAGGTGACATCGGCTCCCAGCACGAGGGCGTGCTCGGCGTCCTTGTCCTCTTTGTCCATGCGCCACTGCGAGGTCCAGGCGGGCGTCGCCGCACCCTCGGGATCGCGTCCGCCGTTCACCGCTTCCGCCCAGGCCGCCGACGTCCGGAGGTAGAGCGGCAGCGGCTCGCACATGCCACGGAGGAACAGGTCGACGAGCACGTGCAAGTGCCTCTCCGCCACCGTCTTGCGGCTGGCGGCATCGGGGCCGAGCGGCCCGAGGCGCGCCACCGTGATCGTGGCCCGGCTGCTGCGGCTGCGGCCGATCGTGTACGCCTCGAAGGCCCGGTCGGGCGCAGTTGCGGTCAGCGCGAGCAGGCGCAGCCAGGCGTAGAGGCGAGGCGCCGGTCCGAGCTTCGAATAGGTCACCGTGTGGATCACGTCCCCGCGCACGCCGGCCACCGTGCCGACGAGCCCCGACCCGCCCGGCAAGTCGACCAGCACGTCCACTGATTCGGGCGCCATGGCGCTCAGCCCCGCCTGCACGAGCTCGTCGAGCGGCCCGGTGATCTCGCCGAGGACCGAATCGGCCAGCTGTCCCGGCGGCAGCGCGCCGCGGGCGACCTCCGCCGCCAGGCAGGAGCCCTGGGTCGCGCCGGCGAGTTGGGCCTGCAGCACGCGGTCAGCGATCTGCCATTGCTCGAGCGAGTCGAGTTCGATCGGGATAGCGTCCTCGAACTCCCGCGTCTTGTTGCGCAGCGAGACGTTCAGCCTTTCGCGAAGGAAGGCCCGCACCGGGTGACGCAGGAAGCGCTCCATCTGGTCCAATCCGATCGGGTTGCCCTCGTACGGCGGCAGCGGGCTGGCCAGGAACGGGGGCAGCGCACGGCGCGGCGTCAACGCGGCCTCGGCCCCCGCGAGATGCAGGGCGTCGAAGCTCCACGGACCGTCGCCTGCCAGTGCGCGAGCCTCGAAGTTGCGCGGGTCGAACGGCTGGAGGGGGTGCTTCACGACGATCGCGTCCCGGGCGCGGCCCGATGCCGCGCGCACCGTGTGGTCGACGACGTCGAGCAACTCGCCGACGGGGACGGCCGGCGGACGCGGCAGGTTCGAGCGCTCGTCGCGTCCCGAATAGGTGATCACCAGGTGATCCCGCGCCGCCAGCAGGGCGTCGAGGAGGAGCTGGCGGTCCTCGCTGCGCACGTCGCGGTCTCCGACACGGGGGGCACGCGCGGTCAGGTCGTCCCCGTCCCGCTCGATATGCCGCGGAAAGCTGCCGTCGTCGAGTCCGAGCAGGCACACCACCCGGTGCGGGATTGAGCGCATCGGGACGAGGGTGCAGACGGTGAGATGGCCGGTCCGGAAGTTCGCCCTCGTCGGCTTGCCCTTCAGCCGGTCCGTCATGATCGAGCGAATGTCGTCACAGCTCAGCTCCACGCCGCTGGCGTCTTCGCCGGCCGTGGCCTCGGCCACGAGCTCCTCGAGCACGGCGGAGAGCTGCATGCGTTGCCAGTCGTCGCGCGGCGTCGTCGCGCTCAATGCGTCGGACGCCCGGGCCAGGGTGTCGGCCCAGTCGCGGACCGTCCGCACTCCCGCCAGCTCGTCGAGCACCCGCTGCAGGCGGTGGACGAACTCGGCCAGGCGGCCGGCCAGCTCGATGTCACCGCTGTCGACGTCGTCCAGCGGCAACGTCTCGCCGAAGAGGCGTTGCCCGTCCTCCGCCATCGCGACGCCGAGCAGGATCCGGTCCAGCCCCGCGTGCCAGGTGTTGGCGTCGATGTCGGCCAGCTGAAAGGTGCGGCGGTGCTCGGCGTCGAACCCCCACCTCACAAAGGCGCCATTGACCCACTCCTCGAGCCGGAAGAGGTCGTCGTCGCTGAAGCCGAAGCGTCGCCGGACGGGGTCCCGGCCTGCCAGGTCGAGAACCTCGCTCGCCGTGATCCGCGCCGAGGCGAGCTCCATCACCTCCGCCAGCACGCCCATCACCGGGTTGGTCTGGCGCAGCGAGCGGTCGGCGAGCCTGATCTGAAGCTGGCGGGTCGGGTCGAAGGGCCCGTCGTTGAGGTCGTGCGCGCCGAACGTCGCCTGAATCAACGGTGCGAAGTGCTCGATGTCGGGGCACATGACGATGACGTCGCGCGGCTCGAGCGTCGGGTCCTCCGCCAGCAGGTGCAGCACCGCGTCGCGCAACACTTCGACCTGGCGCCCTCGGCCGTGGCACGAGTGCACGCGGATGCTGTCGTCGTCCGCGGCGAGCACCGGGCGCTCACCTTCGTCGCTCCCCGTCCCGGCGGGAGGCCGGTCGAAACGAATGTCGTCCTGGATCCGGCGCAACAGCCTGGGCACCGCCTCGTCGGGTGGCGCCACAACCTCCTGGCCGTGTGGGACCGCGCCCCCCAGCACCAGCTGCATCTCGCGTGCGTCGCGACCCCATGACGCGAGCAGCGGATGGTTCGGCACGCTCGCGGTCGGGTCCTCGGCCCGCACCACGAAGCGCGATGATGCGTCGACCTCCGGCTGCAACCGCGCCCACAACGCCGGCGAGGGATGCAGGAGGAAGAGGTGCACCTCGCGTCCCTTGGCGATCGCGTCGAGGACGTCGAGATAACTGGCCGCGAGGCGCGTGAGCCCGAACAGCGACAGCCGCGGCGGCAGCTCGAGGAGCTCGGGTTCCTTGCGCAGCCGTTGGCACGCGTCCACCAGACGCTCGGCCGGCCCCGGCTGGCCGATCCGCTCCCGCAGGAGCCGCCACAGGTCGACCTGCCAGGTCGTCTCGCCGAGCTGGGGCGACCCCGCGGCCCAGCGCTGCACCATGTCGGGGCGGTGGATGGCGTAGCGGTCGAAGAGGTCGGCCACGTGGCGGATGCTCGAGAACCGCTTCGAGCCCTCGACCGTCTCGGAGTTCTCGATGTGCTTGGCCAGCGGCGCCAGCCACGGGTCGGCGAAGTGCTCCTCGACCACCTCCATCAACGGCCACACCGCGCGTTCGGGCAACCAGGGGTCGGCCTTGGGGTCGACGCCCGACGCCTGCGCCAGCGCGCCGGAAATCAGGCTGCCTGGGAACGGGAAATCGACGTTCGCGCACACGCCGTCGTGTGCGCCGGGGCTCGTCCCGAGGTGGCCCGACAAGCGTTGCGAGAGCCAGCGCTCGATGCCCTGCGTCGGGACGGACACCACCTCGGCCTGCATCGGGTCCGGCAGAGGAACCGCCACCAGCTCTGCCAGTTGCGCGACCAGGTCGTCGGCGCGGTCGGAGCGGTGGACGTGGAGCACGGGAGCAGAGTACGTCGCCGATGTTCGTTGCGGTCCAGCCGATTTGGCCTGCGATTACGCCTGCAACCCGCGCCCGCTACAGCGCCCCGCACGCCGAACCCGCTACCGGCGGCGGCCTCAGCCCGGCAGGCGCCTCGGACCGCCTCCCGCGCTGTCGGACAACGGCAGGATGTTCTGCTGCAGGACTTCGCCGAGCTCGCCCGTCTCGCCCAGTTCGCCGCCGTCGCCGCGCTCGTCGTCGTCGGGCTCGACGGCCTGCAGATGGCGCGGCGCCGTCTCGATCGACGAGAGCTCCGTTATCCCGGCACGCTCGCTGCCGACCACGCCGAGAGAGGGGAACTTGCGGGCGGTGACCAGCACGCGCGACTCGAGCGAGCCGACGGCCCTGTTGTAGGCGTCGACGCTCGAGCTGAGGCTCTTCTGCAACACCTGCATGTGCCCCGTCCAAGTCCGCAGCCGCTCGTAGAGCTCCGCACCGAGCTCCTTCACCTCGCGTGCGTTCTCAGCCAGCGTCTCCTGCTGCCACGACAGCGCGATGGTGCGCAGCATCGCCACCAACGTGCTGGGGGTGACCAGGACGACCCGCTTGCCCAGCGCGTGGTCTTGCAACGTGGGATCGGCATCGAGGGCAGCCGCCAGCAGCGGGTCGCCGGGGATGAAGGCGGCGACGAACTCTGGCGAGCGTTCGAATTGACGCCAGTATTCCTTCTTTGCCAGCTGGTCGACGTGAGTGCGCAGTTGCGCGGCGTGCTTCTTCAGCAGTGCCTCGCGCGTCTCGTCGTCGTCGGCATCGGTGAATTGGATGAACGCGTCGAGCGGCACCTTGGAATCGATGACGACCTGGCCCTCGCCGGGCATGTACACGACCATGTCGGGGCGTAGGTAGCCGTCCTCACCGGCCACCGTCTTCTGCTCCTCGAAGTCGCAGTGCTCGAGCATGCCGGCCGCCTCGACGGCGCGCCGCAGCGTCATCTCGCCCCAGCGGCCCCGTGTATGCGGCGAGCGCAGCGCCGTGACCAGGTTGCGCGTCTCCTTCTCGAGGCGCTCGTGACCCTGGTGCAAGGCCGCCACCCGCTCCGTCAAGGTGGCATACGCCCCCTGGCGCTCGGCCTCCATCTCCTGGATGCCCCGTTCGTAACGGGTGAGCGTCTCGCTCAACGGCGACAGCAGCTCCTCGATCGCCTGCTGGCGTTGCGCCAGGTCACCTTGCGCCGCCGCCCGCACCTGGCCGAATCGCGTGTCGGCCAGCGCCAGGAACTGTTCGTTGTTCTTGGCCAATGCCTCCTGTGACAAGGACGCGAACGCCCCCGTGAGGCGGGCCATGTCCTCTTCAGCCCGCGCCGTCGCCTCCACCTGGTGGCGACGCTGCAGTTCGAGCTCCGCCCGCGCGACGTCACGCGCCGACTCGGCGGACTTCGCGGTCTCGGCCAACGCCTGGAGCTGCACCGACTGTTCGGTGATCGTCAGCCTCGCGTCAGCAAGGCGCGCCTCGGCGAGTCGCGCAGCGCCAGCGGCGTGCGCGCCGCGCGTGAGATACCAGACCACGCCGGCGAGCACCCCGGCGGCGAGCCCGATGAGCACCCCGATGACCATTTGGCCAGGGTAATGAGGGGGTGTCTCACCATCGGGGATCGGCCGCGACCTCCAGATATAACGGCAACTCCGTGTACGCGCCGGAGGAACGCGCCCGTGCCTGCACGCTACGTAGCCGGTAGCGTGAGCGAGATGGCGTTCAAGCTCGGTGGCAGCACCAAGCGCATCCACGACCACGACCACGAACACGACCGCCGCGACGACCGCGTCGAAGAGGACGAGGAACCGACAGCACCGAGCGGCCCCCTGGCCATGGAGCAGCCGTTGTGGCCGACGACCATGCCCGAGCCGCACGAGGTAGACCGCCTCTTCGCACAGGTCTTCGCGCTCGTCGGCGAGGGCATCGCCGGCGCTACCCACGCCCTGCTCGCCGGCGACCGCGATGCGGCGAAGGAGTTGGTCCGACGCGACGAGGTCGTCGACAAGCTGATCGGGCAGATCCTGACCACCGTGCAACACCAGCTGGTCCACGGCGCGACGACGGCATCGGAACGCCGGGAGTACGTGGCGATCCTCCGCATGCTGCCCGACCTGGAGCGCAACGGTGACCTCGCCGAGCACATCGCCCGGCGGGCCGCCCGCGGCCTCGGCGCCGAGATGTCGGCTCGCAGCCGCGGACTCGTCGAGCGCATGGGCGAGGTCACGGCCAACATCTGGCGCGAGACGGCCGACGCCTTCGCGGAGCGCTCCGCCGACGCGGCTGCCTCCATCGACGACCTCGACGACGAGCTCGACGACCTCCACGTCACCCTGACTGCCGAGCTGGTGGCGGGCACCATGCCGCTCCCCGTGGCGATCGAGCTGGCGATGGTCGCGCGTTTCTACGAACGCTTCGGCGATCACTCCGTCAACTTGGCCCGCCGTCTGGCGACACTTGTCGTCGGTGGTCCCGAGCCGGTGTCTGCCGGCCCAGACTGAACCGCCGGATTTCGTCCCGGCAATCCGACTGTCAGCCCTCGTCTGGAACGAAGAGGTACCGCCACTCGTGCGGCTCGCCCTCATCCACGAGGACATAGATGCCACCCCGCTCGTCGATCTCGATGCGAGGCGGGACGCGTTCCAGGCGGTACTGGGATGGCCCGCCTTCGCAAGGGAGAAGCAGGCGGTCGGCTGTTCTTTCTGTCTTGCTGTCGCTCATGGTGATCGATCTGTCTTGGTGAAGCGGAACATCACCTTGTCGCGGTAGTAGTAGTCGAGCCAACTGCTCAACGTGGCGTCTGAATGGGAGTCGCTGCGGTGCGCGTGCACGGGCACGAAGCGGAAGGGGAGGCGACCGACCGCCACGTTGAACCCCACGTTCTCGAAGATGTCGGCGACCTGCTCGAGACGGTAAGGGCCGGGCAGGTCGAGCTCGCCTGCCTTCTCACCGTGCCACCCCACCATGAGCGGGCTGTCGGCGTGCACC
>Ga0307474_10003512_pt1 | contig 11287 bp, 6 predicted proteins | sample atmos_gasesECM1C_2_FD_203312 | JGI IMG/M metagenome (GOLD analysis project Ga0307474, IMG submission 203312) | Hardwood forest soil microbial communities from Morgan-Monroe State Forest, Indiana, United States - atmos_gasesECM1C_05 | ecosystem: Environmental > Terrestrial > Soil > Temperate... | reverse complement strand
ATATACAGATATTAAACATAACAAACTATACATATACCTATAAAACTAGAATGAAATACAAATACAGATATAAAGATTAAAATATTAGAATAATAACACAAGTAAATATATAAAGATCTTATATTAATGAATCACCTAAACTATATTATATTATACTTTGTATTTATTTATATATATATATATCTATATACTATAATACAAATATTAAATTATATTTAACAAGATTATATAAAACTATGTTATATATTACTATATTATACTATATTTAACTATAACCTAAACATATACTATATAATAATATCAGACTATATTACTATGTTAATCTATATACTTTGTATTATACAGTATTATATAAACTACATTATTAAACAATAATATATATAAGATTATATTATATAGTACTATAAATTAATACTGTTTTATATTCAATAGTATATTAATATCAGACTATCTAAGACTATATAATACTATGTAGATATACACTATGTAAGACAATTTATTATTTATACGTTGTATATACCATGTGAGCTGTATTATACATTATTTACTATATTTAACATTAATTACTAGACACATAAGACTGCACAGAATGCAATAACGTTGTTCTCGTTGCAGTCTTCATTAACAAGATTAAATTTAACAATGTATCCTTTTCAATAGAACATTAAACATAATCATAATCACAATTACAAATATATTATTGAATCACCATACTAATACATAATATGATATAGTAATGTAATATAATAGTTATTAGCGAGTAAAATATTAATAATAATAAAATACAAGTTTTAAATTACATTAATTATGATACAATAAATATAAAACAACAAGCCCTATGGGAGTAGATTAAAAATGAAATAATAAAACAGATTTAGTAATACTAAAATGGTGAAACAGTACATATAAAATAAAAAGAAATATATTATTACATATATTGTAACTAAATAATAGTAAAATAGCTTAAATTATACAAGTATTGGCGAGTGGTAAAATAATACAAATATCGTCGAGTGATACAATATAGTATAATATGAACTAACTCTAACTATTATATTATCACTACTTAACGGTATGTGTAGGTTAATATATATATATTATAAAAGGATTACCCTTTAACGTTATGGGCAATGGACGTGCGCTCTATGATCTGTTTATAATCTAGATATGTTATGTTTATTATCTATATTAGAAATGTTATATCTGTTCAGTATACTAAGTTTACTATGTTTTAACTTCTATATTTGTTAAATATATTATATATACTATATCAGCTCTGTCTCTTAAGTATGATATGTATCAACTACTATTATAAATATAAGATCTGTTATGTATGCTAATCATCCTTTGTTGGAAATATAATAAAAAGGTTATCTTTTAATTTATTCTTAATTCTAACTCTACCTTCTTTTTTTTTTTAGTTTTATTCTGTTATATATATTCTTTATTTCTTATTACTTAATACTAATTTTTTTAAACTTTTTAATTATTATTAATTTATTATAAAATATTGTAATTAAAGTTTAAATATTAATCCCAGTGTAAAGTGTATTAATCTAACGTGTGTATAAGTGTGTGAGTGTCGAGTTGTATAGGTTGAATAGATAGGTTGTATAGATATAAAATTTATTACCTACCTCTAATGATACCTTTTAGACATATTTATCTAGATATCTTATAATAGATTATATGTTTATGAACATATTGAAGTATATGTTTTTATATTTGTATTAAATATGTAGAAATATGTGTTTATCTCACTTTCAAAGGTTTAAGTGGCCCTTGTTGGGGGGGGGGTTAGAAGAAGCAGATACAAGAGGATTATGCTATTAAATATTGAGATATATTAATATGTTGATGTTTATTAAAATTATTATGTTTTTAATATGAGGAGTATGTTAATGTATTTATATTTGAATATATTTATATTTCGTATATGTGGAGTAAATATTTAGTATATATATATGTATTTGTATTATACTTAATTAAGTTTATATAAATTATAAGCTAAACAGCCAAAGAAAAATCAAGAATAACAAAAAAAAGGAGTTAAGATAATTAAATATCAATTTATTAAATAAAATCTAATTATAAATTAAAGTAAATATTATGTTTAAATGTATGGAGAAAGATAGATTCGAACTATCATTGCAGTAGTGCAAATACTGATGATTAACCATTATCGGATTCCCCCTATTTACTTTCTTTAAACACTATAATAAATTGACGACAGGTTGCTTTCTACTTATTATCCTATGTCAACATTGATGCTTCCGACTTGGCACTATTCGCTTATGTAGTTAAAGAAAAAAAGTTATTATTAACTATACTATAGTATTTCTGATTGTAATTTAAACTTCACATGTATATTTAAAAATTATCATTTAAACAAAATTTCTGCAACCTACCTTGCTTTTTTTACAGGCGGGTATAAGATGCTCCCTATTACGATTACGAACTCCCTCGTAGGCTCTTAATGAAACTGATCCTAACGGAGGATTCGAGGAGTAAAGGATCATGATCATTGTATCAGAAAAAGTAAAACAATTACATTATAGTATTTAAAAATTATTGTTAATTAATTATAATAGGTAGGATTATATCTGTTATTTGTCTCAAAAACTACACTTGCCAAGCTTACTTTCCCTACAGCCTACAGAGAAAAAGTAAGTAACTCTACGGAGTACTGACTATTATTACTACACCTATTATTAAGATTACTATGTTAACACGCTTCGATCATTGCTGGACGCTTTATTTTTTAGGTTTAACTGTAATAAGTATAATTCTCCACCATCTAATTAAGAAAGTTGACATAAGATATATAGTCAAAGTAATATATGCTACATACTATCTAAAGATAAAAAATACCATTATATTTATTAAAGAACTAATTTATATATGTTAATATTGAATTTAAATATAAAGAATAAAAATAAAAAATATTGCGATAATATGTTATATATATTTATATCTAAATAACAATAATGGATAATGTTACAATATGTGTATATATGTATGTATCTAAATAACACTAATGGCTAATGTTGCCATTTTAAGTTTTATGTATATATTATCATAATGATCTAGGTATGGGGGTGCAACACTATCTGGGAAACAAGATGCGAACAAAGAGACTCGAACTCTTAAGAGATACTCTCACTCCAGCTTAAATGGAGATTGTTTACCAAATTTCAACATGTTCGCTTATTTATTATTAATTATTTAAACTAGTACTAATATTAAGATGATTATATTCCTTCTTTTAATATTACCTTACATTTTTTTTTATTAACAATTGTTAAACATGTGTATATGTATATATCTAATTTGTATGTTAAACAAGATAGACAGTTTATATTATTTTCTTAAGATGTTACTATTGAAACTTACGGTTTTAATATGTGCCCCTTTAAAGGAGCAAAAATCCTTGTAGAAGTGTAGCCCTCTTAATTCTTTTTGTTGGATGCTATTATAGGAAGAACTAGAAAATTTAAAAAGAGATAGTGCAATAGTACATAGTTTGGGGTAATATTTATTTTTTTTTTGAGATAGGAGCTCTTCTAAAAAAAATGAGGTAATATTATATCAGCTACCTAAACCAAAGTATTTGTTATAAAATTTAATTCTAGCTTAATTTATTTAATTCATATAACAGACTCTTCCTCTTCGTTTTTGCCAAAAGAAAACAGAACCAGCAGGAATTATTCCGTAGTTAATGAAAGAAAGAAACATCTTATTTATGTTATGAAAAATAATAAACAAATATTAACTTTTGAGGATACCATTCTATCCGAAGGTGATAAGTCTATACCTGATACATTTTCAAGTAAAATAATAGAAAAAAGTGGACATCAAGAATATCATTTCGCCGATGGAAAACTAGTGTTAAAATTAATGGATAGATTAACTTCTTATTTGAAAAAAATCAAAACAGATAAGAAAATCACCAGAAAGTTTATAACGATGGATCTAGAATCACGCCAAATAAATAATGTAGCAAAACCTTACTTATTAGCGTTTTATGATGGAATTCATAGATATAGTTTTTATTTACATGATTATAAAAATATAGAATCCATGATAAAAGCTGCATTTACTCAATTATTAAAGAGTAAGTATGACCAACATAAAGTCTATCTCCATAATTTAAGTTATTTCGATGGAGTATTTATGTTAAAAATATTAGATTCATTACCTAATAGTATCTTATCGATTAATCGACACGAAGGTAGATTGATTAATTTGCAGTTAACGTATAAATCAGCCAATAGTAAACAAAACTATCATCTTCACTTTAGAGATTCATTATTAATCTTACCCGTAAAATTAAAAGATTTAGCAACATCATTTAATGTATTAAGTAAAGGTATATTTCCTATTTATGCAGCTAATGATTTACCTTTAGATTATGTAGGAGCTGTACCCGCTTTTAAATACTTTGAAGGTATTAGTCTTGGCGAATATATAAAATATGTAGCCACATTTAATTTAAAATATGGTAAACAGAATTGATCTCTTAAAGAACAATCAGTTCAATATTGTATTCAGGATTGTATCTCATTATATCAAGTCTTAGCTAAATTTAATGATTTAATGTTTGATAGATATCAACTAAATATCACTAAGTTTTCAACTTTATCTTCCTTAGCATTTGGAATATTTAGAGCTCATTTCTTGAAAGATACTAAAATACCTTTAATTTCAGGACAAATGTTAGATGATATTAGACAAGGATACTACGGTGGTGCTACAGATATGTATTTACCATCACCTTCGGGTGGGGATAACATCTTTACTTATGATGTGAATTCTTTATATCCATTTGTTATGGCAAATTTCCCAATGCCTGTAGGTAAAATACGATTTTTTGAGGGTAATATTTTAGATGTTCCTAATTTCTCCACAATACTCGGTTCCCTTCGGCGAAAGAGGGAGCGGCGAATAAACCATTACACTAACCTTTGCATAAGGAAGAAAAAAAGTGGATATCTTTAATGTTTATGAATGCCAGCGCTCCGTTTTTTTTTTTACGAAGAAAAGATAGCGGGGTGGTAACACATAAATGTTAAAGTATATTAACTATAAAAAAAGTGTAAAGGAGAATAAAATATAATTATTTTTTAACACATCTTACTGGACTTGAACCAATAATCATTTGCTTCGAAGGCAACCGCTGTACCAATTCAGCTAAAGATGTATATATATACTTATTTAATTTTATATTAAAACTATATTGACTTACCTTGGTTATATTTTTTAATAAGTGTAAATGACTCATACCGTAAACATTTTATCAACAATGTCGGATAACTTTTTATTATTTTATATTGAAATTATCGTACAGTCGTATTATTTTTTTTTTTTTGTTACTTTCTTATTTAATCAATAAATATTATATATGTCTTTCATCATGAATACTATATAAGTCTTATGGATACTATAAAAGATTATAAATAAGATTATATTTATAAATGAAGTTTGTATTAAGGATCCATTAAAAGCAACCTATTTTCTGTTATAGTAAACATATGTTTTTAATAATTTAGTGTTGTCTTTAATAGTATACATATTCTGTGTCTTTTATAGTATAGTATAATTAATAATAACTTAAAATTAGTTTATTTAGTTAATATTGTAATATACTTATTATCAATAAGATACTATATTTATAATAAATTTATATACTTTTTAAATATGTGTCGCTTGCGCTTATATTTTATACACATAAAATTTTCTCTACTCAGATTATCAAAAACAAAAAGGAGCTTGTTATCTAAAATTTTAATTAATAAGTTTCCCCACGCTTTTCTTGTTCTTGTTCTTGTTCTTGTTCTTGTTCTTGTTCTTGTTCTTGTTCTTGTTCTTGTTCTTGTTCTTGTTCTTGTTCTTGTTCTTGTTCTTGTTGGGCAGACGCGGATTGAAACCCATCCCTTTTCAATCAATAGGTCTAGCTTCGCAATAAGGGAATAAAGAGAAAGAAACAGAGGCTATATGCTTATATTAATATTATTTAATTATAATTCTGATTAATTGAATTTACGAATAAAGAGACTTGAACTCTTATGATTAAAAAAATCATCAAAACCTAAGCTTGACCCGGCTACCATTTCGGCATATTCGTGATAAACCTAGTTAAACTATAGATAAATAGAATTAATTTAAAATTTATAATTTATTTCTAATTAAAAAAGTACTATATTATTATCACTATATCACTATATAACTATACTATTTTATTATCTATTACCTACTTTTGAATTGCTTTTTTCTTTAACATATACTTATTTGTTAATCTCTCCTTCTTATCCCTTACCCTTAGGTTCAATGGGAATGGGAGAACGCCCTTTTAGTAAAAATAAAAACAGGATTATAATGGGGCCGCCTACCCTTGTAAAGGTAGAGAGATAACTAGAGACAATTATATTACTGCGTAGTGATCCTAAAGTAGTTAACCTTACCTTTATATGATAACTGTTTAAATATAACTGATTTAATAATATTACAAATATAAATTATAATCCTAATAATTATGCTCTAATATTTATGTTTTTATTATAATCTTATACTATTGAACAGTATCTTTGTAACTACGTAACTCTTTAAATATAATTAAGAAGAAAATTTATATTATTTACTGAACAAGTTCAGTAACACACCATTCAAAATTTAATATTGCTATTTTGGACTTTTATTAAAATATTTGTAATTTAGGGAGTAGAGGATTCGAACCTCTGTTTGTAAAGTGTAAATTTACCGCTAAAACCAACTCAGCTAACACCCTTAGATATAAAAAAAAAAAAAGAGTTATATAGACCTGTTCTTTATATGCTAAAGGCTCTACATTTACCAAATATAAATTAATAAAGAAAAGTATGTCTACTTTCGTAACTTTCATTATCAGCGTTTATAATAACTTAAAGATGAGTTAATCTGAAAAAAAAAAAAAAAAAAGTGTCAAACTATTTCTATAACTGATGTGTTTGATATAAGTCTATATGTTTCATTTTTGTATCTTAAAATCAATTAAGTTATCTTAATGTAAAAAAAATTTTTTAACACGCTTAGTTCATTTCTCTTTACTTGGATTATTAATACAAGCGCCCCATTGAGTATGATGGATACTGTTTTTGGAAGAATAGAGTACAATTTAATTGTTATTAACTTTTATGTAATTATTTGCTATACAGTAATTGTTATTTTATACTACTTGTAATTGTAATATAACTTATATTTATAATTATGTAATACTTGTTAGTTATTTATAATATTTTTGTAATTCTAATTGTAATTATAATTTTAATTATTATTTTTAAGTATTAAGTATTAATTATTTTATGGTTTATGTCGAGATAGGTAGGCCCTATCTTCGAAGCACTTTTTTTTCTCTTTAAAGAGGAAGAGATAACCGTACATGCTATTTCACAAAAAGAAGCACACGGCTCAAGCATTAGAACCACAATTTATTCCGTAGAAGGATTGTAGGGGTATTTCGATCTCCCTTTGTTTATTCAAGATTTACTTACCTCTCATAATTTTAAAGTTAGGATATAGAGAAAAAATCTATTAGATTTTTAAAGTGTTCTTTCGAATACTACATACCCATTTTGATAATTGATGTCATATGGCCGCCGACCCTCCTATTGAAGAAGGGCCCACGGCGTTGGAGAGCTACCTTTAGATCTTAAACTTTTATAGTTTTAATGTTTGATATCTAACATTCGATAGAAGTCAGACACTTTTCAGTGTAAGATATAATCTCTATCCATTCCATTACAGAAGTGGCATTTGCTTTTTATATCTTTTCCATACCCACTATTCGATATAATAATTTCCCCACGTCAGTTGAAAATACGTGTGTTTATATATTACCTCCTTTCCTTTACAATGGTAAGGTGAATATTGGGCTTACCTTGTTCCAATATTGATACTTCATACCTCATAAGTGGGTATAATTAAGATTTTGGCTAGATACTATGATCGGTTGGATTTGAGGATCCAGGCTTCGCTTGCATAAACGGCTCACTCCCTTCCAATTTTCTAGTATTTTCAAACTGAGTTAGAAAATGATCAAACTAGAACACCTTTTACCGACCTTACACACGCATATTCATTTTCGTTTAACCTTTTATCTTTAAGCCTAATCTATAAAATTTAGTTGATCACAATTTAACTAGGGCCGTTGTCTTCCTGCCCACGACTTCTTTATAGTGGGATTCATAAGGGTGAAGCTTCAAACCCATAATTTGTTTCTACGCATGTCCAAGTAGGCTCAGTTATGGACATATCTGGAGACAATCAGTTCTCATTATCAATATCAGCTTCATGTCGCACTATGCATTAGGTATTAGGTATAATATATTAATTATTAATAGTTAAAAATCAAAGTATCTGAATTATGATGTTTGAATTATAAGTTATAATGTATACATTATGAGTTATAAAGTATAAGTTCAGACATATTAGTTATTAGGTGCAGACGGCCACCACCCTGCGATAGGGAGTTTAAAGCCCCCCTTCTCCCTTCGGCCCCTGTCCTTTTTGGATGGAAGGGCCCACGCACCTGCGGATGGATTCAAAAGAAAGAAAGGGACCCTTGTTTCCTCCCTTTCTTTCACTTCAACGAGAGGCGGGGTGGTGGACAAATGTTTAAATTATAAGTTAACAAGTATAATCAATAATGTTTAATTTATAATGTTTACGTTATAAGGTATGGGGGTTAAAATTCAATTAAATATATGATTATGTATCACCTAAGTTCTATTTTCCAGCTACACCTTCCAGTACAGCTACCTTGCTATGACTTTTGAGATGTTACCCAAACGATTTAACAGGTATAGTTATTCTTAATAAAACCATTTATTCTATCAATCTTGTAAATTCTTCCTGGCAACTGAATATGTTTACGATAGTAAATAATTACATATAATATTGTACATCCGAAATATTATTATAATTGAAGTAATATTATTGTTTAACTCTTTTCCAGTTTCCACCAATCCGAGCTTCTTCCCAGCGACAGACAGTTAGTTCATCACGAATACTTGCTTCACCGTTGCGTAGCTGATCAACGATTACTCGAAATTCCATCTTCATGCCACCGAGTTTCAGGTGACAATCCGCTTTATAATATCCAAATTTTTTTTTTATGATTAGCTCCTCCTTTCTAATGAGTCTTAAGCAATAATTTAAACATATATTATTATAAATTATATAGTATTATTCAATTAGACTGGTATTGCATCACTTTGTTAAAATTTATGTGGCACGTCTATCATGGAAATCAAATTTTACATACAATTAATTTAAAACTTTGACACGTAGTAAAGACTAAAACGTTGTCAAGTTCTATGAATTTTCTCGTCTTAAGTTCATACCTTCTACTATATTTAGGATTTTTTTTAAACCTGATTTAGTTAAATGTTCTTTATCTTTCACCAATTCTGCTACTTTCTTAAAATCAGCAAAATCTAAGCTTTTTACACCGATTATAGGGTATTCATTAAAAAAAGGTATAACTTTACTTACAATTTGAGAATAACTTCTAATCTGAAGTACAGCAGATTGTTGGCTTTTACCTTCATAAATATGTATTGGTCAGATTGTTAAATAATTTGCTATAGCCACTAATAGTTGTTTATCTCTAATATGTAAATTTGTACCGAATCCTAATCTAACTCTAGTTTTATTAGTCTTATCTTGTTTTGAATTTTTAGCGTTTTCAATTGAAACATAAAAAGATGAATCACCAGAAGCGAAACCAGCCAACCAAAAAGGATTTTTTATTCCATTACAAGTGTAATCTGGTCTATCAACTGGTTGTGCACTAGGGAAAGCTTTCACTAATTCTTCTGTAAGACCTTTATTAATATTGTATTTTAAGGATACAATTTTTTCAAGCCCTTTTTTAGTTAAATGTTGTTTTACCTTAATCAATTCAAAACATTGTTTAAATAAGATATAATCTGATAGTTTAGCACCTATAAGTGGGTATTTGTCAAAATGGTCAATAATAATTTGTAATTCTTTAACATTGTCGACCCTAAATAAGGCTGTAGTGTTACTATTTTTTCTTACATTACCTACACCAAAACTATTCTTAACACTTTCTAATATTGCTATATCTTTGATGTGAATGTGAATAGAAAAATAAGCTGTAACTCTTCACTTTAATTTAGAAGTATCAGATTTATAGATAGAAATAATAAACGAACCTTCAGCATCTGAAAACCCAGTGATAAACCATGGATTTAAACCAGATGAGGTAGAAAATTGCATAGTCTTTAATTGGTTAGTAGGGATTTTGATTGGATAGTTTCTTTCGAAACCCATTAGAGTACACCTTAAAGGGTTAGAACTTAAATGATAAGTCTTAACACCTCAACTACCGTCTACTCGTTGCTCTTTTACAGCTATACTAGTTAAACTAACTTTGGATACATAAGGTACTAATGCCTTTGAAGGCACATATGGTACTAATACCCTCCCAAAGGGAGAGTGCACATAAGGTACTATGTGTGATAAATTATTTAATTCAACTAATAAAGATGACTTAGATCCGCGATATCCCATTTCAGTTTCCATCATCATATAGCTTGTTACTATACCCAGGTAATTATTCTGGCCACATATATACTTTCGTATATAGCTTAGTCCTATATGCTTTAGGGAGTCCCCGGAATTTGGCAGTTGTAGCCAATTAAATGTCTTCCCAAAACATTTTTCAGCCCAAGTTCATAAGGGCCATAACGACTTGTCTTAGCCCCAAGTGGCTTTCTATCAAAACCACGACTATGTTAAGTTTAAACTAACACAAGGGATTTTGTCCGTTGACGAAATTAATCTAACTTCTCACGACACGAACTGACGACAGCCATGCAACACCTGTAGTAACCTCTCTTTAAATTTTATCGAGAAAGTCCTCCTTATTAAGGAGTTTCTATACAAGAACTGGTAAGATTCTACGCGGATTATCGTATTAAATAACATGCTTCACTTCGTTTGCTTCGAGACCGACTAATTTTTTAGATTTCAACTTTGCAGTCGTACTCGCAAGGCGGTATGGTAAACGCGTTAGCTTCGCCACCAGTTATTCTAAACTGACAGACTACCATACATCGTTGACTGTGTGGGCTAATGAGGTCTCCAATCTCTTTCGTTCTCCACACCTTCATTCCTCAGCGTCAATCTTTAACTAGATGAATAGCCTTCGCCATTGGAACTCCACCAAGGTTTTTCGGATTTTAACCTTACTCTTGATATTGTTTTACATCCCCTATTAGATTCT
>Ga0307474_10003511_pt1 | contig 11288 bp, 7 predicted proteins | sample atmos_gasesECM1C_2_FD_203312 | JGI IMG/M metagenome (GOLD analysis project Ga0307474, IMG submission 203312) | Hardwood forest soil microbial communities from Morgan-Monroe State Forest, Indiana, United States - atmos_gasesECM1C_05 | ecosystem: Environmental > Terrestrial > Soil > Temperate... | reverse complement strand
CTGGCCGTAGTAGCTGGTCAGTCGCAGATAATTTCGGACCATCACGGTCATCTCGCCTAAACCCGTTACCTGCTTCTCGCGCTCTTCCCATTCCGGTAAAGGCCACACCTGCACGGTCTTGCCGTTGGTACTGGTGATGTAAAACTGCTTCACATTTGTGGCATCTACCAGCGCCTTGAAGGCAGCAGGCATCTTGAGCCTGCCCTTCTCGTCGATCTTGGCCGGATGGTTGCCGCGAAACATTGCATTTCCTCGTTCTCAGGTGGGCCCTAATTCAACCGGCCTTGCCAGTCCCGGTGCTGATGGTTGGCCAGGGTGGTTCCCAAGGTTCATTGCGAAATCAAAAAGTGGAGCGAAGGGATGAATCTCGAAGTATTCTTGCGTTTGGAGGAGCATCCTGACTCTAAGTTGATCCCTTTTGCTCCCCTTCACTCCACTTTAGACACGATCATAGCCGTGTTGTGCTGCTTCGTCCAACAAGAAAAAGGGACTTAATCCCAAGTTAGAGCCAATAGCAAGAGCGGGATAAGCCAATTGGGGCTGCACCTGAACCAAACCACAACATCTTGTGTTTACTGTTATGGTTCTGCTGAACCAAGGGGAACTTGGCAAACTCCATTCGCTTCGTGTATGGCGAAATAAAGGCGAAGATCGACGGCGCGAGTTCTTCACGGCGTGAGTGGCTTCCTTGTTCCGCTTCTACAATCGGCCCATGCGAAGTGCTCACGAGATCGACAGCGACGATCCTTTGGCGCTGTTTGACCTGTGGATCAAGGACGCGGAGCATCGGGAACCCAACGACCCCAACGCCTCGGCGCTGGCGACGGCAACGCCGGACGGACGACCGAGCGTGCGGATGGTGCTCGTAAAGCGGATTCGGGAGCACCGTTTTGCTTTCTTTACCAACGCCGAAAGCAGAAAGGGCGAAGAGCTCGCTGAGAACCCCCGGGTGGCGCTCTGCTTTCATTGGAAGTCGCTGCGCAGGCAAGTCCGCGTGGAGGGTGACGTATTCCCCCTTCCCGCAGCGGACGTCGACCGGTATTTCCACAGCCGGTCACGGGCCAGTCAGATTGGGGCGGCCGTCTCTCGGCAAAGCAGGCCACTCGCCAGCCGCACCGAACTGGAAGAGCAGGTCAGCGCTTTTACGGAGAATCATCCAGGCGAAGTGCCGAGGCCGGAATATTGGCTAGGCTATTATGTCGATCCCGCGCACATCGAGTTCTGGATGGACGGCGCTCATCGGCTTCATGACCGGTTTCTCTACACCAAAGAGACGGACGGATGGCACAGGGTCCGCCTTTACCCCTGATGAGCCGGGCGGAGCCGCTATTGCGCTGTGGCAGCGCGCCTGCGCCGGTGGGCTGCTCTTTCACCCAGCATCCAGATCAGGTAAAGCAGGACCAGGATGTTGGCCACGAACAGCCCGACACGCATCCAGGTGAGTCTGCGCATGAGTTCGTGAACTTCAAAGGGCAAAAACGAGGCAGTGATGATGAGCGTGAGAAATTCGCCCCAGGTCTTCTCGAGGTAGAGGCCGATTGCCTCCAGAATGCCCACAGCCGCATAGCAGAAGGCCGCCAGGCCGATGCGCCTCAAAATTGGGTCGTTCAGCAACTCGGCCTTTTCAAAGATGAAGTTGACGAGGCGCGACTCGGGATTCATCTTCAGGTCGCCGATCATCCGCCACACGACATCGTCGATGTCCTTGTGCAGCAGGCGAAGGGCCCCCACGCCGATGGCGATAAAGAGGAGCGCTCCCAAGAGCTTGTAGGCGGCAATCAGCACCAGTCCGGTGCGATGGTTCCGTGTTCCGGTTACGAGATGAGAAGCGGAACCCGTCATGAGTTGGGGGGCGGTCAATTTGAACGGCGAGCCTTTCCTCGATTTTACGGTATCCGTCGCTCCGTGGTTCACGGAGGCCCCTGCGGCCGGTAACTGCATTCCGATTTCTTCGATGCGCGTCATATCGTTCTGGTGGAGAACCCGCAGGCGGAATTTCGATGCGCTGAACTAGTCCGCTGAAGAGGGAAATCCTGCACTCAGGTTGCCGCGTTTCTGGATTGTTGGTCAATGCAACGGAAAGGTCATCTCCCCAAACTGCACGTTCGCAAGGCCTTCCGGGCAGCGGGCCAGGATTGTCACCACGGCGCCTACCCTTTTTAGCATGTCCGCAGGGTTTGCCCACACGATTTAGGATCGATGCGATGGCCCGCCAATTCGAAACCAGCGACTGGGTTCCTTTTCCCGTTGAACTGGCCTTTGCATTCTTCGCGAATCCGACCAACCTTCCGCACTTGATGCCCCCCGAGGTTGAAGCCCGCGTGGAAGATGTTCGGCTGCAGCCTCCGCCGCCGCGGCCTGTGGCAGCAGACCCGGCACGGCGCTTCAATAGCGTGGCTGCGGGGGAAGGTTCAGAGATTCTCATCAGCTTCTATCCCATTAAGTGGCTGCCGCAACGCGTGAGCTGGACGGCGCGAATTGTGGAGTTCGCATGGAACAGCCACTTCATCGATGAGCAGGTTCGCGGGCCGTTTGCAACATTCCGCCACCGCCACGGAATCGCGGCCGAAACTCGCGACGGCGTCGAAGGAACCAAAGTCACTGACCGCATCGAATACGCACTCCCGGGTGGCATCTTGGGCGATTTTGCCGCGCGCTCGGTATTGAAACAACTGGCGAAATCGTTCGAGTTTCGCCAGAAGAAGTTGCCCGAGATCCTGGCGATCGCAGCCCGGCAGGCCGCGCAGAGAACGTAAGCGTGGCTACTGTTTTTTCTGAGTGAGCAACGCGTCGCGATCGATCACGTTGCCCTCGAGAATCAGGGTCGAGATGCGGCGCACGTTCCATGTGCTCATTGTGGGGTCCGCATCCACAACGAGGATGTCGGCGCGGCGGCCCGGCGCAATGAGTCCCAGTTCGTTCCAGTTGAATTCAAGCGAGTAGTTGTTCGTAGCCGCCGCCAGCGCCTCTCGTGGCGTGAGACCGAGGCGCACCAGCATCTCCAGCTCCACGTGCAGGGAGATGCCCGTGAAGGAACCTGAGACGGGCGCGCCTGAGGCGGCGAGGTAGTGCGGATAGGAGTGGAAGAGTACCTGGTTGATGCGCCAAAGGCGCATGGCCGACTGATCCGCTTTCTTGCGCTGGCCCTCTTCCATGTAGCGCTGGGCAACGCCAGGGAGTCGCTTTGACCATCCTGGCAGCGGGTACATCATCTCGCCAGACTTACGGTCAGGAGCGTCGAACATATGCGCGGGATCGAGCAACGCGGCCGCCGGTTCGGTCCACAGGTTGCGGTGCGACGGCAGGCGCCCGTAATAAGTGGCGAACATGGGCATCAACGCAAGGTGATGCGCGGCAAGGATTTCTGCATAGGAGCGCACATGCAAATCGGTGGGCGGCAGCCGCTCGGAGTAGTCATAGGCCGTGGTGGCGGCGGTGCCTTCGGGATCGGCGACAAGCGGCCGCTGTAACTCGTCTGGCACCAGGCCCAGCTCGTAGCGGCCCATGTGCAGCAGAGCATCCACACCGGCCTCGATGCCAACCCGATAAGGCGTGGAGACGAACTCCCCGTAGGTGATGAGTCCCAGTTGGTGCGCGTGGGCAATGATCCACTGGGTATTGGCGGCGGTGACCTCATGGCCGATCCATAGAACCTTCGTTCCCAGCTTCGCTGTGTCGTTCAGCTGATGCAGAGTGTCTTCAGGGCTCAGCTCGACGGGACGTGCACCCTCTTTGAGCTTGGCGCTCCAGGCCGGCTGGCCGATCAGCAAGCTCCAGTCGTCAGTGGTGCCGATGGAGTCGAGCAGATAAAGATGCGGGGAAGGGCTTGCGGTCAGATCGATGTGGCCACGGCGATTGTCGGAACTGGCCACCACCGTAGTGACCCCCATGTAGAGATCAGCGTCGGCTTCAGGCTGGCTGCTCATGCCCGCGAAGCCATCAACAAGGCCGGGCAGGAGGAACTTGCCGGTGCAGTCGATGACACGCGCACCCTTGGGGATCGGAATGGTGGCGCGCGGTCCTACGTCCGTGATGCGGCCGTTTTGCACAATCACGATGGAATCGGGCAGGTCTTTGGCGGAGCGTCCCCAATCGGTGACATCGACGACCGTACCACCAGCGAGGACCAGCGGCACGACAGGCACTTGCGCGCATGCCGGCAGTCCACCCAGAAACAGGAAGAGGATACCCCACAGCAGGAAACGGTCAGATCGCATAGAAAGAATGATCTGCTCTGGATTGTCGCACGGAGGGTGCAGGATGAGGGAGCGCGCCAGGAGGCAGCGTTAAAGATTCATATCCAGGAGGATTCCGAGGCGTGTCGAGGATCGACACGCATTCCTTATGCATGCTCAAGCTAGGTGGACACGAGGGTGCGGTGCGTTCGGCTCGCAAGCAAAGGCAGAACCTGGGCATACGCATCCTCCACGGTAAGACCATACTTCGCGCGCAGCGCATCCACCTTCCCGTGTTCGATGAACTGGTCGGGCCAGCCGATTCTGACCACAGGAACATTGATGCCGATCTCGTCGAGAGCCTCGATGACGGCCGAACCAAATCCGCCCATTTTTACCGCGTCTTCAATGGTGACGAAGGCGGCGACGCGGCGCGCGTAAGTTTGCAGCATCTCGCGATCGAGAGGCTTGATGAAGCGCGGGTTGATGACCGCGACGGAGTGGCCTTCCGCCTCGAGCCGGGCGGCAAGTTCCACCGCCAGGGGCAGCATGGTGCCGAGGCCCAGGACAGCGACATCGGAGCCGTCGGCGATCACCTCGGCTTTGCCCACCGGCAGGACTTGAGGCGACGATTTGCGCGGCACGCCGGCGACCGCTCCGCGGGGATATCGAACGGCGCTGGGCCCGGGAATCTGCAAACCGGTCTTCATCATGTCTGCGAGCTCGTCCTCATCTTTCGGCGCCATCAGCACCATCTCGGGGATCCCGCGCAGGTATGCGATATCGAAGAGGCCGTGATGCGTGGGACCGTCATCGCCGGAAAGGCCGGCGCGGTCCATGCAGAAGAGTACGGGGAGCTTTTGCAGCGCAACATCGTGAACGATTGGGTCGAAGGCCCTCTGCAGGAACGTGGAGTAAATTGCGCAGACCGGCCGGAAGCCGCGCGTCGCCATTCCCGCGGCGAAGATGACTGCGTGTTCCTCGGCGATGCCCACGTCGAAGTAGCGCTTGGGGTGATGCGGACGAAAGAGATCGAGGCCGGTTCCGTTGGGCATGGCGGCCGTGATGGCGACCACGCGCGAGTCCTGGTTGGCGAGTTCGACCAGCGTGTTGGCGAAGGACTCGGAGTAGGTCTGCTGGCCTGCGGGACGCGTGTCTCCGGTCTCGGGATCGTAGGGGCCCAGGCCGTGAAATTTCTTTTGCAGATCGAGTGCGGGCTGGAATCCCCGGCCTTTCTGCGTAATGACGTGAAGAAGAACGGGACGGTCGGCGGCCTTGAGGAATTTGAAGCTTTCGATGAGCTGCGGAAGATTGTGGCCATCGATGGGGCCGTAGTACTCGAGGCCAAACTCCTCAAACAACATGGAGGGCCACAGCATGCCCTTGGCAGCTTCTTCCGCGCGGCGCATTACGTTGACGGCGGTTTTGCCGCCGATCTTCTGCACGATCTTCTTGGCCGAGGCGTGCAGGTGCTGATAGTGCTCGTTGGTCACAATGCGGTGGAAGTAGCGCGCAATGGCGCCGACGTTGCGGTCGATGGACCACTCGTTGTCGTTGAGCACTACGATGAGCCGCTTGGTCTGCTCGGCGATGTTGTTGAGCGCCTCGAAGGAGATGCCGTTGGTGAACGCGGCGTCGCCAGCCACCGCGACTACGTGCTCGGCGCCGCCGGCCATGTCACGGGCTACGGCCATGCCAAGAGCCGCACTCAGCGCGGTACCGGCGTGGCCCGCGCCGTAGCAGTCGTGCTCGCACTCGGTGCGCAGCATGAAGCCGTTGAGCCCGCCCGGCTGGCGAATGGTTCCGAACCGTTCGCGCCGGCCGGTGAGGATCTTGTGGGTGTAGACCTGGTGGCTTACGTCGAAGAGGAATCGGTCCTGGGGAGAGTTGAAGACGTAGTGCATCGCCAGGGTCAGCTCGACAACCCCGAGATTGGGGCCGAGATGACCACCAGTTTTGGACAGCGACTGAATCAGGAAGACGCGAATTTCTTCAGCCAATTCAGCCAGTTGCGCGTAATTGAGGCGCTTTATGTCGGCGGGGGATTGGATTGACTCCAGCAATGCTCCCATGAACATCCTTTTCCCAGGCCCCAGGGCCGGGATGGCAAGAAAAAAGCCCCAGATCGCCGGGGGGCTTCGGTGCGCCGGTTTGCCAATTTTCAGTATAACAACCGGCGGGAATCCGTCGCTCCGGGTTCGACGGATCAACAAGATGAAGGTCTCTGGGTACGAAGGTCCCGATGTTGGCCCGTCGCACGAATTCAGGGTTTAGGATGAGGGCAAGACCCCTCGCGAGGCGCCGGTTTTGAACTGTATTGGGAAGCCACTCCGATCGCTCTTGATGCCGGTCGTACTCTGCATCCTCTCTTCGCTGCTTCCGGCTCGGCTCCATTGCCAGTTGCTGGAGCTGCCCCAAGGCTCATCTGCGCCAAACCCGCTTGCCGACCCGACCATGAAGGCGGGAAAAGCCTTTCTCTTCAACCTGGAAGCGCAGTTCGCCAAAGATGTGGCCGCGCGCGGCGGGGCAGGTTTTGCGGACTGGTTTGCAGAAGACGGCGTCGCGCTGGGGAACGGAGCCGCGCCCTTGGTTGGAAAGGTCGCGATCGCCCGGTCGGCCAACTGGTCGCCCCAGACTTATCAGCTCACCTGGAAGCCGACCGACGGCATGATGGGCCCGTCCGGAGACATGGGTTACACCTGGGGCCACTTCGAGGGTCGCAGCAAAGATGCGAACGGGAATCCGGTAACGACGTCAGGCCGCTACATGACTATCTGGCGCAGGCAGCAGGACGGCTCCTGGAAGGTGGTTTTGGACGCGGGAAGCACGGAACCCGCCGAGAGCGGTGACTGCTGCCGGTTGCCTACCGGAACAAACTAGGTAATCCCTCGTTGCGATGTCTGTAATCCCCAGAATTTTCGCGAGATAACCCGAACTGATTACTAAGGTCGCACTTTTTGAAGAATAGAACTCCCCGTTTGTGTAAGAGCCAAAACTGCCTTCCTTCTCCCATACTGGAACTGCACAGGTGTGTGAACCAATGGGCGCGATACAGAGCTACCAGCAGGCAGATCCTCCGAGGCTGACATCGCGGTCGGACTTTGACGTCTTCGACCGAAGCCCGGACCCTGCCCTGGACGAGTTGACCGAGCTGGCCGCGGTGCTTAGCCTGGCCGACTACGCCTACATCGCCTGGCTCGATTTCAACCGCCTGTGGTTCAAATCGCGATTCGGTTTTGTGGCGGCGGAACAGCCGCGCGTCATGAGCGCCTGCCAATGGGTGGCTCTGACAGCTCAGCCCATGCTGGTCCAGGATGCGGCGAAGGACCCTCGGTTTCCGCCTGAAGGCATCACGGTTCCCGGGGGCAAATACTGCCGCTCGTACGCCGGAACACCTCTGGTCGCCGCCAACCAGCAGTTGGTGGGAACGCTGGCAGTGCTGGCGCGGAAGCCGGAACAGTTCAGCCAGGAGCATTTGACGCTGCTGGATGTTTTGGGTCGGCAAGTGATTACGCGCCTGGAGCTTTATCACCGCATTCGGGCGCAGGAGCAGGCACAGCGCGCGCGCCAGCGCACGGAACGGTCCCTGGCGATTGAACGCAGCTTCGTGGCCGCGACGCTCGATTCCATCCCCGCGCTGGTAGCGGTGCTCGATACGGCTGGGCGCGTCGTGCGCTTCAATCAGTCGTGCGCCCACCTCACCGGGCTGATGATTGGAGACGCCGCAGGCCGGCCTTTTGTGGAAGAGGTGCTGGAGGCCGACGACCACCAATGGGTAGCTGATAAGCTGCACCACGCTGCCGCCGGACAATCTTCAGGGCCTCATGAAACATCGTGGCGCATCGCCGGCGCCAAAACCCGCCGCGTCAGCTGGACCATCCGTCCGTTGACCGGGCCCAGTGGCGAGGTCCAGTACCTGATTGTGAGCGGTCAGGACGTGACCGATCAACGCCAGGCCGAGCAGGCGCTGCTTTCGAGCGAAGCGCGCTACCGGCAAGTGGTGGAGAGCAGCCTGGGATTCGTGTTCACCTGCACCATGGAAGGGCGGCTGACCTCGCTGAACTCGTTCACCGCCGAAACGCTTGGATATCGCGTGGAAGACCTGACCGGCCGGCCGGTGGCCGAGCTGCTGGATGCCGCGGGAGCGGAGACATTCCAGGACTGCCTGCGCACCCTCGAAACGAAGGACGAATGGCAGGGCGCCATGCCGGTACGCCGCAGCGACGGTGTCTATCGCCGCATCGCCTTCCGCAGCCGGCGCATGGAGCTTCGCGGCGAGCGGCCCTTCGTCCTGAGCCATGGCGTAGACGTGACCGAACAGCACGAGGCCGAGGAAGCCCTTCACCTGGCGACTCGTCAGCGCGAATTGATCCTGGAATCGGTCGGGGACGGCATCTACGGCATCGACCTGGACGGAAAACTCACATTCATCAACGAGGCAGCCGCGAACGCCCTGGGGTACAACGCCGACGACTTGACCGGCCGCGACGTGCACGAGATTATCCACCACAGCCATGCCGACGGCACGCCTTACTCGCGTGTCACGAGCCCCATTTTGCAGGGCATGCGCCGTCAGGAGATGGTGCGGATGCACGATGAAGTCTTCTGGCGCGCCGACGGATCTTCGTTCCCGGTGGAGTACACGGCCAGCCCGTTGATCGAGGACGGCCGCATCTCCGGCATGGTGGTTGCATTCCAGGACATCTCTGAGCGCCGCCGCCTGGACAAGATGAAGGACGAGTTCATTTCGACCGTGAGCCACGAATTGCGCACGCCGCTGACATCATTGCGCGCCTCCCTGGGACTGATCTCGACCGGCTCGCTCGACAAGCGGCCCGAGAAACAGCGCCAGATGGTGGAGATGGCGATTGGAAACTGCGACAGGCTCGTCCGCCTGGTCAATGACATCCTCGACTTCGACAAGGTGGAGCGCGGACGGTTGCCGCTGCGCCGCGTGCCTGTCCAGGCCATCGACCTGCTGCGCCGCGCCGCCGATGTGGCCCACAACTCTGCCAGCCAGGTGCACATCACGTTCCGCATCGACTCGATGCAAGCCAGCGTCTTCGCCGACGAAGACCGCATTCTCCAGGTGCTCAACGAACTGGTGGCCAATGCCATCAAGTTCTCTGCGCCCGACACGCTGATCAGCCTCAGCACCCGGCGCGAAGGGAAGAACGAGGTCTGCTTTATCGTCGAAGACCAGGGACATGGGATCTCGCCGGAGAAGCTGGAGCACATCTTCGACCGGTTCCAGCAGGGAGACTCGTCGGATACCCGGGCGCTCGGCGGCACTGGCCTGGGACTCGCGCTCTGCCGCAGCATCGTGGAGCAGCATGGCGGCCATATCTGGGCGGAGAGCACCCCGGGTAAGGGCAGCCGCTTCCTGTTCACACTGCCTGCTGTTCCCGCAGACCCGCGTTAGTCCGGATTCGGCCTGCCTAAGGCCGGATTGCACCTCACCGTACCCGTGCGCGTCAGAATTCCAATTTTCAAAGCGAATGGGCCTAGCGCTGCCAGGGGCAAGACAATGAACCCTGTCTTCATTCATTGGCCCTGATGCGCATGAGAGAATTCCCCGAACGGCTTTTCCCTCCAATTCCAACGGCCGCTCGATATCAAAGCGCATATGGCAATCTCCGGAAAGATCCTGGATCTGCTGTTCGGGCGGCCCCTTGCCACGAGTGAGGAGCGCGCCGAGCACATCGGCCCCATCGCCGGCATTCCCATCTTCGGGCTCGACGCACTGAGTTCCGCTGCCTACGGGCCGGAAGCGGCGCTCACTTTGCTCATCCCGCTCGGCATGGCCGGCGTTCACTACATCGTCCCTGTCAGCACGGCGATCATCATCCTGCTCTTCATCGTTTACTTCAGCTACCGCCAGACCATCGAGGCCTATCCGCATGGCGGCGGTTCCTACACGGTAGCCTCGGAGAATCTGGGCGAGAACGCCGGCCTCCTGGCGGCCGCGGCGCTGATGATCGACTACATCCTCACAGCCGCGGTTGGAATCTCCGCCGGCGTGGGTGCGCTCATCTCCGCGGTTCCGGCGCTCCAGCCGCACACCCTGGAGCTATGCCTCACTGTCCTGCTCATCCTCACCATCGTGAACATGCGCGGCGTGCACGACACCGGGGTGGTCTTCATGATTCCCACTTACCTCTTCACGGGAACGCTTCTCATCGTGATCCTCGTCGGGGCCGTCCGCGCACTGCAGGCGGGCGGCCATCCTCATCCGCTGTTGCCCTTGCCCCCCATGCCATCGGCCAGCGTAACCATCGTGAGCTGGTGGCTGCTGCTCAAGGTCTTCTCCTCCGGCTGCACTGCCATGACCGGCGTCGAGGCGGTCAGCAACGGCGTCATGGCGTTTCGCGATCCCACGCGAAAGAACGCCAAGATCACGCTTACCATCATTATTGTCCTGCTCGCCATACTGCTCGCGGGCATCGCCATCCTGTGCCGCGCTTATAACATTGCGGCCACCGACCCTGACGGCTCGCACTACGAGAGCGTGCTTTCCATGCTCACCCGGGCGGTCATGGGCCACGGCTGGTTCTACTATCTGACCATCGGCTCGGTTCTGCTGGTGCTGGCCCTCTCGGCCAACACCGCGTTTGCCGATTTTCCCCGCCTCACCCGCGCCATTGCTCTCAACAACTTCATGCCGCACATCTTTCTCTTGCGCGGACGGCGTCTTCTTTACTCCTGGGGAATTTACGTGCTGGTGGCGCTTACCGCCGTCCTGCTCATCATCTTCAAGGGCGTTACCGATCACCTGATTCCGCTCTATGCCATCGGCGCATTCATGGCATTCACGCTGTCGCAGGCGGGCATGGTGATGCACTGGAAGCGTCACAACGGCGGCTCGCTGCGCATCTTCGTAAACGGCCTCGGCGCCGTGGCCACAGGCATCACCACCATCGTCGTCCTGGTTACCAAATTCACACAGGGGGCGTGGATCACGGCGCTCCTCGTCGCTCTCATGATCACCCTGATGCGCACCGTCAACCGGCACTACCGGCACGTTGCGCGCGAAATCGATCTCGATCGCGTCATCTGCCCTGGCGAGTTGTCCAAACCAATCATGGTCCTTCCCGTCGACCGCTGGAGCCGCAT
>Ga0307474_10003510_pt1 | contig 11290 bp, 14 predicted proteins | sample atmos_gasesECM1C_2_FD_203312 | JGI IMG/M metagenome (GOLD analysis project Ga0307474, IMG submission 203312) | Hardwood forest soil microbial communities from Morgan-Monroe State Forest, Indiana, United States - atmos_gasesECM1C_05 | ecosystem: Environmental > Terrestrial > Soil > Temperate... | reverse complement strand
GCCCGCGACGTGGCTTTTGCCGGCCCCGCGGTCGCCAACAATCCGCTGTCGAAACTCAATTCGCGCGAGATGGAAATCCTTCGCCTGCTCACGACCGGCAAGAGCCTTTCCGAGATCGCCTGGCTGGTGCATTCGCCCTACAAGACGGTCGCAAATACGTCATCGATCATCCGTCAGAAGCTCGGCGTACGAACATCGGCGGAACTGGTCCGGCTTGCCATTGAAAGTGGCGTGGCCTGACGATATCAGGTTGCATGACGCTGGAGTTGCACCATTATGTCCCTGCAAACGGTTTCGTTGAACAGGTCGTGCGGCGGTATGCAGGGCGTGTACCGGCACGATAGCCGGGAAACCCGCACCCCCATGACATTCTCGGTTTACGTGCCTCCCCATCGCGAGGGCGCGAAGCTTGCCGCCGTCTGGTATTTGTCGGGACTGACCTGCACCCATGCCAACGTCACCGAGAAAGGCGAATTCCGCAGCTCTTGCGCCGAGCATGAACTGATCTTCATCGCGCCCGACACCAGCCCGCGCGGCGAAGGCGTGCCTGGCGACCCCGCGAACTCCTATGACTTCGGCCTGGGCGCGGGATTCTATGTCGACGCGACGGAGGCGCCGTATTCCCGCAATTACCGCATGTGGAGTTATGTGACCGAGGAGTTACCTAAGCTTGTTGCAGAACATTTTTCGATCGACACCGGCCGGCAATCCATCATGGGCCACTCCATGGGCGGTCACGGTGCGCTGACAGCCGCCTTGCGCCATCCCGGCCGTTATCGCGCGGCGAGCGCGTTCGCGCCGATCGTCGCGCCCTCGCACGTGCCGTGGGGCATCAAGGCGCTCGACGGTTATCTTGGCAGCAACCAGGCGCGCTGGCGCCCGCACGATACTGTTGCCCTGATCGAGGACGGCGCAAAATTCCGCGAGTTCCTGGTCGACTACGGCGATGCCGATCAATTTCTGACGGAGCAGCTTCGTCCCGAGCTGCTGCAAGCTGCCTGCGAGAGGGCCGGCATCCCCCTCACCTTGCGCCGGCAGAGTGGCTACGACCACAGCTACTATTTCATTTCCACCTTCATGGCCGACCACCTGCGCTGGCACGCACAGCGGCTGAAGGCCTGATCCCGTTATCGCGACTGCGGCGCACCGTAATTCGGCGCAAGCAATCTTTCGCGGATGAGGTAACGCGTGGCGCGCGACCACGACTCATCGGTATTGCCGCGCATGTCGACGCTCGCCACAGCCACAACGCGGCCGGTGTGAACGTCTCGCAGATAGACATTGATGTTGAGAATGAGGTTCGAAACCTTCTGGACAACACCGGTGATTTCGAGGTCGGCGTTGAGCTGCTGCGCCAGCTTCACATCGCATCCGCCGCAGGCCTGCAGATTGCTCTGATGCGCCGCATGATTGACGGGCCCAATATCAAGGATCTGGAATTTGCTGGAGTCGCCCAGCTCCTTGCGCAATTGGTCGCCGACGCGCAGTAACCGATCTTGTTCGTCGGCCTGCGGACCGTAGAACTGACCCGGAAGACTGGTGTCGATCATCTCGAAGTCGAACACCGCAAGGCGCGGCAATTCGGCCGCCCGCAGCGGCATCAAACTCAGTAACGCTAACAGCGCGAGCGCGCCAGGCGATCTCATCATCGTGATCCACCAAAACCGCTCATGTTGTAACGGCAAAAAGTAGGCTTGCAAGCCAAGCCAAACTGGTCTTGGTTCAAGAAGTTCGTCCTGGTTCAAGATAAGAGTTCTCCCTTCGAGGAGGACCGCAAATGGGAGACGCCGTGATCCGGGGAATGTTTGGCGCAATGGGCCTCTGCATCGCGGCCACACAGGCGCTTGCGGCCGACCCACTCGAGATCGGCATCGGCTATCTCCGTCATGCCGGTGTCAAATCGACCTTGTCGTTGGTCGAGCAGCCGGCCGACAATAACGGCACGGCCGGCGCCCTGCTCGCAATCGAGGACAACAACACCACCGGCAAGTTCCTGAATCAGCATTTCACGCTGAGCGAGGTCCGGCTCAGGGGTAGCGACGATGTCGTCGCGGCCGCGAGCAAGCTTGCCGATCAGGACAGCTTCATCATCGCCGACCTGCCGGCAGACGAACTGCTGAAGGTCGCCGATTCCTTGCGCGACCGCGGCACCGTTCTGTTTGATGCCAGCTCCATCGACGATCGGCTGCGCGAGCAGGATTGTCGCGCCAATGTCATCCACGTCGCGCCGACCCGATCGATGCTCGCAGATGCACTCGCGCAATATCTTGCCTGGAAACAGTGGAAGCGCTGGCTGCTCGTGGTCGGCTCGCACGACAACGACAAGCTTTATGCCGATGCGTTGCGACGCGCAGCGTCGCGGTTCGGCGCGAAGATCGAGCAGGAGCGGACGTTTGAGGATACAGGTGGCGCCCGCCGGACCGATAGCGGCGTGACGCTGATCCAGCGCCAAATGCCCGTATTCACCCAGGAAGCGCCGGCCTACGATGTTCTTGTTGCGGCCGATGAGAGCGAGGTCTTCGGATCCTATTTGCCGTACCGAACCTGGGACCCGCGGCCAGTCGCAGGTTCGGCTGGCCTGGTGCCGACAAGCTGGGACGCCTCGCATGACCAATGGGGCGCGATCCAGATCCAGAACCGTTTCGTGAAGCTGAATTCGCGGCACATGACGGCCCTCGACATGCAAGCCTGGACGGCGACGCGCATGATCGGCGAAGCCATCTCGCGTACCAATTCCGGCGATCCGAAAACCGTGTTCGGCTTCATCAAGGGAAAGGAGTTTTCCGTCGCAGCGTTCAAAGGCCAGCGGCTGACCTTGCGAGACTGGAACCTGCAGCTTCGGCAACCGATCCTGCTCGCCGATGGCCGCATGGTGGTATCGGTGTCGCCACAGGAAGGCTTCCTGCATCAGGTTTCAGAACTCGATACGCTCGGCGTCGACCGGCCCGAGACCAAATGCAAACTGCAATGACGGTGGAGAGATCGCGCATGCGAAGTTGTGGCCTGCTTTCCCTGTCGGCACTGTGGCTGGCCGCGGCAAGCCCCGCATGGGCTTATGTCGCTTACGTGTCGAACGAGAAAGGCAACACGGTTTCGGTCATCGACACCGAAAAATGGGCGGTTACCGCGACGATCAAGGTCGGCCAGCGGCCGAGGGGGATCGAATTCACCCGCGACGGCAAATTCGTGATGGTCGCCGTCGGTGACGACGACACCATTCAGATGATCGACACGAAAACCCAGCAAGTCGTGGACACGCTGCCCTCGGGTCCCGACCCTGAATTGTTCACGCAGGATGCGGCCGGAAAAATCCTCTACGTCGCCAACGAGAACGACAACACCGTTACGATCATCGATGTCCAAAAGCGAGCCCGGCTTGGCGACATCCAGGTTGGCGTCGAACCCGAAGGCATGACCATGAGTCCCGATGGCAAAATCCTGATCAATACATCGGAGACGACCAATATGGCGCATTTCATCGACACCTCGACGCGCGAGATCGTCGCCAATGTGCTGGTCGACTCGCGGCCGCGCTTCGCCGAATTCAAGCATGACGGCTCCGAACTCTGGGTCTCCTCCGAAATCGGCGGCACCGTGTCGATCATCGATCCGGTCAAACATGCCGTCACCGGCAAGGTGACGTTCGACATTCCCGGCTTGCGAAGCGAAGCGATCCAGGCGGTCGGGATCGGTATCACAAAGGATGACAAGACCGCCTTTGTTGCACTCGGCCCCGCCAACCGCATCGCGATCGTCGATGCGGCAACTCACTCCGTGAAAAAGTATCTTCTAGTCGGTCAGCGGGTCTGGCACATGGCCTTCACGCCGGACGAGAAATATTTACTGGTTACCAACGGCGTCTCCAACGACGTCTCGGTGATCGACGTCGCCGCGCAGAAGGTCATCAAGACAATCCAGGTCGGCGAGCTCCCGTGGGGCGTGACGATTTCACCATGACCGCAACCGACATCACCAGGACCAATGGTGTCGCGGCGTCAAACACCACGGCCGGGCAGGACATGGCGGTGACGCCGGCGTTGTCCATCTCTGCCGTCAGCCATTCGTATGGCACAAGGCGCGCCTTGATCGATGTCGATTTCATCGTGCGACCTGCCAGCTTTACCGCGCTGCTCGGCCTCAACGGTGCTGGGAAAAGCACGCTGTTTTCGCTGGTGACGCGGCTGTTCGGAATTCAGGCCGGGCGCATCGCGATCTTCGGCCATGATATTGGGCAAGCTCCCGGCGAGGCGCTGCGGCTGATGGGCGTGGTGTTCCAGCCGCGCACACTCGATCTCGATTTGTCGGTGATGCAAAATCTGCGCTACCACGCCGCCCTGCATGGCATCGGCCGAAGCGAGGCCCGCGCGCGAAGCGACGAGGTGCTGTCGCGGATCGGGTTATCGGACCGCGCCGGCAGCAAGGTGCGGGATCTCTCGGGCGGGCAGATGCGGCGGCTCGAGATCGCGCGCGCGTTGCTGCACCGCCCGAAGCTTTTGTTGCTCGACGAAGCGACCGTTGGACTCGACGTCAAGGCGCGCGCCGACATTCTCAACCATGTCCGCCGGCTCGTTGCCGAAGAAGGCATCGGGGTGCTCTGGGCCACGCATCTGTTTGACGAAATCGATCCAAACGACGATCTCGTCATTCTGCATCAGGGTCGCGTGCTCGCGCGCGGCAACGTCGCGCAGGTCCTTCAGGACGCCGATGCACACGATGTCAATTCGGCCTTCATGCGATTGACCGGCACCGGGAGCCTCGGCTCATGAGCATAACCACCATGAATCAGCCGCGACGCGGCTTCTCCTTGGCCGAATATACCACCTGTCTCAATGGGATCGTTTGGCGCGAAGCCTTGCGTTTCCTGCACCAGCGCGAGCGCTTTGTCTCGGCACTGGTGCGGCCGTTGGTCTGGCTATTCATTTTCGCGGCCGGTTTCCGGCAGGTGCTGGGCATCTCGATCATTCCGCCTTACGAAACCTATATTCTCTATGAGGTTTATATTGCCCCCGGCTTAATGGTGATGATCCAGCTCTTTAACGGCATGCAATCTTCGCTCTCGATGGTTTATGACCGCGAGATGGGCAATATGCGCACCCTGTTGGTGAGCCCCTTGCCGCGCTGGTTTCTCTTGTTTTGCAAGCTGCTTGCCGGAACCGCGGTCTCGCTGCTTCAGGTCTATGCTTTCCTGCTGATCGCCTGGTTCTGGGACATCGCGCCGCCGCCAATCGGCTATCTCACCGTGCTGCCGGCACTGATCCTTTCCGGATTGATGCTCGGTGCGCTCGGGATGCTGATCTCCTCCGGCATCAAGCAGCTTGAGAATTTCGCAGGCGTGATGAACTTCGTGATCTTTCCGATGTTCTTTGCTTCGTCGGCGCTTTATCCGCTCTGGCGCGTCCGCGAAGGCAGTCCGATGCTTTACTACGTCTGCCAGTTCAATCCATTTACCCACGCCGTCGAACTGGTGCGCTTCGCGTTGTATGACCAGGCCAACTGGATTTCGCTTGCTGTGGTCGCAGGGTGCACTGCAGTCTTCATGATCGGGGCCATCTTCGCCTACGATCCATCGCGCGGACTGGCCCGCCGGGGCCCTGCCGGAGGCGAGACATGATGTTGCGAACCGCGCTCGTGCTGTTGACCGTTGCCGCTTCGACCGGGCTCTGCCTTGCCGCTGATCCGCGCTATCCGGATTGGCCGTGCGCGCAGGCCAAAGTTCCGGACATCTCGCTTGCCGCGGTGTGGGCCGGTCCGCCGCTTGGCGACGAACAATGGAGGAGCGACGCGAAAGTCAGTGCGCTGGTCGAGAAGGTCGCGGCCCGGCGACTTCCGATCGATGACGCCCAGAAGGCGATCGTTGATTTTCTCTCCACGCCGGGAATCGACAAGTTGGCAACGGGTAAGCTTCTGTTTGCAGGCCTGTTCGAGTTGCTCAACGCCGAGCGTACCTCCGTCATGGGCGGGCTCGAGCGGGTGACGCGCAAGCAGCGTCAGGCGGCCGAGAAGATCCGGAGCGATACGCTTGCGTTGCAGGCGCTTCAGGACGCAACGCCGCCCGATCAGCCCAAGATCGACGAACTCGGCAACCAGCTCGTATGGGAGACGCGAATTTTTGAGGACCGTCGTCGCGTGGTCAAATTCGTCTGCGAGGTCCCGACGACGATCGATCAGCGCCTGTTTGCGCTTGGCCGCACCATCCAGCAGGAGATCGAGTAGCCGTCACGCCGGACTACTTCGCGTTAGGGTTTTGTGCGCTGCCTGGGTCCCGCTCTCCTGGCCGCGGCTCCGGTTGCGCCTCGGCCATCGGCAAGTCAGCCCGCTCCCAGCCATCCGTGCCGTCGGGATACCAGGCGACGTTGGTGTATCCATAGGATAGCGTCCGCTTGGCGGCATTCCACGACATCCAGCAATCGGTCTGACAGTATACGACGATCAATGCAGCCCGATTGCCACCGGTCGCGTGAAGCAACCCTTGCCGAAAATAGCTGTCTGTCACCTCCGCCAGCGCGCCATAGCCCGTATCAGGCAGCCAGATACTACCGGGGATGTTGAAACGCGGCTTGTCGCGCCACACCGTGCCCACCGGCAAATTGGCCGGCTTCGGCGGACGCGGCAATACGTCGACGAACAAACCGGATTTGGCGCGCCAGATCGCCTCAGCATCTCGGGTCGCAAGAACGCGTGCGCCCGAAAGCGTGTCAGGAACGGGAGCACGATAATCTTCGGTGCGATACGCTTCAGGCTCCGGCACAAGCTCGTCGGCGCGCGCCACGCCTAACAGCACCACAAGCCCAAGCGTCAAGCGCGTCGCAAATCCGGTCATGGCGACTTCAACGCGGTCTCCGCGGTGATGGGCTGGTTATTCTCGTCGAGCAGCGGCACGCCGTAGTCGAACAGGATCTTGTTGATCTCGCCCTGGTTCTCCTGGATCAGGCGGTTCAGCAAACGCTTCCAGTTCTGATCTGCGCGCCGGACACCCATCCCGATGCGATAGACCAGTTGGGGCCCCGACTTCTCCTTCACCAGCGGCGTGACGTGCAGCGGCGGATTGGACCTCCTGGCGTAGAAGCCCGCCATCGGCCCCCACAGAATCGCGGCATCGAGTTCGCCTTTGTTCAGGTCGTTGATCATGGCTTCTGCCGACGAATCGACGCGGGTGTCGATCATCAGCGGATAGGGCTTTGCACTCGTCATCAGGCCGTTGACGGCCATGTTGGTCGCGGGCGGCGTACCGGCCACAATGCCGATGTGCTTGCCTTTGAGCCGCGCGTCCTCGAGCGTCGTGACATCGTCGAGGCCGGAGCCAGGCTTTGCAATCAGCGCATAGGCCGTGCGGTAATAGGGATTGGTTCCCTGAACGAGGTCATCGCCTTGCGGAAAGCCCATGATGACATCGCAGCGATGCGCGCCGAGCGTCACGCGAACGAAACCGGTCGCCTGCGGAAAATACATGTAGTCGATTTTCTTTTGCAGCTTCGCGGCAAAGAACTCGGCGAGCTTGTTCTCGAAGCCCTCCCCTTTTTCATTCGAGAAAGGCAGATTGCGCGGGTCGGCGCAGACCCTCAGGACCTTGGGATCGACGAGTTCGATCGAGAGATCGAGGCCGTCGTTGTCCGACTGTGCCCGCACGCAATCGGCGCGGACAATCATCGCGACAATCGCCAGAAGCGGAATGAGCAGGCAGCGTTTGAGGGAGGCATGTGTCATCGTTTGCTGTCCTCAGCTAGCGCCACCCTCCCTCCAAAATGCTATGCTGCTCAACAAGGGCGTGCAACAGGATAATCCGAGGCGTCTGTGATCGCGCAATCGGAACCACGCACACGATGCCGGCCAGCGAAAGATCAGACAAAAGGATGACCTGTCGCTTCGCGATCCTGACTTTGTTTGCCGCGCTCGTCGCTGCGATACCCGCACGCGCGCAACAGCAGGCCCTGCCCGTCACCGAAATTGCGCCCGGTGTCTTCGTCCACGTTGGCGCAATTGCGCAGATGACGCAGGAGAACGAAGGCGCCATCGCCAATGTCGGTTTTGTGATCGGCAATCACGCGGTTGCAGTCATCGACACCGGCGGAAGCGTTCGTGAGGGGCAAAAGCTCCTCGCCGCCATCCGCAAGCGAACCGACAAGCCGGTCCGTTACGTGATCAACACCCATGGCCATCCCGACCACGTGTTCGGCAACGCCGCGTTTCTCGGCAATGAAACGATCTTCATCGGACACAAGAATTTACCGCAGGCGCTGAATACGCGCGGTCCCTTCTATCTCGACGCCTTCCGCAAGATCATGGGCGACACCCTGATCGACGAAGTCCGCATCGTGCCGCCGATACGCCTGGTCGACGGAATACTGAAGCTTGATCTCGGTGGCCGCACGCTGGTCTTGCACGCGTGGCCCGCCGCGCACAGCGACAGCGATCTCACGGTGCTCGACGAGACATCGAAAATACTGTTTGCCGGTGACCTCGTCTTCATCGACCATATCCCCGTCATGGATGGCAACATCCGCGGCTGGCTGCGCATGATGGACGAGCTGAGCAAGGAACCAGCCGAGCGCGTGGTTCCCGGTCACGGTCCCGTGAGCCAATGGCCGACCGCGCTCGCAGACGAGCGCCGGTATCTTGAAACGCTCGCGGCCGACGTCAAAGCGTTGACTGTAAAAGGCGCTCCGATCAAAGCTGCGGCCGATACCGCTGCTGCGTCCGAACGCTCGCGATGGCAGTTGTTCGACGACTACAATGCCCGCAACGCAACTGCAGCATTTTCCGAGATTGAGTGGGAATAGCGCGCGCTGTAGTCTCAAGTGAAATTGTTGCTGCTTCGACCCCCGAAAGGAGCGCGACCATGTCCCATCTTCGCCTGCTTTGCTTGCTGACGCTGTTTGCAGCGGCATTGGGAGCACAAACATCACGAGCGGCCGAGCCGGTCGATCCCTGGCCGGGTCTGGTTCAGGACATCTTCAACAATCGCGCCATCAACGATGGCAGCAATGTGCTAGCGATCGAGATGCCCTACCGCGCCGAAGACGCGGCGATCGTGCCGGTCACGCTACGGTCGAAGCTTTCGCCCGACGATAACAGACATCTGAAAGCGATTACGCTGGTGATCGATCAGAACCCGGCGCCGATGGCGGCGAAATTCGAGATCGGGCCGGATGCGCGCGTTTCTGAAATCTCGACGCGCGTTCGCGTCAACAGCTACACCAATGTTCACGCCGTCGCCGAGCTCAGCGACGGCCAGCTTTACATGGTGAAGACCTACGTCAAGGCCTCCGGCGGCTGTTCGGCGCCCGCGACCAAAAATGTCGAAGAAGCCCGCAATCGGCTCGGCCAGATGAAGTACCGCCAATTTGCCCGCGCCGATGACGGTCCGACCAACGGCCCACGCGAGGCGCAGATCATGATCGGCCATCCAAACAATTCCGGGCTGCAGATGGACCAGGTCACCCACCTCTACGTCCCGGCGTTCTTCATCGACGAATTACACCTGTGGCAGGACGATAGCCCGATCTTGTCGATGGAGGGCGGCATCTCGATCTCGGAGGATCCGAATATCCGCTTCACCTATGTTCCGAATGGCGCCAAGACATTCCGTGCCGAGGCCAAGGATACTTCGGGCCATATCTTTCAGAAGGAATGGAAGGTCGACGCCTCCGGGAGCTGATGCGCCCTCAAGCGCTAGAAGCACCTGACTTCGGCTTCGGCCTGCGCTCGCCTTAAATCGTCGAGCGCGCCCTTTGCCTGTTCAGACGAGCGGAACTGCGTGCCCAGATTGCCCCGCACCTGCGCCATACTCAGCACAGTTTCGGCAGTGATGTAACGATCATACGGTAGCAACGAGGCGATGATGTCGATCGAGCAGGAGCATTGCTCGATCGTTTGCCGTGTCTCCCCATTGGCCTTCATGCAGCCAAAGACATATTCGGAGCGCGCCGCGGTCGGATAGTCGTTGGTCGACTCTGCGCGCGCGACCGTGGCCAAAGCCAGGAAACCGCCCAGCGCAGCGACAATCGGTCGTAGGCTTCCGACGCGCGTCATGGGAATTCTCCGTTCCGCAAAAGCTATGCTATCGCTTGCGTACTGAAAAGCGGACATTCGTCCAAATGGTTCACGATGCAACAAGAACGAAAATTTGGGAGCTTCCATGCTGCGTAAGCTAATTGCGATCTGCCTGTTTTTGATGATCCTGCCAGCCTCGGCCATGGCGCAGGGAAAAGGCGTCCGGTTCTGGAACCTGACGACGTCGACGATCTCAAATTTCCAGCTCTCGCCTGCCGGCAAGAACGACTGGGGTCCGAACCAGACCCTGAACGACAAAGACAAGGAAGTCGATCATGACGAGCGGCTGCGCATCACCGGTATCGAACCCGGACGCTACGACGCCGGAAATGCGTCGTGCGCGACATCGAAATCAAGGCGGACGCGGTGTTCTCGATCGCCGACAAGGATCTGAAGGATTGTCACAAATAACGGGCGTACGGCCGGCGGACGCCCTGCCTGATCAGATTTTTTCGCGCGCATGCGGATATTCGCAGCGCCATTTCACTGCCGTCCATTTCGGATGCTCTCCGATCCATTGCGCGATATAGGGCGGCGCGTTCATGGTGCATTGCTGCAAGGAGAAGTCGGCGGAAAACGATATATGGCGTTCCTCGCAAGCGTTCGGCGAGAGCACGGCACAAACCGTGATGATCAGCTCGATCGCGTTCATGCCGAGATCCTCCGGCGCATTCGGCTATCGTTTATCATAACGAACTACGCGACCATCGTGAATAAGGTTTCACCCGTGTGTGAGGTGTCGAACCTCGCGATCCTAAAAATTAAAGCCGAAAATCAGCCGTGCCTGCTGTCGCTCGAAATTCACGAGATCCAGCGTAGCGCCTGACGCCGCAGGGCGGCCCCACGCCTGAAAACTCCAACTGGCAGTCAGACGTGCGCGATCCGAAAGCTGAAAATAAGCGGTCGGGCCGACGAAAAACGCCTCTCCGGCCAGTTCATCCGGTCCAATGCTCCGATACCTGCGGACATAACGCGCCTCACCGCCGAGCAACAGGTCCGGACGCAGCTGTGCCATCACCCCGAGCGCAGCACCAAACGTCGAATCCTGTTCGGCGGTCGGCACCCCCGCCAAATGCGTCCACTCCGGCTGGTAACTGAGATTGAGCGTTGCAACCGCGAGCTTGGGGATCAAATCGCGATCGAGCGCAAGCGTCAGCCCGGTTTCATAATTCTGCGCGCGTGATCCGCTGATGTCGTCGAAGCGATTACCCTGCGTCTCAAGCGCAAGCGTAAGGCCGAA
>Ga0307474_10003508_pt1 | contig 11293 bp, 9 predicted proteins | sample atmos_gasesECM1C_2_FD_203312 | JGI IMG/M metagenome (GOLD analysis project Ga0307474, IMG submission 203312) | Hardwood forest soil microbial communities from Morgan-Monroe State Forest, Indiana, United States - atmos_gasesECM1C_05 | ecosystem: Environmental > Terrestrial > Soil > Temperate... | reverse complement strand
GAATGGGCCGCAACGCTCGCCAGCGAAATCAAGCGCGCGCAGGCAGAAGGCGATCCCGACACCGGCGAGACCTATTACCTGCACTGGCTCAGCACGCTGGAACGCCTGGTCGCTGAAAAGGGCGTATCCTCCTCCTACGCGCTGCATCAATATCGGGATGCCTGGGATCACGCCGCCGTCCGCACACCGCACGGCAAGCCGATCGAGTTGCGGCCGGAGGATTTTGGGTAGTTTGCCCGGACGAGCGCCAGCGATAACCGGGTTGCGAGACCCGCGTATCGCTACCGCTCACCCGGCCTGCGAAGCGCTTATTCCCGGCACTCCGCCGGAGCCTGTCATTGGGCTCGCCGAAGGCGGGACCCGGTGGCGGACGATGACGGCGGGGCCGTATCAGCTCCCTGTCACATACTCGCGCCAGCCCTTTGCCCGCAGTGCGCAGGCCGGACATTCGCCGCAGCCGAAGCCCCAGTCGTGGCGCGCGCCGCGCTCGCCGAGATAGCAGGTATGGGAGTGCTCGCGAATCAGGTCGACCAGGCCGGCGCCGCCGAGCCCGAACGCCAGCCGCCAGGTCGCGGCCTTGTCCAGCCACATCAGTGGCGTGTGCAGCTCGAAGCGCTTCGCCATGCCGAGATTGAGCGCATTGTTGAGCGCGCGGATGGTCTCGTCGCGGCAATCCGGATAGCCGGAATAGTCGGTCTCGCACATGCCGCCGACGATGTGCGTAATCCCGCGGCGATAGGCGAGCGCGGCGGCGAAGGTCAGGAAGATCAGATTGCGCCCGGGTACGAAGGTGTTGGGCAGTCCGTCTTCACCCATCCCGATCGCGACCTCGCGCGTCAGCGCTGTTTCGGAGACCGCAGCCAGAGTCGGAATCTCAAGCGTGTGGTTTTCACCGAGCTTCGCCAGCCAGTCCGGTCGTACGGTCTCGATCTCCTCGAGCAACCGGTCGCGGCAGTCGAGCTCGATCAGATGACGCTGGCCATAGGCAAAGCCCAGCGTTTCCACCCTCCCAAAGCGCGACAGCGCCCAGGCAAGGCAGGTGGTGGAATCCTGGCCACCGGAGAACAGCACCAGCGCCGTTTCGGTCGAAAGATCGCTCATGGCACCCGCTTAGCACTCCCGGTGAAAGAGTGGAAATCGGCCGCGCTTGACTGGGATCGCTGCGCGACTTGCGGCATACAGGGGCGATCACTGTAAGAGGACCAGGCCCGCATGACCCCCTCCCGCGATATCGCCGCCCTGCTCGACATCATGGCGAAGCTCCGCACCCCCGTGACCGGTTGTCCCTGGGACCTGGAACAGAATTTTGCAACCATTGCCCCCTACACCATCGAGGAGGCCTATGAGGTCGCAGACGCAATCGGGCGCGGCGATCTCGATGACCTCAGGGAGGAGCTCGGCGATCTCCTGCTGCAGGTGGTGTTCCATGCCCGCATGGCCGAAGAGCAAAATGCCTTCGCCTTTGGCGAGGTGGTCGAGGCGATCACGAGGAAGATGATCCGCCGCCATCCGCATGTGTTCGGCGATGAGAACGACAAGCTGACGGCCGAGGACGTCAAAGGCAATTGGGATCGCATCAAGGCCGAGGAAAAGGCCGAGCGTGCTGCGCGCCGGCCGCCGGAGGAAGCCACGCACAAATCGCTGCTATCCGGCGTCAAGGCCGGTCAGCCGGCGCTGACCCGAGCGCTCGCCCTGCAGCGCAAGGCATCGACTGTCGGCTTCGATTGGAACGATCCGCGCGCGGTCCTGAAAAAGATTCGCGAGGAGGCCGACGAGATCGAAGCGGCACTCGAACGCAAAGACGCGAGCGAGCTTGAAAGCGAGACTGGCGATCTCTTGTTCGCCGTCGTCAACCTCGCCCGCCATGTCGGCGCTGATCCCGACATGGCACTGCGCGCCTCCAATGCCAAATTCGAGCGACGATTTGCCTATATCGAGCGCGCGCTGGAACAGCGCGGGCGCTCGCTTGAGGACGCAACGCTCGATGAGATGGATGCGCTGTGGAATGATGCGAAGAGAAGCGAAACCGAGCCGTCGTCCGAGCCAAGGCAACGGGTGCGCGCATAGAGCTTGCGCACCGCAGCAATAGCCGTGAGCGGACGCCAAGCAACCAATACTATCGCTTGAACAGCCCGACAATGAGCAGCAGAATCACTGCGCCAATCACGGAATAGATGATCTGGCCAGCGATGCCGCCGATGCTGAAAATTCCGATCATCGGCAGCAGCCAGCCCGCGATAATGCCGCCGACGATGCCGATGATGATATTCCAGAGCAGTCCGAAACCGTAGCCCTTTACGATCAGGCCCGCGAGCCAGCCGGCGATCGCACCAACGATCAGCCAGACGATCAGGTCGACAATCATGGTTTCCTCCTGTCATTGCGGCGAATCGGGTTCAGCCCGTGTCTGCACCGATAATCGTATCACGGCGGAGGAATTAGTTCAGATTGTTCCGGATCGATTTCGCAACCGCGTGTCCGGCGGGCCAGATGCGCTTCACACCCCGTGTTGAACCGCATCGAAACGCGACACGACGATGTCGCGCTTGCTTTCATCGACTCGCACGGTCATGGCGAAGCGGCCTTCGCTGAGCTCCTTGTTGAGCACTTCGGAATTGCGGTGCAGCCAGGAGATGCCGGCACCGTCGGCCGCGTCGATGGAGAGATCCAGTGTCACGCACGCCGCCGCGAGACGGTCCTCGATGGCGGCCAGCAGGGCTTCGACCCCTTCTCCGGTCGCGGCCGATACCAGGAGGCACGGGTGCTCGCCCGGGCGACGTGCGGCGATGTTGGCGAGTTTTTCGCGCTCCTCGGGGCTGAAGCGGTCGATCTTGTTCCAGACTTCCAGAATGCGCCCACTGGACGGATCGATGCCGAGCTGGCGCAGCACGGCATCGACGTCGCGCTGCTGCGCTTCCGCGTCCTCATGGGAGATGTCGCGCACGTGAAGAATCACGTCGGCTTCCAGTACCTCTTCCAGGGTGGCGCGGAACGCCGCAACCAGCTGGGTCGGCAGATTGGAGATGAAGCCGACGGTGTCGGACAGCATCGCCTTGCCTGCGTGCGGCAGATGAATTGCGCGCAAGGTCGGATCGAGCGTTGCGAACAGCATGTCGGCAGCCTGGACGTCGGCGCGGGTCAGGCGGTTGAACAGCGTGGACTTCCCGGCGTTGGTGTAGCCGACCAGCGCCACCACACGATAAGGCACGCGCTTGCGCCCCTCGCGATGCAGCCGTCGCGTCGCCTGCACCTTCTTCAATTCGTTTTCCAGGCGCGTGATGCGGTCGCCGATCAGCCGGCGGTCCGCCTCGATCTGGGTTTCGCCCGGACCGCCCATGAAGCCAAAGCCGCCACGCTGGCGCTCGAGGTGGGTCCAGGACCGCACCAGGCGGCTGCGCTGGTAGTTGAGATGGGCAAGCTCGACCTGCAACGCACCCTCTTTGGTCTTGGCGCGGCGGCCGAAGATTTCCAGGATCAGGCCGGTGCGGTCGAGCACCTTGGTGTTCCAGGCCTTCTCGAGATTGCGTTGCTGGATCGGCGCCAGCGCGCAATCCATTACCACAAGCCCGGCCTTCTCGGCGGTGACGAGGCCCGCGATCTCATCGACCTTACCCTTGCCGAGATAGGTCGCGGGCCTGATCTCGCCGACCGGCGCGATCAGGCTATCGACGACATAGAGATCGATGGCGCGCGCAAGACCCGCGGCTTCATCGAGCCGCGCTTCGAAACCGCGCAAAGAATCGTGAAGGCCATGATCATCCGTTTGCGCCTCGGCTCCCCCGCGACGCATCCGCAAATATGGGCCGATGACAAGCACCCGGCCGGTCTCTCTAACCCCTGCCGACCGCGAGCGGTCAGCTCCCCGTTCCGGTTCTCGGGGTTCCAATCAGGTCACTCTCAAGCAGGCGCATCCTCGCCGCCTTCGAACAGTTGGATGGGAGCGCCCGGCATGATGGTCGAGATCGCATGCTTGTACACAAGCTGCGAGTGGCCGTCCCGCCGGAGCAGCAAACAGAAATTGTCGAACCAGGTCACAATCCCCTGCAGCTTGACTCCGTTCACCAGAAATATCGTCAGTGGCGTTTTGGTTTTACGAACGTGATTAAGGAAGGTGTCTTGTAGGTTTTGTGCGCGGTCTGCCGCCATTGTTGTTATCCCGCTCTTGTAGCGTCTTCTTTTTGAACATTATTAACCGGCTATCGCCCTCTCGCGGGGCCTTCCCCGGCCGCCCGCGCCACGTGAGTCCCCCTCCAATGGCGCGAGCCGAGCGATTAGAGGGCAGGCGCGCTTTTTAGGCAAGCCGCTTGAGACGGCAAAGCCGCCCCAAGTTACGCATTTCTCTGCAAAACTCGCGAAAAAAGATCAATTTTCCCAAGCAAATGCATGAAAGCACGCTACTTTTAGGATTACCCCACCCCCAGCGCCTTCAGCTTCCGATGCAGCGCCGAGCGCTCCATGCCGACGAACTCAGCAGTGCGCGAGATATTTCCGGAGAACCGGCTGATCTGAGCAATCAGATAGTCGCGCTCGAATACCTCGCGCGCCTCGCGCAATGGCAGGCCCATGATGTGCTCGCCATTATTGCTGGTGGGCATGGCCGGCACCATAGAGCCGACGTCCTGCGGCAGCATGTCGGCCGTGATGATGGTCTCGGGGCCGCCGGCCGCGAGAATCATCACGCGTTCGACATTGTTGCGCAGCTGCCGGACGTTGCCCGGCCAGACATGGGACTGTAGCACCGCCATGGCGTCCTGGCCGATCTGGCGCTTGGGCAGGCCCGTTGTTGCCGAGATCTGGTCCATGAAGTAGTCGATCAGCTCGGGGATGTCCTCGCGCCGCTCCGACAGCGGGGGCACGCGGATCGGCACCACCGAAAGCCGGTGATAGAGGTCCTCGCGGAAGCGGCCGGCCGCGATTTCCTCCTCCAGATTGCGTGCGGTCGAGGAGATGATGCGGACGTCGACGGCGACCTTGTTCGTGCCGCCCTGGCGCTGGAAGGTCTGCTCGACCAGGACGCGCAGGATCTTGTTCTGCGTCTCGCGCGGCATATCGCCGATCTCGTCGATGAACAGCGTCCCACCATGGGCCTCTTCCAGCGCGCCGGTCTTGCGCGCGTGCTCGCCATTGGACTGCTCGATGCCGAATAGCTCGACTTCCATCCGCTCCGGCGTGATGGCAGCGGCATTGATGACGACGAACGGCCCTTCGGCGCGGTTGGAGGCGGCGTGCAGCGTGCGCGCCACCAGCTCCTTACCCGCGCCTGCGGGGCCGACGATCAGGATACGGCTGTTGGCCTTGGCCGCCCGCTCGATCGTCTGGCGCAGCTGGTTCATGCAGGGCGAATGCCCGGTCAATGTGCTCGCGGTCGGCGCCAGCTGTTTCAGCTCGCGCACTTCGCGCTTGAGCCGCGAGGTTTCCAGCGCTCGCGTCGCCACCAGGATCAGGCGATCGGACTTGAACGGCTTTTCGATGAAGTCATAGGCGCCGCGTTTGATCGCCGCGACCGCGGTTTCGATGTTGCCATGGCCGGAGATCATCACCACTGGCAGATCGGGATGGTCGCGCTTGACCTGTTCCAGGAGCTGCAACCCGTCGAGCTTGGAGCCCTGCAGCCAGATGTCGAGAAACACCAAATGCGGCCGGCGGTTGGCGATCTCGCCGAGCGCGGTATCGCTGTCGCGCGCGGTACGGGTGGAAAACCCCTCGTCGTCAAGAATGCCCGCGACCAGTTCGCGAATATCGGCTTCGTCATCGACGATCAGAATATCACTTGCCATGGGTCCGCCCTGCCTCAGTTGCCTGTCGCGGCTTCGGTTTTTGTGTCTTGGTCGGTTGTGCTGTGAGTTGTTGTGTCACTGTTGGTCGTCTGAGCCGTGTCAGGGGTCTGCCCTGCCGGCGGTTGTCTTGCTTCGCCTGTACCCTTTGTCTCGCTCACGGCCGGGTTGCTGCCAGCCCCCTGCTCCTTCGAGTCTGCTTTTTGCGCGGCGGCGCTTTGCACTTCGACCTTCGGGGCATGGCCCGAGACCGCAAAGCGCAGCCGCATCCAGGCGCCCCGCTGGCCGGGGCGGAAGTCGGCGGCATCCTTCAGCTCAATGCGCCCGCCATGGTCCTCGAGCACGCGGCCGACGATCGCGAGCCCAAGGCCCGTGCCCTTGGCGCGCGTGGTCACATAGGGCTCGAGCAGCCGCTGCCGGGCCACTTTCGGCAGTCCGATGCCGTTATCGATGACGTCGATCACGATCTGGTCGTTCTCGCGCTGCGCGATGACGTCTATGCGACCCTTGCCCTGATCCTTGCCCAGCTCCTCCGCCGGCACGGCCTCGATCGCTTCGGTGGCATTCTTGATGATGTTGGTCAGTGCCTGCGAGATCAGCCTGCGGTCGAACTGCGCCCGCAGCGGATCCTCCTTGATATCGGCCTCCATGTCGATCTCGGGATGGGCGACCCTCATCAGGAACACCGCCTGCCGCACGGTGTCGGCGACGTCCTCGCCTTCGATCACGGGCTTGGGCATGCGTGCGAAACGCGAGAACTCGTCCACCATCCGCCTGATGTCGTCGACCTGGCGCACGATGGTGTCGGTGCACTGGTCGAACACTGCCTTGTCCTCGGTGATGACCTTGCCGAATTTGCGGCGGATACGCTCCGCCGAAAGCTGAATTGGTGTCAGCGGATTCTTGATCTCATGTGCGATGCGGCGCGCGACATCGCCCCAGGCGGACGTGCGCTGCGCCGAGACCAGCTCAGTGATGTCATCAAGCGTGATGATGTAGCTGTCGCGCGTGGCCTCGCTGGTCTTCTCGGCGCTGACGCGGACCGACAGGTTGCGCTCGTTGCCGTCGCGCAGGATAGTCACCTGCCCCTGCACCAGGCGCTGATTGCCCTCGCGCGCGTTTTTCATCATCTCGTCGAGCTCGGGCAGCACGTCGGAGAGCGGATGACCCAGCGTCTCTGACTCCGCGTGCCCGATCAGCTTTTCGGCCGAGCGGTTGAGAATGCCGATCGAGCCGGAGCCATCGACCCCGATGATGCCGGCGGAGGCTGAGGACAAAACCGCCTCGATGAAGCGGCGGCGGCTGTCGATCAGCTCCGAAGCGCTGACCAGCTCGTCGCGCTGGGTGCGCAATTCCTGCGTCATCTTGTTGAAGGTCTCGCCCAGCTGGGCGAGGTCGCCCTCCGACTTCATGACCGGAACCTGCACCTTGAGGTCACCGGTGGAGACAAGGTTCGCCGCATTCATCAGCCGGCGGATCGGCGCCACAAGTCGGTTGGCGAAATTCAGGCCGAGCAGCACCGAGGCCATCAGGATGGTGAGCGCGATCACCGCGAACATCAGCGCGAACGCCACCTGGATGCCGAGCCGCTGCGATTCCATCTGCGAATAGCCGGCGACGCTTGCTTCGGTCTGCTTGAGCTGGTCAACGACCCGCGGATCGAGCGGACGCTCGACGTAGAGGAACGTGTCGGTGAAGGCCCGCAGCCTGATCACGGCCGCGACTGAATTCGTATCGGGCAGCACCGCGATTTCCGGCTCGTCCTCGTTGACATTCTTCAAAAAGTCCGGCGACGGCGGCGAATACGACGCTTGAGCGCCCGTGTCGGCCGTCTCCAGCGGCCTGGCGTTCTTGTCCATGATCATCGCGCCCGGCAGGTTGCGGGCCGCCGCACTCGCAGTCAGCAACTGCTTAAACGAGCCGCGGTCCTGGTAGTAAAGCGGCTGTGCATTGCTAATGTCGACGGCCATCCCAAGGATGTCGCCCCGGATGAGTTGTGCATGTTCCTGCACGTAGGCGCGCGCGATCGTCAGCGAATTCTGGATCACCTCCCGGGTCGGCCCGGAAAACAGCCGATCGAGGCCGCGGTCGAGGGTGACATTGGCGATGATTGCCACCAGCACGGCCGGCAGCACCGCGATCACCGAGAACAGGCCCACCACCTGGATGTGCAGGCGCGCCGCCGCCCGGCCGCGGCGCCTGGCCAGCACCATCTGCCAGACTTCACGCATGATGATGCCGACCAAAAGCAGGATGGTCGCTACATTGATCAGGTAGAAGGATTGCACCACGGCCGGCCTGGGCTCGATCCGGGTCAGGCCGGTCAGCACGATGAAGGTCAGGAAGGCGGACAGCAGCGCGATGCCGACGGCAAACGGCGCCAGCAGCCGCTTCAGGCTACGGCCTTTCGGCTCAACCAATGACGGGTCGAACGGTGCGGGGGTTGCCTCTGCGCTGGTCATTCCGGCAATGGGTGATGCTGAATCGGGTCAAGTCCGGCGTTGCGGACTGATGCATTCATATCACATTGTTGCCAAATTGCGACATTTCCGCGGCGCACCTGCTCGGGAAATGCGCATCCACAAGCTAATACCCAGAAGGCGCTAAGGATCGCGCGCCTTCCGAAAGCGCCTCCGCTAGCTGCCGCTGCGATAGACCTGGATGTCGAGGTCGCGGATCTTCTTGCGCAGCGTGTTGCGATTCAGGCCCAGCAAGTCGGCGGCGCGGATTTGGTTGCCGCGGGTGGCGGCGAGCGCGGCCGTGAGCAGCGGCACCTCGATCTCCTTGAGGATGCGGTGATAGAGGCCGGGCGGCGGCACGCCATTCGGAAAGCCCTGGAAGTGCGAGGACAGATAGGCTTCGACCGCCCCGCCCAGATTGTCGATGCCGTGATGCACCGCGCCGCCGGGTGCGACCGCCGGTGGCGCAAGCTCGCCGTCGATGACGGAGGCTGTGATGATGTCCTGTGGATAGAGCGCGGCGAGGCGACGAGCGAGGTTTTCCAGCTCGCGCACATTGCCCGGCCAGCGGTGCTGTTTCAGCCGCTCCAGCGCCATAGCGTCGAGCTTCTTGGGCGGCAGGCCGTCTTTCTCGGCGAGGGCGAAGAAATGCCTGACAAGGTCCGGAAGGTCCTCGATTCGCTCCCGCAGCGGCGGCAGCCGCAAGGGCACCACGTTGAGGCGGAAGAACAGGTCTTCGCGGAACAGGCCCTGCTGGATCAGGATGCGCAGGTCTTTGTTGGAGGCAGCGACGATCCGCACGTCGGTCTTGATCGGGGTACGGCCGCCGACGGTCGTGTATTCGCCCTGCTGCAACACGCGCAAAAGCCTGGTCTGCGCCTCCATCGGCATGTCGCCGATTTCGTCGAGAAACAGCGTGCCCCCCTCGGCCTGCTCGAAGCGGCCGGAGGCGCGGGTGTTGGCGCCGGTGAAGGCGCCACGCTCATGGCCAAACAGCTCCGACTCGATGAGATCGCGCGGGATCGCCGCCATATTGACCGCGACGAACGGTCCGTTGCGGCGCTTGCCATAATCGTGCAGCGCACGCGCCACCAGCTCCTTGCCGGTGCCGGATTCGCCCGAAATCATCACCGTGAGATCGGTCTGCATCAGCCGCGCCAGCACGCGGTAAATCTCCTGCATCGCCGGCGAGCGGCCGACCAGCGGGATCGATTCGAACTCCTGCTCGTCAACGGCGGCCGCGGTGCGCTCCTTCGGTTCGGCGAGCGCGCGGCCAACGATGGCGATCAATTCCTTCAGGTCGAACGGTTTTGGCAGATATTCGTAGGCCCCGCGCTCGGACGCGCGGATCGCCGTCATGAAAGTGTTTTGCGCGCTCATAACGATGACGGGCAGATTGGGCCGCATCTTCTTGATGCGCGGCAGGAGATCGAAGGCGTTCTCGTCAGGCATCACCACGTCGGTAATGACAAGATCGCCCTCGCCCTGGCTCACCCATCGCCACAGGGTTGCTGCGTTCCCGGTGAGGCGGACCTCGTAGCCGGCGCGCGAGAGAGCCTGATTGAGTACGGTCCGGATGGCGGTATCGTCATCGGCGACCAGAATGCTACCTGCAGGCATATTTATTCCTCATCGTTGCTGTGAGGCATGCAACGGCGTCCCCGAAACGTCATCGCGATGGCTTGGATCTGTGTGTGTTGGATCCGGATGCTTGGCGCTGCTGTAGATGGGCATCAGCACCCGGAAGGTGGTCTTGCGCGGCTGTGACTCGCATTCGATGATGCCGCCATGGTCGCCGACGATCTTGGCAACCAGCGCGAGCCCTAACCCGCTGCCGGTCGGTTTGGTCGTCACGAAGGGATCGAACAGATTCGGCATCAAGTCCTCTGGCACACCGGGGCCGTTGTCCTTGACACAGAATTCCAACGGCAAGGAGACACGCGACTTCTTGCCCGGCACCGAGAGCCGCACGCCCGGTCGGAACGCCGTGGTGAGCTGGATCTCGGCGTCCGCGCCGAGATCCACCACGGCTTCCGCCGCGTTCTTTACGAGGTTCAGGAACACCTGAATCAGCTGGTCCTGGTTGGCGAGCACCGGGGGGAGCGAAGGATCGTAATCCTCGACAAAGCGCACATTGCGGGCAAAGCCCGATTGCGCGAGACGTTTGACGTGGTCGAGCACGGAGTGGATGTTGACCGGACCGCGCGCGACGGGGCGGTCGTCGCCGAACACCTCCATGCGGTCGACCAGGGTGACGATGCGGTCGGCCTCGTCGCAGATCAGCCGCGTCAGCATGCGGTCCTCGGAGGAGGCCTGCTGCTCCAGAAGCTGCGCCGCGCCGCGGATGCCGGACAGCGGGTTCTTGATCTCATGGGCAAGCATGGCGGCAAGCGCGATCACACTCCGCGCAGCGCTGCGATGGGTGAGCTGGCGGTCCATCTTGTCAGCGATGGTCCGTTCCTGCAGCATCACGACAATATGGCCGGGACGCTCGGTGAGTGGGGCGACGTGCAGGTCAACCTGGCGGTCGCCACCCATGCGCGGCGTGCCGAGATCGACCTTGTATTCATTGACCGGCGCGTTGCCGGTCCTGACCTGGTCGATCAGGGCGAGCAAGGGGCTGCCGAACGGCACCAGCTCTTTCAACTGCTGACGTTGCAGGAACTGCGCGGAAATCTCGAAAAACGCTTCCGCCGCATTGTTGGCTTCGACGATCTTGCCGTCGGGGCCGATCAGGATCACGGGGTTGGGCAGTGCGTTGAGGATGGCATCGGCTTCCGATGGCCGCGTCTTGCGATGTTCGGCGGCTGACGTCATGCAGCAGCACTCCATGCAAAGTCGTCATATGCTTCGGTCAGGGCACGGTGCACCTGGCGCGGATCGTCCGAGGTCAGGATCTTCTCGCGCCAGGCCTTCAGCTTCCCGGCCGGCGCTCGCGCGCAGACGCTCGCGACATCGAGCGCCCAGGCGAGATGCTTGCGCGCATGGCGCAGCCCCACGCGCAACCCATAGTGCCGGCACACCTCGTCATAGAGTGCGCGCAAATATTCGAGCTGTTGT
>Ga0307474_10003507_pt1 | contig 11295 bp, 8 predicted proteins | sample atmos_gasesECM1C_2_FD_203312 | JGI IMG/M metagenome (GOLD analysis project Ga0307474, IMG submission 203312) | Hardwood forest soil microbial communities from Morgan-Monroe State Forest, Indiana, United States - atmos_gasesECM1C_05 | ecosystem: Environmental > Terrestrial > Soil > Temperate... | reverse complement strand
ACAATCGCCGTTCCACAGTGGCGATTTATCCGATTCAAGGTCGATGTGTCGAGCTACCGTGGCGAAAACCAGGGCGCCCAGCAAAACGAATACGCCATCATGGGCGGCGCGCAATTCACGAGGCGCTTCGGCCGCGAGTCGGCATTTCTCGAGGGATTCGGAGGAGATGCCGGGGTCAACCGATTCTGGGGACCTAATGCAGTGCCCGGTGAAACCGCGTCGTGGGCATCGGTGTTTGGCGGCGGCCTGGATACGCCGATAACGCGGCGCCTTGCGTTTCGCGTGACCGGCGGCTACCAGTGGACGAATTTCCAGCTGATCAACAACCTGCAGTTGATCGTTCCCATTCACACGCCAGGCTTACCTAACAACTTCTTTCGATTGTCGACCGGGCTGGTGTGGGGCTTTTGAGGCGCTCTGTGATTCCGTCCGGCAGAATTGGCGGGGGCTACCTGGAATTCTTTCGTTTCGGCATCTGAGTGACTTTCTTCGAAGCCTCCTTTGCCGGAGGAGGCGGGGGCATCATCGATTGAATGTCCTCCCTGGTCTTTCGTTCCATTCTTTCCAGCAGATACCAAAGCGCATCAACAAGGATGTCATTGATCCTATCGCGATCTTCTCCCCTTCTTTTCCTAGCCAACTTGATCCAATTGATCGCGGTCCTGTCCTCGTCGGTCAGTTTGATCGAGGTTAGAGTCGCGTCTGGTGAAGTATGTGTAGCTCTTGGACTCATGTAAGGGATGCCGCTTGACTACATCATAATGTAGTCACATAATCGTGTAATTATATAATTACGCAGTTTGGAAAAGCTCCAATCCAAACTCAGCGTAAGATTCAGAAAGTGGCGCGAATGGAAACTGCAACCCCATTTGAGACCGAATTAAGGGTGTTTGAGCAACACAGGGTAGAGTGGTCCCTCTCGCACCCGGGCGAGTTTGTGGTCATTCAAGGCGAAGAGATCGCAGACGGATTTTTTGGCACCTACGCTGATGCCCTCAAGGCCGGGCTGCAGAGATTCGGCGCGCGCAATGAATTCCTAGTCAAACAGGTGTGGACGACTGAGCCTGTTTACTACATTTCCTGATATGGGAAGAGCTTCTCTGCGGTGGGATGCAAGCGATCCGAATGACCCTGGTCCATGTATCGAAGTCGTAGTGATGAATTCACGTGACGTCCTTGAGGCTTGGCGCGTGGCCGGCCTTGAATGTCCCCCGCCGATCAAGATTAGAGCGTTGCTCGATACCGGCGCGGCATTCACAATCATCAGTAAGACATTCGCGCGGCACTGCAAGCTCCGCCAAACCGGTGCAACCGAAGTGAGGGCCTTGGGTGCCGTACACGTTTGTGGAGACCACGCAGGCAGTATAGATTTTCCCGGCACCAGTCTTGGCTCGTTCGATTCCATTCGGATCCGTTCGGGAGATTTCATCCGCGAGCCAAACTTCGCGTGTCTGATCGGACGAGATATTCTGCGAAACTGGACGATCACGTTCGATGGACAGCGCAAGCTCGTTACGATCACAGATTGACGGGGCGCAATTTGTGACTATGCTGCCGCGGGCGCTTTGAGGAAATTCAGGGCGCGGATCAGGTAGGCCTTCAGTGCGTGGCGATGCACGACTGCGTCGAGAAATCCTTTTTCGAGCAGGAATTCTGAGCGCTGAAAACCTTCTGGCAGTTTTTGGCGGATGGTCTGCTCGATGACGCGTGGGCCGGCGAAACCAATCAGTGCGCCTGGCTCGGCAATGTTCAGATCTCCCAGCATGGCGAAGCTGGCAGTGACGCCGCCGGTGGTGGGGTCAGTGAGCACGCAAATGTAGGGCACGCGGTCATCGTCTAGTTGCGCGAGCGCGGTGGAGATTTTGGCCATCTGCATCAGGCTCACAACGCCTTCCATCATGCGCGCGCCGCCAGAAGCAGTCACAACGATCAACGGCTTCCGCGCTGCACGCGCGCGGTCAACAGCACGTGCGATGGTTTCACCTACTACTGCTCCCATCGATCCGCCGATGAAGGCATACTCCATGGCGCTGAGCACGACTTCATGCGGGCCCATCTGGCCTACAGCATTGAGAATGGCATCGTCGAGGCCGGTGTCGTGCCGCGCCTTGCGCAGGCGCTGCTTGTAGGACTTGACGTCGGTAAAGTTCAATGGATCGGTGGAGCGCAAGCCAGCGTCAACCAGCGTGTAGCCCGGCTCAAGGAGCGTGTCGATTCGCTCCCGCGCGGAGAGTTTGAAGTGGTGCTGGCACTTGGGGCAGACCAGCAGATTGACTTCAAGATCCTGCTTATAAATGGGTTGGCGGCAGCCTGGGCATTTGACCCAGAGGCCCTCGGTGCGGACGTTCCTGGTACCCGCATCGGGTCCGTTTTCCGCTGCAGGGCCGCCCGCTTCGGAAGAATACTCACCGTCTTCGCGCTTAAACCACGACATACCGAACCCAATTGTAAATGGATGGCGCGGCGGGAGCGGCGGCGGTCGTTCAATTAGGTCCTGCATCCGTTACTGCGGCGAAACCCTCTGTCCAAAACGCTCAATAGATTCCCGGAATCAGCCGTTTTGTTTCGCGGCTGTAGTCGTCGTAATCGGCTCCAAAGGCGAGGCGGAGCGCGGTCTCTTCAACATGAATTCGATACAGCACGGCCAGGGTTGGCGGGATGAGGACGACGGCAAAGCAGGCCCAAGCGCGGGTGTGAAGAGCGCAAGCGAGGATAATGAGCTCGAGACCGAGATAGGAAGGATGGCGGACGAAACGATAAAGTCCGCTTCGGTTCAGTTTTTGTCCGGAGCGCACGGCAACATTGGCGCTGAAGGCTTTGCCCAAGGTAAAGAGTGCTACAGCGCGAATTACCAACCCTAGAATCAAAATCGCAATGGCCGCCGGCACGAGCCAGGTGGAACTGCCCGGCATGTTCGGCGGGAATAGGTGGTGCATCCAGCCATCGATCCAGAAAGATGCGATGATCACAACCCAGATAATGATCTGCGTTCCTCGATCCTGAATCTTGCCCGCACTCTTCTTCCACGTCGTTGTGAATACGAGGATGAGGATTTCTCCTGCGAGCCATAGTTTTGTGAGCACGTTAAAGAGGAATTCGAGACTCATGATCGTCCTCGCGTGAGGTTCTGGAAGAATATGGCGTGCGGCAACGGAAAAACACGGGCACCGTTTTATTTTCTACCTATTTTCCCGACGGTCGGTCCTCTGAGGAACTCGCCGAAACTTTGCTAGCCGCGCAGATAAGCGTCATCGCGGTCGATCCAGTCCTGGCGCGGCGGATTGAAGATGTCGAACGCTACTGAATCCTCGAGCGCAATTACCTGGTGTGGAACGTCCGGCGGGATGGTGAGAATCTCGCCCGCGCGCACGATAACTTCTTTGCCGTCGATCGCGAAATTCAGCGCTCCGTCAACAACGTGGCTGATCTGCTCATGAAAGTGGTGATGCATTGGCACCTGCGCGCCCTTCTTGAGCACGATTCGCGCAAGCATGACGTTTGTGCCTACGACATACTGTCGAGTTATGAGCGCATTCAATGGCTCCGGCTCAATGTCGGTCCAGCGATGATGGATGCTTTCTGCCATGGCTGTCTCCTTGCCCGGATTTCTGCTCCGATGAGAATTCGATTGCGCGATGTTCGGCGAGTAGCGCGGCGCGGGTCAATATTCAATACCGCGTTGTGCGAGAATGCCCTTCTGGTATGCGTGTTTTACCTCGCGCATCTCGGTCACGGTGTCGGCCAATTCCACCAACAGGGGATGTGCATTGCGCCCGGTCAGGATCACGTGCACCATCTCCGGCTTGGATTTCAGGGCCTCGGCCACCTCGGCGGGATCGAGCATGCCGTAGCTGATGGCGTAGTTGATCTCGTCGAGGACCACCAGATCCCATTCGCCGGAGTCGATCGCCGCGCGGGCTTCTTCCCAGGCTGCCTGCACCAGGCGAATGTCTTCGGGGTCTGCCTCCGCGCCGCCGATCTTCACGAAGCCGCGGCCCATTTGCTTGAGGGTGAAATTTGGTCCGAGGGTCTCCGCCGCATCCAGCTCGCCGTAGTGCCACGAGCCCTTGATAAACTGGAGCACTAGCACCTTCATGCCGCATCCGACGGCGCGCAAGGCCGTGCCTAGCGCGGCAGTGGTCTTGCCTTTGCCGGGGCCAGTGTTGATGAGGATGAGGCCTTTGCGCGTTTCTGCCATTTAAGTTCACAGTTCTTAGTTCATAGTTCGCAGTTGCCCAGAACCGCGCCTGTCCCCGCCAGGGTCTTGGCTTGCTCTGTGAACTACGAACTGCGAACTGTCTTTCTTCAATGCCCCTTGTGATACGGATGACCCGTGAGAATTGTACATGCGCGGTAAAGCTGCTCTGCCATTACCAGCCGGGCCAATTGGTGAGCCAGCGTCATGGGCCCAAACGAGAGCAGCCCGCCGCGGCGCTTGGCCTCTGTTCGCACATTCTCAGACCATCCATCGGCGGGCCCGATGGCGAAGATGACGTGTTGGGCGCCCTCATCGCGGCGTGCACCGAGCCAATCCGCCCACGCCTCGGAGCTCAACTGCCGGCCTCGCCCATCCAAAAGCATAAGAACCGGCTCTGTGCGGCCCTTTTGTCGGTCGAGCCAGTCAAAAAGGGCCTGCTCGGTGCGAAACGACTGGCTGCTGCATTTCGCAACTCCAACACAACGCTTGAGATAATCGCTCACCAACCCCTCGTACGGGTCTTGCGTTCGCGCCGGAGCTCCAATATGGACGAGTGTGACCTGCATGGTGAGGAGAATACCTCAAAAGCCGCTTCGAGAACGCGCCGCCATCTCCATCAGAATCTGAAACTTTCGTATACGTTTTGGATTATTCATATAGAAATATATGAAAAATAGTAGGGATAATCACAGGATAGAAGGGGCCAGTGGCATGTACCACCAAAATGTGAGGTACAACCTGTTTGTTATCTGTTAACAAGGTGCTAGCGGAGTCTTTGGGACGAATGGCCCCCTGCGTGCACGTATACCCACAAGGATTTGTTTCTCGCGTGCATGGTTTGGGATTTAGTTCAAACTCGAAGCGCCGAGGACAGTACGATCCGTTCCTCGATTCACAGCATGAAGGCACTTCGCGACGTTCGCTGAATCGAGTGGCTCTTCAACAAGCAAGAAGGGAAGCGAGCAGGCAGTTCGGGCTCCCCTTTTTTAATTGATACGTTCCCTGGTTTCTTGGAGGAAATAGGATGCGGATTTTCCGGTTTCAATCTGCGATTTTGGCGCTCACCCTTTTGGTCGTTGGTTCTCTCGCGTTTGTCGACGCCCCGGTTGCAGTGGCTCAGCTCACTTCGGCCGAGATTCACGGCACGGTCACCGATCCCAGCGGAGCGGTGGTTCCCGACGCCAAAGTGACGGCCCTGAACACTTCGACAGGTATTTCGACGGAGACCACCTCGAACAAGAATGGCTATTTTCTTTTTCCCGAGCTTCAGGTGGGTGGCCCCTACAGTGTGACCGTTTCCGCGTCCGGATTCGAGAGCTTTGTGGCAAATGGACTGACGCTAAACACAAACGACAACCGCGAAGTGTTGGCGACGATGACGGTGGGTGGAACTGCGCAAACCGTCCAGGTGACAGCTACCGCGATGCAGGTTGAGACTTCAAATACGCAGCTACAGATGGTTGTTACCGCAGACCAGCTTGAGAATGTGCCAATGGAAGGGCGCGATGCCGCTGGATTGCAAAAGTTTGAAGCCGGCTCGGTCGAATCTTCTGACCGTTTTGGCACCTACTCGAGCAACGGCAGTCAGACCCCGCAAAACGACGTCATCCTGGACGGAGCGGACAACAACGATGGCGCCCTTCAAGACGAAGGAATCATAGTGAACCCCGACGCGCTCCAGGAAGTAAACATCGTCACCAGCACGATGAATCCTGAGTACTCGCGCAATTCCGGCGCTATCGTCGTTGAGCCCCTTAAGAACGGCACCAACTCCATTCATGGCGATGGATTCGAGTACTACCGCGACACGTTCATGAACAATGCCAACTATTTTTCTCCGGTGGACCCGACCAGCGGCCAGAAGATCCGCCCCATCTTCCATCAGAATCTGTACGGTGGAACACTCGGAGGACCGATCTTCAAGAACAAGCTCTTCCTCTTCGCCGCTTATCAAGGTGACCGAAACGCGACCTCGACGACGGCAGCGACGTCGACTTTCTCGGGGACCAGCGGTTCCACTCCGACGGGCAACTTTGCGGGCGACTTCTCGAACGACGCGAACTGGGCCAATGGGTTTGCTCCTAATAGCGCGGGTCTATCCGGCAATCCACTCCCGTTTGCTATCGGCTCGTGCCCTAAGGGAGAAGCCTGGAACGTCTGCTTCCCCGGAGCCAGTGTCGTAATTCCCCCGAGCGAGTGGAACTCGATCGCTTCGAACCTGATCAAGAAGTACGTGCTTGCCGCAAATTCTTCCAGCGGCCTTTACGAGTTCAATTCGCCTAATACCGGTGCGTCCGATCAGGGCATTCTTCGTGCCGACTGGACGCCGAGCGCGAGAGACACCATCTGGGCATCCACTGTTGTTCAGTCGAACCCGAGCACGAACGCGCTGTCGTTCGGCGGCGGCACATTCCCTGGCTTTGGCCAGCACTCGGCTTCGCACTTCAAGATTTTCAACGGTTCGTATACGCACACGTTCAGCCCCAACTTATTGAATGAACTGCACGGTAATTACTATCGCTTCAACTTCCCGTCTGTGATTCCGACTCCCGTACAGTCGCCTAGCTCGCTTGGTTTCGACATCAATCCGCAGCTCGCCCTGTCGGGGATTCCCTTCATGGCTGTTGGCAACGATTTCGACCTGGGCAACAGCTACGAGGGTCCGCAGCCCCGGCTGGATACCAACCTGACTTACGCCGACAATTTCACCTGGATTCGGGGAAATCACTCCCTCAAGTTTGGCGCCCTGTATGAACAGTTCCGTGTGCACAACCCCTTCGGATATCTGAACAACGGCTATTACTTCTACGACGGCGGAACAGGCGGGGGAGGACTTTACAGCTCTGGCGACCCGTTGATCGATTTCGCAATGGGCCTTCCCGACGGGTATGAGCAGACCAATGACGGGTTCATTGACGCGTTCAGCAGCGAAACATTCGCCTACTTCCAGGACAACTGGAAGGTCAGCCCCGACTTCACATTTAACTTCGGCACGGCATGGGATATTGAGCAGCCCACGCAGAACAAACAATATAACGGTCTCGGAATCGATTGTTTCTCTGTCAGCAACGCAAGCTCAAAGGTCTTCCCCGGCGGCCCTCCAGGGCTGACCTTCAAGGGCGATCCGGGATGCAATGAGGCTGGCGGGCCAACGACACACTGGAACCGGCTTGGGCCCAGAGTTGGCTTCGCATGGTCCCCGTCTGCTGGTCCATCCGCACTGATCGGCGCTAATGGCACGCACAGCTTCTCGATTCGCGCCGCCTTTGGACTCTACTACAACCGCGACCAGGAGGAGCAGTCACTGCAAAACCTGCTCGATCCCCCGTCCCTGCTTGAGAACACTGGCGCAGCAGAAGCGATATGCACAACAGGCGCCGAAGCTGGGCTACCATGCGTTCCTGGCTTTGCGAATCCGTTTCAGGATGTTGCTGGCAATGGAGGGATCACCGACCCGTTTCCCTTTACGACGCCCAAGCCAGGCTCAGCCCTCAACTGGGTTGGGGAAGGCTATTATTACCTGACACTAAACGCGTTCGCAACGAACTATGTTCCTCCCTACACCTACAACTTCAACCTCAATGTTCAGCGTGAGTTCGGATCCCACTATCTTGCCCAGGTAGGTTATGTGGGCTCGCTCAGCCATCGGCTTCCTACCTGGAACGAAGGCGACCCCATTACGCCCACCGGACATGCTGCTTGTCTCGCTAATCCTTCGTGCGCTAGCAATGCCGGCGATGTCCATCTCTTCTTCCCGCAATACACTGCTCAACCCGCTATCGCGCCTGGTAGCGGCGGATACCCCTGGTACGGCTCGGTCGGCGAACAAAATTCCGAAGGCATTTCAAATTACAACTCGCTGCAGGCCAGCCTGATCAAGGCGATGGACCACGGGCTGCAATTCAGCGTTGCCTACACCTATTCTCACGCTCTGGACGACGGCTCGGGGTATGAGAGCGTCACGGGCAGCGGCTCTTCAGCCTACGGAAACGCCGGCCGCCCGAGAACCTATGTGCCGGGCTTTGAGCAGCTCAACTACGGATCCTCGGACTTCGACGCGCGGCATCGCCTCGCAGCGACGTACGTTTACTCTGTTCCCGTTGCCGGTTTCCTCCGGAACAACTTAATCATGCGCGAGGCCCTGGCTGGATGGGGAGTGAGCGGCGTAACTGCTCTTCAAACCGGATTCCCAGTCTCGATCAGCACAGGGGCTGACCGCTCGCTCTGGTGTGACAGCGGCAGTAAATTCGGGTGCCTTGACAATCCAAATACGTCGAGCTTCAAGATTGCCAGGTATAACCCGCGCACGATTCAGGCGCCGAGCGGCGGCGTACAGGCTAACAACTCGGGCAATTACTACTTCAATACCGCCCCGTTCTCTGAAGAGGCCATCGGCACATTTGGCAATACAGGGCGAAACTTCTTCCGCGGGCCGGGCTTCAACTACACGAACCTGAGCGTCACGAAGAATTTCCCGTTCTCAGCTGACAACTCACGGTACGTGCAGTTGCGGTTGGAGGGTTTCAACGTGTTTAACCATTCCAACTTTGGAGCGCCTAGCGGCATTCTATCCAGCCCCACATTCGGACAAGTCACCAGCGTGGACGAGAGTGCGGAAGGAAACGGAGATCCGTCACCGGGCCGCGCCGTTCAGCTGGCAGGCAAGATCTACTTCTAGCGCTTCGGCTGTGAGGCCGGATTCAAGCCAAAAAGGGCGTCCCGCGTGGGACGCCCTTTTTTTGCTTCCAAGGACAGGCAGCGCGCCATCTCGTCTTGCTAACTCGCTCGGACAAATCAGCCCGGATGGTTTTACGGTGGAGACCCCGATTCTCGGAGCTCCAGGACCTCTGGCACCGAAGATTCTCCCATCGTTATTGAGGATGTAATTGACTGAATCTGGAGGGCAATTAGTCGCTCCTGAATGTCCGCTTTTTGCAATATTATCCATCTGCGCTATGTTTTTTCATATTTCATTAACACTTTCGGGTGAGCCCTAAACTCAAATGTCATTTGTTTTCAATTTGTTGAGGATGTTGGCACACATGGCCCTAATTGGCACTTGAATTGCCTTAATGCTCCCAAAGGTTACTGCCGCGTTACTTGATGGCGGCCAGGAATCTTTTTCCGATTTTGGCTTCTCTGTTCGTTTTGATGAACGCGCGGTATGCAGCAGCCAGATCGGGCGAACTCTTTCCACAAGAGGATCGGACTTGCCCTTTCCATCGACCGACCGAAAGCGCCACACCTGAACCGCGCAGCTCTTTGCAAAGTTGCCAAGGTTCCCAAAATCAGACCGACACCGGAGGACATCTATGAGGCTATTTCCATGGCATTTTCGATCACATTTTCAGATGACACCATCGAATGTTCAGATAGCGCAATCGTTCAAGGTTGGTAATCGCTTTACCACCCTGGCTCTCGCTGTCTTGGGCCTTTTCGCCCTCGTCTCCGTTAGCGGCGTAGTTGCTTCGGCGCAGGTGGATGCCGGTCAGATCTCCGGAACGGTCCTGGACCAGTCAGGTGCAGTCGTCCCTGGCGCGACCATCTCCGTCAGGAATACTGACACGAACTCCGTGCGCACGATTGTTTCCTCTGCATCCGGCGCATACCTGGTTCCGGGACTCGTGCCGGCCACTTACGAGATTACCGTCACCGCCAGCGCCTTCAAGGCTTACACGGCCAAGGTGGAAGTGACAGTTGGTGGGCACGTGACCCTCGATGCCCAGCTCTCAGTGAGCGCCACCACGTCTGAAGTAGAAGTGGTCGGCGAAGGCGGCTCGCAGGTCAACACACAGACCCAGGAAATGTCACAAGTCGTCGACACCGCCCAGATTGCTAACCTCCCGAGTCTCACCCGCAATCCATACGACTTCGTTGCGCTTGCGGGAAATGTCTCCGGTGGCGACAACAGCACGAATAGCGGCGCTACGGCCATCGATGCTACGGGCAGCGGCCAGAATGAGACCGACCGAGGCGTCGGCTATGCGATCAACGGCCAGCGCCAATCGGGCACCGAAATCCTTCTCGACGGGGTCGAAAATGTGTCCATTTTCGGCGCGGGAATTGGCGAGGACATTCCGCTGGATGCAACTCAGGAATTCAGCGTGATCACAAGTAATTATTCGGCACAATACGGGCGCGCCTCAGGCGGCGTCATTAACGTGACCACCAAACAGGGAACTAACAGCTTTCACGGGTCTGCCTCGGAGTTCAATCGACTCTCCGCATACACGGCAAATACGTATGCGAACGATGCAGCCAATACCTTTGGCCTCGAAAATGGCGATTGCACCGCCGATGCGCTCTGTGCGCCGAAGGGCGATTACACCCGTAACCAGTTTGGATACGCCGCAGGCGGTCCGATCCTGAAGAACAAGGTCTTCATATTCCAGAGCACGGAGTGGATACGAGTTCGATCGGCCGCCACAGAAACCGAAGAGATATTTGATCCCGCCTTCATCGCTTTGATGCCCGCGAACATCCAGGCTTACTACAAAACGTATGGCCAAACGACTTTGAAGTCATCGGGAACGGCTTCCACGGTGGCGGACATCGTTGGGACATGCGCCTTCGGGTCAACATCGACGACAGCTTGTGTAGACCCAACCCCATTCCCCCAGGTGAATGGCACAACAACTATCCCGACAACGCAGGCGGTATTCGATACCGTAACGTTTAAAGCTCCCTTCGACGCGGGTGGCGGTACTCCGCAAAACACATACGATCTAGTCGGTCGCGTGGACTTCAATTTCACTGACAAGACGCAGATGTTTTTCCGCGGTGGCCGCGAGAGCTCAATTCAGCTTCCCGGATCCGACACCTACAGCGCTTACCCCCAATACGACACCGGGCTCACTTATCTGAATCAGAGTTATCTCTATAGCTTGTCGCACACTTTCACACCCAGCCTCTTTATTTCAGCGAAGGCGAGTTTCACGCGGTTTAACTCAAACACTTCTTTCGACACCGCGTTGACTTCAACGCCGAACCTAATGTTCGTTTCGCCCACCGACCCGAATACGCAGGGCACGATTCAGATGCCGGGTATGCAAAACGCGAGTGAGCCGGGAGAAGGCGGGGTTCCGGTCGGCGGCCCT
>Ga0307474_10003506_pt1 | contig 11295 bp, 7 predicted proteins | sample atmos_gasesECM1C_2_FD_203312 | JGI IMG/M metagenome (GOLD analysis project Ga0307474, IMG submission 203312) | Hardwood forest soil microbial communities from Morgan-Monroe State Forest, Indiana, United States - atmos_gasesECM1C_05 | ecosystem: Environmental > Terrestrial > Soil > Temperate... | reverse complement strand
GGCTGTCGTAGAGCTCCTTGGGCGACCCTACCTGCTGCAGCAGCCCGCTGCGCATGACCGCGACCCGGTCGCCGAGCGTCATCGCCTCGGTCTGGTCGTGGGTGACGTACACGGTGGTCGTGCCGAGCCGCCGCTGGATCCGCGAGACCTCGGTGCGCATCTGCACCCGCAGCTTGGCGTCCAGGTTCGACAGCGGCTCGTCCATCAGAAACGCCGCCGGGTCGCGCACGATGGCCCGGCCCATCGCCACCCGCTGCCGCTGGCCGCCGGACAGGTTGGCCGGCTTGCGGTCCAGGTGCTGGGTGAGGTCCAGGATCCGAGCCGCGTCCTCGACCTTCTCGTTGATCGTGGCCTGCGGCGTCTTGGCCAGCTTCAACGCGAAACCCATGTTCTCCCGCACGGTCATGTGGGGGTAGAGCGCGTAGCTCTGGAACACCATCGCGATGTCGCGGTCCTTCGGCGACTTCTGGTTCACCACCTGCCCGCCGATGCGCAGCTCACCGGAGGTGATGTCCTCCAGGCCGGCGATCATGTTGAGGGTCGTGGACTTGCCGCAGCCCGACGGGCCGACCAGGATCACGAATTCCCCGTCCTGGATGTCCAGGTTGAAGTCGTCGACCGCGAGCGCGCCGTCGGGAAACCGCTTGGTGATGTGCTCGAGCACGATTTCGGCCACTGGTAGCTCCTATCTAGCCCTTGACGGCGCCTGAGGTCAGCCCGGCGACGATCCGCCGCTGGAAGAACAGCACGAAAATGATGATCGGGATGGTGATGAAGCACGCGGCGGCGGCGATCGGGCCGGTCGGGACCGTGAAGACCGAGCCGCCGCTGAAGTACTCCATGGCGGCCGGCGCCGTGCGGGACGCGGTCGTCGAGGTGAACGAGATCGCCAGCAGGAAGTCGTTCCAGCAGGCCATGAAGACCAGGATCGCCGTGGTGACCATGCCCGGCGCGGCCAGCGGCGCTATGACCTTCATGAACGCCTGGAACGGGGTGGCGCCGTCGACCTTGGCCGCCTTCTCGAGCTCCCACGGGATCTCGCGGAAGAACGCCGACAGCGTGTAGATCCCGAGCGGCAGGCCGAACGCCACGTACGGGATGATCAGGCCGGGCCAGGTGTTGAACAGCCCCAGCGCACGCTCGATCGTGAACATCGGGGTGACGAGCGCGATCAGCGGGAACATCGCGATCAGCAGCGCCATCCCGATCAGCACGCTCTTGCCGGGGAACCGCAGCCGCGCGATCGCGTAGGCGGCCATGGAGGCCAGCACCACCGAGATCAGCGTCGCGATCAGGTCGATGCCGATCGAGTTGATCAGCGGCCGGATGAACTGGTAGTTGGTCAGGATCCCGGCATAGTTCGACCCGGTCCACTGGGCGGGCAGGATGGACGGATCGAGCACCGCGGTGGGCGTCTTGAACGACAGCGAGAGCAGCCAGACCACCGGGAACAGCGCCAGCACGATGACCACGAAGTTTGCCGTGGTCCAGCCGACCTTCTGCCGGGGCGTGGTGGTTACAGCCATGACCGGTCACCTTCCTCCGAGGTTCGTGCCGGGGGCCGCGGTGCCGAAGCCCCTGATGAAGATGAACGCGATGATCGCCACGCAGATGAAGATCAGGATCGAGATCGTCGACCCGATGCCCAGGTTCAGCGCGTTGAACAGGTTGTCGTAGCCGAGGACCGACACCGACCCGGTTCCGTTCGCGCCCTGGGTGAGAATGAAGATGTTGTCGAAGATCCGGAACGAGTCCAGCGTGCGGAACAGCAGCGCGACCAGGATGGCCGGCTTCATCAGCGGCAGCGTGATCCTCGTGAACCGCTGCCAGGCCGTGGCGCCGTCCACCTTCGCGGCTTTCTGCAGGTCCTCGGGCACCAGCGACAGCCCGGCCAGCAGCAGCAGCCCCATGAACGGCGTGGTCTTCCAGATCTCGGCGATGATGATGACGATGACCGCCTCCACCTGGTTGGTCAGCGCCGCGGTGTTGTTGAACGCCGCGGACAGGTAGCCCTGGCTCGGCGTCCACGCGTACTGCCAGCCGTAGGCGGCGGCCACGGTCACGATCCCGTAGGGGATCAGCGAGGTGGTGCGGACGGTGCCACGGAAGAACAGCGTCCGGTGCAGGATCTGGGCCAGCAGCATGCCGAGCACCAGCGAGATCGACACCGAGAACACCGTGATGATCAGCGTCACCTCCAGCGCCGACCACCAGTACGGGGAGCTGAGCACCGCGCCGTAGTTGCTGAACCCGACGAACTTGATCTGCTGCGGCAGCTCCAGGTTGTACCGCTGCAGCGACAGGTAGATCGCGTAGATGACCGGGTAGGCGGTGACCGCGATCATCACGATGACCGCCGGGGCGCACAGCATCCAGCCCAGCCGGCGCTCGGCCTTAGCCCCTTCCGACAACGGGGCCCGCCCTCGCCTGCCGGTGACCTTCGCGGCCTCGGTGCCCGTCACCACCTGAGTGCTTGGCGTGGTTGTACTCACGGGACCAGTCCCTTCGATTGCAGGGCGTTGTTGATCTGGCCGACCATCGACTGCTCGGTGCCCTTCGGGCTGATCCCGCGCGCCGGCGAGAGCAGGTGCGAGATGTCGATCGAGACCACCTGGTAGAGCGGGGTCTTCGGCCGGACACTGGCGTTCTCGAGCGCCTTCAGGATGTCGGCGTGGAACGGGTAGTTGGCGAACAGCGCCGGATCGTTATAGAGGGACGCAATCGTCGGCGGCACGCCGCCGAGGTTGGCCCCGATGATCTGGTTCTGCTTGTCCCGCAGGCACAGCGCGGCCTGGAAGGCGAGGGACTTGTGCTCTGAGTACGCGCTGACCGCGAGGTCCTCGCCGCCGATCGTGACCTTGGCCGGGACGCCGGGGGTGACCCCCGGGTAAAGCGCCCACTTGAAGTTCTTGAACATGCTGGGGTTGTCGGCCTTCATCGACGGATACACGAACGGGTAGTTCAGCTCGAAGGCGGCGGTGCCCGCCTCCATGGCCAGCCGGTTCTGGTTCTCCATCTGCACCGACAGCGACGGGTCCGCAGCCACCGAGGTGGCCAGCTGATGCATGACCGACAGAGCCTTGACGGCCGGCGCGCCCAGCGTCGGCTTGGTCGCGGCGGAGTTCAGGATGGTGCCGCCCGCGCTGGCGACCATGGTGTTGAACCACACGGTCGCGCCCTCGTACTGGGCGCCCTGGATCTCGATGTAGTGCGGCTTGCCCTCCTTGGCCAGCTGCTCGGCGTCGGAGATCATCTGCGCCCAGGTCGTGGGCGGGGTCTTGACCAGGTCGGAGCGGTACCACAGCAGCTGGGTGTTGCTGTTGTCCGGCACCGCGACGAGCTGGTTGTTCCAGATCGCGGTCTCCAGCGCGGGCTTCAGCGTGCCGTCCTCAGCCTCGGCCTTGTACTGGCCGGTCCACGGCGCGAGAAAGCCGGCCTGGGCGAACTCGGCCTCCCAGGTCACGTCGAGCCCGAGGATGTCCATGCTGTTGTCGTGCGCGGCCAGCCGCCGGACCAGCTGCTGCCGCTGGCCGTCCGAGGCCTGCGGCAGCTGCTGGTAGGAGATCTTGTACAGGTTCTTGTGCTGGTTGTTGCAGTTGGCGACGGCGTCGTTGGTCGCCGGCGAGGTGTCCGGGTAGAACCAGAAGTTCAGCGTGACCGGCCCGGTGGCGGCGCTGCTGGTGCCGCACGCGGCCAGCGCCGACCCGGCCAGCGCGGCCCCGGCCAGGACCGCGACCAGCCGCCGCCGGGAGAGGCGCATCCTGCGCGGCGCGCCGCCGCGGCGCACCCGCCCCCTCGTTCTGCCGCTGTCACCCATCCATTCCTCCCTCCTCCTTAAAACCCGACAGAACTTGCCAGTAAGAACGGGTTCATGCCGAGTTGCCGGACACAACACAAACGGCCCGCGGCCGCCGCGCGGGCGGTCCGGGTCAAACTCGAGCCGAATGGCGCGAAGGCGTGCCGGACGGCGGTCCGGGCGGCGGCCACACCCGCCACGGTCCTGGCCCCCGCGCCCGCCGCGGTCCCGGCCCCCGCGCCGGCCGCGGGCGGCCGGGCCGTGCTCGCGCGCTGCACGACCTCCAGCGGCAGCCACTGGCGCAACGGCCGGACGCGCTCACCCCGCAGCAGCGCGCAGAGCCGCCACGCTCCCTCGGCGCCGCTATCGACCAGCGGCTGGCGGACCGTGCTCAGGCCGAGCAGCGCCGCGGACTCGATGTCGTCGTAGCCGATCACCGCCAGGTCGCCGGGCACCGAGATCCCGTACCGGTCGGCCGCGGCCAGAACGCCCATGGCCTGGGTGTCGGAGGCGGCGAAGACGGCCGACGGCGGGTCGGGCAGCGCGAGCAGCTCCCCGGCCAGCGCCTCGGCGTTGGCCGGGCCGTGCGGGCCGCGGCGCACCAGGGCCCGGTCATAGCCGACGCCGGCCGTGGCCAGCCCCTGCCGGTACCCGGTCAGCCGGTGCTGCGAGGTGATGAAGCCCAGGCCGACGCGGGAGGCGGCCGCCGCCCCGCGCATGGTGTCGCCGACGAACCCGATCCGCCGGTGGCCCAGGGACAGCAGGTGCGCGGTGGCCAGCCGGCCGCCGGCCACGTCGTCGGTCAGCGTCTGCGGCACGCCCGGGGTCGGCACGTCGATCGTGACCAGCGGCACCCCGGCCCGGCGGAAAGCGGTCAGCTGGGCCGCGGACAGCCGCAGCGACACGACGATCACCCCGTCGGCCCGGTGCCGGCTCGCCAGCGCGGTCAGGTGGTGATCGCGCTGCTGGGGCGTGTCGACGTTGCACACCACGGTTTCGTAGCCCTGCTCGTCGAGCACGCTCAGCGCGCCGGCCAGCCGCATCACCGCGGACGGGCGGGTCAGCTGGGGCACCACGATCGCCACCGTGCGCGGCGTGCCGCGCGACAGCGCGGCGGCCAGATGGCTGGGCCGGTAGCCGAGCTGCTCGATGACCTTCAGCACGCTGGCGCGGGTCGCGTCGCGCACGTTGGCCGCGCCGTTGATCACCCGGGAGACCGTGCCGACGCCCACACCCGACGCCGCGGCTACGTCCGCTATCGTCGCTGGCCGTGAAGCCGACATGTCACTCTCCCCGGCAGAACCGGCTCACTGGAACCGGTTCCATCACGAATTAGATCATCGTGGCTCCGCGCGGCCCGCGAGTCAAGAGCGTCAAGTGGCCTGGTATGGGATGTTGCGCCGGGGAGCAGAACGGCGCAACATCGCGGCTCAATGGACCTGGGCCGCCGCCGGGGCGAATTGTGCCTCGTAGAGCCGGGTATAGGCCCCTCCGGCATCGAGCAGTTCGGCGTGGGTTCCCTGCTCCACGATCCGCCCGGAATTCATCACCAGGATGAGGTCGGCATCCCGGATCGTGGACAGCCGGTGCGCGATGACGAAGCTGGTCCGGCCTCGGCGCAATGAGGACATCGCCCGTTGCACGAGCAGTTCGGTCCGGCTATCGACCAGGCTCGTCGCCTCGTCCAGGATGAGGATCGCGGGCTGGACGAGCAGGGCCCGGGCGATCGTGATCAGTTGCCGTTCCCCCGTGCTGAGATTCGACCCCCCATCGTCGAGGACCGTCTCGTAGCCGTCCGGCAACGCGCGTACGAACCGGGCGACGTACGTCGCGCGGGCGGCCTCGACGACCTGCTCGTAAGATGCTCCGGCCGTGCCGTAGGCGATGTTCTCGCCGATCGTGCCGCGGAACAGCCACGCGTCCTGCAGTACCATCCCGATCATGCCGCGGAGGTCGGCCCGGCGCATCGCGGTGATATCAACCCCGTCGACCGTGATCTGGCCGGCATCGACCTCGTAGAAGCGCATGAGCAGCTTGACCAGCGTGGTCTTGCCCGCGCCGGTGGGCCCGACGATCGCCACGGTCTGGCCCGGCTCCACGGTCAGCGAGAGGGCCTCGATCAGCGCGCCCGGCCGGTAACGGAAGCAGACGTTGCGGAACTCCACCCGGCCGCGGACCTCCGCAAGCCGGGCTGGCCGGGCCGGATCGGGCTGCTGCTCGTCGGCGTCGAGCAGCGCGAACACGCGCTCAGCCGAGGCGACGGCGGACTGGAGCACGTTAGCCATGCTGGCGACCTGGGTCAGCGGCTGGCCGAACTGCCGCGAGTACTGAATGAGCGCCTGAACGCTGCCGAGTGACAGCGCGCCGGAGGCGACCATGAGCGCGCCCGCGATGGCCACCAGGACGTAGTTGAGACTTCCGATGAACGTCAGCATCGGCTGGATGACTCCGGAGATCAGCTGCGCCCGGTAACCCGACTCGAACAGCTCACCGTTGTGCTCGGTGAAGGTACGTATCGCCTGGTCCCGGCGGCCGAAGGCGGTGACCAGGGCGTGGCCGGTGTACATCTCCTCGACGTGACCGTTCAGCCGCCCGGTGCTCGACCACTGCCGGGCGAAGTGCGGCCGGGCTCGCCTGGCCATCCGCGCGACGACCAGGATCAGGGCCGGGACGGTGACCAGCGCGATCAGCGCGAGCTGCGGCGAGATCCAGAACATCATGGCCAGCACGCCGACCACGGTCAGCAATGAGGTGATCACCTGGCTGAGGGTCTGCTGCAGCGACTGCGCGAGGTTATCGATGTCGTTGGTCACCCGGCTGAGGATCTCGCCGCGCGGCTGGTGGTCGAAGTAGCGCAGCGGCAGACGGGCCAGCTTGGCCTGGGCTTGCCCGCGCAGCGCGGCCGCTGCGCGGGCCGCGATGGTCGTGGTCACCCGGGCCTGCAGCCCGCCCAGGACCGCCACTGCCGCGTAGATGACCAGCAAGATCACCACTAGGTGCCCGACCTGAGCGAAGTCAACGCCATGCCCGCTGGCCGGCTGGCCGGCGCTCAGCGCGTCAGCCAGCGCGACGTTGCCTTCGCGGCGCAGCCGTGCCACCATCGCGGCCTTCGTCACCCCGGGCGGGATGCGGCTGCTTATCAGGCCCGCGAAGATCAGGTTGGTCACGTCGCCGAGGATCTTGGGTCCGAGAACCGACAACGTCACGCTGGCCGTGGAAAGCTGGAGCGCGAGGATCAGCAACGGACGCTGGGGGAACAGCGCCCGCAGCAGCCGGAAGCCGGAGCCGCGGAAATTCAGCGCCTTCTGGATCGGCCTGCCGTCCAGGAAGGAGGCCGGTCCGCGCGAGGTCATCCGGCCTCCTGCTTGGTCATCTGGGACAGGACGATCTCCCGGTACGTCCGGTCGCCGTCCATGAGCTGGTGGTGGGTGCCGGTGGCCACCACCGTGGCCTGGTCCAGCACCATGATTCGGTCGGCGTGGCGGATGCTGGTCACCCGCTGGGCAACGATCATCACGGTCGCCTCGGCGGTGGCCGCGGCGAGCGCGACCCGTAACGAGGCCGCCGTGGCGTAGTCGAGCGCCGAGAAGGAGTCGTCGAACAGATATATCTGCGGACGGTGCACCAGGGCGCGGGCGATGGCCAGCCGCTGGCGCTGGCCGCCGGAGACGTTGGCACCGCCCTGGTCGATCCGGGCGTTCAGGCCTCCGTCCATTCGCTCCACAAACCGGCGGGCCTGGGCGGTGTCCAGCGCGCGCCATAGCTCCTGCTCGCCGGCCTCCGGCCGGCCGAACCGGAGGTTGGAGGCGACCGTGCCGGAAAAGAGGTAGGGCCGTTGCGGGACCAGGCCCACGGCGCGGCAGAGCCCGGCGGGGTCCAGTTCGCGCACGTCGACGCCGTTCACCAGCACGGCGCCACCGGTCACGTCGACCAGCCGCGGAATGAGGTTCAGCAACGTGGTCTTCCCGCTGCCGGTGGCGCCGATGATCGCGGTGACTTCCCCCGGCCCCGCGGCCAGGTCAATGCCGCGCAGGACCGGCCGCTCTGCGCCGGGATACCGGAACTCGGCGTCCCGTAGTTCCAGCGATCCGTCAGCGACGGGCGGACGACGGACCACGCGCGCCGGCCGGACCAGGACCGGTACGCGGTCGAGCACCTCCATGATCCGCTCGGCGCAGACCTCGGCCCGTGGCACCAGCATGAGCATGAAGGCTGCCGTCATGACGGACATCAGGATCTGCAGCAGGTAGGAGAGGAACGCGGTCAGTGCGCCTATCGGCATGCTGCCGGACGCGATGAGGTGACCGCCGAACCACGCGGCCGCGACGGCGGACAGGTTGAGCAACAGCAGCACCGCCGGAAACGTCAGTGCCATCAGACGGCCTGCCCGCAGCGCGACATCGAGCAGGGCGGCGTTCACGCCGGCGAACCGCTCCTGCTCGTACCCGTCCCGGACGAACCCGCGGATTTCCCCGACGCCGGTGATCTGGTCCCGCAGCACCCGGTTGATGTCGTCGATGCGCTCTTGCATCCGCCGGAACAGGGGACGGGTCCGGGCAATGATCACGCTGATCGTCGCCCCGAGCACCGGGATGGTGACCAGGAGCAGCAGCGACAGGCGGACATCCTGGTTCAGCGCCATGATGATGCCGCCCGCGCACATGACGGGCGCGGCCACCAACAGGGTGAGCGAGAGCAAGATCAGCATCTGCACCTGCTGGACGTCGTTCGTGGTCCTGGTGATCAGCGACGGCGCTCCGAAGTGACCCAGGTCGCGTGCGGAGAAGTCCAGCACCCGGGCAAAGATCGCGTGCCGCAGGTCCCGGCCCACCGCCGCGGCCGTGCGGGTCCCGATGCAGACCGCCCCGACCGAGCAGACGATCTGCGCCAGCGTCACCGCCAGCATGACGGCGCCGATGCGGACGATGGCGTGAACGTTTCCGGTCACCACGCCGTTGTCGATGATGTCGGCGTTGAGCGCGGGCAGCAGCAGGATCGTCCCGGCCTGCGCCGCTTGGAGAAGCACCACGACCGCGACCGCTTTGCGGTACGGCGCCATCTGGACGCGCAGCAGTCTCAGCAGCACGTGGGCCGCCTGGCTAGCGGTTCCCGAGGCCGAGATCCGACGACAGCGCCGAGCACAACCGGTGAAATCGCCAGTTGTTCTTGGCTCCCACGCTGAAAAGCCGGATCGCGACCGCGACCTGATGACCGGCGTCCGCGAAGGCCTGCACGACACGGTGCCGGCCGATCAGCCCGAGATGCCCGAAGCTGTGGCGGCTCCAGTCACCGCCGGTGCCGTTGTCACCCATGTTGGTGAACAAGCCCAGACCGTAGCGGACCTCGCCGAGACCCAGGCCAAGGTCCACCAGGCTGTGGTCCCGGGTGAGCTCGCGGGCCGCGGCCTGGCTGATCATGTTCCCGTCGCCGGTCGTACAGCGGATCAACTCGGCGTAGAACAGGCCGAGGTCGCCCGCGGTGGCGAAGCCGCCGTGCGCCGGGTTGACCTGGCGGAACAGAACGGCGCTGTCCGGCTCGGGCACGGGCGAGAATGAGCCGCCCTGAGCCCGGTGGCAGCGCGCGTAGCGCGCCGCGTCGGGCTCCGTCATCCGCAACCCGGGTAGCCCGGCCGGCCCGGCGACCGCGCTCGCCACCACGTCGGGGAATCCCATGCCGTAGAGCCGCTCGACGACGGCGGCCAGAACGGCCCAGGCGTGCGTGTTGTTGTAGGTGGGCTTGCGGTACCAGTCGCCCGGGCTCAGCGGATACGTGCACACCCGGGCGACGAGGTCGTCAAACTCGCGATCATAGGGATCCCCGAGACGCAGGTTCGGCAGTCCGCTGCTATGGCTGAGCAGCTGCCGCAGCGTGATCGTTCGCCGCGGGCCGGCGTCGAAGGCCGGCAGGAAGCGGCTCGCCGGATCGTCGAAGCTGGCCTCGCCCGCATCCACGGCGCGGGCGACGCAGCACGCCGTGACCGGCTTGACCGCACAGTAGAGCCGGCCGACATCACCGGGCGATGAGTCCCGCAATGGCCCGCTCCGGCCAATGGCCACGTCGGCGACGACCTCCCCGGCCCGCGACGCGAACAGCTGGGCTCCCAGGCATTCGCCGGTTTCCACCCACCTGCGCAGCAGGGCGACGGCTTCCATGGACGCCATCCTGCGGTCATTCGCTCGACACGCCCTCAAATCCTGCTGGAAGCCATCGCCGGTGCGTCAGTCCGTGCGGTCCGCCCGGCCGTACAGGTCAAGCAGCCGCTCAATATCGAATTCCTCGTCCTGGATACCGAAGGCGATCTCCAGCACACGGATGCGCGCGCTCGGGGCGTGGATTCGGTGCCATACCCCGCGCGGGACGAGCAGCCGGCCGCCCTGCGGCAAGGTGATCGAGTCAATGCGCCGGTCAGCCTCCCCGCTGATCCCTCTCTCGAATTCATCGCCGGATATATCGACGCCGACTCCGTCGTCGAGGGCGACGAACAACTCATCCCGGTGCAGGTGGCGGTGAAGGCTGATTTTCTGCGCCGCATCGACGGTCAGCACGCGCACCGAGCAACTTTCGGCCGTGGTGAACACCTCTCCCGAACCCCACGGCCGCTTGAATGTGCCGACCGACCGGGGGTGCGGTCCATAATCAAAGTTGTGGGTGAGAATGTCTGCCGCGCGGCCGCTGGCCCGGCCCAGAGAGCGGATCATTTCGTCCTGCAGCGCGCGAACGCCCGAGCCTGAGCGCCGTCGCTCCGCCAGCCCCACCTGGCGATCGAGCTCTATCATGAAGGCGTCGAAATCTGTCACCGCGTTGTTGGTAATCCTGGTGTGGCGGTGCAGCCAGCCATAAGAGGGATCGTCGGCCAGCCCGCGGCCGACGTTGCAGACCAGGCTGGCGTCAGCGGCGAGCGTCGTGAGAAATGTAATGTCGCCTTCGGTCTCGCCGTTCCGGGAAGAGTCGGCGATCACGAGGGCACCCGAAAATACCTTCATCAGTGCCGTGGCGATGCCAGGTTCGGCCGCGAACGGGCCAAGCTCCCCGTCGGCCCGGGTGACCAGGTTCGAGTGCAGGTCGCCGTTGAGTTTGACGATCTGCGGTATGCCCCGTTGGAGCAGGGCATTCGCAAACGCGGCATCATCGAGCTCACCCCGGGTGATGACCCGATACTGGAATGGCCGCAAGACCTGGCCGAAGGCAATTTCAAGCAGCGGGTCCCACGCGGTCGTGAGCACCATGTCGATCCGGCCCGTTGCCGCGAGATTCGCCAGATGTAAATAGCCGAGCGGAGGCTCGCTCGGCACGATGGCTGGGTACGCTCGCCAGAACAACTCGCCCCCCGCAGCGCCCTGCCCGGACAAGTACGTCCGCGCCACGTCGGCGGCTGATCGCCCGGGGGGCACGGCCAGCTCGAGAGCGCCGGCCAGCGCGCTGCACGCATCCTCCCAGCCTGGGATGCCCGCGGTGGCGGTGAGGACAACGACGCGACGAGGCGGGGAATCATTGGTGTC
>Ga0307474_10003504_pt1 | contig 11300 bp, 6 predicted proteins | sample atmos_gasesECM1C_2_FD_203312 | JGI IMG/M metagenome (GOLD analysis project Ga0307474, IMG submission 203312) | Hardwood forest soil microbial communities from Morgan-Monroe State Forest, Indiana, United States - atmos_gasesECM1C_05 | ecosystem: Environmental > Terrestrial > Soil > Temperate... | reverse complement strand
AGGGAGCATCGCGTCACTGTTTCTGGCCATCGTGGTCGTCCTTTCCATGCCCGGTTCGGCATATCGGGAAGTCGAGCAGGTGAGAGCGAATTCCGAACCGGCTCCGGCGCCTGCGCTTCCCACACACGCTGTTGCCGTCCTGCCGTTTGAGAGTGTGGACCCAAGCGCTCAGGACGATGAGTACCTTGCGTCCGGACTGGCCGAGAGTGTGCTGCATAGCCTTGCCGGCAATCCCCAGATCGCGGTCATTGCGCGCAGGTCGTCCTTCGCCCTCAGGGGCAAGACTGGCGATGTCCGGGAAATCGGGCGCCGGCTGAACACCCGTTATCTTCTCGAGGGCAGCCTACAGCGCATCGGGCCGCAAATGCGCGTGCGCACCGCACTGGTCGATACGATGAGCGCCCAGAACATCTGGTCCCTGAATTTTGATCGCCCATTGGCCAATCTGCCCGCCGCGCAGGATGAGATCGCGGCCCGCGTGGCGCAGATTCTCGCCGTGACGCTCAACGCCAGTGCCGACGAACGGCGCAAGACCGCGACCACTTCCAATCCTGATGCCTATCTTGAGTACCTGCAGGCGCGCGAGCTAGCCGCTACATATCGTTTAGCGGACCTGCAGCGGGCATTGGGCCATTACACTCGGGCGCTGGAGATTGATCCCTCGTTTTCGGCTGCCTTGAGCGGGCTCGCCTGGGCTAGGTACCAGATGCTCGCGTTTCGTGCCAGCAACTCCACTGAGAAGGACTGGAGCGACACTCAAATCGAGGTTCGCCAGGAACTGCAGAAAGCCTTGGCACTCGACAATCGAAACACCGATGCGTGGCAGGCACTCGCGGCAATCGAAGACGATCCTGATCGGGCTGAAGCATACGACCGGCGGGCCGTCGCAATCGAACCGAACTCGGCGCGCGCCCAATTCGCTCTCTCTCAAGCTGTACTGAGGCAGGTGTACCGATCGGCGCCTGCGAGGGTCGACGAAGTAATCGCCCTCATGCAACGCGCGATGCGCCTCGACCCTATGGAGCCGCGTTACCCCACCGCGCTGGCCGAGATCTATCAGTTTCAGCGTACGACGGAGATCGACAAAGCTGAGCCTTTGTTCACACGCGCCCTCGAAGTTGATCCGAACTACTTTCCCGCTCTGTACGCGCTCGGGACGTTGCGCTTCTGCTGCCAAAACCGCATCGCGGACGGCATCAGGCTTGCCGAGCAGGCGCTGCGGCTTGATCCCACGTCCACTTCCGTGCGCGGCATTCTCATCCACATGTACCTGGACGTTGGCGATCTGCCGGCGGCCGAGCAGCTTCTTTCCGACGGTAACCGAAATCACAGCGCGTGGGTCGCGATCTTTGCGTATCGGCACGAGTGGCAGAAAGCAGCTGCAATCATGTACAACGAAACGGCGCGCTCGAACCTGCCAATCCCGCCCGACGCGCGCTACGGGCTTTTCGCGCTGCTGATGAGTGCCGGCGACTCGACCTCCAGACAGCGCGCGCTGGAGTTCTTTGACAAGGAGGCGAGAATCCGCTGGCAAGACGACGGAACGCCGACCACCAGCATCCCGATCGTCGGAGATATGAGCCCGGCGGTCGGGTTGGGCGATCTCATGATGCGCGCCGGCGATACTGTGCGGGCACGCCGGGTGCTCGAGATGGCACTCTCGGTATCGGACATCGCCGCGGTTAAATACAAGCGCGGCACCATGTGGTTCACCTTGCAGCGCGCTCGCGCCCTGGTGCTTCTCGGACGCACCGAAGAAGCCCTCGAAGAACTCGACGCTTTTTCGCACTCAGGTTGGGCCCCGGATGCATGGCTGCTCGATGTGGATACCGCGTTCGATGGATTACGCGGCGACGTGCGATTCCAAAAGATCATCGCGGCGCGTCATGCCAATGCGATTCGCGAGCGCGCAGAGGTCGACGCGTTGCGCAGTCAAAAGGTGATCCCGCAGGACCTGCGCTGGCGGTGATGTCCACTACTATCGACCCGGCCACCAATTCCAGCGTCCCGCCAGCCGCACGAGCGCCGGTCCCACCGCCAGGCGGATCACGGTTGCGTCCAACAAGACGGCGACACCCAGCGCGAATCCCAGAATTTTAATCAGCACAAAGTCGCCGAAAACGAACCCGGCGAAAATCATCACCATGATGGCGGCGGCAAAACTGATGACGCGGCCGGTACCGGCGAGGCTGTGCACCAGCGCCTCGCCGTCGGTAAGCCCCAATCGCCGCCCCTCTGCCATCCTCGATACAAAAAACACCTCATAGTCCATGCTCAAGCCAAATACGATGCAAAATACGAGGACGGGTAATATCGGGAAGCCGCCGCCCATCGGGCCGTCAAGGCCTACCATCCATGACCCGTAACCCTGTTGAAAAACCAAGGTTACTGCGCCAAATGCCGCGGCAACTGACAGCAAATTCAGCGCGACGGCTTTTATCGGAATGAGCACGCTGCGAAATGCCAACGACAAGACGATCAGCGTGACGCCGACGACGCTCATGACCAAAGTACCGATCGAATTCCTAATGGCACTCTCGTAATCGACGTTGAAACCGGGCACACCTCCCACCTCGAGGTGCGTACCCGCGAGTCCGGTGAGAGTCTGCGGATTCGCCGCTCGGATGTCCCGCACCAGCGCCGCAGCATCGGTCGCAGCCAAGCCCCGTCGCGGCAACAATTCGATGAGCACCGCGCTGCCATCGGCGCTGACGAAACTTCGACGCGTCGCATCTGGCACTCGCCGCAGAGTCTCCGGTCCCGCAAGCGGCATGGCGTTTAGCGTGGTCACGGCCCACACATGCTGGACCCGCGGATCGCGCGCGAAATATCTGACCAGTCGCGATTCGGCGCGCCAGCCCGCCTCATCTTGCACCTTGACCTGAGCAGGGAGATACAGGACCACTTGAATGATCTGGCCGAAATTGCCGCGCGCGACGGAATCGATTTCGTGGAGAACGCGCACCGCTTGGGCGCTCTCCGGCAGCCAACTGCCGCGCGGCAAAACGATACTCAGATGCGAGGCTTGAGCGGCAAGAAACAGCAGCGGGATCCCTGCCGCCGCGAGTACGCCGAGCGGATGGCGCGTGACCCAGCCCCCCCAACGGCGCCAATTGCGTCCGCTATCCAGCCTGCGGGAAGATCCTGGCGGCACCGCGGCGATCCACGGTCCAATCCACGCGAGCACAATGGGCAGGAGTGTTCGGGCGATTAGCACTGCAACGGTGGTTACGAGCAGTCCCCCGATGCCGATGGACCTCACTTCGCTCACCCGCACGAACAGCATCGCAGCGAATCCGATCGCGACCGTCAGACCAGAGACGACAACGGTGCGACCGCCGTATTTGGCCGCTCGCAGCAGCGCCTCCCCGCGCGCCAGTCCCTGGTCGAGTCCGTCCCGGTAGCGGCTCACGATGAGCAGCGCATAGTCGATGCTCAATCCAAGACCGACCATACTGATGATGCTGACGACGATGATCGACACCGGCCAAAACGAGTTCACCGCCGCGAGCACTGCAAGCGACACCAAAATAGTCAGGGCGCCGCATACAATGGGGAGAATCGCGGAAACGAGACTGCGAAAAGCAATTATCAGCAATATCAAGGTGAGCGGAAGAACGCGCAGTTCAGCGGCGCGCGTTTCCCCGGCGCTCACCCGCCGCATGTCCGCATTTACGGCCGCCTCGCCGGTCCAACCAAAGCTCAAGTCCGGATATTTTCCCACAAGCTGCGCGCGCAGCGCATCGGTCATCTGGCGCAGCTGGGTCATCAAAGCATCCTCGGTGCCTTTGGGCGCGCTCAAACCGACGATGATGATGGGGCTCCCGTCTTGACCGAGGAACAAGCTGTCTTCGCGGTCCAGATAGGACATGACTCCCTGCACGCCGCGGGTGCCTCGCAGCGCCTCGCTGACTTGCTTGAGCAGCGCTTCGCCTTCCGCAGTCTGGGGCGCCGGCGCCGCCGCAATCCGGAGCAATGCAATCTTTGCGAATGGTGATTTGAATTGCTGCTCGAGCGCTGCCTCGACGCGCGCGGACTCACTGCCCTGCAGGCGCGCCGATGGATCCAGTGCATCATTCACCTTGGCGGCAAACGGCAAGGCAGCGAGCGCAACGAGAATCCATGCCGCGACGATCAGCCGATGCGAGAGGCGCGGGCGTTCGGCCGATTGCTCTTGACTCATTCGTTCGATCTCTCTCCAGGCTTGCCAGGCGTCATGGTACCAAGCGCCGAGAGTCTGTCTCGTGACCGAATCAAACCAGAACTTCGAGCACCTGCTTGAGCGCGCGCCGGGATTCTTGGGCGGCGCGCCCCCAACTCTGCCGTCCCGAGAGCTCGCTGTGACCGAACGCGATCCGCCCGTGGCGCTCGCGAATGACCTCGAGCGGCGCCGGGTTGCCCGGCGTTCCAAAATAGAATCCCGGTTGGGGCGCTATGTATGCATGGCCCCAGCGGTTGATGACGATGCCGGCGATATCGCTCCTGGCATCGAATCCCGAATCGCCCAACATCTGTTGCAGCTGTTTGCGGATCTGCAGTTCGAAATCAGCGTACGTCGTAGCAAATAGCCGGCCGCGGGCGGCGCTGGTTTGGGCATCAATCGGAACCCCGGACTGGGGAAATCCAACATAGAACGTGAGCATCGCCGGCTTCGACGGATCGAGAGGGACCGGCACACCGTCGATTTTCATCGGCTGGCGCACGTTGACGAAGAAACCGAAGCCGTCGAACCAGTGCGCGGCGGAAATGCCAAGCTTCGCGAAGGCCTTCCAATTGCGTACGGCGACGTTCGCCACCAGTATCGGCCCGTGGTGAAACTGCGCATAAGCGGCCGAATAGGAGGGCGGCAGATCACGCACGATGCGACGCGCAATCCAGCCGCCGGCGGCGACGATTGCGGCCTTTCCGCGTACGCGTGCGATTTGATCGCCGACGACATAGGTGACGTCGACGCCGCTCGCAGTCTCCGGCTTACCGGCGTGCCGGACGGCCACGACGGTGGCGCCGAGTCGAATACGCGTGTGCTGCGGTCGATCGAGCGCGGTGAAATCGATCGGCGCGTAGAGCACGTCCGCAAATGAGCGCGTGCCGGAGATGACATCCGGCAACATCGCTTTGACGAGATGCCGCAAGATGGCAGCATTGCCGCCGGGAAATGAAAACACCGTGTCGTCCAGAATGTTTTCGCCGGTTCCCGGCAGGCCGAGCAATTTGGCACCGTAGGCCGAAACTACGTCCGAACTCACCCCGTAGTCACCGGTCGCCACGAGCGGATCGGAAAGCCGAAACACGTCTTTGGACAGGCCGAGTTCCCGGATGATCAGCTCACCGTAGGACATCGAGTCGAGCCACCGATTCGTGGCGGCTTCATCGCCGTGAGTCAGAACAGGCGTGTGTTTCTTCCATTGCAGCCAGCTGCGGCGGGCGTCCGGCGAAATCGGCGCACGGCGCAAATCGTCGGACCAGGGGTCGACCACCCACGCGCGCTTCGACGCGAAAGGTTTGTCGAAGTAGTAACCCAACGAACTGACGCCCTCGTTCCAATACATGGGATTGTAGTGATCTCGCGCGAATTTCAGCGGCGCCGCCGTCCCGGCCGGAGCGACGAAATCAAAAGCGCGTGGCATGCCGATCTCGTTCCAGAGATCGACGACATGCGCGTAGTTGTTGTCCGCGCGCGGAACTACCGCGTCGTTCGAGCCCTGAGGTCCGGTGAGCATCACGCCGTCCACCAGCATCTGGTTCTGCTTGGCCTCACCCCCGAACACCGGGTGATTGTCGAGAACGAGGCAGCGCGAGTCAGGGCGTGCCTTGTGAAATTCGTATGCCGCAATGAGGCCCGCGAACCCGCCACCGACGATGATCAGATCGTAGATCTCGTCGACCTGCGGCGCCGAATCAATCCTCGCTTCGTAGATGCCGTCGCGAATGCCGTGTGCTGCGTTGACGACGGAGGCGATGTTGCCGTTCGAGCGGCTGTAATCGCCGATGCCGGCGTACCCGTTCCAGGATGCCCCTAGTCCTTGCGCGAACGCCGGGCCCGGCGCGCCCAATAGGATTGCCCCCGAGCCGATGAGCGTCGCTCCGACGAAGTCCCGTCGCGTTATATTCCTGTCGAGCCCAAGAGATCGCGCTTCGTTGTGCCGGGGGAGGGTCCGACTCGGTATTTTCTTCTTCATTTATCGGAGAGGCGTTTTCCGTACGAGACCGCGTACGCCGGTGAGCGGAACAGCAATATGGGATCGTTGGTCGGAGCGATGCCGTCCGCCATGACCAAGGGGTCGAAGTTGATCGGCTCGCAGGCAACGCCTTTTTGTTGCGGCGTCGCCTGGGTGATGGTCAGGGTGCCGGCATTGAAATGCTTGCGAGTCTCGGGCCACGCCAAGGTCGCGTTGTCCTGCGGGTCGCCGGGCTCACCGACATAGACAATCATGTCCCATACCGCCGGCCCTTTGCCGGTGCGCTCGATCAGATTCTTCTCGAGAAAGTCATGCGGCGCCGCCTTCATTTCCGCGGCCGTCATCTCTTTCGTGCCATCGCGGGGAACGAAGCGCCAGCGCACCAGGTGCTCGGTGCTCTTCGCGTCGATGAACTTGAAGGTGTGGATGCTGAAGTAAGTGGTCTGGTAATAGTTCGCCGTCGGCGTGTGGTGACTCGACAGTTGGGTCAGCGCCATCGCGTCGGGATGCGTCGCGGCGTAGGCTTTCAGTTTTTCCGGGTCGGGCTGGCCGGTTTTCGGATCGGGCTTCGCGGCGACCAGTGCATCGCGGAACGAGGCGGGTGAGGCCGCGGCGAAGATCGGCACGTTGATCATGGTGATGTGCTGCCGAGCATTGTCGGCAAGATGAAACTCAAGCGCCATTCCCCGCGGAGCGGGGGCCGCGTCCGGTACGTCGGGATTTCCGCCGCCGAGCGAGAAGCGCGCGACCACCGGAATGGTTGTGCCTGAGAAGAGCGCGGAGCGGCTGAGCGCAGCCGCGTCGGTCGTCCCAACGAACTCGCCTGCGGCGCAGGTGCCTTTGATGTGATTCCTGCGCTGGCCTGGGTGTACGCCGAAGGTCCCTTCGAAGGCATCGATCACTTGCGGCGCCGTGACTTGGGCACCGGTATCCGCTCCAATGGCCAAAATGGGAGCGGTAGATGCAGCGGACAGAAGGAACGCAAACGCGAATCGGGCGCCGTTGCGGAATGAAGATGATTTCATTGTGATAAACCTCAGGGCGATAGACCTCAGGCGTCGGGGGGCTGATAGTAACGCGTGCCGGGCGCTGATTGAAGCGTGCGCACGAAGGCGGGCGACTTGGACGATCGCCAGGTCGACCGGGTCACTTAATCCATCAGGCTCTGAGTCTGCGGCGCTTATATCCGCCGGCGTGCACCAGGACAAGACACCCAAGCACCAACAGCGTCCATCGATCCACTGCGCCGCCGCCACTCTTCGGAGGTACCGTTTCCGTCACGGTGGCCGTGGCCGACGCAGTTTGTGCATAGGCGTCTTGCACCGTAATGGCCAACATCGCCGTCGCCGCGGTACTCGAGGCCGTGCCCAAATTCGCCGTGCACGTCAGCGTCGTAGTACCGCATCCCGATGTAATGGTCAGTCCCGAGATGTTGCTGGTACTGGGCGTGACAACGAGTGCTCCGGTTCCGGTCAGAGTAAACATCACCGGGGCGATGGCCGAATTGACGGTGACGCTTTGCGTAGCTCCGGACGTTAGTGAAATCGTCGGCGGCGCCGGCTTTGTCACGACCACCGCTACCGGTAATGAAGCCGTGCGGTTGGCGCCGTCCTTGACGACCACCTCAATATTGGCTGTGCCATATGACCCCGTCGCGGGGGTAACGGTGAGAGTGCACGATGTGGTCGGATTCCCGCAGGTAGAAGGCGATATTGCGACCGTGGCTGAACCGCTTGAAGTCAATGTGACCGATGGTGCTGTGGACACCGCCAGCGCACCGGTTCCGCCCACGCCGAACGAGATAACTGCCGGGGCGCCGCCGGCTACGATAGAGATCCCCTGTAGTCCCGTCAAAGCAGGAGCCGGAATCGCCGCGAGCGCCCCCAACGCATCGACTCGTCCGTAACCAAAGGTTCCATTGGGCGACGAGCTACCCAACGGAGTGGCTCCCGCTTGCATGTATGCCGCGACTTGAGTCGGTGTCAACGACGGAAACGCCGATCGTAGTAATGCTGCTATCGCTGCTGCATTCGGCGACGCAGCCGAGGTGCCAAAAAAAAGGCCCCCGCTCGTGGCAAACTTTGTACCTGCGGCATCAACAAAGATCCCGTCCGGCGCCACAAGATGTGGGGCCTGCAAGGTCGATGGACTGGGAATTTCGATTTGAATCGGCCCCGTATCGCTGTATTGCTCGATGGAGTTTCCTATTCCGTCGCTGCCAACCACGGCGCCCACCAAGACAACGCCGGCCGCGAAATCCTGGAATGACGTGGGTGACCCTGCCGTGATCGGAGAAAACGTGTCGGCGCCATCACCTATTCCGATGAGTTTAAGAAAAGTGCCGCCGAGTGACGCGTCCGGCGTACCAATGATTATGTGATAAGTGCCGGCCGGAATCGCACTCCCGTTGATGACGGTAAAGCTCGTGGCACCCGTCGTTCCTCCGCTTGCAGACGTACTGCAGGCAACCACCTGAGCAGTGTTCGGATTGTAGACGTACAAATCGATATTGTTGGGAGTCGCCTGCCCCGCCGGAACGACGGATGCCAAAAATAACGTGTTTCCGCCTTTCGTTTGCCAGGTGAGATATTTGTTGTTGCCGAACTGTTGAAAAAAGTTGTCGGTTTGCGGAGTTTGTCCACTAGGTGCGCAGATACCGCCGCCCGGTGAAGAGAGCGCGGTGTAACTTCCCTGCCAATAGTCTTGCGCATCGTTACCCGCTGAATGGTAGAGCATCACTTGAGGATTGGCCGCCAAGAGATTCGCCAGCGCCTGCGCCGCAACGTTTTGCGTCGATGCCGACATGACGTCGAATCCGAAGTAGGCGATATCATCTGAAATCACCGTGGCGCCCGCGGCGATCAGGTTCGTTACACACGCCAAGTACTCAGTGGCGCTTCCGGGCCCGCAAAAGGCAAGATTCGCGCCCGGGGCAACGGCGTAAACCTCCTCCAGCATCATAGTACCCTCGTCTGTGAGGGTCGGATGAGACAGGGGATTCGCGCCCGGCGTCACGACATTGATGGACGCCGGCAATTCGCCGCGACCCTGTATGGCCGCCAAATTTGTGGCATCGTCGGAGATCACTGCAAGGGTGATTGACGCGCCGTTCTTGCCCGTCTGTTGAACGTATTTGTCAGTACGCATGATCGAGACGCCGTTTCCATCGATCACCGCGGTGCCATTGGTCGCTGATATGACTGCTGCTCCGGGTCCCGTGATTCCGGAATGCGGTGAGAGTGGCGGATGCGATCTCGAGTATTTCGGGAGGTCGACCCTCTTGACGTTCGGTATCTGCGCCAACGCCGCTATGGAAGAGGTGGCGGCCCACCCTTCGATGACGCACATCGGCGGCACGTTCACAGCCGTACCGATGAGCATTCCAGCCGCAACCATGGAAGCAGTCGGTGCCGGATACGCGCAATCGAATTCAACATCGATTTGCAGTCGATTCTTTGAATCGAAGCGAGCGGCATCACCGCCGATCTGCGGTGAACCGGAGCTGCCACGCTGGGCGGTTTGCACGACTTGCTGGACACGTGGCGAAACGCGCGCGTCCAAAGAAAGAGATCCCGGCGTTGCCGCGACATCCACCGTCGACAGCATGGCGATCAGGGCCGCCGTAAGCGACAATATGGAACGTAAAAGGGTTGATCCGCGACGCATAGTCTCTCCCTTGACCTTCAGACCGCTCCGTCCATGAATGATGTTCAAGATACCGCCGCTCTTGATAGCGGCAACGTGTCGAGAATCTCAACGCGAATCCTCGTGATTGAGATGCAGGTCGCGTTTGATTTAACTGGCGTTCTGCTGCGCCTTGGCGTAACGCCGGCAGCTTCACTTCTCTCCTAAGAAGTCGCTTGCGATAGACCCCTGAATCCGTTCCCGCGACTTTGCGTCGATCGCCGTCTTCTCCAGCAATGCTAACAATTGGGCTTGCTGAACAATTCCGCGCGCCGCCAGTGCGCGCGTAAACACAATGTCTTTCTCTCGACGCGCGACATACTTCGCAATGGCCAGGTCGTGCGGATCCAAACATAACCCGCTGACACCCTGCGTATCACCAGGGGGTAGATTCACCAGCCGACCCTTCCAGCCCTTGGGCAACGTCGCCGTATTTTCGACAAGCTTCGCAGAGCCTCTTTGGGTACGATGATTCCCAGGGAATTGCCGATACGCCGAAGTTCAAGCTTCATGCGGCAGTTGTAACAAGTTATAACAATCGAATCAAATGCTGTGCTGCGCGCTCCGTTCGTAGAATCCGCGACATACGGCGGCCACCTTGTTGCCATCGGGATCGCGCACGTACGCCGCGTAAAAGTCCCGACCGTAATGAGGCCGTAGCCCCGGAGCACCATCGCTCACGCCTCCATTGGCGAGGGCAGCGGCGTGAAAGTCGTCGACGGCTTTCCATGAAGGTCCGCTGAATGCCACCATGTTTCCGTTGCCAGCCAATGCGGGCTGCTGATCAAATGGTTTGCCGATCCAGAAGGCGAGCTCGCGCCGTCCATCGTCCTCGTAAATTCCCCAACCAGCTGAAATGCGATCCCACTCCGGGTCGTTCGTGATACAGCGCCGCATCCCTAGCGGCGCCAGCGTAGCGTCGTAAAATGCCGTGGCTGCGCCCAGGTCGTTGGTACCGAAGTAGACATAACTAAGCATCGTCAAGCTCCTGCACTACATTCGATATGGCTTTCTGGGGATGAACACTACCCGGCCGCAATCCCCGCGAGCAGCACCTGCCAATCAACCTCAATCGCGAGCGCCAATTGCCGGACGAACTCGATGGTATAGACAGTGGTCCACTCATCCAGCCCTTCAAGAAACGGCCCTAGATCCCAGTTGAGGGTGTCTTCCATCAGTTCCTTCGCCTCAGCGGACTTCCCCAATTGCGCATTCAATGCCGCTCGCACCCGAGCGATCGGCATTCGCACGGGAATTTCAGTTTCGCCCAGCAGCGTGAGCAGATCGGTATGCAGCAGATCCGCAAGCTTCAATGCCTGAGCAATACTGATGGCGGATTCAAGTTCCTCATCGTGCTGCTCCAGGTCAGAGTAGGAATTAATGGTCAAGCCCAGCTCGCTCGCCAACTCCTGCTCGGTTCGCCCAGACTTCAGCCGT
>Ga0307474_10003503_pt1 | contig 11304 bp, 9 predicted proteins | sample atmos_gasesECM1C_2_FD_203312 | JGI IMG/M metagenome (GOLD analysis project Ga0307474, IMG submission 203312) | Hardwood forest soil microbial communities from Morgan-Monroe State Forest, Indiana, United States - atmos_gasesECM1C_05 | ecosystem: Environmental > Terrestrial > Soil > Temperate... | reverse complement strand
CAATGACCGCACCGCGCCGTTCGGCGGCTACAAGCAGTCAGGCAACGGCCGCGAGTGGGGCAAGTTCGGTCTCGAAGAATATCTCGAGGTCAAGGCGGTCGCGGGCTTCAACGCGGCGTAGGAACCAACAGTCATTGCGAGCCGACGGTTCGCGCGAACGAGCCATATGCCGTCATCGCTAAGCCACCGGGTCGCGCGTACGCGCGCCCGATGGCAGGCTCGCGCTCTCCATCGTCATTCCGGGGTGCCGCGGCAGCGGCGAGCCCGGAATCTATAACCACCATCGTGAGTATGGATTCCGGGCCTGGTCCTTCGGACCATCCCGGAATGACTGAATTCTGGATTGCTTCGTTGCTTCCGCTCCCTTGCGCAAACGCTCCGCGTTTGTCGCAGGCAATGACGGATGAATTGTCTGCCAGGCGCGCCACCTCCGGGCAATGCTCGGCGGCCTAGCCCCCGAGCGCGCCTTGCGTGTTCACATAGAGCGCGTAAATCGATTGGCTTGCGGCCATGAACAGGCGGTTGCGCTTCAATCCCCCGAAGCACAAATTGGCGCAGCGTTCGGGCAGCGCGATGCGACCGATCGGCTTGCCGTCGGGCGCAAATATCGAGACGCCGTCGAGCTCCGCACTTCCCATGCCCCAGCCACACCAGAGATTACCGTCGATATCGCAGCGCATGCCGTCGGGCGTGCCGGGTCCGGCGTCGATCAGCACGCGCTTGTTGTTGATCTTCTCGCCATCAGGCGAGACGTCATAGGCGAGGATCTTGCGGTTGGGAACGCCGCGCGATTCCACGATATAAAGGGTCTTTTCGTCCGGCGAGAAACACAGCCCGTTGGGCCCGAGCACGCCCTCGGCAACGATGGCGGCTTTGCGGGTCCTGCCGTCGATCCGGTAGACATTGGCGTCGATCTCGGACTCCGCGACATATCCTTCGTAATTGCCGAGCAGGCCGAAAGTCGGATCAGTGAACCAGATCGAGCCGTCGGATTTCACCACAACGTCGTTGGGCGAATTCAACCGCTTGCCGGCAAAGGAGTCGATCAATACCGTGATCGAACCGTCATATTCGGTTCGAACCACACGCCGCCCGCCGTGCTCGCAGGTGATCAGGCGTCCCTGGCGGTCGCGCGTGTTGCCGTTGGCGAAATTCGACGGTTTGCGGTAGACGCTGATCGCGCCGGTTTCCTCTTCCCATTTGATGATACGCTGGTTGGGAATGTCGCTGCACAACAGATAATGCCCGTCACCGACCCACACCGGACCTTCGGCCCAGCGCAAGCCCGTGGTCAACCTTTCGACCGCCGAAAGCTTGAGCCAGTATTTTTCGAAGCGCGGATCGAGCGCGATGATGGAGGGATCGGGATATTGCGTCGCAGGTTGCCAGCCTGCGCGCGCGGGTTTGTCGGACATTTTTGTTCTCGTGGCTGCATTGAAACTTCCTCGCCGCAATCATTTGCTAGCATCCGACCGTTCTGACGGCAAGCAACGGTGTTTCCCCGTCATTGCGCGAAGTAATCCAGTGCCAGGAAAGCAGGCTGGATCGCTTACGCTCCTCGCAATGACGGCGAGCAGAGGCGCACCTTGCCGCGCCGCGCGCGCCGCGCCATACTGATCGAACTCCATGACATCGAGGGACGAAATGCCACGCATATTGATGACCGGCGCGGCCGGCGGGATAGGCACCAGTTTGCGAAAATTATTGCCGCCGATCTATCCGGACCTTTTACTCAGCGACCTGAAGGCACCGGCCGATCTTGGCAAAAACGAGAAATTCAAGGCGGCGGAATTATCGGACCTCTCCCAGGTTGAGGCAATTTGCGAAGGTGTCGATGGCATTGTGCATTTCGGCGGATACTCGGTCGAGGGTCCGTGGGACGACATCCTGCAGTCCAACATCATCGGCTGCTACAATCTGTTCGAGGCGGCGCGCAAGAAGGGAGTCAAACGCGTTGTATTCGCATCGTCGAACCACGCGGTGGGTTTTTATCCGCGCTACCACCGGATCGGGACCGACGTGACGGCTCGGCCTGACAGCCGCTACGGCGTCAGCAAGGTGTTCGGCGAGGCGGTTGGCGCGCTTTATGCCGACAAGCACAACATCAAGGTCACCTGCCTGCGTATCGGCAATTTCGGCGAGAAGCCGCTGGATCATCGCAGACTTTCGATCTGGCTGAAGCCTGAAGACCTGGTGCAGTTGTGCCGGATCGGCCTTGAACATCCCGACATTCATTTCGAGATTTTCTATGGCGCATCCAACAACGAGCGCTCCTGGTGGGACAACCACCGCGCCTATGATCTCGGTTATCGTCCGACCGGCCGTGCGGAGGATTTTCGCGAGCATGCCTTTGCCGAACAGGCCAGGCTCAAGCCCGATCCGGTCGGCGATTTCTACCAGGGTGGGACATTCTGCGGCATGGAGTTCGATGGCGACATGAGCAGAATCTTCCATTTGAAATAACGCATCGGCGCCGCGACCCGGCACGGCGAAGCCCGATCGGATTTGCGCTCGCCTGCAATCTTTCCGAACGCAGGCATCAAGCCGGCTTTCGACGAAAAATCAGCGCCGATGCCGGACAATTGACCCACGGAGCGGCAAAGGCTGTATCTGTTGGCTGGAAAGCCGAACTACAATTTGGCTTTCAGTCAGGTCGAGCCGCAATGGGGGTCGTTGGTGAAGAATTTGGCGCTGCGCATGATTGGGGTGATTGCAACCTTGATGACGTCCGGGGTTTCGGCTCAAAATTTTGCAATCGAGGAGGCGACGATCGTTGGTGTCCAGCAGGCCCTGCAGACCAGGGCGGTGACGTGCCGCCAGATCGTCCAGGCCTACCTCGATCGGATTGCAGCCTACGATCACCAGGGTCCGGCGCTCAATTCGATTCTGACGCTGAACAAAAATGCGTTGACTGAGGCGGATCGTCTCGACGCTGAACAGGCCAGGGGAGCGATGGGGCCGCTGCATTGTGCCCCGCTCTTGCTCAAGGATAACTATAACACCGCCGATCTGCCGACCACGGGAGGCTCGGCTTCGCTTGCAGGAATGCAGCCGCCAGCGGACGCGTTCGTCGTCGCCAGGCTGCGCAAGGCCGGCGCGATCATTCTCGGCAAGACCAACATGCACGAATTCGCGCTGTCGGGCACGACGGTCAGTTCCCTTGGTGGCCAGACGCTCGACCCCTATGACCTGACGCGCACGCCTGGCGGTTCGAGTGGCGGCACAGGCGCGGCCGTTGCCGCCAACTTCGCCATCGCGGGCACCGGCAGCGACACGGTGAACTCGATCCGTTCGCCTGCCTCCGCCAACGCCCTGGTAGGTATCCGCCCGACCAAGGGTCTGTTGAGCCGTGGCGGAATCATGCCGGTATCGGAAACCCAGGACGCGATCGGGCCGATCGCCCGCAGTGTCGCCGATGCAGCGCGGCTTCTGGAAGTGATGGCGGGCTTCGATCCGAACGACCCTGCCACCGCATGGAGCGTCGGCAACACGCCGACCGGCTATGTCCAATTCCTGAAAGCCGATGGGTTGCGCGGTGGGCGGATCGGGGTTCTCAAGACGATGTTTGGCAGCGGTCCCGAGCATCAGGAGGTCAACACCGTAATGGCGGCGGCGATCGCGGCCCTGAAAAGCGCGGGGGCCGACGTGGTGGACATCGATGCGCCCGCGCTCGATGCCAGCAGGCTCGGTGCCGACAATGACGTGCAGAAGTACGAATTCAAGGCACTGATGAACTCATATCTTTCCACTATCCCCAATGCGCCGGCAAAATCGCTGGCCGAGATCATCGCATCCGGAAAGTTTCACAAGCCTTCGCTGGAGAAATTTCTGGCCAGTGCGGAAGGATTCGCAAATGGGACCGACGAGCCTGACTACAAGGAGCGACTGCTGCGAAACCAGCGCACGCGCCAGGTACTGATTTCAGTTTTCGCCGAACACAGGTTGGATGCCGTGATCTATCCGCTGCAGCGGCGGCTGGTCGTGCCCTTGAGCGAACTCAACCAGGCCGACCGCAATGGTATTCTCGCGTCAGTCAGCGGATTTCCGGCCATTACCGTACCGGCCGGCTTTTCCGCGCCGACCGCCAGCGCGCCCCTGGGTGTGCCGGTTGGAATGGATATGCTGGGAAAGCCTTGGAACGAAGGACGTTTGATGGAACTGGCCTACGGGTTCGAACAGGCAGTCCAGGCTCGCAAGCCGCCGAAAAGCACGCCCGCGCTCGCCGGGCACTGAGCGGGAGGTTGCGGGGATTTAAGTCAGCACGATTGACCTGTTCCGGGACGACTTGCCATTTTTCCGTCATATTTAAAAAACCGGGTGTGGCACTTACAGCACCATTTTTAGGATTGAATCGCTTACATTGACCAAGATTTAATCGGGGGCCGCGACCGCAATGAATGCTTCCGAGCAAACGAGCGTTCAATTCGGAGAAAATACGATGAAGAAATTTTTGCTGGGTATCCTTGGTGCAGTTGCCGTAACCGCTCCTGCGCTCGCGGCCGACCTTCCGATGAAGGCGCCGCCGCCGATGCTTCCCCCGCTGTACAACTGGTCGGGCTTCTACATTGGCGCCAACGGCGGCTGGGGAAACGCCGATAATTGTCTGAATATCATTGACCCGGTATTTGGTCTCATAGGAGATGGATGCCACAGCCGCTCCGGAGGCGTCGTCGGTGGCCAGATCGGCTGGCGCTGGCAGCAACCCGGCAATCATTTCGTGTTCGGTCTGGAAGCTCAGGGTGATTGGGCGAACCTCAACGCCACGCGCGCCAGCCTTGTAGATCCGGGTTTGACGTTTAGTACCAAGACCGATGCCATCGGACTTTTCACCGCCCAGCTCGGTTTCGGTTGGGATACATGGCTGTGGTACTTCAAGGGCGGCGCTGCGGTGACGGGCAATAATTTCACCGTAAGCGACACACTGTTGGGAGTTGGCATTGCCCAAGCGAACTCGACCCGCTGGGGCGGTGTGGCGGGTACCGGAATCGAGTACGGCTTTGGGCCGAACTGGTCCGTTGCCCTCGAATATGACCACCTCTTCATGGACTCACAGGACACCGCGGTCGTATTTCCCACTTCCACTTTCAACGGTACGCTCCTTCATGGCAGCCAGCAGGTGGATATGATCACGGTACGCTTCAACTACCGTTTTGGTGGCTATGGCGGCCCAGGCGCCTACTGATTGCTCTAATCTCCGCAAATTAAAGCCCCGGCATCGTCCGGGGCTTTTTATTTTTGAAGAATTTGCTCCGTTCTATTCCGCAGGACGATCTCCGCCGTTCCGCAGGGTTTGATCCTTCTGAAATGCATGTGATCGATGCAGAGCCGCGCAAGCGACGATCGCTTGTCGCGGCCCTTGAGCAGTTCGATCGTCGGATCGCTACGCGACAGCGCAAGCCTGTCCGGGATTCTGGTCGGATTCTTGGCCCGCATGGGAAAGAGTCAGGTCCGCCGGTAATGCTGGCGGAAATCAGCGCGACGGTAAAATATTGACAATGATGCTACGGACCTCAAGATTGAGGTGAAAGATCAAGAAGGAAAACCCCACGATGGCTGACGGGTTGCGCAAGGGACTGACCAGCTATGGCGATGCGGGGTTTTCGCTGTTCCTTCGCAAGGTCTTCATCAAGGCGATGGGCTATTCGGACGACGCACTGAACCGGCCGATCGTCGGAATCACCAACACCTACAGCGATTACAATCCCTGTCACGGCAACGTCCCGCAAATATTGGAGGCCGTAAAACGCGGCGTAATGCTGTCGGGTGCGATGCCGATGGTATTTCCGACCATCTCGATCGCAGAGAGTTTTTCGCATCCGACCTCGATGTACTTACGCAATCTGATGGCGATGGATACCGAGGAGATGATTCGCGCGCAGCCAATGGACGCGGTGGTGGTGATCGGGGGCTGCGACAAGACCCTGCCGGCACAAATCATGGCCGCGGTCAGCGCCGATCTGCCAACCGTCGTCATTCCCGTGGGGCCGATGGTCGTAGGACACCACAATGGCGAGGTGCTAGGGGCTTGCACCGACTGCCGAAGATTGTGGGGAAAATACCGCGCCGGCGAAATCGATGATGCCGAGATCGAGGCCGTCAACAGCCGGCTTGCGCCATCCGTAGGCACCTGCATGGTGATGGGCACCGCGAGCACCATGGCCTGCATCACGGAATCGCTCGGCTTGTCACTGCCGATGAGTGCGACCATTCCCGCCCCCCATGCGGAGCGCTTTCGCCTCGCGGAAGCGAGCGGCAGGGTCGCCGCCGGGATGGCCAGGGCCAAGGGGCCCAAGCCAAGCGAGCTGCTGACGCCGGCAGCGCTGCGAAATGCGCAAGTCGTGCTGCAGGCGATCGGCGGGTCGACCAACGGCCTCATTCATCTGACGGCAATCGCCAACCGCACGCCGCATCGCATTGATCTGGAAACCTTCGACAGGCTCGGCCGCGAGGTACCGGTCCTGATCGACCTGAAGCCGTCGGGCGCCCATTATATGGAGCATTTCCACCATGCCGGGGGCGTGCCGAAACTGATGGCGCAGCTCGGCGACCTGATAGACCTCGATGCGAAAACCATTACCGGGGCGAGCTTGCGCGATATCGTCGCGCGCGCCGAAGAGGTGCCTGGGCAGGACGTCATTCGAGCGCGGCAAAGCCCGATCAAGCCGGAGGGCGGGCTTGCCGTGCTCTTCGGCAATCTCGCGCCGCGCGGCGCGGTGATCAAACATTCGGCCGCGAATCCCAAACTGCTGCAGCATACCGGCCGCGCCGTTGTGTTCGAGTCTGTCGAGGATATGACGCTGCGGGTGGACGATGCCGCGCTCGACGTCGGTGCCGACGACGTGCTGGTGCTGCGCAACGCCGGACCCAAGGGCGCGCCCGGCATGCCGGAAGCCGGCTACCTGCCTATCCCAACCAAGCTTTTGCGTGCGGGCGTCAAGGACATGGTGAGGATTTCGGATGCGCGCATGAGCGGAACTGCGTTCGGAACCATCGTGCTTCACATCACCCCAGAGTCTGCGGTCGGCGGTCCTTTGGCGCTGGTCAAGAATGGCGACATGGTCCGGCTCGACGTTGCCGGGCGAAGCATCAATCTGCTGGTGGATGAAGCGGAGCTTGAAAGGCGGCGCTCGGCGCTGAAGCTGCCAACACCGGACTGGGCCAGACGCGGCTACGCCCATCTTTTCAACCAAACCATCCTGCAGGCCGACGAGGGTTGCGATTTCGACTTCATGCGCGCCAGGGGCAGCGATTGAGACGTTGGTCTCCGACCTGCTCACAGGACGCTCGCCGGCGAATTCTGCGACCGATGATGAATTGACATTCAAAGAACCCCGATGGGATGATTGAAGAAATCAAAAGAAGGGGAGGGGCAACATGAGCGACCCACGGGGAAGGATCCTTGCGGCCATTGCCGCGGCCTCGATTTTGCTCACGGCGGCCGCGCAAGCGCAGGAGGTGAAGCATTATCGCTTCGCCTACGATCAGCCAAAGACGACGGGTTATGGAATTCTCGGCGATATCTTCGCCGACAGGCTCAAGACGCTCAGCAAGGGGACCATGCTGATCGATCAATATCCGGGTGCCCAGCTCGGACAGGAGCCGCAGGTCCTGCAGCTCGTAAAGGCAGGGGACGTCGAATTCTGCATTTCTTCCTCGGCCAACGCCGCTACGCTGTCGCCGCAGGCTGGCGTGATGTCGATGCACTTCCTGTTCCGTTCCGAAGCCCACCTCATCAAGGCAATCGCCGACCCTGAGGTGTCGAAAGCCGTCAAGGCGATGATCTCGGACACGGTTCAGGGTGCACGCGTCATCGCTGTCGCGACGCTGGGGCTTCGCCACATGTATTCCAAGCGCGAGATCAGGAAAATCGACGACATCAAGGGCCTGAAGGTGCGCGTGCAGGCGACGCCCACGGAGGACACCATGTTTCCCGCTTACGGCGCGCAGATCGTGCACATGCCGTTCGGCAGTGTCTATACGTCGCTGCAGACCGGCGTGGTGGACGTCGCCGAGAACGGCATCAACGTCTATCTCGCCAACAAGCACTACGAGGTCGCGCCCGTGCTTTCGCTGACCGAACACGAGGCCAACAACAGCCTGGTCTGGGTGAGCGACAAGCTCTGGAACAGCCTGACTCCGGAGCAACAGGGCTGGGTCCAGGCTGCAGCCGATGAGGTCAACCGCAGCCAGCCAGCCAAGGCGATCGAACTCGAGCATCAATCGCTGGAGAAGCTGAAATCGATCGGGGTCAAGGTCGTGCCGAACGTCGACAAATCGGGCTTTACGGCAATTGCCGATCCCTATCTCGACAAGCTGGCCAAGGAGCTCGGTCCGCATGCCGAGAAGATCAAAAACCTGATCAGGGCGATCAATTGAAGTCCTCATGGTGAGGAGCGCGCGCTTCCCAGCGCGCGTCTCGAATCGTGAGGGAAATTTTGCACCACGCCTCATCTTTCGAGACGCGGCCAGACGGCCGCTCCTCGGGACGATGGGACCACGCGCGTCAGGCTGTTACCGGGAATTCCAGGAATGTCTATCGCCGATAAACTGGTGCTGCAGCGGCAGCATCACCTGAAATGGCGGGCGTTCGATCGGCTCGAACTCGTGCTGATGATTTTGTGCGGGATCCTGTGCTTCGGCTTTTCGCTCTCGGTGACGTTCGACATCCTGACCCGGACCATTGGTCATCCCTGGTTGTGGCTTCAGGAGGTCACCTCGACCCTCTTCATCTACGCGATCTTCATCGGTGCTGCGGTCGCAACCCGCCGCAACGATCATCTTTATCTCACCGCGATCTCGGAATCGATGCATGGAACGCCCCGGCTGATCGTCGAAATCATGATCCGCATCGTGGTACTCGGTGTGGCGTTTTGCCTGGTCTGGTTCGGCTACGTCAATTACCTGAGGGGCTTTGGCAGCTTTCGCCTGCCTTCGGGCACCCCGATCGCCTCGCTTTATGCGGCAATACCGCTGTCCGGCGTGCTGATCGGATTGTTCACCATCGAACAGCTCATCAACGGCATCCGCAACGGTTTCGATCATCCCGAACCGCTGGACGAAGAAGCTTCGATTTCCCCGGTCGAGAATGCCATCCAGACAAGGACGCGGCCGTGAGTGCTCCGCTGGTCCTGGCGCTGATGTCGTTCTGCTTTCTGTTCTTCGGCTATCTCGGCGTGCCCGTGCCGTTTTCGCTGATGGCCGGCGTTTTCGTCGGCGCGCTCATGACCGATGTCTCGCTGGCGGCGATCGTCCAGAAGATTTTTGACGGCGTGGATTCGGAAGCGTTGCTCGCGATCCCGTTTTTCCTTCTCGTCGGCGAACTCATGAGTTCGGCAAATGTGGTGGTGCGGATAGCCAATCTGTCCTTGTCGCTGGTCGGTCACATCAGGGGTGGCCTGTCGCAGGTCGTTGTGGTTTTCAGCATGTTCTTCTCCGAGATGTCGGGATCGACCACGGCCGACGTCGCCGTCATGAGCCGCGCGCTGGGCGGTCCGATGAAGCGCGAGGGCTATAGCCCCGCCTTCATCGCTGCGATCATCGCCTCCGCCTCGACCATCGCAGCGCTGGTGCCGCCCAGCATCACGGCTGTGGTCTATGGGGCAGTCGGCAACGTCTCGATTGCGGGTCTGTTCATGGCGGGCGTCGTGCCGGGCTTCATGATCGGTTTCGGCCTGATGATCTACTGCTATTTCTTCGGTCCTTCCGGAATGCGCAAGCCGCGCGCGCCGCTGCGTCAGGTCGTGTTCGCTGCCGGGGACGCCGCGCTGCCGCTGATGATTCCGGTCATACTGCTCGGCGGCATTCTCACCGGCTGGTTCACGCCGACGGAAGCGGGCGTTGTTGCCGTGATCTGGATCATTGCCGTAGTGATCCCGGCGCTCAACCGCGGACACATCTGGAAGATTCCTTATGACTTCTGCCTCGCAGGGCTGATCTTCTCGCTGCCGCTGATCACGATTGGCGCCGCCAACGCGTTTGGCTGGATGCTGGCCTATCTGCGGGGCGCCCTCGTCATCGCCGACTGGATTACCTCGATTTCCGGCAGCAACCCGCAATTCATCATGCTGCTTATGGTTCTGCTCTTCACCGTGGTCGGCGATTTCATCGAGCCGGTGCCGACCATCATCATCTTCATGCCGCTGGTGAATGCGTTGACCCAGGCGGGCGACATCAATGGCGTCCACATGGGCGTGGTGCTGATTGCGACACTGGCTTTCGGCCTGATCACGCCGCCTTATGGGTTGGTATTGTTGATGGCGTCGAAATTCGTCGGCGTCAGTTTTGCGAAAGCGCTACGCGCGGCGCTGCCGATCTACGTGGTGTTTCTGGTGACCATCACTTTCACCATCTATTTCCCGAATGTTGTGCTGTGGCTGCCCAAGCATGTCATTCCCGAATCGGTCGGCTGCTTCAAATCGCCATCGGGGACGGGATATATCTGCCCGAATTGAAGCGATCCTTGCTACTTCTCCTTGTTCAGAAACCTGTTGATGGCAACGCGAAAATCGTCGGTGTGCATGCAGTCGATGATGGCGTCGCGTTCGGCATCGAGCTGTTGTGCGATCGGCGCCGCGGGCGCCCGGTTGATCAGCGCCTTGGTCGCCGCGATGGCCGACGGCGCGTTTTGCGCGAGGCGATGCGCGAGTTCACGGGTCGCCGCCTTGAGTTCGGCGGGAGGAACAACCCTGGTGACCAGGCCCCAATAGAACGCCTGCACCGCCGAGAAACTGTCTTCGGCAAGGAAAATCTGCAAGGCTCGCCGCGCGCCGACCGCGGCGACGACGCCCACAGTGCCGCCGCCGTCGGGCGATACGCCCAATTTGGCGTAAGCGGGGGTAAAACGGGCATCTTCGGCCGCGATGCAGAGATCGCAGACGAAGGCCAGCGAAAGCCCGGCGCCGGCGGCCGATCCGTGCACGCTGGCCAGCACGATCTTGGGCATCCGCTTCAATGTGGTGATGAAGGCGTGGTAGTGCTGCAACAATTCGCCAACCACCGGGGCAACGGTGTCGGCGGCCGCCGCAGCGCCGATGGTCTGCAGATCGCCGCCGGCACAAAACGCTCGGCCCGCGCCTTCGATCACAACCACACGGATGTCATCGGACGCCTCGACTTCCAGGCTGAGTGCTTCGAGCCTTTTCGCGATCGAAAGATCGATGGCATTGAACGCGGCGGGGCGATTGAGCATGATCGTGGCAATTGGCCCTTCCACCCTGAGGAGGGCCGGATCGTCGGGCGATGAGCCGGTAGCGTCTGCGGGCGTAGCCATCGGTAACAGCCTTCTGAATGGAGGATTTCACCCGG
>Ga0307474_10003500_pt1 | contig 11307 bp, 7 predicted proteins | sample atmos_gasesECM1C_2_FD_203312 | JGI IMG/M metagenome (GOLD analysis project Ga0307474, IMG submission 203312) | Hardwood forest soil microbial communities from Morgan-Monroe State Forest, Indiana, United States - atmos_gasesECM1C_05 | ecosystem: Environmental > Terrestrial > Soil > Temperate... | reverse complement strand
TACAGACGATCTACTCCGGCCTGATTAACGGGGCCAGCTACGGGCTCATCGGGCTCGGCATCGTGCTGTGCTACCGCAGCTCCCGGGTCGTGAACCTGGCCCAGGGCGAGGCCTACACGATCGCCGGGCTGATCGCCGCCGAGCTGGCCAGCCACGGCGTGCCCGTGCTGGCCGCCGCGGCGTGCGGCCTGGTGGCGGCCACGCTATTCGGGGCGGGCCTGGAACGGCTGGTCCTGCGGCCGCGGCTGGGCTGGCCCTCCGAGCGGCTGATCATCCTGGTCGTGGCCGTGGCGCTGTGCGTCGAGGGGATCGCCAACTTCGCCGTCGGGCCGAACCAGTTCTCGTTCAGCTCGCCGGTCGGCAGCGGGACCGTGCTCATCGGCGGCGCGGTCGCGACCTACGACGGGCTGGTGCTCATCGCCGTGCTGCTGGCGGTCGGCGCGCTCGTCTCCTGGTTCCTGCACCGGACCGTGCTCGGCCAGGGCCTGACGGCCTGCGCCGAGAACCCGGGGATGTCGTCGCTGCTCGGGATCAACGTCGCCGGGCTGCGCGGCATCGCGTTCAGCGTGGCCGGCTTCCTGGGCGGCCTGGCCGCGATCCTGGTGGTCCCGATGAGCACGGTCACCTACAACGCGGGCCTGTCGCTCACCCTGCTCGGATACGTCGCGGCCGCCCTGGCCGCGATGAAGAGCCCGCTCGGCGCCTGCTTCGCCGGCCTGCTGGTCGGGCTGGCCGAGTCGTTCCTCGGCACCTACGTCAACCAGCTGCTCGCCGAGCCCCTGGTACTCGGCGTGCTGATCGTCGTGGCCGTGGCCCTGCTCGGGCGCCGGGTCCGCTTCGGGGGAGTGATCCGCGCGTGAGCATGAGCGCCTGGTTCGCCCGGGCCCGTCTGCCGGCCCGGGTCCCGGCCCGCCGGGCCTGGACCCTGGCCGGCCTGGTCATCCTGGTCGCGTCGCCGGGCTTCGGCATCCCGTCCTGGACCCTGAGCACCGCGGTGCTGGCCGGCATCTTCGGCTTGGCCGCGCTCGCGGTAAACGTGCTGGTCGGCTTCGGCCGGATGGTCAATCTGGGCGGGGCGGCCTTCCTCGGCCTCGCCGCGTATGCCGCCGTGCTGGGCAACACCCGGTACGGCATCCCGTACACCCTGGCCGCCCTGGCCAGTATCGCGGCCGTCGCGCTGGTCGCCTGGCTCGCCGGCGGGATCTTCGCCCGGCTCCCCGGTTTCTACTTCGCGGTGGCCATGCTGGGGATTTCCGCGGCCCTGGACGGGGTGCTCGAGGCGTTCCCCGGGGTCACCGACGGCGACTCCGGGCTGACCACCACCCGCACGCTCCCGCTCGGGATCGTGACCGTCAGCTCGAACCTGCAGTGGTACGTGCTGATCGTGGTGATCAGCGTCATCGCGATCGCCCTTAGTCAGCGGCTCGTGCGCGACTGGCGCGGTCGCGTGCTGGCCCTGGTCCGGGAGGACCCGCTGGCCGCGAGCGTGCACGGCGTCGAGGTGGCCGGGGTCCGGCGGGTGCTGTTCACCGCGAGCGCGGCCCTGGCCGCGCTGGCCGGGGTGCTGCTGGCCCGCTGGCAGGGCGTGATCGTGCCGCAGGACGCCGGCATCGTCCAGTCCGTGCAGCTGCTGGGGTTCGCGATCGTGGGCGGGATCGGCTCGCCGGTCGGGCCCGCCCTCGGGGCCGGCCTGCTCACCTGGCTGTCCACCGCGACGAGCGGGCTCGGCGACGTCGAGCTGCTGGTCTACGGCCTGATCTTCTTCGTTGTCGTCGCCTACTTCCCCGGGGGAGTGGCGGGCGCGGCGGCGACCGCCCGGTCCTCGAAGCTGGCCCGGCGCCTGTTCGCCCGCCTCGCCCGCCCGGGTTCACTCCGCCGCCACGGCCCGCCCGGGGCCCCGGCCGCACCGTCCGGCCAGGTCGCTGCGTCCACTCCGGCGCCATCCTCTGGCCCGGCCACCACCACACCCCCTCGCGAGCGCGATGAAGGGCTGCGAGTGGCCGGGATCTCAAAGTCCTTCGGCGGGGTCCGGGCAGTGTCGGAGGTCACCCTGGATGTGCCCCTCGGGGCGGTAACCGCGCTGGTCGGCGGCAATGGGGCGGGCAAGAGCACGGTGCTGAACGTGATCACCGGCGTCGAGCGGCCGTCCGGCGGCACGGTGATCTTCGACGGCCGTCGGCTGACCCCGGCCGACCCGGTGCAGCGGGCCAGGCTCGGCATTGCGCGCACCTTCCAGACGGCCCGCGTCGCGCCCGAGCTCACCGTGGCGCAGAACGTGCAGGCCGGGGCCGAGGCGGTCTACAACCTGGCCCTGCTGGCCGGCCCCGGCAAGCGCCCGGGCCAGGACCTGGCCGAGCGCTGCCGGGCGGCGCTGGCCGCAACCGGCCTTGAGCACATCGCCCACCGCCCGATGTCGGAAATCGGGGGCGGGCAGCGCAAGCTCGTCGAGGTGGCCCGGGCCCTGGCCCTGCGCCCGCGGCTGCTCCTGATGGACGAGCCCGGCGCGGGCCTGACGCTCGATGAGATATCGCTGCTGTCCGCGCTGATCCGCGGTCTTCGGTCGTCCGGGACCGCGGTGCTGATCGTCGACCACAACCTCGACTTCGTCGCCGACGTCGCCGACTCCGGTTATCTCCTCGACCTGGGCCAGGTGACCTATGCCGGGGACATGGCCGGCCTGCGCCGGCACGCGGACGCGGCCGTTGCGCCGGTCGAGGCGGCGCGCGGTCCGAAGGGCGGGGCCGATGGCTGACCTGTCACTGCAGGACGTCAACGCCGGATACGGCGGGCTGACGGTCGTCCACGGCGCCAGCTTCGCCATCTCGGCCGGGGAGGGCGTCGGCATCGTCGGGCCCAACGGCGCCGGGAAGTCAACGCTCCTCAAGGTCATCGCCGGGGCGCTCCCGACGCAGCGCGGAAGCATCACCTTCGCCGGCGAGGCGATCGAGCGCACGGGCGCCGCGCAGCGAGTGGCGCGGGGCATCGCCCTGGTGCCCGAGGGGCGCCAGATCATCCGGGACCTGACCGTCCAGGGGAACCTGGACATCACCCTGCTCGCCCGGCGCCGGATCACCCGGGACCGTGAGCACCACGAACGGCTGGAAAACGTCTACGGCCTCTTCCCGCGGCTGGCCGAACGCCGCCGGGTGAAGGGCGGCCAACTGTCCGGCGGCGAGCAGCAGATGCTGGCCATCGGGCGCGCCCTGATGTGCGGGCCCCGGCTGCTGCTGCTCGACGAGCCGTCCCTCGGGCTGGCCGGCCCCGTCGTCGCGCTGCTGATCGAGGCGCTCAGCAGCATCCGAGGCCAGGTGACGCTGATCTTGGCGGAACACTCCACGGCCATGCTGGACGGTCTGACCAGCCGCCGACTCGAAATTCGCATGGGACGCATTTCGACAAATAATCACACAACCGTTAATTAGCGGAGGAATTATGTACTGGTTGGGCAGATCGTCGGGCATTAAGAATACGGCGAGAGTTGTCGGCGTCGTCGCCGCGGCCGCGTTGCTGGCATCGGCGTGCGGCAGTTCGGCGTCGTCGACCAAGCCGACGGCATCGACGTCGAAGAAGGCCGCCGCGACCGGCAACCCGATCACGATCCCGGTGATCGGCGACTTCACCGGGACTGACGCGTTCTTCGGGACCACCGAGGTGGCCGGCATGCAGCCCGCGCTGACGGCGCTCAACAAGGCCGGCGGCATCGGCGGGCGGCCGCTGAAGCTGGAGGAGTGCGACACCCAGAGCACGGTGAGCGGAGCCGCTCAGTGCGGCTCGAAGTTCGCCAGCAGCCCGCTCGTGCTCGGGCTCTCGGTCATCGCCAACATCAAGGCGGCGCTGCCGTCGCTGGGCAACACCCTGTTCCTCGCCGCGACGAACCTCCTGAACCCGGCCAAGTCGTCGAGCGCGTTCCAGGTGGCCCCGCCGGGAGCCTCGGTGGACGACGTGGTCGACCAGGTGGCCAAGGCCAGTCATTTCTCGACCGTGGGCATCGTGGCCACGGACGACGCCGTCGGTGAGTCCCAGATCAAGTTCATTACCGCGGCCAAGGGCCCGGTGAATCTCGACGTCCAGTTCGTGTCGCCGACGGCCTCGGACGACACGGTCGCGATCCAGAAGCTGGTGAGCAGCCATGTGCCGATGATCTACGCGGCCGCGCTCGGCAGTGCAGGTGCCGCCGTGGTCAAGGCCTACGACGAGTTGAAGCCCAGCGTCCCGCTGGTGCTCACGGGCGCCGACGCGAGCTACGGCTTCCTCAAGGGGATCAGCTCGTTCGAGCCGGCCAGCGACCTGTACACGATCCCTGGCACCCCGCTGGTGCCCGGCGACATCCCCGGTCAGAGCACGGCGGCCATGTCGGCATATATAAAGGCCATCCAGTCCAGCCTCGGTCACACGCCGGACACCCTCGACGTCAGCGGCGCCTACGCCGTCGACGTGACGATCGCCCTGCTGAAGGGCGCCGGCCTGTCGAGCACCGTCGCCGCCAAGGAGGCATGGCTGCACAAGAGCACGATCGACAGCCTGACCAACGTCTCGTTCTCCAACCCCGCGCTGAACGTCCTGTCCAATGTCCCGCCGGGATTCGACAAGATCTCCGGGACCTCGTTCAGCTCCGCGAGCTTGAACCTGGGGTCGTAGCAACAGCCCGCAGCACAACGCACGGGGGGTGAGTAGGAGCACACAAGGATGGCCGACGCCATCGTCATTTCTGAAGCGGCTAAGCGGGAGTTCTGGCAGAGCGGAGCGATCAGGATCCGGTCGATCCTGGACGAGACGTGGCTCCGCCTGCTCAGGGACACCGTTGATGAGGAGATCAGGAACGCCGGCCCGGGCGGTCACTTCGCCGACCCGGGCCGGGCGACCTTTTTCGCCAGCATCCGCCCGTGGCGATGGCGGGATGCGCTCCGGCGCTTCGTGTTTGAGTCGCCCGTGGCGCCGATCGCGTCGCAGCTGCTCAGCTCGCCGAGCGTCCAGCTCTTCAGCGACCAGCTGTTCGTCAAGGAGCCCGGAGCGGCGGAGCGCACCCCGTGGCACCAGGACCTGCCGTTCTGGCCGCTGCGGGGCACCAAGGTGCTGTCGGTGTGGGTGGCCCTCGACCACGTCGACCTGACCAGCGGCGGCCTGGAGTACGTCCGGGGCAGCCACCGGTCCGGGGCGTGGTACCGGCCGCGGCGCTTTACCAGATCGGCGCCGATCGGCGACGACGGCGAACGCTACGACACCCAGCCGGACTTCGACAGCAGGCCGCCGGGCGTGGACTTCATGAGCTGGATCCTCGAACCGGGTGACTGCGTCGTGCACCACGCCCGGACCGTGCACGGCGGCGGAGGCAATCAGTCGTCGGATCGCCGGCGCCGGGGGTACTCCACCCGCTGGTTCGGCGACGACGTGGTCTACGAGGCGTCGCCCGGCCGGGTGCAGCTGGCGGAGTGCCGGGACCTCGCCGATGGCGACCCGCTTCCGCCCGAGGCCTTTCCGCTGATATCACCTAAGGAGCTCTGCCGGTAATGAGGTTGGTTCATACCCATCGGATCCCCGTGCTCACCGCCGTCGGCCTGGCCGTCGTGCTGCTCGCCACGGCCTGCACTGCCTCGAACGCATTAACCACGTCGGCCGCCCCTCGCCTGGAGAAGACCCACCTGGTGGTTGACGCGGTCCCGGGAGAGGGCGCCGCGGGCCTGTTCATCGCCGAGCGGGACGGGCTGTTCGCCAAGGCCGGACTGCACGTGAAGATCGTGCCGGTGGAAAGCTCCAGCACCAGCACCGTGCTCCCGGACATGGAGGCGGGCAAGGTCGACGTGGCGTCGGGTCAGTACACCTCCTATATCCTCCCCGACGCCTTCGGGGCGGCCAAGGTGCGCATCCTGGCCGCCGGGTACTCGCTCGGCCCGAACGTGCAGGTGGTCATGGTGCGCAGCCATGGTGACGCCACGTCCGTGACCGGCCTGAGGGGCAAGACGATCGCCCTCAACGCGATCAACAGCGTGACCAGCGACCTGCTGTTCAACCTGCTCTCCGCCTACGGCGTGCAGCAGCGGCAGGTGCATCTCGAGGTCATGCCGTTCCCGGAAATGCCGGCCGCGCTCGCCGAGGGGAGGGTGGACGCGATCTACGAGATCGAGCCGTACGTCACCGAGGCCGAGCAGCGGTACGGCGAGGAGGAACTGGCCGACATCGACTCCGGGGCCAACAAGAATTTCCCCATCAACGGATACGGAGTGCTGGCCTCATGGGCGGCCAAGTACCCGCACACGGCGGCGGCGTTCGCGAAGGTCATCCAGCAGGCCAACTCGCTGGCCGCCACCAACATCGGCGTCCTGCAGCACGTCCTGTCGACCGCGCTGCAGCTGAGCCCGCAGGTCACCGACGTCATGGCCAGCGGCTCCTTCCCGACCGACACCGACGCCGTGCAGTTGCAGCGGGTGGCTGACCTCATGCTCAAGTACGGCCAGATCCATCGCCCGTTCGAGATCAAGTCCATCATCGGGATGCCCGGCACGGGGCGGACGTGAGCCGGCGACGGGGCGGCGGGCCCCGGCCGCCTCCGGGACCAGCCCGGCGGCGTGCCGGCGACCCCGACGATCACCTGGCGGTCGCGCCGGGAAACTTGCGGTTCTCGACCGCCATTTCCGCAATCAGCGCGAAGCTCGGCGTATTCGGGTCGAACTCAGGCACGGCGTCAGCCTAGATCGGGGTAGATCAGGACAGGCTGACGTGACCGCCGGAAATATCCTGTACGCGATGTTCGCCCGCAGCGGCGCGCCGGGTGCCTCCGGTTACGTCCCCGGCACCCGGAAGGTCTGCTGTAATGGTCAAGCGGGACCCGAGTGGGGCGGTAGCTCAGCCGGTCAGAGCAGCGGACTCATAATCCGCCGGTCGTGGGTTCGAGCCCCACCCGCCCCACCAGGCCCGCCCGTGTTGTCGCAGGTGGCAGGCAGTCGGCACGGAGACAAGCAGGTCAGGCTGATGTGACGGATTGCCGAACGAAACTGTGCTCGGCAATGATTACATGTCCTTACCCGTTTTGTACGGCTAGGGTTGCCCGTAGCTCTCCTGTGCTGTGCTGTCAAACCGCCACTGGGAAGGGGGACGGATGCCGTCCGGCTCCTTGACTGGCCTGCCAGCACGAATTTCGAAGGCTTCCGACCCGCGCGAGGTGAGGGCGCAGTGCGCAAACGACCGATGACTGACCAGTCCGGAGCTGGTCAGGGTCAGGCCGCTGATCAGGGTCAAGCGCCGGCTGCTATCGAGGCACAGGAGAGCCCGAAGGCAGGCGAGCAGCGGGCAGCGGACCGAAAGAAATCCCGGTTCGCGCTCCGGAACTGGCGGGTGAGCTGGCGGCTCATCGCGCTCATCGCGATCCCCACGGTCACGGCCATGTATTTCGGCGGCCTGCGCATCGATGAAGCGGTGCACAGCGCCGGCAGCTTCCAGCAGGTGCAGCGGCTGGCGAACCTGGGCAACGCGGTCACGCACCTCGCCAACGCGATGGAGGACGAGAGCAACGCCCTGGCCGGCTACATCGCGTCGGGCCGGCACCAGGGCGCGATGCCGTCGACCGTGACCAGTCATTTCGCGGTGACCAATGCCGCCGCGCGCCAGGTCACCGCTCTGGCCAGCGCCGTCGGCTCGTCGTATCCCACCCAGGTGCAGGACGACCTGTCGGCCGTCCGCGACCGGATCAGTGACCTGTCCCACTACCGGGCCGCGGCCCTCCAGACCAAGGCTCCGGCGCTGACGGTCATCGAGAACTATTCCGGGGCGATCGCGGACCTGTTCACCCTCAACGACCAGATCGCTGAGGGAACCAGCGACACCACGCTGGCCAACGACGTCCGCGCGCTCGGGGCCCTGGAGCGCGACGAGGACCAGGCCACACAGCAGCGGGGCATCCTGTACTCGGCCCTGGTGGGGAACCGGTTCGAGCCCGGGGCGGCGCTGGCCCTGTCCAATGCCGCCGCCTCGCAGGCGGCCGAGCTTGCCGAGTTCCAGAGCGCCGCGACCATCAGTGAGGCTCAGTTCTACCAGGACACGGTGGCGGGTGCCGCCGTCGACGACGCTGGCGAGATGGAGCAGCAGGCCATCGCGGGCAGCGGCAACGGCACCACCGTCAGCGTGTCCTTGCCGGAGCTGCCGGCGAAGTTCACCAACACGGCGGTGGCGTGGGACACCGACATGTCGGCCACCGTCGGTTCCATCCGGGAGGTGGAGCAGGGCCTGGTCAACCAGATCCGCTCCCGGAGCCAGTCGCTGCACGCCGCGGCCACGCGGACCGCGGTGGAGACCGGGATCCTGGTGCTGGCCGTCCTGATCATCGTCCTGTTGATCACGATCGTGGTGGCCCGGTCCATGGTGCGGCCGCTGCGCAAGCTGCGGACCGGAGCGCTCGAGGTGGCCGGGCTGCGGCTGCCGGAGACGGTGCGCCGGATGAGCGAGACCGACGGCGAGGGCGTCTCGTTCGAGGTCGCTCCCATCGACGTCGATTCCTCGGACGAGATCGGTGAGGTCGCGCGGGCCTTTGACCAGGTACACCGCGAGGCGCTGCGCCTGGCGGCCAACGAGGCCGCGCTGCGCGGGAACGTCAACGCGATGTTCGTGAACCTCTCCCGCCGCAGCCAGTCGCTGGTGGAACGGCAGATCCGCCTGATCGACGACCTGGAGCAGGGCGAGCAGGACCCCGAGCGCCTGGCCAGCCTGTTCCAGATGGACCACCTGGCCACCCGCATGCGCCGTAACTCGGAGAACCTGCTGGTGCTCGCGGGCCACGACGAGAGCCGCCGGTGGAACCAGCCGGTGGCGCTGGTGGACGTGCTCCGCGCCGCCTTGTCCGAGATCGAGCAGTACGAGCGGGTCACGCTGAACGTACAGCCGGGAATCTCGGTGCGCGGGCAGGCCGTCAGCGACGTGGTCCACCTGACCGCCGAGCTGGTCGAGAACGCCACCTCGTTCTCGGCCGCCGATACCCCCGTTACCATCGCCGGCCACCTGCTGAGCAGCGGGGGAGTGCTGCTGGAGATCACCGACCAGGGTGTCGGCATGGGTGCCGAGGAAATGGCTCACGCCAACTGGCGGCTGGACAATCCGCCGGTGGTGGACGTCGCCGTGTCGCGCCGCATGGGGCTGTTCGTGGTCGCGCGGCTGGCCGCCCGGCACGGCATCAGGGTCCGGCTCCGCCCGGCGGCCTCCGGTGGCCTGATCGCGCTGGTCTGGCTGCCCGACGAGGCGATCTTGCACGACTCCCCGGACGGCAGTCCCGGTCTGCGCCGCGACGACTCGACCTCGCCCGACGCGGTCCTGGCACCGATCACCGACGGTGTCTTCGGAACCAACGGGGGCACCACCTCGATCTGGGCGGACAGCGAGCGCAGCGCCGCGGCCAAGGAGGTCGACGCCGCACGGGCGCCGAGGTTCGCCTCGCTGCACGCGGACGCGGAGGAGTCCAGCCTCGGCCCGAAGCGGGTGCCCGGCGCGGGCCCGAGGCCCGGCCAGGGCTGGGCGACCACCGGCCCGCTGCCCGCCTTCCGTACCGTGCCCAGGCCCGCCTCCAACGGCGGTTCCGAGTCCGCGTCGAGCGGCCCGCTGCCCGCGGTCACCGGGCCGCAGCCCGCCGTTACCGGACCGCAGCCGGTCATCAACACCGGCCCGCCCGTGATCAACACCGGGCCGCTGGCCGGACCGGACCAGGCCGAGGTCTCGGCGCCGTCCTTCGACTCGTTCGTGAAGGGCGTGCAGGCCCGGGAGGAGAACGGCAACGGGGAGGAGCCGGCGGGCACCGTCGCCCAGCCGGAGCTGGCCGCGCCGACGGCGAGCTGGGACCCCGGCGGGTCACGCAGCGGCCTGGTCGTGCCCCCCGCGGACGGCGTCGGCGCGGAGCATCGGCTGCCCATCTTCGAGGCGGTGGAGTCGGACTGGTTCCGTCGCGGGCGGCAGGCCGTCGGCCGTCCGGCCGCTCCCGTGGACAGCGAGCCGGGCAATGGCTGGGCCTCGCCGGCCGATGACGGCTGGCGCGCGGCCGAGGTGGTCAGCGCGCCGACCTCGGGTGGTGTTACCCCGGCCGGGCTGCCGAAGCGGGTGCCCCAGGCTAACCTCGTTCCCGGGGCGGCCACGGCGGCCGGGGCGGCACCAGCGGTGCCGGCCAGGTCGGCGGCCGCCACGCGGGATCGTTTCGCCAGTTTCCAGCGCGGCGCGAAGGAAGGCCGTGCTGCAGCGACTGGGACTGAATCCAGTGACGGAGAGGACGAGAGTTCGGGATGACGCGTGACATGAGGTCGCCGCGGTGGTCATGCTTAGGGCATGTGGCTGGCCCGACGCCTTGGTTGTGGCGCGGGTGGGCCCGGTGAACGTCACATCGATGGCTGGTAGCGGTCACATGAGGAGGGAGCGTCCGTGAGTCCGCTGGTGCGTCCGGCACAGGACCTGAACTGGCTGATCACGAACTTCGTGGAGCGCGTGGCCTCGGTCGCGCACGCGATCGTCGTGTCGGCCGACGGGCTGCCGATGGCCTATTCCCAGGGGTTCCCGGCGGACCGGGTCGATCAGCTGGCCGCTGTGACGTCGGGCCTCACCAGCCTGACCCAGGGGGCGTCGCGGGTCTTCGAAGGCGGTCCGGTCACCCAGACCGTGGTGGAAATGCAGCGGGGGTTGCTGATCGTGATGGCGATCAGCGACGGGTCAAGTCTTGCTGTGCTGGCGGCGGCGGATTGCGACATGGGGCTGGTGGCGTACGAGATGGCGCTGCTGGTCGAACGCGTCGGCAGTGCGCTGACGCCGGAGGTGCGCAGTGCTCAGCCACCCGGGTGGCGGGAGGATGGCAACCTGTGACTGGAGATCCTGGTGTCGGGCCCAGGCCGGGGTGACCGGCCGCCCGCTGGCGGCAAGTATCGTCCGCGGCCGGGCAATGGCGTGCCCCGGTCGCCGTTCGAGCCTGCCGCGGGCGGTTCCGGCCCGATCTCGAGCGGGCCGATCAGCGGTCCCTTCGGGCCGGTAGTCCCCGGGAAGTCCGGTGCCGGTGCGCCGGGGCGGCCCGGCGTCGGGCCGTCCGGCCCGACCGGGAGTTCTCTGGTCCGGCCCTATGCCGTGACGGGCGGGCGGACGAGGCCGCGGACTCAGCTTGAGATCGAGGCCATGGTGGCTGCCGCTCACTATGAGGCGCGAGATTTGTCGGTGCTCAGCCCGGAGTGTCAGGCAATTTTGGGGTTTTGCCGGGATTGGCGGTCGGTGGCGGAGATTTCGGCGGTGTTGCGGATGCCGCTGGGGGTGGCGCGGATCCTGATTGCTGATATGGCGGTGGAGGGGCTGGTGCGGATT
>Ga0307474_10003499_pt1 | contig 11307 bp, 8 predicted proteins | sample atmos_gasesECM1C_2_FD_203312 | JGI IMG/M metagenome (GOLD analysis project Ga0307474, IMG submission 203312) | Hardwood forest soil microbial communities from Morgan-Monroe State Forest, Indiana, United States - atmos_gasesECM1C_05 | ecosystem: Environmental > Terrestrial > Soil > Temperate... | reverse complement strand
GCAGGCACATCGGCACGATCATCACGACTGCAAGTGGCAGATTCCAGCTCTCATACTGCGCGGCAAGCACCAGGAACACAAACAAGGCGGCCGCACCGAACACCAGCAGGGACGAGGTGCCCGGCTGTTGCTGCTGAAAAGCAAGCTCGGTCCATTCGAAGCCGATGCCTGGTGGCAACATATCGTGGGCAAGCTCTTCCATGCGGTGGAGCGCGGTGCCGGTCGCCACTCCCGGCGCTGCGACGCCCATCACTTCGGCGGCGGGAAATAGATCGTAACGCGGTACGCGGTAGGGTGCGTTTTCGGATTTCAGGCGCGCCACTGTGCCGACCGGCACCATCTCGCCGGACGCATTGCGGGCCTTTAGCCGCACGATGTCCTGCGGATCCTGGCGGAAAGAGCCATCGGCCTGCGCGATGACCTGGTAGGTGCGGCCGAGATAGTTGAAGTCGTTGACATATTGCGAGCCGAGATAGACCTGCAGCGTGTTGAAGACGTCGGTGGGCGTCAGCCCGACCTTTTCGGCCTTCTCGCGATCGATATCGGCGTAGACTGACGGTGAGCGCGTGCCGAACAGGGTGAAGACACCGGCGAAGCTCGGATCCTTGTTGGCGGCAGCGACCAGCGCCTGCGCCGCTTTCGACAGCGCCTCCGAGCCGAGCCCGGCGCGATCTTGCAGCATCATCTTAAATCCGCCGGCATTGCCGATGCCCTGCACCGGCGGCGGCGGAATCGTCAGCACATAGGCTTCCTGGATCACCGACAGGCGCTTGCGCAGGTCGGCGAGCACGCTGGTCGCAGTCAGGCCCTTGACCTCATGATTGTAGAGGGAGGGCAGGCCGGAAAAGATCGTCCCGGCGTTGGAGGCGATGGTGAAGGTGGTCGCATCGAGGCCTGCGAACGGCGCGACATGCTCGACGCCGGGCGTGGACATGATGATGTCGATCGCCTGCTTGACCACAGCCTCCGTGCGGTCGAGCGTGGCGCCGGGCGGCAGTTGCACGACGGTAATGAGATAGCCCTGGTCCTGCTCCGGAATGAAGCCGGTGGGCGCGCGGGCGAACTGGAAGCCGGCGGCGCCGATCAGCACCGCATAGACCAGGAGGACGACGCCGGTGATCTGCACCAGCCGCCGCGTCAGCCGTCCGTAGCTCGTCGACAGCCACTCGAATCCGACATTGAAGCGGGCAAAGGCGGCGAGCACCAGGCGGACAATCCACGAGCCGCGCGGCTTGTGGCCCGGCTCATGAGCCTTGAATAGCACCGCGCAGAGAGCCGGGCTCAAGGTCAGCGAGACGAAGCAGGAGATCAGGGTCGAAACGGCGATGGTGACCGCGAACTGGCGGAAGAATTGCCCGGTAATGCCCGACAGGAAGGCCGACGGCACGAACACCGCGCACAGCGTCAGCGCGATCGAGATCAGCGCGCCGCCGACCTCGTTCATGGTGACGTGGGCCGCCTCTGCGGGGGTCATGCCGCGTTCGAGGTTGCGCTCGACATTCTCCACCACGACGATGGCGTCGTCGACGACGATACCGACTGCGAGCACGAGGCCGAACAGCGACAGATTGTTCAGTGATATTCCGAGCACATAGAGGAAGGTGAAGGTGCCGACCAGCGACACCGGGATTGCGATGACCGGAATGATCGCGGCGCGCCAGCTCTGCAGGAACAGGAACACGACGCCGACCACGAGCAGGATCGCGACGAAGATCGTCTTGATCACCTCGTTGACCGATTTGCCGACGAAGATGGTGGGGTCGTAGATGACCTTATAGCTGAGGCCGGGCGGAAAGTCCTTGACCAGCGTCTCCATCGTATCGAGCACTTCGTGTTCTACGGCAAGCGAGTTCGCACCCGGCTGGGCAAAGATCAGGAGCGGCATGCCGGGTCCATGGTCCATGAACGCCGTCGAGCCGTAGTCGGCGGCGCCGATCTCGACGCGACCGACGTCGCGCAGCCGCGTCACGCGGCCCTCATTGTCCGATTTCAGGACGATGGAGGCGAACTGTTCGGGGGTGGAGAGCCGGCCGAGCGTCTGCACGTTGATCTGATAGGCCTGTTTCGAGGCGACCGGCGGCTGATTCAGCACGCCCGCAGAGACCTGGAGGTTCTGCGCGCGTAGAGCGGTCAGGACTTCGCTCGCATTCAGGTTGTGCGCTGCCACCTTGTCGGGGTCGAGCCAGATGCGCATGGCATATTCGCGGCCGGCAAAGATCTGCACGTCGCCGACGCCGGGCAGGCGCGCCAGCACGTCCTTCACATGCAGCGTCGCGTAGTTCGAGATATAGAGCGTGTCGCGCGAAGCGTCGGGCGAATAGAGGTGCACCGCGAGCAGGATGTTGGGCGTCGATTTGCGCACCTGCACGCCGAGCCGCTGCACGTCCTCGGGCAGGCGCGGCAGCGCGTCCTGCACGCGGTTCTGCGTCAGCATCTGCGCGGCGTTGAGGTCGGTCCCGATCCGGAAGGTGACGGTGATGGTGAGCTTGCCGTCACCGGTCGACTGGCTGTTGATATAGATCATGTTCTCGACGCCGTTGATCTGCTGCTCGAGCGGCGTTGCGACCGTGCGCGACACCGTCTCGGCGGAGGCGCCGGGATAGGTCGTGGTGATCTGGACCGTAGGCGGCACGATCTCCGGATATTGCGAGATCGGCAGGATGGCGAGCGCGCCGAGCCCGATCAGCGTCAGGAAGACGGACAGCACGGTCGCAAAGATCGGCCGGTCGATGAAGCTGTGGGTCACGGGAAGCTCCTGTTTCAGCGTGCGATTTCAGCCTTGGTCAGCGGTCGCGTCGTAACGGATGGCGCCGTCCTGCGGCGCGACCTTGGTGCCGGGAATGGCGCGGACCAGCCCGTCGATGACGACGCGGTCGCCTGGTTCGAGGCCGGACTGGATCACCCGCAATCCGCCGCGAAGATCGCCGGTAGTGACGATCTTCGGCTTCACGGTTGCATCGGGGCCAACGGTCATCACCAGGCGCTGTGACTGGTCGAGCACGACTGCGGCGTCCGGCAGCAAATAGACCGGCGTCGGCTGCGCGATCGCGACGCGCAGGCGGGCGAATTGGCCCGGCGCCAGGAACAGGTCCTCATTTCGCACCGTGGCGCGCGCATGAATGGTGCCGCTGGAGCGATCGAGCGCATTGTCGATGAAGTCCAGCGTGCCCTCGCGGGTGAAATTGGTCTCGTCGCTGAGCCTGATCATGACCTTGTTGGCAAGCGGGCCACCAATACGGGCGCGCTCGCGCGAAAACGTCAGGAAATCGGATTCGCTCATGTCGAAATCGAGATAGAGCGGATCAAGGGATACCAGCGTCGCGAGCAGCGTGGTCGGGCTAGTGGCGGCGCGGCTGCCCGCGACCAGGCTTCCGATCGAAACCTGGCGCGCGCCGATGCGCCCCGTAAACGGCGCCCGCACGCGGGCATATTCGAGGTCGAGCTCGGCATCGTGCACGCGCGCCCTGGCGTCTTCGACCGCGGCTTGCGAGGCATCCTGGTCGTTGGTGCGCTGGTCGACCGTCTCCTGGGTTGCGAACTCGTTGCGCTTGAGCGATTGCGCCCGAAAAAGCTGGTTGTTGGCGAGTGCCACGCGGGCGGTCGCGGTCTGCAGCGCCGCCTTCGCCTGTTCCAGCTTGATCTCGTAGGGCCTGGGATCGATGACGAAGAGCAGGTCGTTTTTGTGCACGATCTGCCCGTCCTTGAAGTGGATTTCGGTCAGCGTGCCGCCGACCTGGGCGCGCAGCTCAACGCGATCGATCGCCGAGAACTGGCCGAGGAAGCCGGCCCTGACGTCGACCTCGCGCCGCAAGGGTTGGCTCACTGTGACGATCGGGGTGGGCGTCGGCGCCGCCGCGGCCTGGTTGCCCCGGTGGGGCGCAAAGCCGAGCCAGGCGAAGAAGAGGCCAAGCGTCGCCGCGGCGCCGATGACCATCGTCCTCCATCTCCATCGGCGCGGCCGCGCCACCGGTTCGTCCAGCCGTTCTCGTTCAAGCTTCGAAAAGTCGCTGATCTGATCCATGAGACTGTCCATAAGTCCTTGCCATACCGTCCGGAATTCGGTCGCGCCGGCGCCGGAACCGCGCGCGCCGGTTGCTCCAACATGTCGAGGGTTGATGCCAGGTGATTGCCATTCAAGTGGTGGAAAAGCCGCGCGCCGGGTTGATATCTGGAGGAAGCACTCCAATATGATCGGCAGGAAATAAACTCGGGGAGGTGCCGTTCAAGGATTTTTGGAGCGATGACATCAAAAATAATTGCGAGGAAGAAAGGCCGGGAAAAACTTCACGAGGGCAAGCGTGGCCGGGGACGGCCCGCGGCGTTCGACCGCGCCGTGGCACTGCATACTGCGATGAAGGTCTTCTGGGAACGCGGCTACGAGGGCACGTCGTTCGACGACCTGATTGCCGCGATGGGTATCAGCGCGTCCAGTTTCTACAACTCGTTCGGCAGCAAGGAAGCGCTCTATTGCGAGGCCACGCACACCTATCAGGAATGGTCCGGCCAATGGTTCTTCGCCATCCTCAATGATCCTTCGATCGATACCAGGACGGCGTTCGCGCGCCTGTTTGAGGCAACCGCCGAAGAGTTCACCCGCGGCGGTCAGCCGCTCGGCTGCATGATCGCGCTCGCGGGCACGCATTGCCCGCCGGGCCTGAGCAACATCCGCGACATGATGGCCGAGCATCGCGCCTTCTCGGAAAGCGCCATGGCAGCCCGCATCAAGAAGGGTGTGGCGAGTGGCGATGTGCCTGATGATGCCGATTGCGACATGCTGGCTGCCTATTACAGCGCCGTGGCGCGCGGGCTTGCGGTGCAGGCGCGCGACGGGGCCGCGCGCGAAAAGCTGTCTGAAATAGGCCGGCTGGCCATGCGAGCCTGGCCGGCGAAAGAGTGACGATCATGGCTCGGCCGCGATTGCCGCCGATCCGTCGCATAAACCCCGGGAGCGCCGCGAAGGCCTTCCCGCTCATCCTTGACGCCGTCCTTGACGAGACGTTCTAGGTCTTCGCGCGTCGAGATCTTCAGCATCTGCCAAGTCCATCCGACTTAAGAAATTACCCGATATTTCTTACCCACCTCAAAACCCCGGCCAGACCGTCATCCTGAGGCGCTCGCGTCAGCGAGCCTCGAAGGATGAATGCCCCGCTCGCCCTTTGAGACGGCCGCTGTCGCAGCCTCCTCAGGGTGACGGATGATAAGATCGAGCATGCAGCGCCGGCTGTTTACAGCACCTCGGCGAGCGAATGGCCGTGCAGCTCGATGTTGAGACCCTGCATGGCGAAATCGTTGATTTCGCCGCCCATGGCTCTCAGGCTCTCTTCGCGGATCAGCGACATCAGCCCGCGGCGCAGCGCCAGAAATTCCGAGGACATCATCATGGATTGCTGACGTGGCCGCTCCAGCGGAATCGGGATCTCGGCCTTGATGGAGCCGGGGCGCGCGGTCATGCAATAGACGCGGTCGGAGAGGAAGATGGCCTCGTCGATGTCGTGGGTGACGAGCAAGACCGAGATCTTCAGCCGCTGCCACATATTGGTGAGGATCTGCTGCATGATGACGCGGGTCTGCGCATCCAGCGCGCCGAATGGCTCGTCAAGCAGCAGTACCTTCGGTCCCGTCGCGAGCGCGCGGACGATGCCGACGCGTTGCTTCATGCCGCCGGAAAGGCGGTCGGGATAGTGCTTCTCGAAGGCCTCAAGGCCTGCGAGCCCGAGGAGAGTGCGTGCGGCGCGCTCACGCTGCGATCGGTCCATGCCCCGCATCTTCAGGCCGAACTCGACATTTTCGCGCACGGTCTTCCAGGGAAATAGTGAGTATTGCTGGAACACCATGCCGCGCTCGGCGCTGGGACCGTTCACGCGTTCGCCGTCGACTGTGACCACCCCTGCCGTGGGTTTAAGGAAACCAGCGGCGGCGTTGAGCAGCGTGGATTTGCCGCAGCCGGAGGGGCCGACGATGGAGACGAACTCGCCAGGCTTCACATGGATATCGGTTTCGGTGACGGCCGAGACCGGGCCGTCGATGGTCTCGTAGCTCAGCGCAAAATTCTTGACCTCGATATGGCCCTGCGTGGGCCTTGCTTCAGCGCTGCTCATGCGCGCCCCCAGGGCATCACCAATTTTCCGACGGCGCGAACCAGAAGGCTCGAGGCCAATCCCAGGACGCCGATCGCGATCATGCCGAGCGCGATGTCGGCATATTGCACCAGCGAGTAGGCCTCCCAGGTGAAATATCCGATACCGTACTGACCGGAGATCATTTCGGCCGCGATCAGCGAGACCCAGGCGACGCCCATGCCGACGGTGAGACCAGTGAAGATGTGCGGCAGCGAGGAGGGGAAATAGACCTCGCGGAAAATCGCGCGCTCGCGGGCGCCGAGACACTGCGCGGCGCGCACCAGAACGGGGTCGACCAGCGACATGCCGTGTAGCGTGTTGACCAGTATCGGGAAGAACGAGCCGAGAAAAGTGATGAAGACGATGCTCTGCTCATTGGTCGGCCACAGCATGATCGCCATCGGTACCCAGGCAATCGCGGGGATCGGCCGCAGCACCTCGGCGACGGGGAAAATCGCCTCATGCACGAGCTTGAAGCGGCCCATGACGAGCCCGAGCGGCACGCCGATGAGCGCGGCGAGAGAGAACCCAAGGAAGATCCGCCGGCAGCTCAGCGCGATGTGCATCAGGAAGTGCGGATCGTGGATCGCCTTGACAAAACTCGCATAGACCGCGAGCGGCGAGGGCACATTGGTGAAGCGGACGAAGAACACCACGCGGTATTTGGTCAGGAGATGCCAGGCCAGGAGGACGACCAGCAGCGAGATCGCACCGAACGCCACGGCGCGCATCCGCATCCGGTTCAGCTTGATCCAGCGCAGGAGAATCGCGCCTGGGCTGCGTGCAGGGACGGCCGGCGTTGGCGCCGGCCGGGCGGCGTCGGCCGCGATAGCAGCCGGCTCGGTAGCCTGTCGCAAGAGAGCGGAGCTCGTCACGTCTTGCCTCCGCTCTGTGCGGCTTTCACGGCCTCCTCGAAGCCAAGCACCTTGCCGCCTGACTTTGCGGCGTAGGCTTCGGCGTCCTTCTTCAACAGAAACGGCGCAACGTCGCTGCCCGTGACGGCGAAGAAGGCCTGGTCGGCGAACAGCTTTATTCCGCGCGCGGTATCGAAGACGTAAGCGACGTCGATCTTCTTGCCCTTGGCCTTGAAGTCGGCATAGGCGCCGAGCGTGCAGGTGGCGCTGGAGAATGGCAGGATGCCTTGGTCGTCGACCCAGACCTCGCCCGCCTTGCGCGGCTCGGTGATCGGCTTGTTGCAGAACTTGTCTTCGCCGGAGATTTCGTAATTCCTGGTGCTGGCAAGCTCGGCATCATAGTCGAGCTTCATCTCGGCATAGGCCTTGCGGATGTAGGAGTCATCGACCCACCTCTTCGGATCGAACTCCTTCATGCGTCCCAGATTCTGCAGCACCTTGACGTCTTGGGCTGCCGCCTCGATCAAGGGCGGTTTGATGGTCGGATCGAGTGTCATGTTGCCGCCAGGACCCAAGAAGATATAGACCACCTCCTTGTTGATCCCGGTCCATTCCTGGATCTTTTCCGACGCCGACTTCGGGTCGGCACGGAACCACTGGTCGGCGGCGATGATCGCCTTGACATAGGCGACGACGATCTCGGGATATTCTTGCGCAAAGTCGGTGCGGACGACGACACCGTGCCAGGTCGGCAGATTGGTCTCGACGCCGTCGAAGATTTTTCGGGCAAAGCCGCGGAAGGGAAGCAGCTCGGCGAAGGGCACGAAGTCCGCATGCGCGTCGATCTTCTTCTCCTGCAGGTTCGTCGAGCCGACCTCAGGCGTCTGGCTGACCAGCTGGAAATAGTCCGGCGGAAGCCCGCGGTCCTGCATCGCCTTCAAGACCATGCCATGCGCCGCCGAGCCGAAGGGCACGCTGACCAGCTTGCCCTTGAGATCCGAGAGCTCGTAATAGGGCGAGTCCTTGTGGACCACGATGCCGTTGCCCGAGCCGGAGAGGCTATAGGCCGAGACCGCAATAAGCCGGCTCTTGCTGTCGGGATTGTTCTCGAAAGTGAAGCCGTTCACGATCAGCGGATAATCGCCCATCATCCCGAACTGCAGCTTATTCGCCATCATCGCGTTGGTGACAGGCGGGCCGGAGGTGAAGTTCTGCCATTCCAGCTCGAACTTGACGTCGGCGTACTTGCCTGATGTCGGCAGGTATTTTTCGAACAGATGCAGCTGCCGGATGACCGTGCCCGTCGTCACGGTGTTGGTCGTGGTGTCCTGCGTGCCGATGCCGATCGTGACAGTCTCCGCGGCGGCCGGTTGGGCGAGAGTGAGCGCTGCGGCAGATAACAGGATCGAAAGAGGCAAAACCTGGCGAACCATTCTCATCCTCATCGCATTGGATGCCTTCGGTGCCATGATTGGGGGAGGCGGCATTCCCTGCAAATGCGGATTGGCCGTCCCGGTCGATTAGTTGCCGCCAAACGTCCGTTGCATAGTGGTTGGGCAATTTTGCTCCCGAAAGCCGTTTGCATGTGCAACGACAATCAATCCCCGCCGTGGCCCCGCATCCCCTCCAGCACATCAGGCCGGCAGATCACGATCTGCGAGCGCCTGTTGCGGACGGTTCCCTTGTCCTGCATCCGTTTGAGGCTGATCGTCACCCACTGCCTGGTGGCGCCGACCATGTGGGCGAGGTCAGCATGGGTGAAGGCCGCTGCGATCAGCGTACCGTCGGCTTCCTTGATGCCGTAGAGGTCCGTCAGATGCAGCAGAAGGTGCGCGAGCCGCTGGGTGATGGAGCGCGTGCCGAGCATCTGCGCGAGCGCCGAATAGCACTTACCCTTGAAGGTCAGGCCCTCGATCAGGCCGATCGCCAGGTTCGGGATCTCCGCAGCCAGCGCGCGCAATTCCTTGCCCGGAAGCTGCACCACAGCAGCGTTGGAGGAGGCGACACCGGACCATTGGTGAATGCCGGTGCCGAACACTTCGGGCCCGCCGACGAAATTGCCGACATGCCAATAGGCCAAAGTTATCTCGCGGCCCTGCGGAGAGGTATAAAATACCCTGATACGGCCGCTTTCGATCAGATAAATTCCGTCATGCTTGGCGCCTTGCGAGAACAGAGTCTGTCCGCGGTTAAGCACTTTGCGGCGCCCCTGCTTGAGCACCAATTCACGCTCGCGCGGGCTGAGCTTTTCCATCAGCGGCGGTGGCCCGCCGATCGCCTGCTGGCTCTCGGTGAGCAGCAGCGAGGACCCCGGCGTGCTCCTGGAAGCCACCGTCGTCGCGGGCGCGTTGCCGCGTTTAGCATTGGCCGCCTGTAGCAGCATAGATCGCCTCCGGATCAGTCAAAACCTGACCCAAAAAACAGCAATCTTTGTGCCAGAGCAAGCTGCCGCGACCTGCCTGCGGCGGAAGCATAGCTGCGAGGCGCTGCTCAGAGTGCCGCGAGCTCGGCGAGATAGGCCTTGGGGTAGATGCCGCGGTTATGGCCGTCGGAGAAGGAAATGTTCACGCCATAGCCAAGATCCGTGACGGCCACGATCGCGATTCCGGGAAAGCTTGACGCGAATCGGTTGTCGAACTGGGCGCGCCGGCAATGCGCGCATTTGCAGGCAAGGCGCAGCTGTTCCGCGCCGAGCATGATCTGCCGTCCGTCCGGCGCGGTCATGGACAGCGATGCGAGGTCGGGACTGATCTCGCAATCAATGATGGTCGGGGCAACCCACACGTTCACCTCTGTCGCTCCTGAGGTTCGAGGATAATGCGCGGCCGCACACGTGGAACAGCAACTAATTGCCGCATTGGACCACGTGGTGTGCAAACGGGATGCCAACCATGGGGCGCAGAGGAAAATTCGCAACTAATCGACCGGGAATCGAGCGGCGTCGTTGCACAAGTTCCGCTTCTCGCGAAAGAACCTGCTGCGTCACACTTTCGTTAGGGAACAATGATGAGCGCCTTTCAGAAGGAGACGGTCCTTTCCGTCGAACATTGGACCAACTCTCTGTTCAGCTTTACCGCGACCCGCGACCCAGGCTTTCGTTTCCAGAACGGGCAATTCGCGATGATCGGCCTCGAGGTCGACGGCCGGCCCCTGATGCGTGCTTACAGCATGGCCAGTGCCAATCACGAGAATGCCCTGGAGTTCTTTTCCATTAAGGTGCCGGATGGGCCGCTGACGTCACGCCTTCAGAAGATCAAGGAAGGGGACATCATTCTCGTCGGCCGCAAGGCGACGGGAACACTTATCACCGGCAACCTCATTCCGGGAAAAAGGCTTCTCCTGCTCTCGACCGGCACGGGCCTTGCGCCCTTCGCGAGCCTGATCAAGGACCCCGACGTCTACGAGAACTACGACACCATCATCCTCGTGCATGGCTGCCGCCAGGTTTCCGAGCTTGCTTATGGTGAACGTGTCGTTGCGAAGCTGCGTGAAGATGAATTTTTCGGCCCTCTGATCGAAGACAGATTGATTTACTATCCGACCGTGACGCGGGAGCCGTTTCGTAACCGCGGCCGCATCACCGATCTGATCGCAGAGGGGCAGCTGTTCTCGGACACTGGGATGAGCGGGCTTGACCGCGAAACCGACCGCGTGATGCTGTGCGGCAGTCCTGCCATGCTGGAGGAGCTTCACGCGATGCTGACCGCGCGCGGCTTTGTCGAAGGCAATCACAGTGACCCCGGGCACTTTGTCGTCGAGAAAGCGTTCGTTGAGCGATGACGCAGCCGGTTTGCTCAAGTTTTGTTCAAGGCCCGGCGCTGCCTTCGGCAAGTCCCTGTTTTCGCACTTCAGCGACAACTAATTGCTATTCGCGCCCTCCCTCACCTGAACAAATTGACGTCAACAGCCGCGGTAGTTGTCGGCGATCCCTGGAGTGAACGATGGCGATAGATGAGATTGTCGACGGACTGTCGGAGGTTTCCTGCGACGTGCTCGTCATCGGCGGCGGCACCGCCGGTCCCATGGCGGCGCTGAAGGCGAAGCTGAAAAATCCAAAGGCGGACGTCGTCCTTCTGGAGAAGGCGAACGTCAAGCGCTCCGGCGCCATCTCCATGGGCATGGATGGGCTGAACAACGCTGTCATCCCCGGCTACGCCACGCCCGAGCAATACACCAAGGAAATCACCATAGCCAATGACGGCATTGTCGACCAGAAGGCCGTCTATAAATACGCGCAGAATTGCTACAAGATCATCGAGGAGCTCGACAGCTTCGGCATTCGCTTTCTCAAGAACGAGAACGGCGACTATGCCGTGAAGAAGGTGCACCATATT